>Ga0182736_1000461_pt1 | contig 62713 bp, 46 predicted proteins | sample eDN5th30CKraftBY_FD_128882 | JGI IMG/M metagenome (GOLD analysis project Ga0182736, IMG submission 128882) | Enriched backyard soil microbial communities from Emeryville, California, USA - eDNA 5th pass 30_C Kraft BY (version 2) (version 2) | ecosystem: Environmental > Terrestrial > Soil >... | reverse complement strand
ATCCGGTGTTCCACTGGTACGATGAATCGGGCGCAGTGGTAACGGGCGGTGAGGACGGTACCCTGAACCTGGGTCACCTTGCAGCGGGCACCTATACCTACAGCGTTGGTGTAAGCGGTGATGGTGTGTGCGAAAGTGCAACGGGCGACCGTAAGTCGGTAACCTTCACAATCAGCTCTACAGCAACAGTGGGCGATATAGCAGATATCAAAGTGAACGGAGCAGATCCGGATACACCGATCTGTCTTGCAGCGGATGAGGATGTGGTACTGACTGCGGGCTTAACCGCCACCAGCACGATCAACAATCCGGTGTTCCACTGGTACGATGAATCGGGCGCAGTGGTAACGGGCGGCGAAGATGGTACCCTGAACCTGGGTCACCTTGCAGCGGGCACCTATACCTACAGTGTTGGCGTAAGCGGTGATGGTGTGTGCGAAAGTGCAGCAGGCGACCGTAAGTCGGTAACCTTCACGATCAGCTCGACGGCAACGGCTGACGATATAGCAGAAGTATTAGTGAATGGTACGGATCCGGGCACAAGCATATGCATTGAGCCAACGGATGAGACGATACTGACCGCAACATTAAGCAGCAACAGTACCATTACTGATCCTATATTCCACTGGTACAACGAAGACGGTACTCCAGTTGCAGGCGGCGAAGATGGTACGTTGAACTTAGGTGTATTGGCTCCGGGTACTTATACTTATCGTGTGGGTATAAGTGGTGATGGCGTATGTGAAACAGCTGCTGCTGATAGAAAAGTGGTAACCTTCACGACGAAATACTGTAGCACGGCGCTGACCATTACTAAGAAAGCGGATCAAGCCCGTGTTGTGGCCGGTACGAATACCAGCTTTACCGTGACGATTACCAACAACGGTCCAGCGGAGATTGCCATAGGTAAGGTGATTACGCTCGGTGAACGACCAAGTGCTGGATTGACTATCACTGGTTATGAAGTGACTTCTGGTAACGGTACAATAACAGGAAGTGGTAACAGTGCTAAGGTAACTACTACGAAAGCAATTGCGCTAAGTGGAACCATTGTGGTGAAGGTGACTGCCAAAGTTGCTACCGATGCACCTGAAACGATTAGCAACGGTATCGATGTGTGGCGTCCAGATAAGCCAACAACCGATGATCCAGATGATAAGGATGATACACCAGAAATTCCGGTGGATCGCATCAGCAACTTGACGATTATGAAGGTGGCCGATCAGGATAAGGTGATGGCGGGCGAGTCGACAACCTTTACAATTACTGTAACCAATAATGGTCCTTCAGACATATTAACTGGTAAAGTGATTACACTGGCAGAGTTACCAAGTACTGGGTTAACCATTACTAAATATGAAGTTACCTCAGGTAACGGAACGGTAGCAGGCAATGCTAACAGCGCAACAGTAACTACAAATAAGAAAGTAGGAATTGGCGAAACGGTTAAGTTGAAGATTACCGCATTGGTTGATGCCGAGGCTCCGGAGACGATTAGCAATAAGATTCAGGTATGGCAGCCGGATAAACCAACAACGGAAGATCCGGATGATGAGGATGAAACGCCTGAGATACCGGTAGAATACCAATTACCTGAGGCGGCAGACGATGAAGCTGAAACTACATCGGGCACTCCGGTAGATATTGATGTTCTTGCCAATGACAATGCTACCAGATGGCCGTTGGATGTGTCCTCATTGGAAATCGTAAATGCACCTCAGAATGGCAATGTAGTTATAAATGGAGATGGAACGGTTACCTATACTTCTGAACAGCGATATGTTGGTACGGACAGGTTTACCTATACGGTGAAAGACGAAAAAGGTCATGTAAGTAATGTGGCAACGGTAATAGTACGTGTAACACCAAATCCACTATTTATACCAAATGTGTTTACGCCAAATGGTGATGGCAAAAATGATGTGTTTGAAATTGTCGGCATTGAGGGTTACGATAGGGTAGAACTGTATGTATTTAACCGTTGGGGTAATGAAGTATATAATAATCCGAATTATAACAATAATTGGGATGGCCAGAACCTGAACGAAGGTACATACTACTACTTGATCAAATTGATTAAGGACAATAAGGTTGAAACACAAAAAGGTTGGGTATTATTAAAAAGACAGTAAACACCAGATATAGGACATGAGTGTCATGTCCAGTGTAATCGGCTGGACATGCACTTCGTATAATTAGGTAAGCTGAAAAATAAACATTATGGATAAGCATAATATAAAGAGATTAATCATCATACTGGTAATGGCCTTAGGTTGCAGTAAAGCAGGGGCGCAGCAGAATATCCAGTTTACGCAATACATTTTCAATTCGTTGAGCGTGAATCCTGCTTATGCGGGTTACAAGGAAGAATGGTTTGCGCAAATGGCGCTGCGGAGTCAATGGACGGGCATTGATGGCGCGCCAAAAACCGGACAAGTTTCTATTGATGGTGTGCTCGGCGCAAATAAGAATACAGGGGTAGGACTACAGGTTACGGCTGATAAGTTGGGTGCGCAGAGTGCTACTTCGTTTTATGCTAATTATGCTTATAGGTTACAGTTGGACGCTGAAGATACCCAACGCCTAAGCTTTGGCATAGGTGCTGGCTTCACCCAATATGGTTTGGATGGCGATAAGTTACAGGCGGTTAATCCCGGAGACCAGTCTATACCTGACGGGAAAATCAACAGCTTTATTCCTGACCTCCGATTTGGTGTTTACTATTATAATCCAAGATGGTATGTGGGACTCTCATTAATGGATCTGCTCTCTGGTGACCAGTCCAATAATATTTTCCGTTGGGATGCTAATACCACTTCTAATCTTAAACGCAGACGCCATATGTATTTAATTGGAGGCGCAATCGTTGATCTTGCCGAAGATATGAAATTGCGGCCGAGTATCATGGTAATGGAAGACTTCAAGGGGCCAACGAATGTGGATTTGAATGCTATGTTGATTTTTGGTGAACGTGTATGGATAGGCGGCGGGTATCGTATGGGACTTAATATGGGCAAATCTTTTGCGAAAGGTCAGAATTTAAGAAGCTCAAACGCTATAACCGGTATTGCCCAGTTTTATGTGACAGAACGTTTAAGAATAGGGTACTCGTACGACCATATCCTGAGTCGCTTAAGCTCCGTCCAAAATGGTACACACGAAATTACAATAGGATTAACATTCCCACAAAGCGGTTACAGACTTATTAGTCCACGATTCTTTTAATATAAATGGGAAATGAGGACAGGTAATGGTTTAACGATGTAATGCAGAATCTGATGAAGAATTTATACATATATCCCTATCTAATGATGCTCCTCCTTTTGGGATTGGGAGTACAAGCACAGGAACAGCCAACGCTTCGCGACAGAGCTAACCAACTATATAACGAATACCAGTACTCAAAAGCAATTCCGTTATATGAGAAGTTGGTAGATGGTAAAAAGCCGCGCTTAACCGATTTGGAACGGTTGGCTGATAGCTATAGGAAAATGAATAATTATACTATGGCGGAGAATTGGTATGTTAGGGTATTGGAAGATAGTACAAGCAATCCTATAAACTTATTGCATTATGCAGAAGTGTTAAAAGCCAATGAAAACTATGAGGCGGCTAAAGACAACTTCGAAAAATATGCTGAAAAAACAGGTAATCGAAGTGAAGTAGAAGTGCTGATACAAGGTTGTGATTCGGCAGTCGTATGGATGGCAAATCCAACAACACATAAATTACGGAATGAAGCTGCTGTTAATACCGCTTTAGCTGAATTTGGCGCATATACCGTTGGCGATAAAGTATATTATGTTGGTGAACCCGACGCCATTATGTTTAAAAATATTTACGGATGGACAGGGAATGCCTTTTTAAGGATTTATGGTACGAAACGCTATGAGGATAATTCCCTGCTTCAGTCGAATATCGATTCCGCCATATTTAATAATGAACCTTACCATGTGGGGCCTGTGGCAGCAAATAAAGAAGGTACAACCTTATATGTTACTAAAACATATGCGGGAAACAGCGCGGAGAAGGAAAAGGAAGATAAGAGAAAATACCGTACAAAAAATTTAGAATTGTATACCTATACCAATGATAATGGCAAATGGAATGAAGCGCCGTTTGCTTACAATAATGTAAAGGCCTATTCTGTTGGACATGCAGCATTGAGCGTAGATGGTGAGACCTTGTATTTTGTATCCGATATGCCTGGAGGCCACGGAGGTACAGATATCTGGTATTGCGAACGCTTATTGAATGGCGAATGGGGCGAGCCGAAGAATGCTGGAGCTATGATTAATAGTGCAGGAGACGAAATGTTTCCAAGTATTACTTCGGAAGGCACCTTATATTTCTCCAGTAATGGCTGGCCCGGAATGGGTAATTTAGATGTCTTTACCGCAAAAGGCGCAAAAGACGAATGGTCTAAAGCAGTTAATATGCATTTTCCGGTGAATTCATCAGCCGATGATTTTGCTTATACCGTAAACGATATTACTAACCTTACAGAAGCGGGTTATATCTCATCAAATAGATCTGGGGGGGTGGGAAGCGATGATATTTACTCGTATACCTTCTGGAAACCGAAATTTAACGTAATGCTGAAGGGGGTTACGTATGATAAGGAAACCGAAGATCCGCTCCCGGATGTGGCTGTTGCCTTGTTTAACGAAAAAGGAGAACTCTTAGCGAAAAAGCAGAGTAAGGCTGCAGGCGAGTTCGAATTTGAAGTCGATGTGGAGGAGGCATACAAGGTACTAGGTGAAAAAATAGCCTATTTGCCTGATTCTGCTTTTACAAATACCAATGGACTTAACGCCGGTGATACGGTGAAAGTAGCGCTATATCTCGATCAATTAAAACAAGGTAAAACTTTCCGTTTGGATAATATTTATTATGATTTTGATAAATATAATATCCGTAAAGATGCGGCGGCGATACTCGATGGTTTAGTAAAGACGCTAAAGGATAATCCTACACTGAAAATCGAACTTTCATCCCATACAGATAGCAGAGGTAGCGATAAATATAATATGACATTATCACAAAAGCGAGCACAAGCTGCGGTTGACTACATCGTAACCAGAGGCATTGCACGCGATCGAATGATTGCTAAAGGTTATGGAGAGAGCAAATTGCTAAATCGTTGTGCAAATGGTGTTAAATGCTCCGAAGCAGAACACCAGTTAAATAGACGAACAGAATTTACGGTGCTGGAGATGTAAGATAAAACGAGAAGGGGCTGTATCAAAAGAAGCAATTGCACTGCTTTTTGTCATTCCGAGGCACGAGGAATCTAGTTTAGAACCATTAAAGCTGCTTTTAGATCCTTCCTTTGTCAGGATGACACCTTTTGATACAACCTCTTCTGCTACTCTTTACGTTATTAGGCTAATCCTTTTCTAATAAACCTTTCCAGACTAGTGCGCTTAATCCCGCACCTAAAATTGGAGCTACAATAAATAGCCAGACCTGACTGATAGCTTGTCCACCGACTAATAAGGCAGGACCTATACTCCTGGCAGGATTAACCGAAACGCCCGTTATGGGGATACCGACGATGTGAATCAATACCAAACTAAGACCAATGGAGAGACCGGCGAAACCGCCATGGATATTCTTCGTTGAGGTGGCTCCGAAAATAACTAAGAGAAAGATGAAGGTAAGTACGGTTTCGGAAATAAAACCAGAAAGAAGATTATAATGGTGAGGGGAATGTTCACCATAGCCATTTTGGCCCAAGCCGACACTCGCAAGCGTATAATCTGCATTACCTCGGGCAATACATAGTAGAATTAATGCACCTGCAATGGCACCTAAAATTTGCGCGAGAATGTAATAGGCAGCTTCGCCTATTTTCATCCTTCCTGCAAATACCATTCCTATAGAAATAGCCGGATTGATGTGACAACCCGAAATATGCCCAATGGCATAAGCCATTGCGAGAACGGATAAGCCAAAGGCAAAGGCAATACCCAGTATACCCACACCTGTTTCGCCATTTGCACCAGCAATGATAGCACTCCCGCAGCCCATAAGTACAAGTACTAAGGTGCCGAAGAACTCAGCAAAGAATTTTGAGATTTTTCCTGATTCCATAATTTAAGAGTTTTGGTTTATACTTTTTAATAAGTGATTGAAAACAAATATAATTCATTTTCAATAAGATTAATATTTTATAATGGGCGTCTTTCTTTTTCTCCTGCTGAGCCTTTTGTTTTACTGATATTCATTAAAATCTGAACAAACTGAACAACGGCCTTGTCTATAGTTTTTTGTTCGTTTGTACTTGAATTGGTGGTGTTTTTTTTAAGGCATTGATATGTCTAAGCGCAATTAGTCAATTATATTTTATACTCAAGGAGAATCCATTCATTTACCTGTGCTGTGAGAAGAGCCTTTTCGTTTTTAGTACTACTCTTTATTTATTTATTTGCTCTGGGTTTTAATGTAGCCTTTGCCCAGCAGTACCCCATATTACCTATTCAAAAAGATACTGTTAAACAAACCAATGATAGCACAAAGGTGATTTATCCGATAAAAGATGAACCATTTTTGAATCTGAACAAAAAATATAATGGGCTTCATTTACGTCAGCCGGGTACCATAAAACGTGAGGTTGATTTTGATCCGCTTTCGAAACAATACATTATTCGGGAGAATATCGGGAATAGTATGTATCGGCCTCCTCGATATTTATCTATCGATGAATATCAACGATACGAAGATGCGGCACTGAAAGAACAAACCTGGAGAGCATTATCCGATGAGTTTTCGCAACGGGCGAGAAAGGAGGGGCTTATTCCCAGTTTTGAAGTGAATAGTCCCACTTTTGCCAAAATATTTGGAGGAAATACGATCAATATTATACCTAGGGGAAGTATTGATGCGACATTACTCGGGCGGTTTAACAAGAACGATAATCCATTGTTTAACGAAAAGCAACGGAAACAATTTGGTTTTGATTTCGATCAGCGGATTCAAATGAACCTAACAGGACAGATTGGAGACAGGGTACGGATCCTGACCAATTACAATACGGAAGCGCAGTTTGATTTTGAAAATCAGATCAAGTTTGATTATAAAGGTAAAGACGATGCGATTATTAAGCGTATCGAGATTGGTAACGTCAGCATGCCCTTGAATTCTACGTTGATTTCCGGGACACAGGCACTCTTTGGTGTTAAAACGCAGTTGCAGTTCGGTAAGCTGGGGGTTACCAGTGTTTTTTCACAGCAACGCTCGCAGAGTAAAGAAATTACCATCACAAACGGTGCGCAACAGAATGAATTTTCGTTGAAAGCCGATGATTACGAACAGAACAAGCATTACTTCTTAGCACAATATTTTAGAGATAACTATAATAAGGCAATGGCCAATGCACCATTGATATTAACAAGTGTAAATATTACCCAAATTGAAGTGTGGGTTACCAACAGGAGTAATACTATTGAAAATAATCGGGATATTTTGGCTTTTATGGACTTGGGTGAAAGTAAGCCCTGGAATACAAATTTTACGCAGCCGGGTGGGTCCTTACTCCCTGCGGCAGGTATTGTAGGCGATCCGGCATTTCCAGAACAATCCAACCGTCTGCTGCAAACGCTGAAACAACAATATCCTGATGCCCGGTATACTTCTTCGAATGCTGTCGTGAATATGTTTCAGGCTAGCGGTGCTAATGACAACTATGCGCGTCTGACTAATGCCCGTAAGTTAACAGCAAATGAATATACCTTAAACACACGATTAGGTTATATCTCTTTAAATACACCACTTAATGCTGATCAGGTGTTGGCAGTTGCTTATAGGTACACCGCTAATGGCAAAGAATATCAGGTAGGCGAATTCTCAACCGATGTCCCTATTACACCTTCAAATCCACAGGTGCTTTTCACCAAGCTCTTAAAAAACGAGGTACTCAAGCCTAATCTGCCCATTTGGGATTTGATGATGAAGAATATTTATGCGCTTGGAGCATATCGGGTAGGTAGAACTAATTTTGTTTTGAATGTGTTTAGATTGGAGAATGAAACTGGTGTTGAACGCCCTGTAATGTACGAGGGAAGTAATACCGCTAATAAGTTATGGCTGCAGCTAACCGGTTTAGATAGGTTAAACCCACAGAATGACCGGCAACCGGATGGTGTATTCGACTTTTTGGAAGGTTTGACAATAGATCCCGAAAATGGAAGAATTATGTTCCCTGTAGTGGAACCCTTTGGTAAGGATCTGGCAGGACGTTTTGATCCGGCTGAGCAGACCTTAGCGGAAAAATATACCTTCCAACAGCTATATGATTCAACGAAGGTAGTTGCCCAACAACTCTTTGCGAATAAAAATCGATTTCTAATACGGGGTACCTATGAATCTGAAGCCGGTTCCGAATTTCAACTAGGGGCGATTAACATTCCACCAGGATCTGTACAGGTATATGCTGGCGGAATTCCGTTACAGGAAGGGGCAGACTTTACCGTTGATTACGATATTGGGCGTATTCACATATTGAATGATGCCTTATTGCAATCTGGGCAAGCTATTAGAATTAAATTGGAAAACAATGAACTGTTCGGACTACAACAGCGTACCCTATTTGGCACCCGTCTTGATTATATGGTGAATGATAATCTACAGTTAGGCGGAACCTTAATGAACTTGTCTGAGCGACCGCTAACGCAAAAGGTAAACCTGGCAGAGGAACCGATATCGAATACCATGTGGGGCTTTGATGTAAACTATAATGCTCCCTCGCGCTGGCTTACTCGCATGGTAGATAGAATACCATTTATTAATACCAGAGAAGAATCATCTATCTCTTTTTATGGCGAGTTCGCAAACCTCATACCCGGACATTCTAAAGCGACAGACATTGCAGGTTCTAGCAATGGGGTAAGTTATTTAGATGATTTTGAAAATACCCGTTCGATTATTGATTTAAAGGGTGCCACAAGTTGGCAGATTTCTGGAACTCCCCAGTTGTTTCCTGAATCGCAGTTAACCGACGATCTCCGATATGGTTTTAATCGTGCACGATTGGCTTTTTATAATATTGATCCGGTTTTTTATAGAAACGATAATAAACTTACACCCCCAAATATTAGGGGGAACCTGACGGAACTGTCCAATCATTACGTGCGCGAGGTATTGGAGCAGGAAGTTTTTCCGAATAAAGAGACAGTTACTGGTGAGCCGCTTTATATGTCTACACTCGATTTGAGCTTTTATCCAAAGGTAAGAGGGCCATATAACTATGTTACTTCTGGCATAAATAGTGATGGTACTTTAACGAACCCAAAGTCGCGTTGGGGAGGTCTGTTCCGGCAGATCCAAACACCCGATTTCGAAGCGCAGAATATCGAATTTATAGAACTTTGGGTGATGGATCCCTTTATTTATAAGCGACAAGGCGAAGGAGGCGACCTATACTTTAATTTAGGCAATATCTCAGAAGACATTTTAAAGGATGGCAGGAAGTCAGCAGAAAATGCTCTCCCGGTGAATGGCGACTATTCGCAAATGGACCTTACGAATTGGGGTAGGGTACCGAAACTTCAGCCACTGGTGCAGGCCTTTGCTAATAATGCAAATGAGCGGGCTTTGCAGGATGTGGGCTTAGACGCATTAGGCGACGCCGATGAACGCAGCCATTTTTCTAATTTCGTTGCCCAAGCTGGCGCAATGTTAAACCCGCAACCGTTGCAAGAATTGACCAACGACCCTTCCAGTGATAACTTTAGCTATTTTAGAAGTGCTGAGCTAGATGCTCAAAATGCTGGAATCCTTAAACGATATGAAAAATATAATGGCACAGAAGGGAACAGTAAAACTGCGGAACAGTCGCAAACAGAAAATGGCGTAGAAACTTCGGCCTCCACATTGCTACCCGATGGTGAAGATGTGAATCGGGATAATACCATGAATCAAATAGACGAGTACTATCAATATAAAGTATCGATCAGACCACAAGATATGATGGTAGGAAAGAACTTTATTGTAGATATGATCGAAGCCCCCGTCGAACTTGCTAATAAAAAGGTTGAAAATGTGAAATGGTACCAGTTGCGGATTCCCATTACGCAATATGAATCCAAAGCGGGAGACCCACAGGATTTTAAATCTATCCGCTTTGTAAGAATGTTTATGACCAATTTTGCTGATACAACTGTTTTAAGAATGGCAAAATTGCAATTAGTACGGGGTGAATGGCGACGCTTTAACGCCGAGAACTCCCCAACAAAAGTGATAACGGACCCAGCCTTAAATAATCCGGGCCTCGATAATTCTACCTTAGAAGTGGCTGCGGTGAACATCGAAGAAAACGGAAATCGTAAACCTATCCCTTATGTGGTTCCTCCAGGTATAGAAAGGCAGATAGATTATGGTAATTATAATACCAATGTGCAGCTGAACGAACAGGCACTGTCATTAACTATTGACAACTTACGGGATGGCTACGGACAGGCCGCTTATAAAACTGCATCAAATGACTTTCGGTCCTATAAGCGTTTACAAATGTTTGTACATGCTGAGGGAGATCAGCTGAAGAATGATGATCTGCATGCTTTTATACGCGTGGGTACAGACGGATTGGAAAACTATTATGAATATGATATACCGCTGGAGGTAACTTTGCCGGGCAGCAATGACCCCGAAACTATTTGGCCTGCTTCCAACCGAATGAATGTAGAAATTAAATTGTTCCAACAGGCAAAGGAAGCACGGAATAAAGCCACCTTGCCTGATGGAACTCCCTGGCCTATTGATTTGCCTTATAGTTTTATGGAAGGCGTAAGTACGGTTACTATAAAAGGTCAGCCGGATATTAGTAAAGTACGCTTTTACTTGCTTGGTGTAAGAAATCCGCTAAAAAGTCAAGATAATACCGGTGCTGATGATGGTACTGAAAAATCGGGCATTGTTTGGTTCAATGAACTGCGATTAACAGACTACGACGACAAAGGGGGATGGGCGGCAACCGCCCGTTTAAATGCCAAGCTAGCCGACTTTGCTGATGTTACCGTATCTGGAAGTAAGAGTACCCTAGGTTTTGGGGCTATTGACAGTAGAATTGGCGAACGGAATCGATCGGAAGATCAATTTTTTGACTTTACCAGTAGCGTAGAATTAGGGAAGTTTTTCCCAGAGCGAACCGGAATAAGAATTCCGTTCTATTTTAATTATTCTAATCAGATTAGTACACCCGAATATAACCCGTTAACGCCTGACATAGAGCTGAAATCGGCTTTGGAAAATTTAAGTTCTGCTCAACGCGACTCTCTTTTACGATTAACACAAGATTATACAACGCGTAAGAGCATCAGCTTTATGAATGTTCGGAAACTGAGGATGGATAATGAAAAACCGGTGAAGTTATGGGATATAGAAAATTTTAGCTTTTCTTATGCCTTCTCGCAATATTATCACCGCGATTACCTCACCGAGAAATCAATACAGAACAATTATAGGGGATCGCTTTCTTATGATTTTGTACAAACGAATGAAAAGTATATCGAACCACTTAAAAAATTGTTTAAGAGCCGATATACCCGATCACTGAGCGATTTTAATTTTAACCTCATGCCGTCCCTCATTAATTTCCGGATCGATGTGCAACGACTTTATACCGAAAATACGTTGCGTACCGGGAGCTCTCCCGATAATTATTTGCCTTCCGGCAATATCGGTACATTATACAATAAGAATTTTACCATGACGAGAGCTTATGGAATTAGCTGGAACCTTACACGCTCGCTAAAGCTTGACTTTAACGCAACCAATTACTCTATTATTGATGAACCCGAAGGTAGATTGGATGGATTGAAACGTGATACCCTATGGGAGAATTTTTGGCGGCTTGGTAGAACTACCGACTACAACCACATGATGAACCTAACCTATAACATTCCACTGGATAAACTTCCGGGATTGGATTGGATAAATGTTGCGGCGCGTTATGGCAGTCAGTTTGTTTGGCAAACGCAACCATTGTTAGCAATCAATGATCCAGATATTAATATCGGCAATACCATTCAGAATTCACGTACATTACAGCTTAACCCGCGATTTAACCTATTAAGCCTGTTTAATAAATTTAGATTTTTTAGAGATGCTCGAAATGGCAAAAGCCCGAATAAAGGAACAGAGATCCTAGCTAATTTTATAGCCAGTATAAAAGACATAAATTCTGCTTATACGCGAGTCGATGGCACTTTCCTTCCAGGTTATTTGGGTAAGACCAATTTATTGGGATACGACTTTAGTATGAATTCGCCCGGATTGGGCTTCATATTTGGAAGCCAGAGCGATATTCTAAACCGTGCTATTGCTAATGGTTGGCTTAGTACAGATAGCTTGCAAACACAGTTATATGCCAAATCGCTACGGGAAGATTTGAGTATTCGTGCAACCTTAGAACCTTTTAAGGATTTAAGGATAGATCTTACCGCTACAAGAATAGAAAATAAGAACTTTACCACACAGGTGTTGTATAATGGCGATAGGCAAACTTTTGAACGGGTTACTCCTGTTACGGCGGGCGATTACAGCATTTCTTATTTGTCACTCGGCACAGCGTTTTCCAATAAGGAAGAGCTATTCAGAACATTCGAGCGAAATAGAAGTACTATTTCCAGAAGATTGGGAGAAATGAATCCAAATTCTGAAGGTATAGCGGCAGGTTTTGCTGATGGTTATGGGAATACGGCACAGGATGTTGTGGTAGGTGCCTTCCTCTCTGCTTATACGGGCAAAGATCCGAAGAAGCAAAGCCTAGGTGTTTTTCCGCGGATTCCAATACCAAATTGGCGGATTATGTACAATGGATTGGCAAAATATCCATTTTTTAGCGATTACTTATCCTCTTTAGAACTTGTGCATGCTTATCGTACGCTCTATAATATCAACGGTTACAATTCCTTGATAAGGTACGATGAAAGCAATGGGGCCTCATCCGTAAGAGATGTGAATGAGAATTTTTTACCAGAATATCAGTTTTCACAAATTACCTTACAAGAACAATTTTTGCCACTTATTGGTGTTAACGCACGGTTTAAGAATAATTTAACCGCTAACGCTGAATATCGGAAAGCTAGAACACTGAGTTTGAGTTTGCAAAACAGTCAGCTCGCACAATTGCTGGATAATGGTTTTGTGCTAGGAGCGGGCTATCGCGTGGCTAATTTCCGGTTTCCTTTCGGTTGGTTTGCCCAACGCAAGGTTTCAAATGACTTGACTTTTAAACTGGATGTGGCTATTAATGATATGAAAACCCTAGTATACCGCTCGGATTCGGAGTTCTCAGAAATTGCTTCGGGAAATAAAAATATTACTTACCGGCCGTCTATCGATTATATGTTCAATAACAGGTTTAACATCCGTATGTTCTTTGATAGCAATGCAGTAAAGCCCTATACCTCTCAAACATATGCTACAGCATATAGTAATTTTGGGTTTAATTTAAGGATTTTACTGCAATAGGACTGCCGGTTCACAAGTTTATTGCTTTTAAAGGCAAATTTATCTAAGTTTGGCAAAAAAAGCACTAAAAAACGTAATGATGAATTTTCCAGCTGACTTAAAGTATACGAAAGACCACGAGTGGATCCGTATTGAAGGTGATGAAGCCACCATTGGTATTACAGAATTCGCACAAGGCGAATTGGGAGATATTGTTTTCATCGAGATTCCAACTGAAGGAGAGGAAGTTGCTGCTAATGAAGTGTTTGGTACAATTGAAGCAGTGAAAACGGTGTCGGATTTGTTTATGCCCGTAACTTCAACCATTCTGAGCATTAATGAAAAATTAGACGGGTCACCTGAGTTGGTTAATACGGATCCCTATGGAGAAGGCTGGATTGTTAAAGTTAAAATTATTAATGCCGCTGAATTAGCAGGCTTATTAACTGCTGATGCCTATCAGGAACTTGTAGGAGCTTAAGGTTTATTTCCTTACACTTAACTATCAGCCCTGTCTGCTAATGCGGCGGGGCTTAGCCTTAATTTATTAGTATAATTTTGTACTTACTTATGCAATCGCTGTTTTTATAATCTTTATGAAGCACTTCATTTGGGCCGCTTTATGGGCTATCATCGTTTTACTCTTAACATGTTTGCCTATGGAGAGCACGGTAGAGAAAGTACCGGCGTTTGAAGGAATGGACAAGTTGGTGCATACAGGCTTCTTCTTCGTTTTTTCTGTTTTACTTTGTAGAGGATTTGTGATGAGAAATGAAAGAAACGGGGTTCAGGTTGTAGTCTTTGCCACCGTATTTCTTATTTCATTGGCATTTGCACTATTAACAGAATTTTTACAGTATCAGTTCTTTACCTACAGGAGTGGCGACTGGTGGGATGTTTTTGCTGATAGTGTAGGTGTAGGAATGGGATTATTTTCGTATCTTGTGCTAATAGGGGCAAGGAATAGGCTGGCTGGAGGTAGAAAAATAAATTGATACAAATATCGCTATACCGTCTTGATACTGAATATTAATAAATGAAACACCGGATATATACAATTATCTTTATGGCATGTTTAAGCTCCAGCTTATCATCTTGCGGCATCTTTAATAAAGGTTGTAATTGTCCGAAAGTAGGTAATCACCATGATGTGATTGGCCGGTCTAAAGCTTCTAGCCATCGGTAGGGCGCTAGCAAATATATCCTAATCCATAAGTTTTTTTGAATCATTCTAAATAAAGCTTACCTTTGAGCTTATTTGTTCATATAATGAAGTTAACAGGATTAAAACCAGGAGAATCGGGTATAATAAAAGATTTCACAGATCTAACTTTGTCTGTAAAATTGATGGAAATGGGATGCTTGCCCGGCGAGCAAATTACATTTGAGCGGGTTGCTCCGCTTGGAGATCCTATTGCCATATCAATTGCGGGATATCAATTGAGTTTACGTAAAGAGGAGGCTGCTACAATTATTGTTGAAGAGTTACAGCATATTTTTAGATAGAATATACATTTCATGAAAGTTGCGCTAGTAGGGAACCCAAATACAGGGAAATCGACCTTGTTTAATAGTTTAACAGGATTAAATCAAAAAATAGGGAATTTTCCGGGGATTACCGTAGATAAAAAAACAGGAATAAGTAAACTGCTGAATGGGAAACAAATAGAGGTCATTGATTTACCTGGTTGTTACAGTCTCTATCCAAAAAGTAAAGATGAAGCTATAGTTCTAGAGGTACTTACGAATCCAAAAAACTCCTCTTATCCAGACCTTATTGTTGTGGTAGCAGATGCCACTAATCTAAAGCGCAATTTACTGTTATTTACGCAGGTTGCAGATCTTAAGATTCCCGTAATATTAGCACTTAATATGACGGATGCCGCTAGAAAGGAAAAAATTTTAATCGATATAGACAAGATGTCTAAACGATTGGGAGTTCAGGTGGTACCCATAAGTGCTAGACGAAATGAAAATATTGAATTACTAAAACAGGCTATTGCCGATGCACCACAAGTAGCCTTGCAAAAAGAAAGTATATCGGTTGTGGAGATAGCGCCGGCATTAATTTCTCAAATAAAACAGGATGTCCGTATAAAAGAAGATTACGTTGCCTTACTATTAGCACATCAGCACGAAGTCTTAGGTTACCTTACTGAAGACGAGAGTAACCATATAGAATCGTTGGAGCAGGCTAATGCTTTTAAACCGCAGCCTGCCCAAACCAAGGAAACCATTGCCAGATATGATTTCATAAGCGAGGTATTAACTGAAACGGTCAAGCAGCAGCCAAAGCATATATCGGATACCCCAACAGGTAAAATTGATAAATTTTTAACCCATAAAATTTGGGGCTTTGTTTCTTTTTTTGCCATACTGTTGTTGATTTTTCAAGCTATTTTCGCTTGGGCAGAATATCCTATGGGGCTGATTGAGAATTTCTTTGCCTGGCTGGAGGAAATAGGTCATCAATATGTGCCGGCAGGCGTTCTGGCAGATTTGCTTTTTGACGGAATTTTGGCCGGACTGGGAGGAGTACTGGTTTTCATCCCACAGATTGCGATTCTCTTCGGTTTCATTGCAATATTGGAAGATACTGGCTATATGGCCAGAATCACTTTCTTGATGGATAAGCTTATGCGCAAGGTTGGACTCAATGGTAAATCTGTTGTGCCGATGATTGGCGGATTAGCCTGTGCAGTGCCGTCTATTATGGCTACGCGCAATATCGAAAGCTGGAAAGACCGGATTATAACCATTATGGTGACTCCTCTAATTAGCTGTGCCGCCAGATTGCCCGTGTATACGCTGTTAATTTCTCTTGTAGTGCCGAATGATAAATTGTGGGGCTTCTTTAACTTACAGGGGCTAGCATTAATGGGCATGTATTTATTAGGTACTTTGGGAGCGATAGTAGTGGCTTGGGTAATGAAAAAAATCATCAAAGCGAAAGAACGTTCATATTTTATCTTGGAATTGCCTGTTTACCGTATGCCCCGATGGAAAAATGTTGTGCTTACCATGTATGAAAAAGTGAAAACGTTTGTTTTCCAGGTAGGTAAAGTAATCATCGCGATGTCTATTGTATTGTGGGTTTTGGCTACTTATGGCCCTCCTGGGCGTATGGAAAAGATTGAAGAAAAATATCAGTCAGAAAGTTATGTGAAAAACTATTCTGAGGCAGAACTGCGTTTTATGGAATCGTCCGAGAAACTGGAAAATTCTTATGTTGGTGTTTTAGGGAAAGCTATTGAGCCGGCCATCCGTCCATTGGGATTTGATTGGAAAATTGGCATAGCGCTGATTACTTCTTTTGCAGCCAGAGAGGTGTTTGTTGGAACAATGGCCACTATTTATAGCGTGGAAGAACCCGAGGAGGATACTTCTACCATTAGGGAAAAAATGCTCAATGCCCGTGATAGTATAACCGGAGCACCTGTTTATACAATAGCTTCTGCTTTTTCGTTAATGATATTCTATGCTTTTGCCATGCAATGTATGAGTACAGTTGCGGTAGTTTACCGCGAAACAAAAAGCTGGAAATGGCCTACAATCCAATTTGCTTATATGACAGCTTTGGCTTATTTTGCATCTCTATTGGTATATCAATTATTGAGGTAAATTCAAAAATCAAAAAAGGCAACCATCTTGTATCCTGATACGCACGTCTGTGTCTCGATAATGGAGTCTCGATACTTGAAAAATGATCGAAAAAACAACTTTATCTTTAGAGAAGTATGTGCCTAAATCGGCAGCACCTATTATAGCGCGATGGATCCATCAGGCACCCTGTTTGTTTAAGATTAGTAAAGGAAGAACGTCTAAATTCGGGGATTATCGATCGCCCTATCAAGATAAGGGACATCGTATTTCTGTCAATCATAACCTAAACCCGTATGCATTTTTAATTACGACAGTACATGAATTTGCGCATTTAAAAACGTGGAAAGAGTACCGTGCAAAAGTTAAACCACATGGTTTGGAATGGAAGAAAAATTTTAAAATTTTGATGGATCCTTTCTTTGAGCAGGACATTTTTCCCTATGACATAAAGCGTGCTGTGGTTGTTTATCTCGATAATCCAGGTGCCTCAAGCTGCAGCGATCTTACTTTATTTAGGACGTTACAGCGCTATGATCAACCAAAAAACGGACATTTACGAGTGGAAGAGCTGCCCAACGGAACTTCCTTTATATTGCCCAATGGACGAATATTTAAAAAAGGTGAAAGAATACGCACTCGTTTCCGTTGCATGGAAGTGGGTACTGGGAGGATTTATCTTTTTAGTCCAGTTGCCGAAGTTTTGGTTGTTGTTAAGTAGTAATAGTAGTTAAGTGGTGATAGTAGTGAAGTAGGCAATTTTGCTCCGCTGTACAATAACCACTTAACTATTCAACGACTTAACAACTTAACTATTCTACAACTTAACTATTCAACGACTCAACAACTTAACTATTCAACAACTTAACTAATTAACGACTTAACCAAATCAACCATCAATAAAGTTCTTTTATCAATTTTTCAAAAGCCTCTTTCAAGGCTGCCAATTCTTGTTCTACTGCTGTTAAACGGTTTTCTAAGGCAGAGGTCTCTGCCGACGTTGTTGTTGTTTCATTAAATTCCAAGCCGTCAAAATCAGGAATACCGCCAAAAAGATGCATATAGCGTACTTCTTTCTGTCCGGTCTTTTTAGGTACCTGAATAAGCATTTGAGGAATTTCTCCTCCTTCTTTGCTTAACTTATCAAGGTATTCTTGAATTTCTGCTAGTGATTCGAATGCATAAAGTCGTCCTGAATTGCTATTGATTTCACCAACGGTTAAAGGGCCACGTAAAAGCAATAAACATAGAATGGCAATTTCTGCCGGAATAATTGGGTATACTACACTGAGCGTATGCCGGTACTTTATGGTGCGGCTTGACCCACCTGTGGCGGTAGCTACTAGGCTTTTTTTTCTTAAAGTATCTAAAGCTGCTACAATAGTATTGTCGTCAAACTGAACCACTGGTTTGCGGGCAGACTTTTGGTTGCATGCTGAAGCTAAACTGTTTAAGGTGAGTGGATAATATTCGGGGGTAGTTTTGCTTTTTTCCATCAAAGAGCCAAGCACCCGTTGCTCTTCACTGCTCAGTATAGGTAAGGTTAATAGTTGTTCCATGGTTAAAGATAATAAAATATTCAGGAGCCAAAATACAGAAATATGGGAATATTCCATATGACTTATGGGAAACCACATGATATACATAGGAAAAATGCATAACTTTGCAGCATAAAGTCGTATTATGGATTTAGCTAAAGATTTAATTCTGCCGGGTAAATACTGTCCATCTTTAACACATTATGAGCGATGGTTAACGCGAGAGGTAAATATTGGCGATGTGCCAATGGGCGGCGAACACCCTATTAGGATCCAAAGCATGACCACGGTTGATACGATGGATACCTTGGGCTCTGTTGAACAAACTATCCGCATGGTAGAAGCAGGGTGTGAATATGTGCGCATAACAGCACCAAGTATTAAAGAGGCCAATAACTTAGCTGAAATAAAGAAGGAATTAAATAAAAGAGGCTATAAAACTCCCTTAGTTGCCGATATTCACTTTACACCCAATGCAGCAGAGGTAGCAGCACGTATTGTGGAGAAAGTGCGCATTAATCCCGGTAATTATGCGGATAAAAAGAAGTTTGATCAACTCAGCTATACTGACAATGAATATCGGGCAGAATTAGATAGGATTTATACCAAATTTGCTCCTTTAGTTAAAATCTGTAAGGAATACGGTACGGCTATGCGGATTGGAACCAATCATGGCTCCCTGTCTGACCGGATTATGAGCCACTACGGTGACACACCGGAGGGTATGGTAGAGTCTGCCCTGGAGTTTATTCGGATTTGTGAAGACTTAAATTATTATAATTTGGTTATTTCCATGAAATCGAGTAATCCCCAAGTGATGGTGCAAGCTTATCGTCTGCTGGTAGAAAAAATGGTAACCGAAGGGATGAACTATCCCCTGCATCTCGGTGTTACCGAAGCAGGGGATGGTGAAGATGGTCGGATAAAATCTGCCGTTGGAATAGGTACTTTACTGGAAGATGGCTTGGGGGATACTGTGCGTGTTTCTTTGACGGAGGAACCCGAGTTGGAAGCTCCAGTAGCCAAGGCTTTAGTAAACCGTTATGAAAAACGGGCGAAGTACAATACACAACATGCGACAGATAATCCACATGTCCTAATAGATGCCGTACAAGCTACCCCTAACTTGAACGGTAGACGCGAAACAACAGAAGTTAATGCGTTTATTGGAGGTGCTATGGTGCCTCGAGTGGTGGTTGATCTTTCGGAGAAACGATTAATGGATCCTATGGTGTTAAAAGATGTAGGTTATCTATACGATCCTTTGCTAGATAAGTTTCATATGGGCGATCAATCGGTAGATTTTATTTACTTGGGCGATAATTTGCCGTCTTTTACGATGCCGGGTAACCTGAAACAACTCTATCGTTATGCATCGTGGCTAAAGTTAGAAAATAAAGCAAACATTCATCCGCTTTACTCCCTGAAAGAATATATTGAAGCTCAAGAGCGGGATGGACAGCTCAATATGGTAAGTATTACTTCCGCTGATTTGGAAGAAGAACTTTTTGGAAGAATACCGATCGATCAAACTTTGGTCTTTGTGCTCGAAACCGATAAAGAACATGGTATGGCCGATCAACGACAGTTTTTCTTCAGACTGAAAGAATTTGGACTAGATATGCCTGTAATTATTAAGCGGAGTTACGCTCCTCATGATTTCAATGGGCCTTTGGGAGATATGATGAGTCCGGAAGAACCAATTTCCAAATTACAAGTTTATGCCGCTACCGACTTGGGTGCACTTTTAGTGGATGGTATGGGTAACGGGATCTGGATAAACGCTCCGGCGATGCCAACGGAGAAAATTACATCAGCTTCTTTTGCAATTTTACAAGCTACACGATCCAGAATCTCCAAAACCGAGTACATCTCTTGTCCGAGTTGCGGGCGTACGCTTTTTGATTTGCAGGAAACCACACAAATGATTCGGAATCGCACCAATCACCTCAAAGGTTTGAAAATTGCAATCATGGGATGTATTGTGAATGGCCCGGGAGAGATGGCCGACGCAGACTACGGTTATGTTGGTGCTGGGCCGGATAAAGTTACTTTATACAGAGGTAAAGAAGTGGTGAAACGCAATGTTAGTTCGGCCAATGCTTTAGATGAATTAATTGAAATTATCCGCTCGGATGGAAACTGGTTGGAAGTCCCTCAAAGCTAGAATTACATTTAACCTACCATAGCATGGTCATATTAAAGGAACCTTTAATTTTTCTTTTTTTCCGCAAAAAAGAAACAAAAACCGACCGTAAGGAGCTCACGAACACCTTTAAAGATAAACACAACGTGAGTAAACTCATCGCTTGGAACTTTGCTACAACGGTTGTGCATCAACCTGTAAACCGCAAATTTCCTAGGCGATGTTTGGCGCAGAACGGAGAGCCTTTGCGAGCAGACCATAAACCGTTGCGAAAGATGATATAGGCCTTGAGCGAGGGAAGGACGGCCTTGGAGGATACGACAGCAGCGAGTAGCAAAGTATTGGCAGAATTGTTGATTTTGCATTATCCAAGCGGATTGAGGAAGTGAAATGGCTCCAATACGCGCTATAGATACTTTGCAATCAGCTGCAACGTAGCCTACACCAGCCTTGATTTTGCTCAACTTTTATCAAGAAAAGTTGATTAACAAAAATCTTCTTTAATAAATACAGTTCCCGGCTGTTTTCAAAAACATATTCAGCTTTCTGCTGTTACTTATTATAGTATAATCTTAACCCTTAGATGTAGATAATAAATGGCAAAGAAAGTAGCCGATCAGCTTGTGGAGACTCTTCTAGAAGCAGGTATCAAAAGAATTTATGCTGTTACAGGCGATAGCTTAAACGAAGTAAATGACGCTGTGCGGCGGAATGGTAAATTGCAATGGATTCATGTACGACATGAGGAAGTTGGTGCTTATGCCGCGGCAGCGGAAGCCGAGCTAAATGGCATTGCTTGCTGTGCAGGAAGCAGTGGGCCGGGGCATGTGCATCTGATTAATGGTTTATATGATGCGAACCGTTCTGGAGCACCTGTGCTTGCGATTGCTTCTACCATGCATACGGATGAAATGGGGACCGATTATTTTCAGGAAACCAATACGATTAAACTATTTGACGACTGTAGTGTATACAATCAAATTGCTACAACGCCCCGGCAATTTCCCAGAATGTTACAAGCAGCGCTACAGCATGCCTTTAGCAAAAAGGGAGTAGCGGTATTGGGCATGCCTGGCGATGTGGCTATGGCAAGTGCGGAGGAGATTATGACGGAGACTAGGCTGCTGAGATATCAACCGATTGTGATGCCCCATGAGGAAGAATTACAGGAACTGGCCGAATTATTAAATACGCATAAACGCATTACCATTTTTTGCGGTATTGGCTGTAAAAATGCACATGATGAGGTAGTAGCTTTGGCACAAAAACTCCATGCCCCAGTGGGTTATTCTTTCAGAGGTAAGATGTATGTGCAATATGACAATCCAAATGAAGTAGGAATGACTGGGCTTTTGGGATTACCCTCGGCCTATCATGCTATGCACGAATCTGATTTGCTGCTGTTGCTTGGTACGGATTTTCCCTATAAAGACTTTATGCCCGAAAGTTGTAACATCATACAGATAGACGAGAAGCCCGAGCGTCTAGGGCGTAGAGCTAAGCTCAAAATGGGTTTGATGGGAGAGGTGAAAAGTACGTTGAAGGTGCTATTACCCTTAATACGGCAAAATCAGGATGACAGCTTCTTAAAAGCCCAGTTAAAAGTTTATGAAAGGGTAAAAGAGGTGCAGCAAACCTATGTGGAAGATAGTGGTGGTAAAGATAATATTTCGCCGGAATTTTTAGCCCATACGCTGGATAGAGTGGCCGCCAACGATGCAATTTTTACCGTGGATACTGGTATGAGTTGCGTTTGGGGTGCACGGTTCTTGCAGGCAACAGGCAAACGGGAGTTGTTAGGTTCCTTCAATCATGGCTCTATGGCTAACGCTATGCCGCAGGCTATAGGAGCAGCTTTGGCGCGTCCAGACCAACAGGTGATTGCACTTTGTGGCGACGGAGGCTTATCGATGCTGCTGGGAGATCTGGCTACCATTGTACAATACAACTTGCCGATTAAGATAATTGTTTTTGATAACCGATCGCTAGGGATGGTGAAATTGGAGATGGAAGTAGCTGGTTTGCCGGATTGGCAAACGGATATGTACAATCCTGATTTTGCTACAGTAGCCATGGCGATGGGCATGAAAGGTTTGTGTGTTAACGAGCCCAGTGAAGTAGAAGATACGCTGAAAGCGGCCTTTGCGCATGAGGGGCCAGTATTGGTACAAGCCAAAACTAATCCGAATTCGCTGGCAATGCCTCCAAAAATTGAGTTTTCTCAAATGAAGGGCTATGCCGTAACGATGGGCAAACTAATTCTGAGTGGCAGAATGGATGAAGTGCTAGACACGGTGAAGAGTAACTATAAGCACTTGAAGGAGATTTTGTGATCGAGACATTAGATATTAGACATTAGATGTTAGACATTAGATATTAGATGTTAGATATTAGACATTAGATGTTAGACATTAGATGTTAGATATTAGATGTTAGACATTAGACATTGGGTATGATTGCCGGTATGAGCAAGGGCTTGAGCGCACGCACAACTCGCAACGCACAACTAACTAGCAAAAAACCATAGAATAAGTTTTATTAGAATCATTCAAAATAAGTTTGTTTTCCGTTTAGTATTTTCGGGTGGATTTGTTAAGTTTGCACTAATTAAAAAAGCGTGCATTAACCTTGGAATTTTACCTTATATATATTCTTGTAGCAATTGTCCTGTTTACTTTTCTAGCCGGATTTACGCTCTTCGCTGTTTATGCCGAGCGAAAAGTGGCGGGTTTTGTTCAGGATAGGTTGGGGCCAATGGAAACTGGGAAATTCGGAAGTTTGCAAACTATAGCCGATATCCTTAAATTATTGCAAAAGGAATTTATCTCTCCGGCAAATGCCGATAAGATTTTATTTGCGGTGGCGCCAGTAATGGTGTTTGTTGCTGTTTATCTAGGTTTTGCGGCGATGCCCTGGGCCCCCGGTCTTACCCCGGCAGCCTTAAATTTAGGCCTCTTTTATATCATTGCCATTATTTCTGTAGAAGCCATCGGTGTATTGATGGCAGGCTGGGGTTCTAATAATAAATTTGCTTTATTAGGAGCACTCCGATCGGTCGCACAGTTGGTATCATATGAAATTCCAGCGGGTTTAGTACTTATTTCGGCAGTCATGATAACACAGACACTTGATATGCAAGAAATAACGATGAATCAGGGTGTTTTGAGTCAAGAACATCTGCTGTTTTTAGGCTATTGGGATGTGCAAAAGGTAGGTGGTTTCTTGGCTTGGAATATTTTTCAGGCACCACATTTAATCCTCGCGTATGTGATTTACTTTATAGCGTCGCTTGCGGAGTGTAATCGAGCACCTTTTGATATTCCCGAGGCCGAATCAGAATTAGTTTCGGGCTATCACACCGAATATGGTGGTTTGCGATTTGCATTTTTCTTTCTAGCAGAATATTGCTTAATGTTTTTGGTTTCAATGATTGGTGTCATCTTATTTTTAGGAGGATGGAATACACCATTACCAAATATCGGTTCGTGTAAATTAGCCGAATGGACAACCGGAATGGCTTGGGGAATAGTTTGGATCTTAATCAAAACGCTGAGCGTTGTGGGCCTACAGGTTTTGATTCGCTGGACTTTGCCTAGATTGCGGGTTGACCAGTTGATGAGTTTGTGTTGGAAAGTGTTGACACCGCTTGCATTTCTATGCATGGTACTTTCGGGTATCTGGCGGATTTTAGTGATGGCTTAGGGTTTGAATTTTAAGTGATAAGTTTTAAGTTATAGGTTATAAGTGTAAGGGCTGTGTCTCTGCTTATTGGTTACTAATTACTGATATGATAAAAAGCTTGTGTGCTAGGTGTCACATATCTAATGTCTCATATCTAAATACCAAATACCCCGTACTAAGTACTATAAAAAATGTTTAAAAGAACTTTACATGCGTTTACTACGGCAGTCAAGGGGCTAAGCTTAACCCTTCGGCACCTTTTTGCCGCGCGGCATGCACGTGAAGAGCTTGATATTAAACAAGAAAATTATTTTGAAAAGCAGCAGGGAGTTACTACGATTCAATATCCTAAACAGGAAATTCCAATCCCGGAAGTGGCGCGCTACCAACTGGATGTGGTGATTGACGATTGCATTGTGTGCGACCTTTGTGCTAAAGCTTGCCCTGTAGACTGTATCGATATTGAAGCCATAAAAGCTACTGAGACCATTGGAAAAACTTCCGATGGAAGTGTTAAGCGTTTATATGCGGCTAAGTTTGATATCGATATGGCCAAATGCATGTATTGCGGCCTTTGCACTGTGGTTTGCCCGACAGAATGCATTACGATGACGGATAATTATGACCGGAGCTTTTCGGCCTTATCGGAGCTTACTTATCAGTTCGCTGAAATGAGCGATGAAGAAATTGAAGAGAAGCGTGCGGAACTTGCACGTTTCCAAGCTGAAAAGGAGGCAGCCAAGCGTAAAATATGACCATTACCTTGTTGCTTTTTTATATGCTTGCCGCAACAGCAGTTGGCTCAGCGCTGCTTATTGTCTCTATAAAGAACTTGGTGCGAAGTTTATTTCTGTTTTTCGTAACCTTATTCGCTATGGCGGGTTTATATGTGTTTGCACTTGCTGATTTTGTAGCAGTTACACAGGTAATTGTTTATGTAGGCGGTGTATTAGTGCTGATGTTATTTGCCTTTATGCTGTCTAATAGAATTTTACTGAGCGATTTGCAACTGGCCTCGAAGAGTGTTTTTGATTTACCCCGTTGGCAAGCTTTACTAATTGCTTTCGCGTTTCTGGGGGTGCTTCTTGTTGTTGTTAGCCAAATCGTGGCCAATGAACCGCAGTGGATTATACAAGCGCGTAGCAGCCAGACAATTATACAGCCGCAAGATAATACAATACATCATTTGGGTATAAACCTCATGACCAGATATGTGTTACCCTTTGAAGTAATTTCTGTATTTTTAATGATGGCTCTTATGGGAGCTGCCCATTTAGCTAGAAAGGAGGGAAAGCAATCTTGATTACATTAGGCCACTTACTTACGGTAAGTGCTTTGCTTTTCTCTATCGGATTATATGCTGTTTTAGCCAAGAAAAATGCAATCTTAATATTGGTTGGCATAGAGTTCATGATTAATGCGGCGGTTCTTAATCTGGTTGCCTTTGGGAGATACGATGCTGCCTTTTATGGCGGACAAACTTTTGCCTTATTTGCAATTGTGTTGGCTGCAGCGGCTGTGGCCGTAGCGCTGGCAATTATATTAAATGTTTATAGGCATTTTAAAAGCATTGATCCGGACGATATAAATGATTTAAAAGATTAGATGGGGCACCTAGACCAGATACCGACTTCCATTTTGGCAGCGCTCATTGCGCTGTTAGCTCCTTTACTTGCTTTTCTCCTTTCGGCTTGCGCAGGCAAACGGATAAAGAGTGGAATACCTGCTACTTTGGCTATGGTGATCAGTTTGTTCGCCGCTATTTTTGTTTTTAGCAAAGTATGGGAGGGAGAAACCATTCATCAGCAAATTTCTTGGTTCAGTATTGGTACAAATGAGTTTAAAGTAGGTATTGTGCTGAATAACCTCTCGGCAGTTATGCTCGTGTTAGTATGCGCAATAGGGCTGCCCGTGCACGTATATTCCAGTATTTATATGAAAGGTGACTTAGGAATACACCGCTATTGGATGTACCTTAGTCTTTTCTGTTTTGCTATGTTGGGTTTGGTAGTGGCGGATGGCCTGCTATTAATGTATATGTGCTGGGAACTGGTAGGTTTTGCCTCCTATTTATTAATTGGTTTCTGGTTCACCAAGGCTGCCGCTGCCAAAGCCAATAAAAAAGCCTTTTTAATTAATCGAATAGGCGATTTAGGTTTCTTGATAGGCATGGCCATCATTTATGCCCAATTTCAGACATTTGATCTCCTTACGTTATTTGGCGATCAGGGTACGGTTAAGTTAGCGGTAGCTAACACTTGGTTGACCTATGCCGGCATAGCTTTTTTTCTGGGGGCTATGGCCAAGTCCGCTCAATTTCCATTTCATATTTGGTTGCCAGATGCGATGGAAGGACCAACCGCAGTATCTTCTTTGCTCCATGCCGCAACTATGGTAGCAGCTGGCGTTTTTATGCTGGTGCGGATTTCGCCGCTTTTTGATGCAAACGTACTCCTACTAATAGCTTCAATCGGTGCCTTTACGGCATTTATGGCTGCCACGATCGCCTTAACCCAACAAGATCTCAAAAAAATCCTGGCCTTTTCTACTATTTCGCAATTGGGGTTTATGATGGTAGCTATTGGCATTGGTCAATTTGGGGTAGCTATTTTCCATTTAATTACGCACGCTTTCTTTAAGTGCTTACTGTTCTTGTCGGCTGGTGCCGTTATTCACGAAATGCACCATCTGAAAGAAAAGCATAAACTGGATATTGATGCGCAAGATCTGCGTAACATGGGTGGGCTTCGGAGGTATATGCCCTGGACTTATAGGTTAACGGTTGTGGCGGCTTTGGCCTTGGCTGGTTTACCTTTAACAGCCGGCTATTTATCAAAAGATGCAATTTTAATCTATGCTTTCGAGTGGTCAGAGTGGCATTCAGGTTTCTGGAAGGTTATTCCCATTTCATTGCTAATTACTAGCGCCCTAACTGCTTTTTATATTGCGCGTTTGGTATTTAAGGTGTTTTTTGGCAAACTGCGCCTAAATAGATTATTCAGAAAACAATTTCATGTACACGAAGCACCAAAAGGCATGCTGTATCCGATGGTATTTTTAGCTATAGGATCGTTGTTTTTCTTATATTCTTATAATCCTTTGATTTTTGAAGATTCGTGGTTGTTAACGGGTTTCGGTATAACCGAATCGCTTCAACGGGTAAATATTTACCATACAGTAGTTCCAGCAGCAGTAAATGGATTAAGTATAGTGGTTATCTTTATCGCTTGGCGTTGGTATGCTCGGCGTAAATACCCCATTCGAAAACTTTCTGGTGTATGGTATCAGTTTTCCGAAAAGCAATGGTATGGTAACAGCGTTTATGAACTAGTAATGGTTAGGGGTGTATTGTGGTTATCTTATGTTTTGTATGCTGTTGACCGTTTAGTGGTTGATACTGCCGTTAATTGCGCAGCCACGATTGTTAGGGGCTTAGGGGATTTATCCCGTTGGTTAGATCGCTATATCGTGGATGCCTTGGTTAATGGTTTGGGAAGTCTGTCTTTTAAATTCGGAGGAATTTTGAGAGGGCCGACGAAAGGTAGGATACAATATTACATGCTAAGCATGTTTGTGGTTTTATTGGTGGTGTTGCTATTAGGGTTACGGTTTTTTTAATAGAAGTCAAATTATTGATGAAGACAATATGAGCTTGTTATCTGTTTTAATCTTTTTGCCACTATTGGCGGCTACGATAATCTTGCTGTTGCCCGTGTCACTTAAGGCAACATACAAATACGTAGCAGCAGGTGTTTGTTTCGTGCAGCTTATTCTCGCCGGATATCTATATAGTGGCTTTGATGGAAGTTTATCAGGGGTTAATAACGTAGAAACCTATCAGTTTGTGGAGCAATTGCCTTGGATTCGGTTAAACTTAGGGAGCTTAGGAACGCTTGAAGTAGACTATTTCATAGGGGTTGATGGCTTTTCAATATTACTGCTATTGCTTAGCGCCTTGGTGATGCTGGTAGCCGTAATCGCATCATGGAAAATAGATAAAAAGCTTAAAGGTTTTTTTGCCTTAATGCTGCTGCTCAATACTGCTGTAATGGGCGTTTTTGTTGCCCTTGATTTCTTTTTATTTTATGTATTTTACGAAGTGATGCTATTGCCGCTGTATTTTCTTATAGGAATTTGGGGTGGACCACGAAGAGAATATGCTGCAATTAAATTTTTCTTGTATACATTATTTGGATCGGTATTTATGCTATTGGTGATGGTTGGTCTATATTTTTCGGTCACTAATCCCGTTTCAGGAAGTCATACATTTAATCTGCTTTATATGATGAATCCGGATAATTATGCTGTGGGTTCAGTATTTTCTTTCGTAGGACAATATGAATTATTTGGCGTGCCTGCCCGTTTATTAGGTTTTATTGTGCTTTTTATAGCTTTTGCCATTAAAGTGCCCGTAGTACCTTTACATACGTGGCTGCCTGATGCGCACGTAGAGGCGCCAACGCCCGTTTCTATTATTCTAGCAGGGATATTGCTAAAAGTTGGTGGTTACGGTATTATCAGAATCTGTTATAGTTTATTTCCAGACATAGCTATAGCAAGTGCTTGGTGGATTGGATTGATTGGCGTGATATCTATCATATATGGAGCGTTAAATGCACTTGCTCAGCAAGATTTAAAACGTTTGGTGGCTTATTCTTCTGTTTCACATATGGGCTTCGTACTATTGGGAATAGCCTCACTTACAGCAGAAGGGCTAAGCGGAGCTGTGTTTCAGATGATTAGCCATGGCTTTTTATCAGCGATGTTATTCTTTTTGGTTGGCATATTGTACGATAGGGTGCATGATCGGATGATTTATAATTTTAGGGGATTAGCTACTATTATGCCAAACTATACTGCTTTTGTAGCAATAGCTTTTTTTGCATCACTTGGTTTACCTGGTTTTTCTGCGTTTATAGCAGAGGCTTTTACTATTATTGGTGCATTTAATTCAGAAGGAATAAATGGCTTATTGCCGAGGTGGATGGCGATTAGTGGTTCGGTAGGTATTTTATTAAGTGCAGCTTATTTTTTATGGACATTGCAACGCATGTTTTTTGGCAATGCGCGTTTAAAAGGAGGGGAGCAGTGGCAAAAGCAGTTAACAGATGTTAACACGCGGGAAGTTATAGCATTGGTGCCTATGGTTGCATTGGCGTTATTGTTCGGAATTATGCCGTCGCTTACATTCGATAAGATTAATACCTCGGTGCTTACGCTGATAGAGTTAGTGAATAAAGCACATTAGCTGATTGAGCTTTTTTATGAAAGAATATATACCACATGTAAGCAACTTATTGAATGGCGTAATGAAAGGCTTGCCTTTTCTTATGCCGGAATTTGTATTGGCTTTAACTTTTTTGCTCAGCATATTTTGTGGTTTATTTTTGAAGGGTAAATCGATTATCACCTGGTGGGTCACCGTTTTGGGTATTTTTTCGGCAGCTGGGCTTGCTGTAGTGCAAATAGCTTCCCCAGCAGTTGAGTCCATCTTTTTTGGGATGATCTTGCCTGATGCCCATGGTGCTTGGTTAAAATTATTAATAGCATTTACCTGTTTATTGTTCTGTGTCTTTATCTATTATAATGGTGCATTAAGAGGTCATCCAAAGAAAATAGACGATCTTCTGAGTGTTTTATTAGTCGTGCATATCGGGCTAAATATGATGGCTACCGCTGTGAACTGGCTAATGGTCTATTTAGCTATTGAAATGGTTTCAGTTGGATCTTATATTATGGTTGGCTATTTGGCCCGCGATAATAAGCAAAGCGAAGCGGCTATGAAATATGTGCTATTTGGAACTGTTTGCTCTGCGGTGATGTTATATGGGCTTTCACTGTTTTATGGCTATACCGGAAGTCTTTGTTTTATAGAGCCAGCACATTTAATGGGGTTATTGGAAATGCCCCCACTGGTCTTCATGGTAGCTACCCTTTTTGTTTTAACCGGTATAGGATTTAAATTGGCATTTGTGCCCTTCCATTTTTGGACACCGGATGTATACCAAGGTGCGCCAACACCTGTCACAGCATTTTTGTCTACTGCCCCAAAAATTGCGGCTATAGCTCTTTTAGGGAGATTTGTATTTGCATGGACAACAGTAGCGGAGGCAGAGCTGCCGCTACTGTTGTTTTACTTATTGGCTGCTATAGCTATAGCAAGCATGCTCTTGGGAAACTTGGCGGCCATGAGGCAGCATCAGGTGAAGCGGATGATGGCTTATTCGTCTATCGGTCATACAGGGTTTCTCGTAATGATTGTTTTGGTAAATGCTGATCGAAGTTTTCCGATTTTATTTTTCTTTCTGACATCTTATGTTATTGTGAATATGGGCGTGTTCATGATCGCTGATTATTTGGAAGAGCGATTCGGAATAGCCACGATGGCGCAATATCAGGGACTAGGTAAGTCCTATCCTATGCTCATGGTGGCTATGACGATCTTAATGTTGTCTTTAATAGGCTTCCCGCCAACAGTTGGTTTCGTTGCTAAGCTGCTAGCATTCTCTGCCGTTATTGGTTCTTATCAGCAAGCGGGGTCTATGGCATGGCTATTATTGTTAATTACAGGTTCCATAACTACAGTAGTTGCTTTGTTTTTTTATTTTAGAATTCCACTTAATGCCTTCTTGCGCGAAAGTAAAAGCCAAATACCTAAATTTTCTTATAATGGTTTGGCTATTTTGGCTATTCTCTTATCTTTATTAAGCCTTACCTTCGGTCTTTATCCCGCTCTTTTGCTAGATATTCTTTAGGCTATCTGCATTTTTTCTTATCGTTTTCTATATTTAATTATAGTATCAGTTGGTAATGTTTTGATACTTTAAGGATAAGGCTGCCTTTTGTAAATAAATGAATCGTATGAGTGTAAATATTAATTTATTTCTTCTGTTTTATGGGGTTTTTTGTTTAAAAAATTTGTTTATAACAATTTTTATGTTGTATTATTTTTTCATTTGATATAATTACTGCAGTTTATTATTCTATTTGTATTTTTAATGAAAAAAATATCTATATTTTTGTGTTTATTTTTTGTTTTCTGTGTACATTTGTGATGTTTTTATTAAAAATTATATGAATTCTAGAAAATCGATCGTTCCTTTTGTTTTGTTGTTGGTGATAGTGCTTTTATCGCTTGTCTTTCCGTCTATTCCTACTAAAGATGTAAGAGAAGTGAGCTTTGATGCTGCTGATGTGGCTTGGATGCTAACTTCTACAGCATTGGTGTTAATTATGACACCCGGATTAGCATTTTTTTATGGAGGAATGGTAAGAAAGAAGAATGTAATCTCCACCATGCTACAAAGTTTTATATGTATGTGTTTGGTGGCAGTTATTTGGGTAGTCTTTGGTTTTAGTTTGGTCTTTGGAGAGTCGTGGCACGGTATTATCGGAAATCCGTTAACTTTTTTTATGTTTAAAGGGGTTTTGGATGGGCCGAATTGGCCAGGTGCTCCAACTATACCGCTCACACTTTTTGCATTATACCAACTGAAATTTGCTATTATTACACCTGCATTAATAACAGGAGCTTTTGCCGAACGTATTCGGTTTACCTCCTATATTTTGTTTGTATGCTTATTTTTCGTTTTCATATATGCTCCGCTGGCCCATGCAACCTGGCATCCTGACGGTCTGCTGGCGAGCATGGGTGTGTTAGATTTTGCTGGCGGAACAGTGGTGCATATGTCTGCCGGTGTAACAGCTTTTGTGTCGGCTATTTTTCTAAAAAAGGGAAATAGTAATGGCCACGATCCTGCGCGGGTAACCTATGTGCTTATAGGTATGGGTTTACTTTGGTTTGGGTGGTTTGGTTTTAATGCAGGCTCTGCTTTTGGTGCAAATGAGCTGGCTGCTTCTGCGTTGGCAACAACAACTACAGCTTCTGCTGCTGCTGCTTTAGCTTGGATTTTTTTCGATGCTGCTAGGGGTAAGAAGCCTACTGCACTTGGTGTTTCGATTGGCGTAGTTGTTGGTTTAGTAGCGATAACGCCTGCCGCCGGTTTTGTGACGATACCGCATTCGTTAATTATTGGTGTAGTAACGGCTATTGCTTGTAATTTATTGGTAGAGTGGCGTACTACACGTTCTAATGTGGACGATACATTGGATGTTTTTCCAAGTCATGGCGTTGGTGGAATGATAGGGATGATTTTAACAGGTGTTTTTGCTTCCAAAGCAGTAAATCCGGCAATTAGTACGAATGGTTTGTTTTTCGGGGAAACGTCTTTGTTTTGTGCCCAATTAATCGGGTTGATCGGGTCAGTGATATATACTTTTATTGTTGCATTTATTTTGTTGAAGATTACAGACAGTATTACGAAATTGCGGGTTTCTTCAGAAGAAGAAGAAATAGGACTGGATATCAGTCAGCATGGCGAAAAGCTGTAAAGAATACTGCGTATAACATATACGGTTCAGTGGCGTGAGCGGTCATGACGTCACTAGCAGTATTAGGGTGCCGCTTACAAGTATTGAGCTTTCTACTTTTTTACAAAGTAGTGTTTATTTTTCGCCTACTTTCCTTTTGCATAATTGTTTAAATATGTAATTTTGCATGCTCAATCCCAACTATGAGTGACTCAATTAAACACGAGTGCGGCATAGCATTTATTCGCTTGCTAAAACCTCTTTCTTATTATCAAGAGAAGTATGGAACCTCTCTGTACGGTATTAACAAACTCTACTTATTAATGGAAAAACAGCATAACCGCGGACAAGACGGGGCTGGTATTGCGACCATTAAATTTGATGTAAAGCCCGGTAATCGCTATATCAGTAGATATAGGGCTATGGGTTCAAGTGCTGTGGCTGAAATTTTCGAGTATGTGCAGCGTAAATTTGCGGCGGTACAGCAGGAAGAGCCTGATTTATATCAGGATCCACGTTGGCTAAAAGAAAACATGAGTTTCGTGGGTGAGGTATTACTGGGGCACCTGCGATATGGAACCCATGGTAAAAATAGTATCGAGAATTGTCATCCTTTTCTACGTCAGAACAATTGGATGAGTCGTAACCTGGTTATTGCAGGTAATTTTAATATGACTAATGTTGACGAACTGCTAGAACAGTTGTTCGAGCTTGGTCAGCATCCAAAAGAACAGGCAGACACCGTTACCGTATTGGAGAAAATAGGACACTTTCTGGATACAGAAAATCAAGAGCTTTTCGATCAGTTTAAACAAGAAGGATACTCTAATGTAGAAATCAGTGCGCTTATTGCCAGAAATCTAGATGTAGCTAATATCCTACGGCGTTCGGCCAAAACTTGGGACGGTGGATATACTATCAGTGGTATTTTTGGTCATGGTGATGCATTTGTTATGCGCGATCCATCGGGAATCAGGCCAGCATATTATTATATAGATGATGAAGTTGTGGTTGCTGCTTCCGAGCGCCCGGCTATTCAGACGGCTTTTAATGTGAAATTCGAAAGTATTCAGGAAATTAGACCTGGGCACGCGTTGATCATTAAAAAGGATGGAAGTATAGTAGAAGAAATGTTCCGTGAGCCTGAAGAACAGAAATCTTGCTCTTTTGAGCGAATCTATTTCTCCCGCGGAAGCGATGCGGAAGTATATCAGGAAAGAAAACATTTGGGAAGATTGCTCTGTCCACGTATTTTGAAAGCAGTAAACTATGATATAAAAAACACCGTTTTTTCATTTATTCCAAATACCGCTGAAGTAGCTTTTTATGGCGTAACCGACGGAATTAACGATTATGTACGGAAGCTCCAAAAGGATACGCTATTGAAAAGAGCTGATAAAATAGCAGATAAAGAACTTGAGGAAATGCTTAGCATTACGCCTCGATTTGAGAAACTGAGCATTAAGGATGCTAAACTTCGTACGTTCATTACGCAGGATGCGGATAGACAGGATATGGTAGCACATATATATGATACCACTTATGGAGTAGTGAAGGGAGGCAAGGATACCATTGTAGCTATTGACGATTCAATTGTGAGAGGTACTACCTTGAGACAAAGTATTTTGAAGATTCTGGATCGTTTAAATCCTGTAAAAATTATCATTGTTTCGTCTGCGCCACAAATTCGTTATCCAGATTGTTATGGTATAGATATGTCTAGAATGGGTGAGTTTGTTGCGTTTGAAGCAGCAATATCGCTTTTGCGTAAAAATGGCATGAATTACATCATTGACGATGTATATCAGAAGTGTGTTGAGTCGTTGGATATGGATAAAGAAGTAGTGCCAAATCATGTAAAAGCGATTTATGAACCGTTTACTTACGAAGAAATTTCTGAGGAAATTGCCCGTATTGTAACGCCTATAGATATTAAAGCGAAAGTCGAAGTGATTTACCAACGATTGGAAGATTTACATGTCGCATGTCCTAAGAATAAGGGGGATTGGTATTTCTCGGGTGACTACCCTACGCCTGGCGGTAATAAAGTAGTGAACAGGGCTTATATGAACTGGGTAGAAGGAAAGAACGTTAGAGCGTATTATTCAGCGTAACGTCGAGTAGTTAAGTTGTTGAGACGTCGAGTTGTTTGTTAGCCACTTAAACTACTTTTCAACTTAACTACTTTTTAAGCACCAAACTAAATAATCGAATGGGTGAATACTAGCTCATACATTAACCTTAAGGCAAAGACAATGATGAGCGCACCAGCAAATTTGTTGATTTTATTTAGGGTACATTCTTCTATTTTATGGCTAAGCTTGTCAGCGTAAAAGGCCTTCAGAGAATCTATTCCTAACTGCGTCAGCAATACACAGGCAAAAAAAGGAATAATTCTTTTGAGATCAAAATTGCTGCTGATAGAAACAACTCCACTGGTTACACTGACCCAATATAATAAAAGGGTTGGGTTAAAAATGCACATGGCAAAACCTTTAATAAAATAGCCGCTGTGCTCACGTTTAGAAATACATCTGCTGCGCCTAATGGTAACCTTTTTCCGGATGTAATGAATCCCGACGCCCAATAACACAATACTCCCAACAATGCCAAGAGGAAATAAAACTTCCCTTTCCTGTGCAATATAGGACGATCCGTATAAGGAGAGTGCCACGTAAATAATATCAGCTGCAAATACCCCAAAAGCGAATGAAATGCCTCCGTAGAAGCCCTTTTCTATGCTCGTTTTTAGTAATGCGAAGAATGCAGGACCGGTTAAGAATGATAAAACAATACCTAAACCGATACCCGAGGCAATAACTTCAATCATGCTTTTCCATTACTTGGTTGAGGTGCAATTATACTAAAAAAATATTAAAACAATATTTTGTAAAAAAAACCTTACTGTTTTTAGCACGATCCGTCGAGGTAATTTATATTTTTGTTGGTGCCTTGGATGGTATTGATGGCCTATAATGTATATTGTGTCTAGGTAGTTAATAGTGTATGTAACAGTTTTGAAATGTAACAATAAAAAGATGGGAAGACCCAGTTTTGATGAAATTTTTATGAATTTGGCTTTAGAACTCGCGGAACGTTCGCATTGTGTAAAAGCCCATGTAGGAGCGGTATTGGCAAAAGAGACGCGGATTATCTCTATTGGATATAACGGACCGCCATCGGGCACCCATAATTGTGATCAAGAATGGCCGGATGAGGGTTGTGCACTAGATTCAAAGGGTAGCTGTTCTTTGGCGTTGCATGCTGAGGAAAATGCGATTTTATACGCCGTGAAAAATGGAGCAGCATTGCAAGGAGCTACTTTATATACCACGTTATCACCTTGTTTGCCTTGTGCCCGATTGATTTTTTCCGCAGGAATAGCTAAAGTATGTTATAAATATTCTTATGCGGAATATAAAGGATTGATTGCAGACGAAGGCGTCGAATTCCTAAGGAGATTTGGTGTGGAGGCGATTAAATTTTAATTCAATTATTATTAAACTTCTGTTTGGGACACTCTTTAGCTCATGACTTAAAGGGAATCAGAAGTCATAGAAGCAACTAAATCCGCTTACCGGTCATTACCACAAAATTATGATAGCGGTAAATGCAATCTACTTCGTTAAAGCCAATCCGTTGCAACTCATTTAATTGCCAAGATAGCGGGGCTAATTTATCTAAGGCTGTTCGCTTAAATGCCCGCTGTATAGCGGTTTGGCTGAGTCCTGATTCAATTACCGAACGATGCCATTGTTCTTTGTAAAACTTGTCCATGGCTGTTGTTCTACCTTTTATCTGATCTGCATTTATAAACAGGCCGCCTGGATTTAACGCCTTATAGATGTGCTCGTAAATAACAGTTTTCTCCTCATCTGTTAAGTGATGTATGGATAAAGAGGAAATAATAATATCGTATTTTCCCGGGAGTGGTTTTTCCCGGTAATCCATCTCTAAATAATTGAAATTACTTAGACCGACAAAGCGCTCTTTTGCAACAGCCAGCATCTCCGGCGAAATATCTAATAAGGTGTATTTTAATTTTGGATTAACTTCGTATACAAAGTAGGAAAAAAGGCCGGTGCCTGCTCCAATATCCAGAAGTGCTTTGGCTGTTTTGTGCTTTTCAACCAGGGGTAGGCTGACGTTATAAAAGTCCCTAAAGCAAGGGATCAGGTGTTCGCGCTCTTGGTCATATTTCTCCGAAATCTCACCAAAGCGCCGTCGTATTTCATCCATATCTGCTTTGATCTCTTTTAATCTTCAAAAATCTAATATATACATTTTTTTAGAAACTATATAAGCACAGAACTGTTTCCTCTTTATAAATTAATGAACGATGGCTTTAACACAATGTTATAACCTGCTAGGTGAGCAGGCTGAGAATTTATTAAATCATGTATGCAAAACAATAGATAAGGGCTTACTCCATTTGCCCTCGCCCACCTTTATTGAGGATGTTTTCTTGCCGTCAAACCGCAATCCACAAGTGTTGAAATCGCTAGCTGCGCTCTATCAGCATGGGCGACTTGGAGGAACAGGATATCTCTCCATTCTTCCGGTTGATCAAGGGATCGAACATACGGCGGGGGCCTCATTTGCTGCCAACCCGCTATATTTTGATCCGGAGAATATCATAAAGCTCGCAATTGAGGGCGGCTGCAATGCGGTGGCAACTACCTTTGGCAACTTGGCCATACTTTCGCGTAAATATGCCCATAAAATCCCTTTCTTAGTCAAACTAAACCATAATGAGTTATTAACTTACCCCACTAAATACGATCAAATTATGTTTGGCTCTGTAGAAGATGCTTGGAATCTAGGTGCAACAGCTGTAGGAGCTACAATTTACTTTGGCTCGGAGGAGTCGAATAGGCAATTAATAGAAGTATCGGAGGCTTTTGAACAAGCTCACGCCTTGGGAATGGCTTGTGTACTCTGGTGCTATACCCGGAATAACCACTATAAAAAGGACGGGATAAATTATGAGACGGCAGCGGATGTTACCGGACAAGCCAATCATATCGGAGCAACTATACAAGCGGATCTATTGAAGCAAAAATTACCCGAAAGCAATGGTGGCTTCACGGCGATAGACTTCGCCAAAAGCGATCCGCGGATGTATAGCGATTTAAGCTCTTCTCATCCAATAGATTTATGTCGGTATCAAGTCTTGAATGGTTATATGGGGCGGATCGGTCTGATTAACTCTGGTGGGGAATCCAAAGGGGTCACGGATTTGGCCGACGCAGTGAAGAGTGCAGTAATCAATAAACGTGCAGGGGGTACCGGCCTCATCTTGGGGCGGAAGGCGTTCCAACGCCCATTTGAAGAAGGCATAAAGTTGTTGCATCTCGTGCAAGATGTATATGCTGATGCAGAAATTACGATAGCTTAGCAGATTGTATAGCAATTGACGAACGGTGAATAATTGCATATAAACACAACTTTAGCTAAGTTTGGGGTAAAATCAAAATTCATGGGATATAGAAGCTTGGCCGCGTGCGTAGCTGATTTGGAAAAACATGGTCATCTTATCAGGATTAAGCAAGAAGTAGACCCTTATCTTGAAATGGCTGCTATCCATCTCCGGGTGTACGAAAATGGTGGACCAGCTTTATTCTTTGAGCACATAAAGGGAAGTAATTTTCCGGCAGTCTCCAATCTGTTCGGGACCTTGGAGCGGTCACGCTTTATGTTTCGGGATACCTTGAATAAAATGAAACTCTTGGTTGATTTAAAAATGGATCCCATGCAAGCATTCAAAAAGCCACTTAAATACGCTGGTATTTCGCTGAATGCTTTGTCTGCCTTGCCCATGCGCGTGAATAAAAGTGCACCGATTGCTTATGGTACAACAAATATAAGCGCCCTGCCTCAGATTGTTAATTGGCCAATGGATGGCGGGCCTTTCGTTACTATGCCACAGGTGTATACGGAAGATATTGCCAAACCGGGTGTTATGCAGGCTAATCTGGGTATGTACCGTATTCAACTTGCGGGTAATGATTATATTCCCGATCAGGAGGTTGGCTTGCATTACCAGCTGCATAGAGGTATTGGTGTTCATCAAGCCAAAGCTAATGCATTGGGGAAACCTTTAAAGGTGAGTGTTTTTATTGGCGGACCTCCAGCACACCCCTTAGCGGCCGTAATGCCACTTCCAGAAGGGCTTTCGGAGTTGACTTTTGCTGGCGCTTTAGGAAATAGGAGGTTTAGGTATTTTTATGATAACGAAGGTTTTTGTATCTCTGCAGATGCTGATTTTGTAATCACTGGTACGATATACCCAAATGAAAATAAACCGGAAGGCCCATTTGGTGATCACATTGGCTATTATAGTTTAACACATCCTTTCCCTGTAATGCATGTACATAAAGTATACCATCGAAAAGACGCAATATGGTCATTTACAGTTGTAGGACGCCCCCCTCAGGAGGATACCAGTTTCGGACAGCTCATTCATGAGATTAGTGGGCCGGCTATTCCAAAAGAAATTAATGGTTTGCACGCTGTTCATGCTGTAGATGCCGCTGGAGTTCATCCATTACTTTTTGCCATTGGGTCTGAACGATATACGCCTTACCTCAAACGCAAAAGACCACAGGAAATCCTAACGATCGCTAACCAAGTCTTAGGAAAGAATCAATTGAGTTTAGCGAAATACCTGTTTATAGTTGCGCACGAAGATGATCCTTCTCTGGATATACATAATATTCCCGCCTTTTTTAAGCATATTCTGGAAAGAATAGATTTTTCGAATGACCTTCATTTTTATACTAAAACTACTATCGATACACTTGATTATACCGGCGAAGATATTAATGCCGGTTCTAAGGTGGTATTTGCTGCGGCAGGTGATGTTAAACGAAGGTTGTGGAACGACTTACCGGCTGGACTTCAATTACCAAGGCCATTTAATCAGTGCAGATTGGTAATGCCTGGTGTTTTAGCCGTTGATGGTCCGGCTTTCCGGTCTTACGATGAGGCCGAAGAAGAAATGCAGCAATTTACCATAGCCTTGGAAACTGTAGACTTAGCTGGTATTGCGCTGATCGTTATTTGCGACGACGTGGAATTTACCAGCGAAAATAATCATAATTTTGTGTGGGTAGCTTTTACGAAAAGTAATCCCTCTCATGATATCTATGGTGTCAAAAGTACCATGAACCATAAACATTGGGGCTGTAAGGGGGCAGTAATTATTGACGCACGTAATAAGCCTCATCACGCACCGCCGTTAGAAAAGGTGCCTGCAATAGAGCAACGGGTTGATATGCTAGGGCAGCGCGGAGGCCCCTTACATGGTATTATTTAATAACAGCTTAGCATTCTTATCAATTATTGCTATTCATCCAACGCGGTGGATTGTGGTCTAAGCGCTAGCTTGCTCGCTTTAATATAGTTACAAAAAAAAATTGCGAACATTAATTTGGACTGATTATACATAATGCTTATATTCGCATCGGTAAAATAAACAGCTAGCGAATAGATATGCTTTGTGGCCTTGCTAATTTAGAAGAGATTTATAGAACAACTCATGGTGCAGTACTGCAATGCAGTAATAAAAATTGCTATTGGCTTGAGTTTTTAGGCGATTGTACTCCCTTTAAGGTAGCTGATTTTTTAAACTTCAAAAAGCAAGTCGAGGAAATCGATCTGGATAAACTGCTAAATGATCCTTCGCCACATGCAGACCTTACCATTTTAATGCCTTTCCGCTCACAGCGCTGTTTTGTCCTCAGCGTAACAGATGTGCTTAATTTAAAAGAATTGATGCAAGGGGCTAAGTTTATGATGGAGCTCCCGGGCGTTATTAAAGATTGCTTAAAAGTGTCTCCTGTAACTAGTAAGCTATAGCTATTGGTTGAACTTAAGCTTCCAGCTAAATCTGAACATCATCTATAGCCCCAGAATTCACAACTAATTTAGACTCATTACGTATTGCTTTTACTTTAAGCAACTTACGTGATAATTATGTTCCTTTGTAAAGAGTTTATAGTGATAAACTTTTGATGTTTGTAGAACTTAAACTATTAACGATATGAAGGACTTATTAAGATTAAAAACTTCGTTAAACGAAGAAATAGAGCGTATATTAAATGAACAAGTAAAGGTGGAGGCTCATTCATCTGCCATCTACTTAGCCATGTCGTCTTGGTGTGACGATCAAGGTTTCGATTTTAGTGCAGGTTATTTTGCTAAACAAGCAGGCGAAGAGCGCACACACATGCTGAAGCTATTCAATTATATTAATGATCGCGGAGGGAAAGCCATTTCACCTGAAATAGTTAATGTACCAAACGATTTCGAATCTTTTCGAAGTGTATTTGAGCTAGCCCTTGAGCAGGAAATGCATGTTACGGCACAATTTAATAATATTGCTGAAAAATGTTTTAAATTAAAGGATTTCGTCACCTTCCAATTTATACAATGGTTCTTGGCGGAACAAATTGAGGAGGAATATGTAGCGCGTAGAATTCTCGAAATGTTTGATGTGATAGGAGAAGAGGGAACGGGACGTTGGGAAATAGATAAGCATATACCAAAAGTTGCTTATAGTCCAGAGTAAGTGAATAATCGCCGATAAAAGCTAGCTAAACATACAACTGGCCGTCTATTTTGAAAAATAGACGGCCTTTTTTATGGTAAAAGGATGTTGTTGTTTACTATTAAGGAATATTTTTTATTAACAACTTTTGTCTTGACACAAAAGTTGACAAAAGGTCAAGGCTATGGATACTACGTTGCAGCTGTTTGCAAAGTATCTATAGCACGTATTGGAGCCGTTTCACTTCTTCAATCCGCTTGGATAATGCAAAATGAACAATTTTGCCAATACTTTGCTGCTCGCTGCGGCCGTATCCTCCAAGGCCGTTTCGGCCACCGCTCATTGTTCAAGCACCTAGGCCCGATTAGTGCAATACGAACGGTTGTGCCTGCTCGCAATACCCCTCCGTTCTGCTCAAAAACCGCCTTAGAGTTTGCGGTTTGCATTGGGAGGCACTGGCTTTGTAGCAAAGTCTACAGCGGGAGCTTTATTCACTATGACTTAGTTTTAGCGGTGTTCATGAGCTCACTACGTTCGGTTTTTGTTACTTTTTTCGCGGGGAAAAAAGTAAAATTTCACCGATCTCTCCTCTGCCATTGAAAACTTTTTTATAGAGGAAATATAATTAATTAGTATATTCCCCTGAAATCCGCTAGCAATGAAAAATAGGCCGTATAGCTATCGGCTGAAATTGTTGTAAGATTTAGCATTATTCATCGTTACTAAATTTAAGCTATCCGTAGAATTAGAAAGATATGCACAGGGCATTATTTTGCATGGTGGTAATTTTGTCTTTTGTTAAGCTAGCGCAAGGGCAGGTACAAACAAGAGAAGTGCGTGGTGTGGTTCAAGATTCCCTGGGTAGGCCCTTAGTGGGGGTTACAGTTCGATTATATGCTAAACGCGATACCATGATGGTGAGCACAAATGAGCATGGTCGATTCTTATTTAGCCAGGTGGCGGCGAATAACTTTAAACTTACGTTTAGCTTAATAGGTTTTCAGCTTTTTGAAAGGAGTTATACTTCCAATGTGTTGCTTCCCATTACAGAACTTGTAACGGTAAACTTGAAAGAGCAACCTCAAGAATTACAGGAAATAGCTGTTTACGGCGTTGTGCCGGTGGTAATTAAGCAAGATACCGTTCAGTATAATGCGCGAGCATTTAACGTTCGAAAAAATGCGCTTTTAGAAGAATTGATCAAACAGATGCCAGGTCTACAAGTTGATCGCAATGGGAATGTTGATGCGCAGGGGCAACGAGTTACCCGTGTAAAGGTGAATGGTAAAGACTTTTTTAATGGAGATGTTCTCACCGCTACCCGCAATCTTCCTGCCGAAATCATTGAAAATGTACAGGTTATTGACGATTATGGTGATCAGGCTAATATTACCGGTATTAAAAATACTGAACCAGAAAAGGTACTTAATGTAACCATTAAGGAAGATAGAAATTTCGGTGCTTTTGGTCAGTTAACCACAGGAGGGGGAACGGATGTGAACGATAAATTTCACAGTCGTTATATTGGAAGTTTTTCAGCAAACGAATTTAAGGGAGATCAGCAAATCTCAGTTCTTGGGTCAGCTAATAACACCAATACAAGCTTATTTAGTTTCGGAGATATTAGTGGCGCAGGAAGTAGAAGCGGGGCTGATTTGAGTAGTATGATTGATGCTGGAGATGGTATTAATACCGCAAATTCGATCGGTTTGAACTATCGTGATGAAATCGTGAAGGGCGTCACCCTCTATGGCGGGTATATTTATACGAATCGAAAAAATCAAACTATCGGAACAACAGGCTTACAAAGTATTTATCAAAACCGGATAATTAACTCACTCGATGAGACAAATTCTGGAACGGATAATATTAAGCATAAAATAACTTGGACGGTGGAGGCTAACATTGATACTGCTAATTATTTGAAAATTACGCCTACCGCGTCTTATAATACCAATAGGCTGAACAGCCATAACCATAGTACGATAACGAACAATCGGGTTTTTACGGATCGTCTTTACAATACGTCAGGTATCGCTACTGATCCTAATTTCGATGTCGATATTTTCTATAACCATAGATTTGCGAAACATGGAAGAAACTTCAACATTATTTCAAAAATCGAATATTTCAAGCGAAATAATAATAATAATATAGATGAATCGTCCTTTAGTGTCGATTCTGGGAAAACAATACCAGCCAAGGACTATAATATTTTTAAGCAGAACGTAACCAATTTTAGCTATAACCGTACCGTATTATTAGGTCTATCGTATACAGAGCCGATAACAAAGCGAAGTTATCTGGAGTTAAATTATCAATATGAAACGAACTCAATAGCCAATGCCAGAAATACCTATGATGTAGGTCCGGTTAACCATAAGGAAACGCTTGTTGATTCTTTAAGTATAAATTACGATTATCTTTTCCAAACCCACCAGTTCGGAATTAATTATCAGGGCGATATGAACAAATTGAAATATACTGTTGGTTTTGCTTTGCAACCTACTATATTAAATGGGAAGACCCCCTCTAGGGATGTCGTTACCCATATAACCAGTTTTAATTTTGTGCCAAGTGCCCGTTTGCAGTATAGTATTAACAGAACCAGTAACCTCGCGTTAAATTATAGAGGACAAAACAATCAGCCGGCATTTACACAAATCCAGCCGGTTAGGGATGTTTCAAATCCGCAATATGTGGTGGTTGGTAACGCCAATCTTAAACCCGAATTTATGAATACGGTAAGTTTGCAATATAGGCATTTTAGTATTCAAAATGGAAGCTCGTTGTTCAGTAACCTATCGCTTACCCATATACAAGACAAGGTTGTTTCCAATAGAATAAGTGATCCAAATAGTACGAAGCAGGAAACGGAATTCCTGAATACAAGCGGTTATTACGATGTACGTGGCTTTTATCATTATAGTGCACCCTTAGCCGGAAAGGTACTTACCTTGAACCTTAACGGCTCTATGGATTATACAAATAATTTAACCTATATAAATAATGTTAAAAATGTAGGTAAAAACATGGTTTTTTCTCAAAACCTCCAAGTAAATTTTTTGATTGAAGACCTAATTGAAGCTGACCTGAGAAGCAGCTACACGATAAATAAAATTAAATATGATATCCCCTCCTTTATTGATGCAGGGGCAAATACGTTCGGCCTAGGTTTTGGTGGAAGAGGATATTTACCAAAGAAGTGGACCCTAAGTGTAGACTTTTCGCAAATGTTCAATTCGGGATATAGCAACGCTATCAGCGTAAATCCGACGCTGCTTAATGTATATATAGAAAAGGCGTTTTTGCAAAATGATATGCTTGCACTTAGGTTGCAAGGTTTTGACCTATTTAATAAAAATACAGGAGTTCGCAGAGAGATTATGGGCAATGATATAGTTGATATGCGCAATAATCGGTTGGCTAGATACTTTTTAGTTTCCCTAAATTTGCGTTTACAGAAATTTCCATCTAAAGATTAACTGTAGGTCACCAAACCATACCGATATATAAAAAATAGCTTTAACGTTTTAGCAAATCAAATGTTTTATATATCTTAGCCATACAATTGGATGAAATCCATTAATACTAATTCAAACAAATTATAATCCAAATGAAGCACATATTTTCTTTATTGCTTATTTTTATTTACGCCTCTCTTTTAGGGCAGGAGGTAAAATCAGTATCAAGTCCGGTAGACTATGTAAATCCGCTTGTGGGCACACTATCAAAGCCAAGCCTATCAACAGGTAATACATACCCCGCAATCGCACGACCTTGGGGAATGAATTTCTGGTCGCCACAGACAGGTAAAATGGGTGATGGCTGGATGTACAGTTACGATGCGGATAAGATAAGAGGCTTTAAGCAAACTCATCAACCTTCGCCATGGATGAACGATTATGGACAATTTTCTATCATGCCTGTTACAGGCAGTCTGAAATTTAAGGAGGATGATAAGGCCAGCTGGTTTTCTCATAAAGCTGAGATAGCTACTCCTTATTATTATAGTGTCTATTTGGCTGATCATGATGTAACAACTGAAATTACGCCAACCGAACGTGCAGCACGCTTTAGGATAACTTTCCCTAAAACAGATAGCGCTTATGTTGTGATTGATGCCTTCGATAAAGGTTCTTACATAAAAATCATCCCAGGTGAGAACAAAATTATAGGTTACTCTACTAAAAACAGTGGAGGAGTGCCAGACAATTTTAAGGACTATTTTGTACTTGAATTTGACAGGGCTTTCGAAAGCGTAGGCGTTTTTAGCGGTGATGAATATAAAGCAAACGTTTTAGAATTTACTGGCGATCACGTTGGAGCTGTAGTTGGTTTTAAAACAAAAAAAGCTGGCGAGCAAGCTAATATAAAAGTTGCCTCTTCTTTTATTAGTCATGAACAGGCGCAACTCAATTTAAAAGAAATAGGCAATAAAGATTTTAATACACTCAAAGAAGAGGGTAAAGCGAGCTGGAACAAAGCCTTAAGTAGAGTGGAAGTAGGTGGGGGAAGTATCGATCAGGTACGTACATTTTATTCCAATCTGTATCGTACATTGTTGTTCCCACGAATGTTCTTTGAATACGATGCCCAAGGCAAGGTGGTGCATTACAGTCCGTACAACGGCGAAGTACTACCGGGTTATATGTTTACTGATACAGGTTTTTGGGACACATTTAGATGTTTATTCCCTTTCTTGAATTTAGTATATCCCGAAATGAATGTGAAGATGCAAGAGGGCCTAGTGAATGCCTATAAAGAAAGTGGTTGGTTACCCGAATGGGCCAGTCCGGGACTACGTAATATCATGGTAGGTAATAATTCAGCTTCAGTTGTAGCCGATGCATATATAAAAGGACTAAGAGGTTATGACATAGAGAAATTATATGAGGCATTACTGCATGGTGCCAATAACGCCGGTCCGTTAACTGCTGTGGGTAGGGCAGGGATCGATTATTACAAGGAGTTGGGGTATGTGCCTTACGATGTGAAAATTAACGAAAATGCAGCACGTACCCTAGAATATGCTTATGATGATTTTGCTATTTATCAATTAGCAAAAAAGTTAAATAAACCAAAAAAGGAAATCGCGTTATATCGGGAAAGAAGCTTAAATTATAAGAAACTTTTTGATAAAGAAACCGGATTAATGCGTGGCAAAAATCAGGATGGAAAATTTCAAAAACCATTTAACCCATTCAAATGGGGAGATGCCTTTACAGAGGGTAATAGCTGGCATTATACATGGTCGGTATTCCACGATGTACAGGGACTGATTGATTTAATGGGCGGCAACAAGTTGTTCGTAGCAAAACTTGATTCTGTATTTCAGTTGCCACCTGTTTTTGACGATAGCTATTATGGTGGAGTTATCCACGAAATCCGTGAAATGCAGATTGCCAATATGGGGAACTACGCCCACGGTAATCAGCCGATACAACATATGATTTATTTGTATAATTACGCTGGCGAACCATGGAAAGCACAGTATTGGCTGCGCGAAACGATGAATAGAATGTATTTGCCAACGCCAGATGGATATTGTGGTGATGAGGATAACGGACAAACATCAGCTTGGTATGTCTTCTCTGCGCTAGGATTTTATCCGGTAGCTCCGGCAACAGATGAATATGTTTTAGGGGCACCTTTGTTTAAGCAGGCTTCAATCAAATTACCTTCTGGAAAGCAAATCGTTCTAAATGCCCCCAATAATAGCGATGAAAACCGATACATCCAGGATGTTAAAGTAAATGGCAGCTCATTCAGCAAGAACTTCTTTAAACATGACGAGCTGATAAAGGGGGCCGTTATTGATTTTGACATGGATAGTGCACCAAATAAACAGCGCGGAGTTAAAGAAAGTGATTTGCCATACTCTCTTTCCAGAGAAGGAAAGTAGCGTTTAGGTGTAGGGTATAAGGTTGAGGGTGTAGGGTGTAGGGTGTAGGGTGTAGGGTGTAGGGTGAAAGGTTGGACGTAAACCTTAGACCTTACACCTTCAACCTTTCTTACTTAAATAAAGGTAAAGCCTCTGCTACTACAAAAGTACTCCCGCCTATAAAAATTAAATCGTTTGACGATGCCGCTTGTCGTGCTGCTTGTATCGCTTCTGGAATGCTATGATAGGCTTTACCGCTTAAATTAAACTCCGCAGCTTTTGCCTGTAACTGATCGGCAGGCAGCGCACGTTCAAAATCCGGATTACAAAAATAATAGATTGCCTCTTTAGGAAGCATAGAAAATACATGTGTTAAATCTTTATCGCGCATCGTACCAATTACCATATGAAGTTGTTGATACGGTGTCAAGGCGAAATTCTTTATTATTTCGTGCCAGCCGTCTTCGTTATGCCCGGTGTCACAAATAGTTAAAGGGGATGAAGATAAGGTTTGCCAACGTCCCATTAAGCCGGTAAGTTTTTGTACGGCTGTTAACCCCTGCTGAATATGTTCCGGATGGATTTCATAACCAAGCTCTTGTAGCCTACGGATACTGCTTAATACGCCTGCGATATTCTTTAATTGATAGTTGCCGCGGAGATCTAGACGAAGGTCAACTATTTTTCTTCCCGATTCATGTACACTCAAATATTGGAATTGGGTGTCGAGCGCTGTTTTTTCGATATGCCATTCATCGCTGGCAAAATAGATGTTCGCTTGTAATTTTTCAGCTTGCTGTATAAACAGCTGATCAATTTCCGGTTGACGCTCACTAATAACAATGGGTGTATGGGCTTTCATAATCCCAGCTTTCTCTCCCGCAATCTCCATAAGGCTATTACCCAGTATATTCATATGGTCATAGCCTATATTGGTTATAAGCGATAAAACGGGATGTATAATATTGGTAGAATCTAACCTTCCCCCCAACCCCGTTTCTATAACGGCTAGATCTACTTTCATCGTTGCAAAGTAGGCATATGCCATAGCAACAGTAACTTCAAAAAAGGAAGGTTTTATTGCCTCTATCAGCAATTGGTTGTTTTCCAAGAAATCAATGACGTAGTCTTGTGGAACTAATGCCCCATTGATTTTAATCCGCTCTCGGAAATCAAGTAAATGAGGTGAAGTATATAAGCCCGTTTGATAACCTGCACACTGTAAGATTGCGGCCAACATGTGTGAGCTGCTTCCTTTGCCGTTTGTGCCGGCAACATGAATAGTTTTAAATTTGTGTTGCGGATTATCGAGCGCTTCACATAATTTAAGGGTATTGGTAAGATCTTTTTTTAATGCAGTAGAGCCATCTCGCGTAAACATAGGCAGACGGCTGTATAGATAATCAATTACCTCGGCGTAATTCATGAAATTAGAAAGGTGTTTTACTTTACTTTAAAGTTAAATACCACAATACCAGATTGAAATTCTGGACCACCATCTGTTGGATTTAAACGGGCATTTCTTACAGCGATCTCACATTTTTCCCAAAGTGTGGCATCAGATAAAGTGGTGCCTTTAGCACCTGCTCTAGCTCGGGTAACCATACCGCTTTTATCTACCGTAATCTCTACTGCCACTCTTCCTGAAAGCTGTCCCTTGTCTTCTATTTGAGGCATTACTGCAAAAGAGCGGTTAGGCAAACCCACTAATCCATTGCCCGATCCACCTTCCCCGTAGTTGGTGGCCATATTATTTCCCTGAAGGCTTCCTTGATTGCCTGGGGTAGAACCGGTGCCGTCGCCTACGCCTGCACCGTTATTTTTCTTGCCTGTATATAGCGCATTAGGGTTAACAGTAGGTTTACTTTCTTTTTTCTCTGGCGTAATCGTTGGTGTATTGGTAGTAGGCTTTACCTTTTCTTTGGTCACTACTTCCGGCGCGTCTTCTACATCTTGGGTAACGACCGATTTGTCACTGTTTTCCTGTGATGCAACCGGTGTTGGCTCTTCGTTTGGCACAACTTTATCCGGGCGAGTTTGGTTAGCATTAGGATCCATTGATGGTTCATCTAAGCTCATATAATCATCGCCCATGCCTTCAGGTGAAGTACCGTAGTTTACAATTAAACCACCCGTTCCGAACTCTGTAGGAGGCTGTCCTAAAATCAAGAAAAAGCTTATCACAAGCAATACGGCAAATATTCCTCCGGATATAGCGAAGGCTTTTGGATAGTTATTTTCCTGCTTTTGCTGATAGTTCATTGCTCACCTTTCCAATTAAATCCTAACTCTTCTCCTTTGGTTCTGTAGCCAAAACAAGTTTTATTTTTAATTTGTTCGCTATATCCATTACCGATATAACGTCTTCTATCGCTACCGTCCGATCAACATACAAAAGAACAGTTAATTCTTGCCCTTCCTGAACATAGGTTTGTAAAGTGGGCATAAGCTGATCTAAAGGCACCTGCTTCTCTTCTACAAAGTACTGTAATTCTTTGTTAATTGACAAACTTATGGTTCGCTTAGCAACCGATTGCTCGCCTGATTGCGATCTTGGAAGTAATAACTTGACCACTTGTGGATTGGCAACGGCGGATGCTAATAGAAAAAAGAGCAGTAAAAAGAACATAATATCATTCAACGATGAGGTATGTACTTCTGCTGCTGGCCTATTGTGTCTTTTCCTTAAGTTCATGAATACTATTCGTTGGTTGTTAATATTTAGCTACCAGGTTCTTCTAACAGGTCAATGAATTCTATCGCATCTGTTTCCATCCGTAAGATTAGTCGGTCAACCATCATATTCAGTATATGATAGCCAACATAAGCAACAATACCTACGATTAAGCCCGATGCAGATGTAACCATCTTGGTATATAATCCACCTGAAACCGTACCAATCTCTATCACGCCTTTTAACGACACTTCGTGGAAAATGGTAATTACCCCAATGATGGTACCCACAAAGCCCAGCATAGGAGCTATACCTGCAATAATACCTAACACATTGATGTTTTTCTCCAAGCGCGATACTTCTAATTTACCGATATTTTCAATAGCAGCTTCAATGTCTTTTATTGGGCGTCCGATTCGGGTTAAGCCCTTTTGCAACATGCTGCCTAAAGGGCCATTGCTGTTGCGACATAAAGCTAAAGCAGCTTCAAGGCGGCCCGACATGATGTTTTGTTTTACCTGTATCATTAAATTAGAATCGTAACGGGAAGCCTTTTTTATGGTAAGATACCGCTCAATAAAAATAACTAATCCTAAAAAGGCTAAAAGGACAATAGGAACCATAACCCATCCGCCCTTAATTAGCAGATCCATCAAGCTTAAATCTTCTATGGGTGAAGTAGATGCTCCGGGTGCTGTAAGCATGGAGTCAAGTGTTGCCGGTGTGTCTGTAACTTGTAATAAAAACATGTTTTATAAATAATAATTTTTGTGTTATTTGTTTGTTTTAATATCGGGTGCCAAGATAAAACTTATTCTTGGCTTTTAACGTTCCGGATATATATATGCCCCTAAATCAATTTCTTTCCGAACTTTCTCAAGATCTTTCTGGGCGTCTTCTTTTGTTGGATATGAACCGTAACATATTTTCTTTCTATTATTTGGCATATTACTTTCCAATACAAAAGCATTGATACCAATCGTTCTGAAATATTCTGCCTGTTTTATTGCTAACTCCATCGTTTTAAATGAAGCAACAACAATGCTATAGGGTAATGTTTTAGACGCTTTTCTTACCAAAGGTTCTTCTTTTTCTTGTTTTGCTACCGTGTCGATAGTTGTATTATCGGTACCTGTTGCTTGAATGCTGACTGAATCCAATGCATTTTTATCTGCCATTGGCTGGGCAAGCGTATCTGCTGTTATTGTATTAGCCTTAGGTTGACTTTTGTTTTGGCGATTCCAAGCATAGAAGCCGGCAATTGTAAGCAGGACAAGTGTCGCAATAGCCCAAATCCACCAAGTGCTTCGTGTTCTACCAACCTCCTCAGGACCTTCAGCTGCTACAACAGCTTCCGCTGCATTATCTTGTATAGGTGCTTCATCCATATCAATTTTAGAAGGCATTGTACTTGCTTCAGGTGTGATACGTTCAGCAACTGGTTGTAAGCCCCAGAACTGCTGATCAAAAGAAATAAGTTGGTAATTTCCCTGATCTTCCCTCAGATATCCGATTTTGTCCAGTGTTGCTTCACCCTGTTCGGTAACAGTGCTTAGCAATTGTTCAACCACAGTGTCAATAGCATTACTTGCTTCTTCAATACTTACTTGTTGTATCTTGGAAACGTAATCAACTAGTAACTGATCCGTTGGCGCATGTACAAGAAGCTTATAGGAATAGGATGGCGGTAAAAAACTGTTCGATGACTCATCAAATCTCGCTGCTAGACGTTCTTTTTTTAGAATGCCAATACCAGGAACGCCCACCTCTTGGTGAGTAAGCAGTAACTGATATACGTATTGGCCTAAATTGAACATATCTTACTCCTTAAAATATTTGGCAAACTTAGATAATTTGTATTTATATGCAAAATATAAAAAAGGGCATATAAATGCATTTTCCGGTCTCTCATCAGCCATTGAAAAATATATTTTCAGATGAAATTTATTGAGATCGCGGCTATTAAAATGAAACGTTTACACCACCTATCACATTAAATCCTAAACGAGGATAATATAAGAAACGTTGGTAACCCTTGTTTAGCAAATTGTTTCCTCTAACGTATACGCCGATTTGTTTGGTTGCGCGATATTCCAAGCCTGCGCTGATGTCAACAAAGGCAGGCATAGATACAGTAACAGCACTATTTGGGTCGGCATCAATCATGCCTTCGGTATAAGCAGCGTAGGTTTTTGCTTTCATAGCGTCATTAAAAAATAATTCACCATCTATATAAACCTTTTTACTAATGTTAATGCGTGTATTAGCGGCTACACGTAATTTGGGTATAAACCAAGCTTCAGCTTCGTTGTCCAAATCGTATTCGTTGAAAACCATGTTACCGCCTAAGCTGACAGCGTCTGATAAACGAAAATTAATATCTCCCTCTAACCCATATATGGTGTTGCCATCGCCACGATCGTATATGATATCATAACGTGATGGATTGCTTGGGTTGATAGCATAAAGGGGTAAATCGCTCACTTTTTTATAGAATACCCCAACTTTATAACCTACTGCTGCTCCTGCATTTCCTTTAATACCACCATAAGCATTGATTTTTTCGAGCATGTTATGGATAATCAAGTTATTGGTTGCGGTATCGATAAAAGGTGTTTCGGTAAGATAAGGGTTTTCATTGGCCAAAGAACGATAAGAGGTTTTTACTGCATCGCCCTTTACGCCGGCATATAGGCTGATGTATTCGGGTACCAAAGCAAAATCTAGATCAACAGCCGGGAAAATATTGTTTCTATTTTCATCGCCACCAAATTCACTTACCAGCATTGCACCTAAGGTAATCTTATAGTTGGTACCTTGGAAACGAATATAAGGGTTTAACCGTGCAATATGGTTGCTTGCACTTTGATCTGCACTTTTAAGGCTAGTGAAATCGCCCGAGGCATTTAAGCCCACATTGAAAGCATTTATTTTTTTATTGAGGTTGCCACTTAGTGCAAACGAATTTTCTTTAGCAGAGAAGGCGTTTCCAAAAAGGTAGCCATCTGCTTTCAACGAATAACTGAGTAGTTCAGGATCGTCCTCGTGATTGCTATTAAGTTCGCCTTTGATATAAATATCATTATAATGTTGCTTCAAGGGGTCTGTTTGTGCCTCTGGCGGAACAACAGGATCTGGGGTAATTCCTAGCTGCGAAGGAGCCACACCATAATAGCGTGTGCCATAGCGATTGAAGCCAATCTCCCCATTCAAGGTTATCTGATCCAAAATGCTTCGACCAAACAAACCTATTTTCTGTTCATCGAAATTTTGCCCTTCAAAGTCACTACCCTTTTGGCTAAGATATTTTGCGAAACCACCCACCTGCATAGCCTGATCTTCTCCATTGCTGATATAAACCTCACCTAAAAAGGTGTTGAAATTGCCAACACCAATTTTGGCGTAGTTATTGGTGAGCACATCGGGCCTATTGGTTGGAACTTCCTGAATTTCCAAGCGGTGCGTACCGGTATTAATATCTAATTTCTTGTCAAATACGCTATAGCTAAGCTTAGATAGATACTTACGATTGTTGGTTAAATCAGGGCTTTGCCTAATTTTCACGGCATCCGCGAGAATTGGTTTATAGTCTCTAATTACATCGATTTCGCCCAAGTTGCCCTTAGCTTCTTCCTGCTGGGTAGTTTTTTGCTCCTTTTCTTCCTCTTGTTCTTGTGCAAATGACGCAAAAGTGCAAAAACCCAGGCCAATTAATAATGTATATTTTAACATTGAATGATTCAATATCATGGTTACTGTCTTTGTTGTTTTAGATAATATTAAAATCTATTATTTTATTAGCTTATTGTTCTACTGTAGACGAATCTGTTGATAAGCTATCTGTTACGGAACTATCTACCTCAGTGGTGTCTACCGGTGTACTTGTTTCAACACTATCTACCGTTGCAGTAGAGTCGCTTTTTGTTTCTACACTATCCGCAGCATTTTTATTTTTACTGTCAACTTTCTTGCCTGTAATTTTTTCTAAACGCTCTTTTGCAGCAGGGATAACATCATCGTCTCCTTCATAATTCTCTATTATACTTTGCAGTGTACTCTTTGCCTGAAATTCGTCTTTTAATTTAACATAGCAATCAGCTAATAAGATAAAGCTTTTTGCTACCCAATAATCGTAAGATGGCATATTCTTCACTAAATCAAAGGCTGTTTCCTGTGCGGCTTTATATTCACCCGCTTCGTATTGTAATTTACCGATATTGTATTTTGCTTCGGCGCCGACAATAGTTTGACTGGTTTTCACAGCTTCATCTAGCTCTTTTCTTGCTGTTTTCAAATCGCCTTTGAGCATATAGGCTTTAGCCGCATAGAGATTAGCTTTCGCTTTGTCTTCTGCCGAAGATTTTTCGTACTCTTTAACATATTTGGCATACATAAGCGTATTATCAAAATCATGAATGTTAAAGTAGGCAACCATAAGGTTCGTTATAGCGAAGCCATAATGCGACTTATATTCAGCCGTAAGCTCTAACTTTTTAAGCGGAGCGATTGCATCATTATATTTCTTTTGATCTAAGAATAAAGTAGAAACGCTAAGTAAGGTGCGTTCGGTATACGCACTGGTCCAGTCATTCAAGATAATATTGAAATCATGCAGTGCTTCTTGTGGATGCCCGGTTTTATAAAGACTCTCCGCACGGATAAATCGGGCAAATTTCTCTTGGATTGGCTTTGGAAATTTGTCAAAATAAGCATTTACCGCTTCAATAGCTGCTTGATAATCTCCACGCGAGAAATAATTGTTTGCCACTTGGAACGTGATATTGTCTTGTTCTGCTGTAGAAAGATCGCCAATAGCAGTAGTACCTGCATAATTTAGGAATCCCTGTGCGTCTCCTTTGTCGATATAAATATTCTGTATAGATTTCAATGCTTGTTTAGCCTCATCTGTTGTTGGATATTGTTCAACAACACGTTGGAAGGTACTAACAGCAGCATCATTATTATCGTTATTATATTGCACTAGCCCTATGGTAACGAGGGCTCTAGGAACATAACTACTTCGAGGGTATTTCTCGATCATATCCTGTAGGCCCTGGATGGCAATTTCGTTTTCTCCCTTTAGAAAGAAGGTATAAGGGATTTCGAAGCTCGCATCATCCGCATAATTAGAATTGGGATATCTTGCCAAAAGATCAGTCATAACGGAGATTTTTCCATCAGCATCGCCCTGAAGGCCTTTAATGAGACCACTTTGGAACAAAGCATAATCCTGTGTTTTGGCTTTGGAGCTCATGAGTTTGTTATACTGATCCATTGCTCTTCCATAGTCCTTTAGCATAAAATAGGAGTCGCCTAGGCGTGCAATAGCATCATTCCTGGTATTCAATTCTATTGGTTCGCCACTATTTAAGAAATTGGCAAAATAATTTGCAGAAACCTTGTAGTTGTCATTGCGAAAAGCCGCATAAGCCAGGGCGTAGTTGGCATAATTATATACATCTGTGTTTTTTGCCGCGGGCGACTGTAAGAACTTGCTGAAGTTTGTCGTTGCCTCGCCATATTTTCGTACCTCGTACATAGCCTCAGCTTTCCAATAGGTAGCTAAAGCTAGTAACTCTGGATCGTAAGGGTTTTGTTCCGAACGCATAAAAATAGAAATGGCATTTTCAAAAGCCCGTTCATTGTAATATTCTAAGCCCCGGAAGTAGGTGACTTTTTGGTAGGCAGCATTAGCCGTTTTGGTGCGTTTAGGAATGGATTCTAGAATGTCTACCGCTGCACGGTAGTTTTTGGTGCTCAATAAGATTTCTGCTAACAGCGTTTTCGCTTCGTCTACGTTTTTAGAGCGCGGATAGGCTTCGAGATATTCCTGTGTTGCGGTTAAAGCAACTTGATGAAACTCCAGCTCGTAAGAAAGTTTGGCATAATTTAAAAGCCCTTGTTCTTTCATGGCGGGATCGAAATCAAGTTTGGAAGCTCTAAAAAAAGCATTTCTAGCACTTTCTTTATTACCTAATTTTAGAAACGAGTCGCCGAGGATAATCATGCCGCTTTGAAAGTACGCATCGGGATCCGTCAATTTTTCCAGTTCTTTGATGGCTTTTTCATAATCACCATTTTTATACGCTAAATAACCAATTTGGTAATCATCTTGGTTGTTCTGGGTTTTCCCTTGGTCTCTTGCCTGAAATTTATCGTAATATTCTTTTGATTTAACCAAATCATTTTTGGCGAAATAGGTGGCTCCCACAATACGTAGGATTTCCGTTTCATTTTCCTGTTTTGTTTTTTCCAGAATGGGTAAGATATACGAAAGTACATCATCGTAACGCTTGTCAAGGAAATATAGGGCAGCTATATAATAAGGATAGCTGTTTTCATAGGTTTTCGAACCCTTTAATCGTTCAAATTCACGAAGGGCTATTTTATACTCGGCATCTAAATAGCTTAAGTAAGCATAGTAATAGATGGATGCCTCCTGGTATTGGCCGCGTTCTTCTTTTAAACGTTCAAATAGTGGTTTTGCTGATTTATAATCTTTGGTCATAAATAAAGAATAGCCCAATTTAAAGCGATATTCTGTGTTTTCACTTCCGCTTAAGCTTCCATTATCCAGTTTGTTAAACCATTCAATGGCTTTAGTATAATTTTTTTTACCAAAGTAAGATCGGCCCACTTGGAAATAAGCGGCTTTGGCGTTTGAGCTAGTGGGGTGATCCTTTATAAATTTTAGAAAAAGGCCCTCTGCATCGAGGTTACCCAGTTCGAGTGCACAAACGGCTTGGTAAAAACGGGCATTTTCTTTCAGTAATGATATTTGGTCGCTCTCATCTTGCTGTATCGTCGTATTCGTACGGATTTCTTCTACCTTGCCGAGCTGATTATAAGCCGAGGCGTATTTTCCTTTCTCGTACAGTTCCATTCCTGTCTTATAGGCTTGGTTGAGCGATTGCCATGCACTTTGCTGTGCTGCTGCGGTGCCTGCAAAAAGGCTAAGTAATAAACTGATACGGGTGAATTTTTTAAACATATTGTTCAAATTCTTTATGCTAAATTAATGGGATGTTGTAAAGTTCTGTACACTATTACCTAACAAATGTTAATAACCTTAGTATATAACGGCAATAATGATTAAATAATGTGTGCGTCTCCTGGTTTTGCCAGAAAAGGTAGTTCTCGTCAAGCATGTTTTCCTGCTAATAGATAAAGTACTGCCATTCTAACCGCGACGCCATTTTCCACTTGATCAAGTATAATCGCATGTTTACTATCGGCCACATCACTGGTTATTTCTACGCCTCTATTAATTGGGCCAGGGTGCATGATCGTGATTTCCTTTTCTAGTGAATCAAGGATTTCTCTATTCAGTCCGTATAACATGGAGTATTCTCTTAAGGAAGGAAAATAATTAATGTCTTGTCTCTCCAACTGGATGCGAAGCATATTGGCCACATCACACCAATGTAGCGCTTTCATCAGATCATGTTCAACTTTCACGCCAAGTGAGCTAATGTGTTTTGGGATTAGCGTAGTAGGGCCACATACCATAACTTCTGCACCTAGCTTATGTAAGCACAAAATGTTAGATAGGGCTACCCTGGAATGCAGGATATCACCGATAATGGCTATTTTCTTGCCCGCCACATCTCCATATTGCTCGCGGATGGAAAAAGCATCTAGCAGTGCCTGAGTAGGGTGCTCATGTGCGCCGTCACCGGCATTTATAATTTGGGCATTAACATGTTTACTCAAAAAAACACCGGCGCCAGGATAGGGATGGCGCATAACAATCATATCCACTTTCATGGCCAGTATATTGTTAACGGTATCGATAAGCGTTTCTCCTTTACTAACAGATGATGATGAGGCTGCAAAATTGATTACATCTGCTGATAGTCGTTTTTCGGCTAGTTCAAAAGAGAGCCTGGTACGGGTAGAATTTTCAAAAAAAACGTTAGCAATGGTAATATCTCTCAAAGATGGAACCTTCTTTATCGGACGATTAATAACATCCTTAAAGGAGCTTGCAGTATCGAGAATAAGGTGAATGTCGTCAATGGTAAGGTCTTTTATGCCTAAAAGATGTCGGGTACTTAACTGTTGTACTGTTTCGGCCATTTTAATATACAATCAAAATTATGTTAGTCACTCTCTTCTGTTAATAAAATAATCTGGTCTTCAGTATCCGTTTCACGCCAGTTAACAATTACCCGTTGTGAATTAATAGAGTCTACCTGAATTCCAATATAATCAGGTTGGATGGGCAAATGTCTGGAGAAACGGCGATCAACCAATACAAGCAGTTCAACTTTCTCTGGCCTGCCAAAAGCCTGTATGGCATCTAATGATGAACGAATAGTTCTTCCAGTCCACAACACGTCGTCAATTAAAATAACTTTTTTATTTTCAATTACAAAATCTATAGTGGTTGTACTCGGTACTAAGGGGCCATTTGCTTTTCGGCGGAAATCATCCCGATAAAATGTATTGTCTAATTCGCCCAATAAGATATCGTCTATTTGTAAAATCTGTTGCAATTCCTCCCTGATCCGTCTCGCAAGATAAATACCTCTCGGCTGTATACCAATGATTGCTGAGTTTTTGAAATCGTGGTGATTCTCAATCAATTGTTGGCAAAGGCGTTGTATCGTTAACTGAAATTTTTGACCGCTTAATAAAATTGATTGCTGCATCGGAAATTTATTTGGTTGAACCGGTAAAACCTTGTTTGTATATGCTTTTTAGTGTTGTGTTTCAAATACCTCAAGTTAAATGGGATTGTTACATTTTCTTTGCAAACTTAGATAAAATGTATGACATTCACGAACTCCAATATGAACAATTTATTGAGTAATTGCCTTTGATAGGCAACTTATTATGTAGCATATCAACTGAATAAATCGACATCTCCTAGGTCTAGAAAAAAATGTTTCAGTTGATGAAATCCAGTTAAATCGTCTTTGGCATATGCCTATGGGATTAATCGTGAATTTCGAGGGATTGTTAGTTAAAAGGAAGGTTTTTATCAACCATCACATAATCCTTCATATAAATTTTCGTCGTCTTCCCAAAGAAATTTGCTCCTTTATGGGGTAGCGTAAAGTTGTGCCTGTTTATAGTAAAACAAAAATCGGATTTGGTGGTTCTTATTTCATAGGAAAGTTAATATTATGAGAACACTGTTTTATATTATAGCGGTTGTATTATTGTTGGGGTGGGCTTTAGGGACATTCGTTTATGCGGTAGGAAATCTAATTTACATCGTATTGGTTCTGGCCATTGTTGCCCTGGTTCTAGGAATGGCCAGAAGAAATACAAGGAGTACGAGGGATAGCTAGGATTCCCGATGAGGAGAATCTTGCTCATCTGCCGGGTTGCCCGATAACTTGGGTTGGTATTTGAGTGTAGGATCTAGCCAATACATCTGTATAATTCTTGAATACCGAAAATTAAGGGGGGCTAATATAACTATTCCAACCATTATGATGCCTAAATATAGCCAAGGATTTTCTGAACCTCCCGAAAGCACATAGGTAGCAATTCCGAAGGCAACTATTTCAGCAACGTTAAATACGTATGTTACATACATTGCGGTATAAAAGTAGCCTGGATGGCGCTCAAAAGTTAGCCCGCAGTGGTCGCATTTCTGGTACATGTTATTCGTTAAGCCTGGTTTAAACATGTTGCCTGTTCGGCATCTTGCGCACTTCCCTTTCAGCATAGCTGGGAATGCGGCTATACCCTCACTTTGGCTGTTATTTTGATTTGTCATTATGTAATATTTAATCTGTTTATCTAAAGTTTTTGCCTAAATTCTTCTGGTGATAGATTGCAATGCCTTTTAAAGAATTTGCTGAAATAAGAATTATCTTTAAAATTCAGTAGTACTGAAATTTCTTTTATACTGAGTGTTATGTTGGTTAAAAGCCTTTTTGCTTCTAATATTTGCCTTTCTCTAATGATACGGCCTGCGGAATTCCCTGTTACTTGATTACAGACTTGATTGAGGTAATTTGCCGAAATATTGAGTTCCATCGCATACTTCTTTGGATGTTTCCAATTGGCATAATGATGTTCTACAAGATCAGTAAATTGTTGGACAATTTCGTCTTTATGGCTTAACTGAACATTTATATGTGTAGTTTGTATTTCTCTCGATACCGTAATGAGCAACTGCGCTAATAATATTTGCAACATATCCTTTCTGAAAGGATTGTTCGAATTATATTCAATTATAGCCTGTTCCAGCATATCGCTTGCCATAGCGTAAGCTGGCTTATTAAGTTGTATAACCTGTTGTGCTAAATGGCTTTTTAGCATCGGGAATTGTTGAAGATATCGGTGATTAGCCCAATTGCTGAAAAAGTCTGTTTCAAAATGAACTACATAGCCGTTTACCGAGGGATTAAAAAGCCATCCATGCACTTGTCCGGGGCTCATGAAGTAAATCTGACCAGGTACAACGGGATATTCTTTAAAATCGATGGAATGAGTGCCCCCGCCTTTGGTAAATAATACGAGATGATAAAAAGAATGCCGATGTGGAAGTCGGATGTCTGGGTGTAAACGGAGATAACGTTCTAGTCGATCTACTAAAATGTTTTCATGTGCGAATTTACTTCCCGGCAACGTGCAGATACGATACACTGGAATGGCATTTGCCATGGTAATATTGTGTTTTTTACATTGTTTGTGCAAATATAAGCAAAAAATGGTGCTGTCGTGAATTATTTGTGGTGTTATTTACAGTAATTAAGGTACTATTTATAAGTGCTTATTATCTCCCTATTACCTGTCATAGTCAAAAGTATTCCCCTGGCTGAGATCGCCTGTTGTGAATCCCTTTTTAAACCAATATACGCGTTGAGCGGAGGTACCATGTGTAAAAGCGTCTGGAACAATTTCGCCTTGGGCTTGCATTTGCAGTTTATCATCACCAATTGCATTTGCCGCCTGAAGACCAGCCTCAATGTCCCCCGGTTCAAGTAGTTGTTCTGTTTTGTTTGCATAATGTGCCCAAAGGCCAGCTAAAAAATCGGCTTGTAGCTCTAATTTGACAGATAATTTATTATATTCCTTTTCGCTCATTTGTGAACGCATTCGTTGTACCTTATCCATTGTACCATTTAAATGCTGGATGTGGTGGCCTACTTCATGGGCTACTACATAGGCCATAGCGAATTCTCCTGGCGCACCAAAACGGTTCCTTAATTCATCATTAAAACTTAAATCGATGAAGAGTTTCTGGTCGGCCGGGCAATAGAAGGGGCCCATAGCGGTAAGACCGGCTCCACATTCGGTGCTTGTCTGGTCGCGGTATAATACAAGAGTAGGAGCTTGGTAGCTTTCGCCGTTTTCTTGAAGTATTTTGGTCCAGACGTCTTCAGTACTTCCCAATACCACTCGAACAAAAGAAGTCAGTTCTTTTTCGTTCTTACTTAATTCAATAGTTTCCGTTTGTTGAGGCGCAGCATTTTGCAGTTGTTGCAGCACTTCATTGGGGTCGCCGCCAAGAAAACTAACGATTATTGCAATAACGATGGCACCTATGCCACCGCCAACAGCAAGCCCTCTCCCAGACATGCCTCTTCTATCTTCGAAGTTGTCGCTTTCTCTTCTACCTCTCCATCGCATAGTTTTGTAAGATTATTAAAAAAGCTAATTTATTTGCGTAATAAATAATAGGAAAACAAAAAAAGCCTCAAATGGTTGAGGCTTTTAACTGATTAAATCAATTAAATAGTCTTTTAGAACGAAAAATCGTCATCTTTTTTAACGTCAGCTGCTACGCTGTTCTCATTAAATTCATAACGTTTTTCAACGACATCTTGATGCGCCTTAATGTATTCAACAGTTTCACTAAGCCCTTCAGCGAACTTTTCAAAATCCTCTTTATATAAGAAAATCTTATGTTTTACGAATACACCATCTTCAAGTCTCTTTTTACTTTCTGTAATCGTTACATAGTAATCATTAGATCTAGTGGCCTTCACGTCAAAAAAATAGGTGCGCTTTCCAGCTCTTACCTTCTTTGAAAAAACTTCTTCCCGTTCTTTGTTGTCAAAATCTCCCATTGTCAAATCTTTAAGTTTAAGTTCTTCGGATTCGGTATAAATATAAATCAATATTTTTCAATAATGCAAACAGAATTAAACAAAAACTAAAAAAAGAGGTTTGCAAGAAAGGTTCTTTTTGGTGCCGAAAATGTCTATACTACCTTTTACACCATTTTTTTAACAAAAATTGTCCAAATTAAAAAAATAAAAAAAATAATGCGTTACAACGACTACTTATCTAATAAATAGTCAAATCGGTCGCCTAATTCGTCATCGCTTCGCAGGCTTTTTATCATATCATCTTCCTGTATATCGGTATAGCGCTTGCCATTACCGGGAATATGTGCTCCTAATTCCCTTAATACGGCATATAAGCTATTCAGATCGAAATCTGTCCTTTGCAGGCGGATGAGATACTGGTTGTCAGATATTTCTATATGCAGTCGTTCCATACCTAATCTAATCTGTTTTTTCCAAAGATTCGTATTCTGTGTGAATTGGCGATGAACGATATATGAAGTTTAGGTTAAGAAAAAATTCTATTGGAGATTGTCGGTATGTTCATGGTACAGTACGTTTTGGCACTACAAAAACCGATAATCATCCTATTGCTGGACTTTGATTTGCTGGTTCGGCAGGATTCTCCATATTGCGCTTGAGAAAACAACTACTTGTAAATTGCTGGAGGTGGGGCTGGCATCTCCATCCTTTTTCATTAATAGTGTCAAAATTTTGATACAATTTGTTGAACAATTAAGACAAAACGACTTACCGTAATGTTACTAAATCGTTTTATCTTT
>Ga0182736_1000460_pt1 | contig 62944 bp, 56 predicted proteins | sample eDN5th30CKraftBY_FD_128882 | JGI IMG/M metagenome (GOLD analysis project Ga0182736, IMG submission 128882) | Enriched backyard soil microbial communities from Emeryville, California, USA - eDNA 5th pass 30_C Kraft BY (version 2) (version 2) | ecosystem: Environmental > Terrestrial > Soil >... | reverse complement strand
GCTGCCGGCGTTCGCGGCCGCGGCGCTCCTCTGCACCCGCGGGACGCCGGCCGCGCTGTTCGCCGGCACGCTCGTCCTGCGCGTCGCGCTCGCCGTCGCGCGCGGCGGCCCGGAGCGGCTCGATCACGCGTTCGCCGGCGGCGAGGGCAAGAACGAGTACCTGCCGTCGCTGCCCGCGTTCGAGTACGGGACGCGGTTCGTGCTCGACCGATTCGCCCAGCTGGTGCCCTCGCTGCCCGTCCACAGCGCCGGCCACCCGCCCGGCCTGCTCCTCACGATGCACGTCCTGGGCCTCGACACCGCGCCGAAGCTGGCCGCGTTCTGCATCGTCGCCGGCGCGTTCAGCGCCCCGCTCACGTACGCGCTGGCGCAGCGCACCATCCCCGCGCACGCTCGCACCGCGGGCATCCTCGCCGCGCTCTCCCCCGCCCTGCTGCACTACGGCGCGACGTCCGCCGACGCCGTCTACCTGACGCTCGGCCTGCTCGTGGCGCTCGGCCTGCTCTCCCGGCGCCCCTGGCTCGGGGCGCTCGCCGCCGCGGTCGCATCCCTGTTCGCCTGGTCGCTGCTCGCGGTCCCCGCCTGGGCGGCGCTCTACGTCCTCAAGCGCGACGGCCTCAGACCCGCGCTCAAGCTCGCCGCGCTCACCGGCGTCACGCTGGTTGCCTTCCACGCCGCGTTCGCCCTCGCCACCGGCTTCGACCCCCTCGGCACGCTGCACGCCACCAGCCGTGTCTACGCGCTGGGGATCGCGTCCCGCCGCCCGTACGCGTACTGGCTGTTCGGCTCCCCGGCGGCGTTCCTGATCATCGCCGGCGTCCCGATCGCCTGGCTCGCTCTCCAGCGCCTCAACACACCCGAAGGCGCGGCGATCGCGGCCGTCATCGCCGCGTCCGCGCTGCTCGGCTTCACCAAGGCGGAGACCGAGCGGATCTGGCTGTTCCTGGTGCCGTACCTGATCCTCGCGGCGGCGCCGCAAGCCAAACGCCCGCACCTCTACGCCCTCGCCGCCCAAGCCGTCGCCTACGAGCTGCTGTTCGACACGCTCTGGTGAAAGTCTTCGGCCGCGCGGAACCCGAGCGCGGCCGCCGCCCGCTCCGGCGACGCGAACACGTGCCGCACGTCCCCCGCCCGCCACTCGCCGGTGACAACCGGCTCCCCGCCGATCGCCCGCGCCAGCGAGAGCACCGTCCGCGGCGTACCGGAGCAGACGTTGTAGATCCCCGGCGGCCCGCTCAACGCGAGCACGTTCGCCCGCGCGACGTCGCGCACGTGCACGAAGTCGCGCGTCTGCGCGCCGTCCTCGAACACGCGCGGCGCACGCCCCGCCAGCACCGCCGAGCGGAAGATCGCGGCGACGCCCGCGTACGGCGTGTCGACCGGCAGCCGCGGCCCGTAGACGTTGTGGTAGCGCAGCGCCGTGAACGCCACCCCGGTCTCGCGCGCGAACGCCGCGCACAGGTGTTCCTGCGCCAGCTTGGTCGCCGCGTAGACGTTGCGAGGGTCGACCGGCGCGTCCTCCTCGACCGGCTCCGCAACCACCACCGCGCCACACGCGCAGCGCGGCTCGAAGCGCCCCGCGTCGAGATCCTCGACCCGTCGCGGCCCCGGCCGGACGACCCCGTGCGCCGCGCAGCGGTAGCGCCCCTCGCCGTAGACGACCATGCTCGACGCGAGGATCAACCGGCGCCCGCGGAACGCGCGCAGCAGCACCGCGGTGCCGAGGTCGTTGTCGGACACGTAGTCGACGATGTCGCCGACGTCCACCCCGAGCCCGACCTTCGCCGCCTGGTGGAACACGGTGTCGACGCCGCGCACCGCCTCCGTGACCACGGCGGGATCGCGCACGTCCCCCACGATCAGCGACGCGCGCTCGTCCACCCACGCCGGCGCCCGGTCGAGCACGCGCACGTCGTGCCCCGCGTCCAGCAGCGCCGAGACGACGTGCGAGCCGATGAAGCCGCCCCCGCCCGTGACGAGGATCATGGGACCGCCGCCGGCAGCCGGAACCGGACACGCGTGCCGATGGCGGCGTCCTCGAGCCAGATCGCGCCGCCGTGGCGCTCGACGATCGCGCGCGCGATCGCCAGCCCGAGCCCCGCGCCGGGCTGGTGCCGCGCAGCGTCGGCGCGGAAGAACGGGTCGAAGACGCGGTCGCGCACCTCGACCGCGATCCCGCCGCCGGTGTCGGCGACCTCGACCTCGACCGCGCCCTCGACGTCCTCCGCCCGCACCGTCACGCTGCCGTCCGGCGGCGTGTGGCGGATCGCGTTCTGGATCAGGTTGAACAGCACCCGCTGCAGCTGCTCCGGGTTGCCGCGCGGCGCCCGCAGCCCGGGCCGCAGCTCCGCGCGCACCGCGACCGCGCCCGCCTCCGCGGCCGGCCGCATCGCCTCGACCGCGGCGTGCAGGAGCTCGTCCACGCGCACGTGCTCCATCGTCCACTGCAGGTCGTCCGCCTGCAGCCGCGTCAGCTCGAACAGGTCGTCGATCAACGCGCCCAGCGCGCGCACGTGCGTCCCCATCCGCGACGCGTACTCGCGCCGCTTGTCGGCGTCGACCAGGTCGTCGTCGATCGCGGTCGCGAGCAGGCCGAGCGCGGTGATCGGCGTGCGCAGGTCGTGCGAGACCGCCGCGAACAGGCCGCGCCGCGCGCGCTCCTCGCGGTCGAGCCGCTCGATCATCGTGTCGACGTCGCGCCCGAGCCGGGCGATCTCGTCGTCGCCCGCCAGCCCCACCCGCACGTCGCGCCGCCCGTCGCCGACCGCCGCCAGCGCACCGCGCACCGCGTCCAGCTCGCCCAGCTTGCGCGCGCCCAGCCGGCTCGCCGCCCAGATCGCCAGCGCCGCCGCGTAGACCGCCAGCAGCACGGTCATCACCGCGTCGTGGCGGGAGACGAACATCAGCTGGACGAACAGCGCCACGGCGATCGCCAGCTGCACCGCGGCCAGCGCCGCCAGCGCGACCATGCCCCGCCGCAGCCCGTCCCAGCGCCGCGCCGCCACCCACTCCGACGCCAGCGCGCTGACGATCCCGAGCGGCGCGACGATCTCGAGCGTCTTCCACGCGGCCGCGCCCCCGTACGCGAGCCCCGCGACCGCGGCGACCGCCAGCGCGACGGCGAGCGCGAACGCTAGGCCACGAAGCGGTAGCCGACGCCCCATACCGTCTCGACCCCGGCGAACGGCTCGAGCTTCGCCCGCAGCCGGCGAATGTGCACCGTCACGGTCGACGTGTCGCTGTAGAACGCGTACTGCCAGACGTGGTCCATCAGCTGCTCGCGCGTGAACGCCTGGCCGGGATGGCGGGCGAGGAACGCCAGCAGGTCGAACTCGCGCGCGGTCAGCGCCACCGGCGCGCCCTCGATGCGCACCTGGCGCGCGCCCGGGTCGATCTCCAGTGCGCCGCAGCGCAGCACGGGCGCCGCTGCGGGGACGGTGTCGACGCGGCGCAGCACCGCGTCCACGCGCGCGACCAGCTCGGCCGGCGAGAACGGCTTGACCACGTAGTCGTCGGCGCCCAGCCGCAGCCCGATCACGCGGTCGGCCTCGGCGCCCTTGGCGGTCAGCAGGATGATCGCCGTCGCCCGGTCGCGCACGCGGCGCATCACCTCCAGCCCGTCCAGGCCGGGCAGCATCAGGTCGAGCACGATCAGGTCCGGGCGGCGCTGCGCGACGGCCTCCAGCGCCGCGTACCCGTCCGCCGCCACGCGCGTCGCGTAGCCCGCGCGCTCGAGGTAGGCGGACACGATCTCGGAGATCGTCGGCTCGTCGTCGACGACCAGCACCGATCCGCGGACGTGGTCCATCCGCCCATTCTCCCAGCGCGCGGCCGCGCGCGGACCGCGTTCAGAACTCCGTAATCTCGGACCCATGACCGAGGCGCTGCGCGCGAGGGCCGCCACCGACGTCGAGACCGTCGTCCTCGCCGCCCGCATCCAGGGCGTGACGGGCTGGGTGCGGCCGAGCGGCGAGCTGCACGCCGAGGGCGAGCCGGGCGAGCTGCGCGCGCTCGTGCCGCTGCTCGGCGCGATCGAGCCCGCGCGCGTCGAGGGCCACGAGCAGTTCGCGCTGCGCGGCGTGAGCACCGGCGTCTTCACCGTCCACGAGCACCAGGCGACCACGCACCACTACGACTTCCGCCTGCAGGTCGGCGAGGTCATGCGCTCCTGGGCGGTGCCCCGGGGCCCGTCGCTCGACCCCGCCGTCCAGCGCCTGGCCGTCGAGGTCGACGACCACAGCCCGAGCCTGAACCGCATCGAGGGCCGCGGCGGCGCCGGCAAGGCCGTGATCGTGTGGGACTGCGGGACCTACGAGCAGGACGGCCGCGTCGCGTTTCCCGAGGCGCTCGCCCGCGGCCACGCGGCGTTCGTCCTGCACGGCACCAAGCTCCGCGGCGGCTTCGTGCTGCAGCGCACGCGCGGCGGCGCCCGGCCGCTGTGGCTGCTGGCCAAGCGCGCCGACGGCGACGCGCGCCCCGGCTCGAACGTCGTGGCCGAGCGCCCCGCGTCGCCGCTCAGCGGCCGGACGCTCGCCGAGCTGCTCGCTTAGATCAGCCGCTCGAACAGCGCCAGGTAGTCGAGCAGCGAGTGCGAGCCGAGGAACCGCTCGCGGACGCGCGCGTGCGCCGCCTCGCCCATCGCCGAGGCGCGCGCCGGAGCGTCGAGCAGCTCCAGGACGGCGGCGCCGTACGCGTCCAGCGCGGTCGGGTCGTCGAGCAGCACGCCGCTGCGGCCGTCCTCGATCTGGTCCTGGATACCGCCGATCCGGCTCGCGACGACCGGCCGCCGCTTCCACATCGCCTCCGCGACCGTCAGCCCGAACCCCTCGGCGAGGCTCTTCTGCACCACGACGTCCGCGGTCCGTTGCAGCGCGTTGACGATCGTGGCGTTCTCGTCCGCGTCGGCCATCGGCAGCAGCGCCAGGTGCACGCGCGAGCGCGCCGCGGCGTCGAGCGTCTCCCAGCGCCGGCACGCGTCCTCGAACACCAGCGCGCCCTCGGGATCGTCGGCGACCGCGGTCACGTCCGGCCCCGCGTAGACGAGGTGCGCGTCCGTGTGCGGCGCGACGTGGCGCACGAACCCGTCGATCACGCCGAGCGGGTCCTTCAGCGAGTCCCAGCGCGAGACCTGCAGCACGAACCGCTCGCCCGCGCGCAACGGTCGCTCCTCGAGCATGCGCGCCGCGCGCCGCACCACCCCCACCGACCCGTCCATGCGCCGGAACGCGGCGCCGTCGCCGTCCGTGCCCGCGCGCAGGCCGGCGACGGCCAGGATCGAGTCCACGGCGGCGTCCGGCAGCTCCGCGTTCTTGGGCGCGAAGACGTCGATCGACGGCGCGATGATCGCGCGCCGCGCCGGGTCCAGCTCCTCCCACACGAACGCTTCGCGCGAGAACACGTACGCGTCGGCCTGCAGGACGTACGGCTCGAGGAACCACCAGGCCTCGCGCGCCAGCTGGTTGGGAACGTCGAGCCCGACGTGGCAGCGCCAGATCACCGGCACGCCGGCCTCCCGCACGCGCGGGATCAGCCCCGCCGTCTGCGGGTCGTGCAGCAGCACGATGTCGTCCGGCGCGAGCAGCTCGACCAGCTGGTCGCCGTTGGCCGCCAGCGCCGCCTCGTACGCCGTCCGCTCGTCCGCGCCCAGCGGCCCGCCGTCCCCCGCGTTGCCGTGCAGCCGGTTGTGCAGCCGCTTGGTGACCGCGAAGAACGGCGCGTCGCCGTCGATCACCGCCCAGCGCGCGTCGATCCCCGCGCCGCGCGCGTACGCCAGCAGCGGCCCGAGCATCTCGGCCACCCCGCCGCCGCGCGCGGTCGAGTTGACGTTCCAGATCCGGCGGCCGCCGAGCTCGTGCCGGCTCAGCCGTTCGGCGAAGTGCAGTGCCTGCGCCTCAGCGGGCGACAGCACGTCGTCGAACCACCCGAGCGGTAGTGAGCCGACGTCGACCAGATCCAAGCTCATCGCTCGGACAGTACGGCCTGCGCCGCCGCGACGCGAGCGATCGGCAGCCGGAACGGCGAGCAGGACACGTAGTCGAGCCCCGCGCGGTGGAAGAACGCGATCGAGTCCGGGTCCCCGCCGTGCTCGCCGCAGACGCCGAGCTCGATGCCGGGCCGCGCCGCCCGGCCACGCGCCACCGCGGTCTCCACCAGCGCGCCGACGCCGTCGACGTCGACGGACTCGAACGGCGAGCGGTCGAGGATCCGCCGCTCCAGATAGCGGGGCACGAACCCGGCCTCGACGTCGTCGCGCGAGAACCCGAGCGCGGTCTGGGTCAGGTCGTTGGTGCCGAACGAGAAGAACGCGGCCGACGCCGCCAGCCGCCCCGCCACGAAGCACGCGCGCGGCAGCTCGATCATGGTGCCGACCGTGTAGTCGACGCCCTCGCGCAGCCCGTGCCGGTCGCCGATCCGCACCACCATGGCGCGCAGCTCGGCCAGCTCGCCCTCGAAGTCGACCAGCGGGATCATGACCTCCAGCCGCGGGGGCTCGGCGGCCGCGCGCGCGGCGCGCATGATCGCCTCGACCTGCATCTCGTAGATCTCCGGGTGCACGATCCCGAGCCGGCAGCCGCGCGTGCCGAGCATCGGGTTGACCTCGCCCAGCCGCGTCACCAGCTCCAGCTCCTGCTCGAGCGCCGCCAGCTCGGGCGCGCGCTCGTCGCGGGCGCGCTGCACGCGCTGGGCGAGCTGCACGCGGTCGGGCAGGAACTCGTGCAGCGGCGGGTCCAGCAGCCGGATCGTGACCGGCAGGCCCGGCATCGCCGCGAACAGACCCTCGAAGTCGGCCTGCTGGAGCGGCAGCAGCTCGTCCAGCGCGGCGCGCCGCTCGGGCTCGGTGCGGGCCATGATCATCGCCCGCATCTTCGGCTGGCGGTCGGCGGCCATGAACATGTGCTCGGTGCGGCAGAGGCCGATGCCCTCGGCGCCGTGCTCGAGCGCGCGCCGCGCGTCCTCGGGCGTGTCCGCGTTGGCGCGCACGCCGAGCCGCCGGATCCCGTCCGCCCAGCCGAGCACGCGCTCCAGCCGCGGGTTGCGGTCGGCCTCGACCAGCGCGACGTCGTCGCGCGTGACCACGCCTGTCGAGCCGTCGATCGCGATCCGGTCGCCGGCGCGCAGGATCACGTCGCCCGCGCGCAGCTCGCGCGCCCGGACGTCGATCTCCAGTGTGCCCGCGCCGACCACCGCGGGCCGCCCCATCCCACGCGCGACCAGCGCGGCGTGCGACGCCTTGCCGCCCTCGGACGTGAGGATGCCGCGCGCGGCGTGGAACCCGGCGACGTCGTCGGCCTCCGTGAACGGGCGGGCGAGGATGACGTCGCGCCCGGCGGCGTCGACCGCCTCCTGCGCGGTGAAGACCAGCGCGCCCTGCGCCGCGCCCGGCGACGCGGCGACGCCGCGGGCCAGGACCTCGAAGCGCGCGTCCGGGTCGAACGTCGGGTGCAGCAGCGCGTCCAGCGCACCGGCATCGAGCGTCGTCAGCGCCTGGGCCGGGGTCAGCAGCCCCTCGTCGACGGCGTCGACCGCGAACCGGACCGCGGCCTGCGCCGGCCGCTTGGCACTGCGCGTCTGCAGCATGTAGAGGCGTTCGCGCTCGATCGTGAACTCGGTGTCCTGCATGTCGCCGTAGTGCGCTTCGAGCGTGCCGAGGATCTCCAGCAGCCGCGCGTGCGCCTCGGGCAGCTCGTCGGCGAGCTCTCCCAGCGGACGCGGCGTGCGCACGCCGGAGACGACGTCCTCGCCCTGCGCGTCGAGCAGGAAGTCCCCGCTGGGCTCCGGCGCGCCGGTCAGCTCGTCGCGGCTGAACGCGACCCCGGTCGCCGACCCGGCGCCGCGGTTGCCGAACACCATCTGCTGCACGTTGACCGCGGTGCCCCAGTCGTCCGGGATGTGATTGATGCGCCGGTAGGACACCGCGCGGTCGCCCAGCCAGGAGTCGAACACCGCGCGCACCGCGAGCCGCAGCTGCTCGCGCGGGTCCTGCGGGAACGGCTCGCCGGTGTGCGCTTCGTAGAGCGTCTTGAAGCGGTGCGTGAGGTCGCGCAGCGCGGCGACGCCCAGCTCGCGGTCCTCGCGCACGCCCGCCCGCCGGCGGGCCTGCGTCAACAGCTCCTCGTAGCGCTCGCCCGGCACGCCGCGCACGACGTTGCCGAACATCTGCGCGAAGCGCCGGTAGGAGTCCCACGCGAAGTGGTCGTCGCCGAGCCCCTTGACCGACGCGTCGTTGAGCCCGAGGTCGAGGATCGTCTCGAGCATGCCCGGCATCGAGTCGCGCGCGCCCGAGCGGACGGACACCAGCAGCGGGTCGTCCGGGTCGCCGAGCCGGCGGCCGGTGCGGCGCTCCAGGCGCTCGACGCCGTCCGCGATCTGCTCCACCAGCCCGGCCGGCTCGCTGCGGCCGTCGCGCATGAACGCGACGCACGCCTCGGTCGTGATCGTGAAGCCGGCCGGCACGAGGTCAGGACCGAGCACGCGCGTCATCTCGGCGATGTTCGCGCCCTTGCCGCCGAGCAGCACGCGCATGTCGCGCGAGCCCTCGCTGAAGTCGTACACGTATCGAGTCGAGGTGATCGCGGTCATGCCGCGGATTCTCGATTCGCCCGGCGCCCGCGACATGCGTAGAAGCCCTCGTTCGTCTGCGGCAAAGCGCGGAGGCCCGGTGCGGCGCACCGAAGCAGGCGTTGGGCCGGGCGCCCGGGCGAGCCCGGGCGCCCGGTCGGTCACGCGGTCAGCGCCGCCGCCTGGGCGACGATCGGCTCGAGCACGTCCGCGAGCCGCGGCTCGCCGACCTCCTCGAGCGTGTAGGAGACCTCGCGGATCGGGTGGCGCGAGGTGATGAGCCGCCGCAGGTCCATCGGCGTGCCGGCGATCACCGCGTCGCATTCGACGGCGTCGATCGTGGCCTGCAGGTCGCGCAGCTGCGCGGCCGAGTAGCCCATGGCGGGGACGACGGCTTCGATGTGCGGGAACTTCTGCAGCGTCGCGGCGATCGAGCCGACGGCGTACGGCCGCGGGTCGACCGGCACGGCGCCCGCCTGGCGGGCGGCGACGCTGCCGGCGCCGAACGGCATCCCGCCGTGCGTGATCGTCGGGCCGTCGTCGATCACCAGCACGGACCGGCCCTCGAGCGACGGGCCGTCCTCCACCACGACCGGCGACGCGGCGCGGATCACGGTCGCGTGCGGGGCCAGCGCCGCGACGTCCGCGAGCACGGCCTCGATCTGCTCCGGCGTCGCCGTGTCCACCTTGTTGACGACGACGACGTCGGCCATCCGCAGGTTCGCCTCGCCCGGGTGGTAGTGGTGCGCGTGCCCGGGCCGCAGCGGGTCGACGACGACGATCGACAGGTCGGGCCGGTAGAAGGAGAAGTCGTTGTTGCCGCCGTCCCAGATGACGACGTCCGCCTCCTCCTGGGCCTGGGCCAGGATCGCGCCGTAGTCGACGCCCGCGTACATGATCATGCCGAGCTCGACCGGCCGCTCGTACTCCTCGCGCTCCTCGATCGTCGGGTTGGACGCGTCGATGTCGGCGAGCGTCGCGAACCGCTGGACCGCGATCCGCTCGAGGTCGTGGTAGGGCATCGGGTGGCGCACGAGCGCGACCTTCAGCCCGGCCTCGATCAGCTGCCGGCCGATCTCCCGGCTCGTCTGGCTCTTGCCGCAGCCGGTGCGCACCGCGCAGACGGAGATCACCGGCTTGGTCGACTCGATCATCGTCGAGTGCGGCCCCATCAGCGTGAAGTCCGCGCCCGCGGCGAGCGCGATCGACGCGCGGTGCATCACCTCCTCGTGCGGCAGGTCGGAGTAGGCGAAGACGACCTCGTCGACGCCGTGCTCGCGGATCAGCGCGGGCAGCTCGGCCTCCGGCCGCACAGGGATCCCGCGCGGGTACAGCGGCCCGGCCAGCGCGGCCGGATAGACGCGGTCGTCGATGCCCGGGATCTGCGCGGCGGTGAACGCCACCACCTCGACCTCCGAGTCCTCGCGGAAGGCCACGTTGAAGTTGTGGAAGTCGCGCCCTCCGGCTCCCATGATCACCAGCTTGCGCATCGTCTACCTCCTCTCGAAGACGGACTCGCGCTGCCGCACGGGTTCGACGCCGCGTTCCAGCCGGCGGACCACGGGTGGGCCGCCATCGGTCTTGCGCGGCCACAGCTTGACCGCGATGTAGACCGGGATGCCGACCATCAGCAGCATGAAGCCCTTCTGGATGATGTCGTCGCCGGAGTTGCCGATCGCCCACAGGCTGTAGGCGAAGGCGAGCCCCGCGATGACCGTGTCACGGATGAGGTGCCGGCCGACGAACGCGTCGCGGTCGGCGAAGTACAGGTACACCTGGGCGGCCGCGCTGAACGCGTACGGCACCAGGGTGGTCAGCGTCGCCAGCAGGATCACGAACGTGAACGCGCCGACGAGGCCCTTCGTGTAGTTCATGAGCATCAGCGCGCTCACGAGCGCCGACGAGACGACCAGGCCGAAGACCGGTGTGCGGCGCTTGCCGTGCACCTTCGCGAACGCGGGCGGGAACAGCCCGTCCTCGGCCGCCGCCAGCGGCACGCGGCCCTGGATCAGGATCCAGCCGTTGAGCGCGCCGAACGTGGCGACCATCGCGACCGCGGCGATCACCTTGTCCCAGCCGCCGCCGAAGATCGTGCCCGCCGCGTCGGCGAACGGGCTCGCCGAGCCGGCCAGCTGGTCGGCCGGGATGATCCCCATGATCGCGACCGTCGCGACCAGATAGACCAGCGTCGTGATCAGCGTCCCGAGCATGGTCGCGCGCGGGATCGTCTTCTCCGGGTTCTTGACCTCCTCGGCCGGGACGGTCGCCGACTCCAGGCCGATGAACGCCCACAGCGCGAGCACGGCCGCCGACGAGATCGCGGCGCCGGACCCGTGCGGGGCGAACGGCTGGAAGTTGCTGCCGTCCATGAAGAACAGGCCGACCAGGCCGATCACCGCGAGCGGCACGAACTTGAGCACGGTCGTGATGACCTGCGTGATGCCGGTCTCGCGCGCGCCCAGGATGTTGATCGCGGTGATGAACCAGATCACCGCGATGCCCATCAGCGCGGCGAGCAGGTTGTTGTCCCCGAGCGCGCCCCAGAACACGCTCGCGTAACCGATGAACGCGACCGCGATCGCGGCGTTGCCGGCCCACGCGGCGATCCAGTAGCCCCACGCGGTCCAGAAGCCGGCGAAGTCGCCGAACGCCCGGCGCGAGTACGCGTACGGACCACCGGTGCGCGGATACGCGCGCCCCAGGTTCGCGAACACGTACGCCAGCAGGATCGCGCCGGCGCCCGTGAACACCCAACCGAGGATCGAGATCGGGCCGGCCGCGCCGGCCATCGACGCGGGCAGCAGGAACACCCCGGATCCGATCATGTTGCCGACGACCAGAGCCGTCGCCATCCAAAGGCCCATCGACCGCTTCAGGCGCGGCCGCTGGGGCTCGTCAACCAGGCTAGACATGAGAGCCCTCCTTGTGCACGCTCGATGCTCCGCCCCGCGGCGTCGGGTGACAACCGTGGAAGGCCGCAGCCGCGTGCGGGGATCTCCCGCTAGCGTGAGCCGGTGTTCACCCTGGCCCTGGGTCTCGCGCTCGCGTTCGCGCTGACGAACGGCCTGCAAGGCGCCTCCAACGCGATCGCCGGGCTGGTCGTCACACGGGCCGCGCGGGCGCTGCCGGCCGCGCTGCTGGCGGCGGTCTTCAACCTGCTCGGGACGCTGCTGCTGGGCGCCGCGATCGCGGACACGGTCGGCGGGATCGTCACGGGCGGCGGCGTCGGCGTGATCGCGGCGGGGCTGGCCGCGGCGGTCGCGTTCAGCCTCGTGACGTGGTCGCGCGCGCTGCCGGCCAGCTCCGGGCACGCGCTGGTCGGCGGGCTGGTGGGCGCGGCGCTGGCGGCGGGCGCGTCCGTGCATTGGGCGAGCGTCGCGGAGATCCTCGTCGCGCTGGCGATCTTCCCGCCGCTCGGCCTGCTCGCCGGTCTGGGGCTGATCCGCGGGCTGCGGTTCTCCGGCCGGCGAGCGACGCGGCGCTGGCGCGGACCGGTGCGCGGTGCCGAGTGGGCGACGTCGGCGGCGCTGGCGTTCGGCTACGGCGCCAACGACGCGTCGAAGTCGGTCGGCGTGATCGCGGCGCTGCTGGTCGCGGACGGGCGCGCGACCACGCTCGGGTCGCCGGCCTGGGCGGCGATCACGTGCGCGCTGGCGCTGACGTGCGGTACCACGCTCGGCGGCTGGGCGATCGCGCGCACGATCGGACGCGGGATCGTGCGCCTGCACCCGCTCGACGGCGTCGCCGAGCAGACCGCGTCGGCGGGCGTGCTGGTGTGCGCGTCGGCGCTCGGCGCGCCCGTGTCCACCACGCAGGTGGTGGCGTCGGCGATCGTCGGCGTGGGCGTCGGCCGCCGGCGGCTGCGTCACGTACGCTGGCGGATCGTGCGTGCGATGGGGCTCGGCTGGGTGGTGACGCTGCCGGTGACGGCGGCGCTCGGGTTCGTGCTCGCGCTGGTGCTGGCGTGAGCCGCTGGTTCTTGCCCGAGACGCCGGACGTGCTCGGCCAGCTGCGGCGCCAGCTCGCGATCACGATCGCCGGGATGGACGCGTTCACCGCGTGGGCGGGCGGCGACGCGGGCGCGAGCGCGGCCGTGCGCGAGCACGAGCACGCGGCCGACGCCGTGCGGCGCGAGCTGCACCACACGCTGCGAGCGGCGTTCGTCACACCGCTCGAGCCCGAGGACCTGTTCGCGCTCTCGCGCGGGATCGACCGGATCCTCAACCAGGCCAAGGACGCGGTGCGCGAGTCCGAGGTGATGGAGTGCCCGCCGGACGCGGCCCTGGCCGCGATGGCCGCGCTGCTCGCCGACGCGGTGCGCGCGCTCGACGCCGCGGTCGCGGTCCTGCCGTCCGGCGACACCGTCGCGCGCGCGGACGCCGCCACCAAGTCCGCGCGCCGGATCGAGCGCGTCTACCGCTCCGCGATGGGCGAGCTGCTCGCGCTCGACGACCTCCGGGCCGTGATCGCGCGGCGTGAGCTCTACCGCCGCGCCGCCCGCATCGCCGACACCGTCGACGACGTCGCCGAGCGCATCCTGTACGCCACCGTCAAAGAGGCCTGACCGCCAGGCAGCGCGCGATGTCGAGCGTGGAGAGCACGCCGACCGGCTCGGCCCCGGCGACGACCACGAGGTGGGAGAGCTGGTGCTCGGCCATCAGCTGGATCGCGCGATCCAGCGGCTCGGCCAGGTCGACGGTGACGATCTCGGTGCTGGCGAGGGCGCCCGCGTCGCTCGCGTCGACCCCGGGCAGGGCCGCGGCGGCGAGGTCGAGCGCGGTCAGCAGCCCCCAGGTCAGCTGCTCGTTGCCGTCGGGCCGCCGCTCGAGCCCGCTGACCACGACGGCGTGCACGTTGTGCTCGGCCATGATCTGCGCGACCGTGGCCAGGTCGGTCTCCGGGCCGCAGCTGATGACGCCGCGACCCATGACGCTCTCGACGCGGGTCTCGGCGAGCGTGGGTGTGACATGGTGGCTGGACATACCGCGACGCTACGTCCGCCGCGGGCCGCCGCCATCCGCCCGGGTTGCCCGTGCCGCTGCGGGAATCCACGGAGGCGCTCGGCGGTCCGGGACGGATGGAGCCCTGGCGGACGAGCCGTAGCTTCGGTGGCAACCCCGACCGCGAAGGAGCACTCGTGAGCACCATCCTCATCGGCGTCGACGACACGGAGCGTTCCGCGGACGCGATCGCGTTCGGGGGCCGGCTGGCGGAGGCCACCGGTGCGCACGTGGTCGTCGCGCACGCCTATCCCTATTCAGATCTTCATGGTCGCGCCAACCCGGCCCAGCGCAACGAGCTGCGCGAGCGGGCGCTCGCGATCGTGCGCGAGCACCGCGCCCGCCTGGCGACGCTGCCGGACGACCGCGTCACGATCCGCATCACCGCCGACCCGTCCCCGGCCAAGGCGCTGCACCACCTGGCGCACGCCGAGAAGGCGGCCCTGCTGGTGGTCGGCTCGTCGCACACCGGCCGCGCCGGCCGCGTCCTGCCCGGCAGCACCGGCGAGCGGCTGACGCACGGCGCGCCGTGCGCGATCGCCGTCGTGCCGACCGGCTACCGCGCGGACGAGCCGATCCGCCGCCTGGGCGTCGCGTTCAACGACTCCGAGGAGTCGCGCGCGGCCGTCTCGGCCGCCGCCGCCCTCGCCGGCGCGCTGGACGCCGAGCTCGACGTGATCTCGATCGTCACCCCTGAGACCTACACGACCCCGATGCTGGCCGGCATCGCCGTGCAGGACCTGCGCCCGGACATCGAGCGCGAGGTCCAGGCGACGCTCGACGCGGCCGTCGCGGCGCTGCCCGCGGGCGTCACCGCCCACGGCGTCCGCGCGACCGGGGACGCGGAGGAGCTGCTCACCGAGCACAGCGAGAAGCTCGACCTGCTGGTGATGGGCTCGCGCGGGTACGGCCCGCTGCGCGCCGTGCTCGTCGGCGGGCTGAGCGGCCGCATGCTGCGCGAAGCGCACTGCCCGGTGCTCGTCGTCCCGCGCGGGATCGAGGCCCCGCTCGCCGCGCTGGCCGGTGCGACGGCCACGACCACCGCCTGAACCGAGGAGGAGGAGACCATGCCCGCCCCGATCATCGCCGCATACAGCCCGTACACCGAGGATCGCGCGCCGGTCGCGCTGGCGCTCGCCGCCGCGGAGCTGAGCGACTCCGAGGTCACCGCGGTCGCCGTCTACCCGTGGACGATGACCGAGGGCTTCGCCGCGCCGTACGCGTTCGACGGCGAGACGCAGCAGCTGGTCACGAGCGCGCTGCAGCGCCTGCACGAGGATCTCGGCGTCAAGACCGAGGTCGTCAACGACCTCTCGATCCCGCGGGCGCTGCACGCGCTCGCGCGGGAGGTCGGCGCCGGCCTGATCGTGGTCGGCTCGACCGGCCGCGGGCGCGCCGGCCGCGTCCTGGCCGGCAGCACCGCCGAGCGGCTGCTCGTCGGCGCACCGTGCCCGGTCCTGCTGGCGCCGCGCGCGCTCGAGGACCGGCGGCTGACCACGATCGCGGTCGGGTTCGTCGACACGCCCGAGGGCCACGACGCGCTGGCCGCGGCGCACGCGCTCGCGGCGCACGCCGGCGCGCGCCTGCGCGTAATCGCGGTGCTGCACCCGTCCGGCGGGCTCGACGCCGCGATGGCGGCCGGCCTGCGACCGCAGCGCGCCGCGATGCTCGAGGGCCGGCACCGGCAGGCGATCGAGACCGCGCTCGACCAGGCGCTGGCCGCGTTGCCGCCGGGCGTCGACGTCGAGCGCGACCTGCACGTCGACGACCCCGCCGAGGTGCTGCTGCGGATCTCCGAGCACGTCGACCTGCTGGTCTGCGGCTCGCGCGGCTACGGCCCGCTGCGCAGCGTGCTGCTCGGCGGCGTCTCGCGCCGGCTGGTCGACGAGGCGCGCTGCCCCGTGCTCGTGCTGCCGCGCGAGGCGGGCCGGCCGCTCGAAGGCCTGTTCGAGACCGACGACGCCGTGCCGGCGTCGTGACCGCCGCGACGGTCGACGTCGCCCTTCGGGACGGCTCGACCGTCGCCGTCCGGCCGGTCGCCGAGTCCGATTACGAGCAGCTGCGGGAGCTGCTCGGCGGGCTCTCGGACGAGTCGCGCTGGCTGCGCTTCTTCAGCTCCGGCGCGGATCTCGACGTGATGGCGCGCTGGGCGGCCAGCCGCGGGAACGGACGCGGATACGGCGTGGTCGCGGTCTCCGGGGAGCGGATCGTCGGCCACGCCGCGTACGTGCGGACGGCGCCGGCGGTGGCGGAGGTCGCGTTCGAGGTCGCCGACCAGCGGCACGGGCAGGGGATCGCGACCGTCCTGCTCGCGCACCTGGCGGCGGTGGCGCCAGGGGACGGCATCGAGCGCTTCGTCGCGACGGTGCACCCCTCCAACCACCGGATGGCGAGCGTGTTCCGCGACTCCGGGTTCCCGGTCGAGGTCACGGCCCGGCCGGGCGAGCTGCGCTACGAGTTGCCGGCCTCGCTGGACGCGCGCGCCGTGGCCGCGTTCGAGGACCGCGACCGGGTGGCCGCGATCGCCGGTGTCGGGCACGTGCTGCGGCCGGCGTCGGTGGCGGTGATCGGGGCGTCGCGGCGGGACGGGACCGTGGGCGCGGCGCTGCTGGCGAACCTGCGCGGGGCCGGGTTCACGGGCGCGCTGCACGTGGTGCATCCGTCGGGCGCGGGGTTCCCCGGGCTGCCGGTGTGGCGGACGATCGCCGACGTGCCCGGGCCGGTCGACCTGGCGGTGATCGCCGTCGGCGCCGCCGCGGTGCCGGGCATCGCGCGTGAGTGCGGCGCGGCGGGTGTGCGCTCGCTGGTCGTGATCTCCGGCGGGTTCGCGGAGGTGGGCGCGTCGGGGGCGGCGCTGCAGGCGTCGCTGCTGGCCGCGTGTCGCGACGCAGGGATGCGGCTGGTGGGGCCGAACTGCTTGGGCGTTTTGAACACGGCGATCGGGCTCAACGCGACGTTCGCGCCGGTGCCGCCGGCCGCCGGGCGGATCGCGTTCGCGTCGCAGAGCGGGGCGTTCGGGATCGCGGCGATCGCCGAGGCCGCGCGGCGCGGGCTCGGGCTCTCCTCGTTCGTCTCGACCGGCGACAAGGCCGACCTGTCCGGCAACGACTTCCTGCGCTACTGGGAGCAGGACCCGGACACCGACGTGATCCTGCTGTACCTGGAGTCGTTCGGGAACCCGCGGCGGTTCGGGCGGATCGCGCGCGCGGTGGCGCGCGTGAAGCCCGTGGTCGCGGTGAAGTCGGGGCGGTCGGCCGCGGGCGCCCGTGCCGCCGCGTCGCACACGGGGGCGCTGCTGGCGGCCTCCGACGTGACCGTCGACGCGCTGTTCGCACACGCCGGGGTGATCCGGACGGACACGGTCGCCGAGCAGCTGGACGTCGCCGCGCTGCTGAGCGCGCAGCCGCTGCCGGGCGGCTCGCGCGTCGCGATCGTCACCAACGCGGGCGGGCCGGGGATCGCGTGCGCGGACGCGTGCACGGCGCTGGGGCTGCGGGTCGAGCCGCTCTCGGACCGGGTGCGGAGCGATCTGCGGCGGGCGCTGCCCGCGCAGGCGGCGCTCGGCAACCCGGTCGACATGATCGCGTCCGCCTCGGCCGCGGACTTCCAGCGCACGATCGAGCGGGTCGCCGCCGACGGCGACGTCGACGCCGTGATCGCGATCTTCATCCCGCCGCTGGTGACGCGCGCGGACGACGTGGCGGCGGCGGTCCGCGCCGCCGACACCCGCGGGACGCCGCTGCTGGCGGTGTTCATGGCGCTCGACGACGCCGCGCGCGCGGCGCTGGCCGGGGACGGGCGCGTGCCGGTGTTCGGGACGCCGGAGGAGGCGGTCCGGGCCCTGGCCCACGTCGCGCGCCGGGCGGCCTGGCTGCGCGAGGGCGCGGACGCGCCGCCGCCGCTGCGCGACGTCGACGCCGACGCGGTCGCCGCCACCCTCGCCCGCGCGCTCGCGGCACCCGGCGGCTGGCTGCCGCCGGACGCGGTCGAGACCGTGCTGACCGCGTACGGGATCCCGATGATCAGGTCGCGGCTGGCGGCGAGCGCCGCGTCGGCGGGGCGCGCCGCGGCCGAGCTCGGCGGGCGCGTGGCGCTGAAGGCGGTCGCGCCCGGGCTGCTGCACAAGGCCGACGCCGGCGCGGTCGTGCTCGACCTCGACGGGCTGACCGCGGTCACGCGCGCCGCGCGGGAGATGGCGCGCCGCTTGCGCCTCGCCGGCCACGCGCCGGACGGCTTCCTCGTCCAGCGCATGGCGCCCGAGGGGCCGGAGCTGATCGTCGGGATCGTCGGCGATCCGGACTTCGGCCCGGTCGTCGCCTGCGGCGCGGGCGGGCACGCGGTCGAGCTGCTCGGCGACGTCGCCGTGCGCCTCGCGCCGCTCGGCCCCCGCACGGCGTCCGCGATGCTCCGCTCGCTGCGCACGTTCCCGCTGCTCGACGGCTACCGCGGCGCGCCGCCCACCGACCTCGCGGCGGTCGAGGACGTCCTCGTCCGCGTCGCGGCGCTCGCCGCGGCCCATCCGGAGATCGCCGAGCTGGACTGCAACCCGCTGCGCGTCTCCCCCGCCGGCGCCGTCGTCCTCGACGCCCGCATCCGCGTCGCCGCGCCACCCGCGGCCCGCCCATTCCCGGCCCTCGACCGCTGATGCTCGACCATCGCACCCGACCCCGAGACCGGCGAAACGGGCGGCCGCCGCCGTTTCGGCGCATCGTCTGCGCCCTCGAGCCCAGCTCGGCCGCGGTCGAGCAGACGCTCGCGCTGGCGGGGCCCGGCGGGCACGTGGTCTTCGTCGCCCCCTGGGGCACCTCCGCCGAGCACGCGATCGAGCGCGCGCACGCCGCGGGCGTCGAGGCCGGCGTCGAGTACGCCACGGCGCGCCTCGGCGACGTGCTGCTGTCGCGCGCCCGCCGGCACGACCTCGTCGTCGTCGGCGCGCACTCGCACGCGCGGCTGACCGGGATCATGCTGTCCGACGCGGCGACGCTGCTCGTGCACCGCAGCCCGAGCCCCGTGCTGATCGCCCGCGAGCGACCGCTCGCCCGCGGCGTCCTCGTCGCCACCCGCGCGGTGCCCGCGGACCGGCCGGCCGTCGAGACCGCCGCCCGGATCGCCGTGCACCTCGACGCGCACCTGACCGTCCTGCACGTCGCCGCGAAGGGCGAGCGGCGCGACGAGCTCGCCGCCGAGCTGGCCGGCGCTCGCGCCCTGCTCGGCCGCCCGCTGGACCCGGTCGAAGCCGGCGGCGCGCCCGCGAGCGCGATCGTGCAGACCGCGGACGGCGACGGCGCCGGGCTCGTCGTGGTCGGCAGTGGCGCGCGCCTGGGCCTCGGCGCGCTCCGCAGCGTCAGCGAACGCGTCGCGCACCTCGCGCCGTGCTCGGTGCTGGTGCTGCGCTCGGCCGAGCGCCCGCGACGTCCTAGCCGGCGAGCGCCGCGCTCGTCTGCGCCCCGGACGTCTCCGGGACCGCGTGCACGCCCCGCGGCACGATCACGACCGGGCAGGCCGCCCGCTCGATCAGCGGCGCGCTGACCCCGCCGAGCAGCGCGCTCCGCACCGGCCCGTACCGGCGCGAGCCGACGATCAGCACGTCCAGCGCGCGCGACGCCCGCGCCAGGCACTCGATCGGATCGCCCTCGAGCACCTCGACCGCCGGCGACACGTCGGCCGGCAGCCCGACGGCCGCCAAGGCCTCCTCGCCCACCGTGCGCCCGCGCGCGAGCTCCGACCGCCGCCAGCCCTCGTAGCTGGTCCCGGTCGCCGCGTACATCGGGTGCGCGGGCGACGCCACGTGCACGGCCACGAGCACCTTCAGCGGCGCGTGGCCGGCCGCCGCGAACGTGCCCGCGAGCGCCAGCGCCTCGCGCGACTCCAGTGCCTCGCAGACCCCGACCCCGAACGTCAGCGGCACGTCCGGCGGCTGCGTGCGCCAGTCGTGCGGCGCGACCGCCACCGCGCACGGCGCCCCGTGCGCGACCCGGCGCGCGGTCGAGCCCGCCAGCACGTGGCCGACCGGCCCGTCCCGGTTGGAGCCGAGCACGATCATCGCCGCGTCCTCCAGGTCCGCCAGCGAGATCAGCCCGTGCGCGGGGCTGGAGGACAGCAGCGTGCGCGTCGACCACGGCAGCAGCGAGCTGACGCGCGTGCCCGCCTCCGCGAGCCAGGCCTCGGCGTCCGCCAGGGGCGGCCAGACGAGCGAGCCGCCCTGGTAGCCGTAGACGGCGCCGAGCACGAGCGGCGCGCCGGTGAGCACGGCGAACGCGCTGCCGAGCGCGAGCGCCTCGAGTCCTGAGGCGGTGCCGTCGATGCCGACCAGCACCGGCCGTCGTGTGGTTTCGGTCATGCCCGCACGGTCGCACCGCCCACCGGCGCGCGCATCCGCAATCGAAGACCGACCGCGCCCGTAGTTCTCCCCCACCCGCACGCGCAATCGCGCCCGATGCCCGAGCGCGTCCCGCGCGGAACGATGGCAGCGATGAACGGAGAGCCGAACCGCCTCGTGGTCGTCGCCCTCGGCGGCAACGCGCTGCTGCGCCGCGGCGAGCAGCTCGACGTCGACGTCCAGCGCGCCAACGTCGAGACCGCGGTCGAAGCGATCGCCGCGCTCGCGCGCGACCACGACCTGGTCGTCACGCACGGCAACGGCCCGCAGGTCGGCCTGCTCGCGCTGCAGGGCGAGGCGTACGCGCCCACGGCGCCGTACCCGCTCGACGTGCTCGGCGCCGAGAGCGAGGGGATGATCGGCTATTTGCTCGACCAGGAGCTGACCAACCGCCTCAACGGCCGCCAGGTCGCCACGCTGCTCACGCAGGTGATCGTGGACGCCGGCGACCCCGCGTTCGCTCGCCCGGACAAGTTCATCGGCCCGGTCTACGACGACGCGCTCGCGCACCGCCTCGCGCAGGAGCGCGGCTGGGCGGTCAAGAGCGACGGCCGCCACTGGCGCCGCGTCGTCCCCTCCCCCGAGCCGGTCGCGATCGTGGAGCTGAGCACGATCCGCCTGCTGGTCGACACCGGCGTGCTGGTCGTGTGCGCGGGCGGCGGCGGCATCCCCGTCGCGGTCGGCCGCGACGGCCGCCTGCGCGGCGTCGAGGCCGTCGTCGACAAGGACCGCGCCGCCGCGCTGCTGGCCGAGGGCCTCGGCGCCCAGGCGCTCCTGCTGCTGACCGACGTGCCGGCGGTCGAGCTGGACGGCCGCCCGCTCGCGGACGTCACGGCCGCCGAGCTGCGCACGCACGCGTTCGCGCCCGGCTCGATGGGCCCGAAGGTCGACGCCGCGTGCCGCTTCGTCGAGCGCACGAACGGGTTCGCCGGCATCGGCCGGCTGGCCGACGCCGCGGCGATCCTGCGCGGCGAGCGCGGGACACGGGTGCGGCCATGACCGTCGTCGCCGCCGCCCACCTGCCGCACGCGCTCCTCGATCCGGTCGCGTTCCCGCACCAGCCGGACGCGGTGGAGCTGCGCGAGACGTCGCGGGCCTGGGTGTTCCTGGCCGGCGACAAGGCGTACAAGGTCTTCAAGCCGGACAGCGGGACGCTCAAGCGCCGGCGCGAGCTGTGTCGCGAGACGGTCGCGCTCAACCGCCGGTTCGCGCCCACGTTGTACCGCGGCGTCGTCGCGCTGGTGCCGCCGGACCAGACCGCGCACCGCGGCGTGGTCGCGCTCGTGCCCAACGGCGCGCGCGGCGGCCTGCGGATCGCGCCCGAGCACGACCCCGCGGCCGTCGAGTACGCACTGGTGATGGGCCGCTACGACGAGGACGCGACGCTCGCCGCCCGCCTGCGCCGCCACCGGCTCACGCGCGCGGACGCCGCCGCGGCCGGCGCGGCGCTCGCCCGTGTGCACGCCGCCGCGCCCGTCGCCGCCGCCCCGCCGCCGCGCGTCCCGGACGCCCCCGAGGACCTCGCCCGCTTCGCCCGCGCCGCGCTGCGGCGCTTCGCGCCCCAGCTCGACGCCCGCGCCCGCCGCGGCCTCGTCCGCGACGGCCACGGCGACCTGCGCGCCGAGCACGTGCTGCTCGGCGACCCGATCCAGGCGGTCGACGCAGGCCGCGACCGGGTCGCGGACGTCGGCTACGACCTCGCGCTGCTGGTGATGGACGTCGCCCGCACGGACGACGACCTGGCCCGCGCGCTCGTGCGCGGCTACCGCGCCGCCGGCGGCGACCCGGGGCCGGAGGATCTGCTCGCCTGCTTCTGCGCGCTGCGCGCGCTGGAGTGCGCGAACGGCGCGGACCCGGTCCGGGCGCACGCGCTGCTCGAGCTGGCCGAGCGCTTCGCCTGGCGGGTGCGTCTCCCCCGCCTGGTCTGCGTCGCCGGCCACGCCGCGAGCGGCAAGTCGACGGTCGCCGAAGCGCTCGCCCGCGCCGCCGGCCGCCCCGTGATCTCCTCCGACCGCGTGCGCAAGCTGCGCGCCGGCGTCGACCCGTACGAGTACGCCGGGCCGAGCGCCTACGGGGACATCGCGAGCCGCGCCGTTTACGCCGAGCTCGCCCAGCGCGCCGCGGCCGCGGTGCGCGAGGAGGGCGGCGCGATCGTCGAAGCGACGTTCCGCCGCGCCGCCGACGCCGACACGTTCACGAGCCTGTCGCCGACCGCCGCCTGGATCGTCTGCGACGCGCCGCCCGAGGTCCTGCTCGAGCGCGCCCGGGCGCGCGCCTACGGCGAGTCGGTCGCCGACGCCGGGCCGAACATCGTCGCCAACGAGCTGGCCGTGCACCGCGGCCGGATCGTCCCGCCGGTGCCGCCGCTGGCGCGGCTGGACACCACCGTGCCGGTCCCGGTCCTGCTCGCTGGCCTCGCCGAGACGCTCGACGCGCGGCTACGCGGGGACTAGCGCGGCGGCGATCGTCCGCGCCCAGGCCGCGATCTCGTCCCAGTCGCGCCGGTCGCGGAACGCGGGCGGCAGGTTCTCTCCCGCCCGGCCCGGCATGTACCCGCCGAACACGACGTGCTCGCGCGCGCCCAGCCGCTCCGCCTTGGCGATCACCTTGGGCGGCTCGGACCAGCGCGGGTTGTCCTTGGCCGGGTCCCCGGCGGGGCCGGAGGAGAAGATCCACAGCGGCCGGGCGGCCAGCTCGTCCGCGTGGCGGTCGAGGAAGTGGCGCGCCTCGCGGCGCCAGCGGCGCATGTAGACGGCGCTGCCGAGCACGACCGCGCCGTAGCCGTCGAGCGACGTGACGTCGCCCGCCTCGGCGCAGTCGGCCGCCACGCCGCTCTCGCGCAGGGTCGCGGTGATCGCTTCGGCGATCTCCGCCGTCGACCCGTGCTTGGAGGCGTAGACGACGAGCACACTGGACATGGCGACAGCGTCCCGCATCCGGCGGGCGGCGCCATCCGCCCTCGCGCGCGGAGGCCGCACGGCGAACTACGGACGCCGCGGGCGGGCCGGCCCGGATGGAGCGGCGGCGCGCGCCCGCGACAGTCGGTGAGACTGCCACTGAGAGTGAGGTGCCTCATGAAGGCCGCCGTCGTCCGCAGCTTCGACCAGCCGCTCGCGATCGAGGACGTCCCGATCCCCGAGCCCGGCCCCGATCAGGTGCTCGTCCGCATCGAGACCTCGGGCCTGTGTCACACCGACATCCACGCCGCGCGCGGCGAGTGGCCGGTCAAGCCGTCGCCGCCGTTCGTCCCCGGCCACGAGGGCGTCGGCATCGTCGAGCGTGTCGGAAGCGGCAACGCGTACGGGCTGGAGCCCGGGATGCGCGTCGCGCTCCCCTGGCTCGGCTACGCGTGCGGGACCTGCAAGTACTGCAACAGCGGCCGCGAGACGCTGTGCCTGAACCAGCGCAACACGGGCTACGCGATCAACGGTGGGTTCGCCGAGTACGCGGTCGGCTACGCGCGGCACGTCGTGCGCGTGCCGGACGGCGTCGACCCGGCGGACGCGGCGCCGCTGACGTGCGCGGGCGTGACGACGTACAAGGCGGTCAAGGTCTCCGAGGCGCGGTCCTCGGACCTGGTCGCCGTGTTCGGCGTCGGCGGCCTCGGTCACATGGCCGTACAGTACGCGCGCATCACGGGCGCGTCCGTCGTCGCGGTCGACGTCAACCCGGCGCGGCTGGACACGGCGCTCGAGCTTGGCGCCGAGCACGTCGTCAACGCCGCCGAGGAGGACCCGGTGGCGGCGATCCGGAAGCTCGGCGGCGCGGACGCCGCGATCGCCACCGCGGTCACCCCGAAGCCGTTCCAGCAGGCGTTCCGCTCGCTGGCGCGCGGCGGCCGGCTGGTGTGCGTCGGCCTGCCGGCGGACAACCACCTCGAGATCCCGATCTTCGAGACGGTGCTCGGCGGGCTCGACCTGCGCGGCTCGATCGTCGGCACCCGCCACGACCTCGAAGAGGTCTTCGAGCTGCACCGCCGCGGGCTGACCGCCGTGGAGTACGCCGAGCGCAGCCTCGACGACGTCAACGCCGCGATCGAGCAGGTGCTCGACGGCAGCGCGCCGGCGCCGCGGCTCGTGTTCCGGATGGGCTCGCACACGAGCCTGGAGGCCGCGCACGGCCACGACGTCGTGGCCGCGCACTGACCGCGGGCGAGGGCCGCGCCGCCGGCGCGGCCCTCACGCCGCGAACAGCGCGTCCAGCTCGCGCCGCCGCGCGAGGTCGTTGAGCGCGCGCCGCTCGATCGTGCGCACTTCGCCCGGCGTCATGCCCAGCCGGCGCCCGATAACCGCGTGGCTCTCCGGCCGCGGGTCGCCGTTGATCCCGAACCGGCGCTTGACGACTTCGCGCTCCGGCTCGGGCAGCTCCGCGACGGCGCGCCGGACGGTCTCGCGGCCGAGGCTGAGCACGACCTCCTCCCCGACGTCGGTCTCGTCGTCGAGCAGGATGTCGATCAGCGCCGCCTCGCCGTCGCTGCCGACCGGCAGGTCGAGGCTGGTGACGACGCGCGGCGCCGCGTCGATCTCGGCCAGCTCGCCCGGCTCGATGCCCGCGGCGGCCGCGAGCTCCTCCGGCGTCGGCTCGCGGCCGAGGTCGTGGTGGAGCTCGGCGCGGATGCGGGCGAGCCGCCGCTCGCGCTGGATCACGCGCACCGGCAGCCGGATCGCGCGCGCCTGGTTGGACAGCGCGCGGCCGATCGCCTGGCGGATCCAGAGCGTCGCGTAGGTGGAGAACCGGTACCCGCGCCGCCAGTCGAACTTCTCGGCCGCGCGGATCAGGCCCAGCGTGCCCTCCTGGATCAGGTCCAGGAGCGTCAGCCCGGAGCCCTGGTAGCCGCGCGCGAGCGCGATGACCAGCCGCAGGTTGTGCGTGACCAGCTGCTCCTTGGCGGCGAGGTCGCCGCGCTCGATGCGCTTGGCCAGCGCGACCTCCTCGCTCGCGGTCAGCAGGCGGTGGCTCGCCGCGTCGGCCAGGTACTGGTCGAGCGTGTCGGTGGCGTATCCGTCGGGCAGCCCGGCGGTGGTGAGCGGGTCGTGCACACGCCGAGCATCGATCACGCCGCGCGGCTTCGCATCCGGACGGGCCGCGGGTCCGGCCGCGGTGGACTACGGACCCCATTGCAGTCGCGCGCACCGCCGACCGATTACCGGGGCGTCCCTTGTCGCCCCCACCGGGAGCCAGCCAGTGAAGCTCAAGCAATCCGCAGTAACGCTCGCCAGCGCAGTGGTGTTCGCCGCCATAACCGTGCTGCTCGTCTTCGCTGTGATCCTGTCCGGCCGCGCCGGCACACGCCTGGACGACGCGAAAGCCAGCCGCGAGACCCAACAGGCGCTCAGCGCCGAGATGCGCGGCGCGTCGACGCTGCTGACCAACGAGGTGCGCGCGTTCGCGGTGACGACCGACACGGCGCACCTGGACAACTACTGGCGCGAGGTCGACGAGACCCGCACGCGTGACCGGGTCGTGGCGAAGCTGCGCAAGCTCGGCGCGACGCAGCAGGAGCTCGACTTCATCGCGCAGGCCAAGGCGAAGAGCGACGCGCTGATCCAGACCGAGACGCGCGCGATGAAGCTCGTGCTGGAGGCGTCCGGGGTCGCTCCCGCCGCGATGCCGCCCGCCGTCGCCGACTTCAAGCTCCCGGCCGGGGACGCGCGGCTGAGCGCGACCGAGAAGCTGGCGACCGCCCGCCGGATCCTGTTCGACAAGGCCTACACGGACAACGTGGCCAACATCATGGAGCCGACCGAGCAGTTCGAAGCGGCGCTCAACCAGCGGACCAAGGCGGCGGTCGCCTCCGCCGTGTCCGCCCGCGGCACCGCGAACAAGCTGCTGTACGTCCTGTGCTTCGTGATCCCGCTGGCGATGGCCGGCATCCTCTGGATTCAGCACACCCAGGTCGGGCGCGTGGTCGTCCGCTACCGCAACCGGCTCGAGGAGCGCGACGAGAACGGTGCCGCGCTCGCCCTGGAGCCCGCCGGCACGGTCGAGCTGGTCGCGCTCGCCGAGGCGTTCAACACGCAGTCCGAGGACGTGCGGGTCCAGTTCGAGCGCAATCGTCAGCTCGTCGCCGAGATCAACGCGCTCGTCGGTGAGGTGACCGAGGCGGCGACGACCGTCTCGGCGTCCTCGCAGCAGATGGCGTCGACGTCGGCCGAGGCCGGCCGTGCCGTGGGCGAGATCGCGTCCGCCGTCGGCGACGTCGCCCAGGGCGCCGAGCGCCAGGTCCGCGTCGTCGAGTCGACACGCGAGGCGGTCCACGAGGCCGCGCGCGTCGCGGGCGCGTCGGCCGAGAGCGCGCGCGGCACCGCCGCGGCCGCCGAGGTCGCGCGCGGGGTGACGCTGGAGGGCGCGGACGCCGCCGAGCGCGCCACCGACGCCATCCAGGTGCTCGCCGAGGCCGCCGGCCGCGTCGGCACCGGCATCGAGCGCCTGTCGGAGAAGTCCGAGCGCATCGGCGGGATCGTCGCCACGATCACCGGGATCTCCGAGCAGACCAACCTGCTGGCCCTGAACGCCGCGATCGAGGCCGCCCGCGCCGGCGAGCAGGGCCGCGGCTTCGCGGTCGTCGCCGAGGAAGTGCGCAAGCTGGCCGAGGAGTCCCAGGCCGCCGCCGGGCAGATCGCCGCGCTGATCGGCGAGATCCAGACCGACACGGCGACCGTCGTCTCGGCCGTGGACGAGTCCTCCAACCGCGTCAAGGACAGCGTCGCCAGCGTCAGCCAGACGCGCGCCGCGTTCGACCGGATCGGCGACGCGGTGGACGACATGAGCGCCCGCGTCGCGGACATCTCGGCGTCCGTCGAGCAGATCGCCACCGAGGCTCAGCGGGCCGCCGCGGAGATCACCGACGTCGCCGCCGTCGCCGAGCAGTCCTCCGCGTCGGCCGAGCAGGTGTCCGCGTCCACGCAGCAGACCGCCGCGTCGACGCAGGAGATCGCGTCCAGCGCGGCCGAGCTGGCGCACACGGCCGAACGGCTGGACTCGCTCGTGCGCCGGCTGCAGGCCGCGGCCTGACGCGGCGCCGGCTTCACCCGCTCGTCAGGCGCCCGGCCTGACGAGCGGAGTGGGCCGGGCAGGGATCGAACCTGCGCACGACGGATTATGAAGGTGACGAGGACGTCACCACCGAACCGGGCTTCGTCGGATTCGAGTGGCCGTCATTCGGCTGCCGCTCGACCCAGTGATCGCGGGCGGGGGGCTCCATCTCAGGGACTGGCGCCTGAAGTTCCAGAGACGGCGAGAAGGCCTCCGACGATGTTCTCCCGGTGCTCAGCGCTTACGGGGAGCGTGGTAGCGAGCTCGAGTAGCCGGTCGAGCTCGACGATGCCGGCACCGATCGCAACCCTCGCGTAAGCCCAGTCGCGATCAGAGCCGCGTACCAACTGGCGAGGACGAGATCGTGGCGCTCGAGGCACCAGGCGACCGGCCGCCGGTCCGAGAGCAGCCGGGCGGGAACCTCGACTCTGATCAACCGGTCCTGCCATCCGGCCGGTGCCTTGGCCGTCTCGGGTCCGACGCCGTGAGCGAAGTAGCCGAACTGCTGCTCGAACGGCGAGCCGTCCCCCAGAGCGCCGTCGATGAAGTCGCTCAGCTCGGGCCGGTGGAGCGGGTACATGTCCGCCTCCATTGACTCGAGCAGCTCCGCCGGCGGCTCGCGCAGCGTTCCGAGGATCGCCTGACTGCCGATCACCACGAACTCATCCTCCTTGACGACGTTCGCGGCCGCGGCGACGACGTGCTCGAAGTGCTCTCGACGCACGCTCAGCGCACCGTCGCGAGGATCTTGCGCCGCTCCGCCTCGCTGAGCATGCCGGCGAACGGCGAGTTCTGGCGTAGGTCACTCGCCCACTCGCTGTCCTCGCTCAGCACGTCGCGGATCTCCGGCAGCGGCCGCCGCAGCACTTCCTCCCACTGATCCGCGTAGCGCGCGTCGATCCGTCCGTCCTCGCGCCACTCCCAGATGCGGTGCCGAGCTTCGTCGACCACCGCGCGCCGCAGTCCCCCCGCCAGCGCCCGGTGATAGGCAAGGGCGCGGCGACGCGCTCGGTCGTGCCGGTCCTCGGATGCACCGTCGACGTCGGCCACCAGCGCGCGCGGGTCCAGACGCGATGCTCGCTCGCGAGCATCAGCGACGACAGGTTCGATGACATGAAGCGACCGTCGACCGGCCGCCCGCTCCTCTCCAACCTGATCATGGAGTCGCAACAGCGCCTGTACGGGCACGCCGCTCCGCCCCGATGCATCGACCAGGCGAGGGATCTCGCCAGCTTCGATCCAACGGCGAACGGTCGTGTGGCTGACGCCGAGCAGCTCGCCCGCGAGCGAGAGCGACACGACATCCCCCAGCTCGCGCTCGAGGTGGGAGCGAACCGCCACGATGTCCTGATCCTCCGGATGCGCACGCTCCGCACGGCGCAGGCGGACCACCTGCTCGAATAGCGCACGCTTGCGGTCGATCGCCGACACGGCAATACCGTATCAAAGGTTTAGGAAATCGACAAAAGCTGAACTTTTATAGTGGGCCGGGCAGGGATCGAACCTGCGCACGACGGATTATGAGTCCGCTGCTCTAACCGCTGAGCTACCGGCCCGCAGCCGTGAACACTAACCGCGTTCTTACGCTTCTCTGACGGACGGCGGGTTGACTCTCGGTATGTCCAGCTTCGCCAAGCACCGCCTGGCGGTTGGCGCGGTCGGGCTCGCGGTCCTCGCTGGAGCGGGTGGCGCCTACGCCGCCGGCCAGTCGTCGGGGTCCCCGCCGAAGCCCGCTGCCGCCCCCGCCGCGTCCGAGCAGAACGCGTTCCTCGACGATGTCGCCAAGCGCCTCGGCGTCACCCGCGACAAGCTCGACGACGCGATCAAGGGTGCCGCGGAGGCGCGCATCGACGCGGCCGTGGCCGCCGGGAAGCTGACCAAGGAGCAGGGCGAGGCCGCGAAGCAGCGGCTCGCGAACGGCGGCGGTCCGCTGCTCGGGCTCGGCGGTCGGCCGGGCGGGCGCGGGCCGGGCGGCGGTCCGGGCGGTCCCGGTGGGCCGCGCTTCGGCTTCCAGGGGCTTGACGGCGCCGCGTCCTACCTCGGGCTGACCGAGGCGCAGCTGCGCGACCAGCTCGGCAGCGGCAAGTCGCTCGCGGACATCGCGAAGGCGCAGAACAAGGACGTCGCCGGCCTCAAGACCGCGCTCAAGGACGCGCTGACCAAGCGGCTCGACGAGGCCGTCAAGGACGGGCACCTGACAGCCGACCAGCGCACGAAGATCCTCGAGGGCATCGACCAGCGGCTCGACGATCTGATCAACGGCAAGGGGCCGGGCGGCCACCGCGGCTTCGGCTTCCGCCACCCGTAAGCACCACTACTTGGCTACGCGGCGCGCGAGCGCCGCGGTCGGCGCGAGCGCGAGCGTGACCGTGTTTCTCCAAAACCACACGGTCGCGTTCGCGTCGCGTGCGACGGGCGCCTCCCGCAGCGCGGCGTCGAACTCCCGCGCGTCGCGCTCGCTGTCCCAGCGCCAGCGCATGACCAGCACGTCGCGGTCCCGGCACGGCGAGTCCTCGCACGTGCCCTGCTGCCACAGCTCGTAGCGGTCGCCGCCCCACCCCGCGGCGGCCTTCGCGTCGCCGATCAGCTCGCGCGTCTGCCATTCGCCGAACGTGCCGCTGGCGGTCCGGCGCCAGCCGGCGCCGAGCGCGACGTCGAGCCGCACCGGCAGCGGCGCCTCCACCGCGACCCACTTGTCCGGGTGCAGGATCTGCTCGGTGCTGTCCGGCGGGCGCACGCGGTCGGCCAGGTCGACCAGCGTCCACGCGCCGCCCGCGCGCTGGCGCAGCGCCTGCACGAACCGCATCCCGTCCAGGTACGGGAACAGGAGCTGGTTCTGGAGGAACTGCGGGAGCTCCGGACCGGTGTCGGCCCCGGACGCGAGCATCCCGCCGAGCGCGCGGGCGCCGAGGTGCCGCAGCAGGTACTCCTGCATGACCAGCGTCGCCGAGCCTTCGATCAGCGCGAGCCGCGCCAGCCCCGCGTCGTCGCTGTCGCTCTCGTCCGCCTTGATCCCGAACCGCTGGTCCTCCAGCGCGTGCGTGAGCTCGTGCGCGATGACGACCTCGCCGAGCGCGTCCGGTGTCGTCCCGGTGACGATTCGCAGGCGCTTGGAGCGCGGGTCGTAGTACCCGGCGACGCCCTCGCCGAACACGGACGCCGAGATCGCGCGCAGGTCGACGTCCGGCTTGATCAGGCCGAGCAGCTTCAGGACCTCCTCGTCCGCGCGGCGCCGGCCAGCCGGGTAGGAGCGGTCGAGGTCCTCGAGGCCCTCGCGACGGGCCGTGGCCGGGGAAACGCGCTGCGGCACCGGCTGCGTCTTGAACGTCAGACCGCGCAGCGCCTCGACGCGTGTGGCGATCGTCGCGACCGGCGCCTCGGCCGGGGCCGTGGACGGCTCTCCCTGCAGCACGAGCGCGACCAGCAGGCCGGCCAGCACGATTCCGATCGAAAGCCAGACGGTGCGCATCGGCTGACCAGCGTACGCGGCTGGCCGCGCTCGGCCCGAGCGCTCAGTAGGCTAGGCGGGCGTTGGCGGGTCCCGATGGAGAGGAATTGAGCACCGGTACCGGGGAGGACACCGTCCCCCTGCTTCGCGCACGACTCGACCGCACTGAGCAGCAGGCCGCCTCCCGGCAGCGCCAGCTGGAGCGCTACGCGGCCGACCTGCGCGAGGTGTTCAAGCAGGAGCGCGCCCGCGCGCAGGAGCTGCGGCGCTCCTACCGGGCGACCGTGCGAGCGCTCTCGAACGCGGTCGAGGCCCGCGATGCCTATACCGGCAAGCATGCCGAGCGCGTCACCGCCTACGGGATGGAGCTGGCCCGCGCCGTCGGGCTTTCGGTCGAGGAGTCGCCGCAGATCGAGTTCGGCTTCCTCCTGCACGACATCGGCAAGGTCGCGGTGCCGGACGCGATCCTGTTCAAGACCAGCCGGCTCACCGACGAGGAGTACGCGCTGATCGCCCAGCACCCCGTGGTCGGCGCGGAGATCCTGCGCGACGTGGACTTCCTCGGCGAGGGCAAGCTCGTCGTCCGCCACCACCACGAGCGCTGGGACGGCACCGGGTACCCCGACGGGCTGGCCGGCGACGAGATCCCGCTCGCCGCGCGCGTGTTCTCGGTGGCCGACACGCTGGACGCGCTGACGACCGACCGGCCGTACCGGCCGGCGGCCGGGTTCGGGCACGCCCGCGCGGAGATTCGGCGCGTGAGCGGCGCCCAGTTCGACCCGGACGTCGTCGCCGCCTTCGAGGCGATCCCGGACACGGTCTTCGAGCGGCTGCGGGCGGGCGCGCTATGACCCGGACGATCCTGATCGTCGACGACGATCCGATGATCCGCAAGCTGATCGCCACCACGCTCGAGGACATCTCGGGCTACCGGCTGCAGGAGGCGGGCGACGGGATCGAGGCGATCGAGCGCGCCGTCGCCGCGCGGCCGGAGATCGTCTTCCTGGACGTGGACATGCCGCGGCTGAACGGGATCGAGACGTGCCGGCGGCTGCGCTCGGACCCCGCCACGGCGGAGGCGACGATCGTGATGCTGACCGGGGACTCCGGCGACGTCGTCGAGCGCGGAGCGCAGGACGCGGGCGCCGATCTGTTCCTGACGAAGCCGTTCTCGCCGCTGCATCTGCTGCGGCTCGTGGACCGGATCGGCGCCGCGCGGTGAAGCTCGGCCTCCACGTCGGCTACTGGGGGCTCGGGCTGACGGCGGAGCAGCAGCTCGGGCTGGTGCTGGAAGCCGAGCGGCTGGGCTACGACTCGGTCTGGACCGCGGAGGCCTACGGGTCCGACGCGGCGACGGTCCTGGCCTGGCTCGCGCAGGCGACGTCGACGATCAAGCTCGGCTCCGCGATCTTCCAGATGCCGGCGCGCTCGGCGGCGATGACCGCGATGACCGCGGCGACGATCGACCAGCTGTCGGGCGGGCGGATGCTGCTCGGCATCGGCTCCTCCGGGCCGCAGGTGGCCGAGGGCTGGCACGGGCAGCGGTTCGCGCACCAGCTGCAGCGGACGCGCGAGTACGTGGCCGTGGTGCGGATGGCGCTGGCCCGCGAGCGGGTCGTGTTCAAGGGGTCGACGCTGGAGCTGCCGCTGCCGGACGGGCCCGGGAAGGCGCTGAAGCTGACGATCGCGCCGGTGCAGGAGCGGATCCCGATCTATCTGGCCGCGATCGGTCCGCGCAACACCGCGCTGGCGGCGGAGATCGCGGACGGCTGGCTGCCGACGCTCTTCTCCCCCGAGCACGTGAGCGCGTTCCGGCCGCTGCTCGAGGAGGGCTTCGCGCGGGCGGGCGGCGGGAAGGGGTTCGCGGACTTCGAGATCGTGCCGACCGTGACCGCGATGGTCTCCGACGACGTGGCGTCGGCGCGCGACGCGATGCGCCACTACGTCGCCCTGTACGTCGGCGGCATGGGGTCGCGCTCGCAGAACTTCTACAACGCGCTGGTGCGGCGGTACGGGTTCGAAGACGCGGCGGAGTCGGTGCAGCGGCTGTACCTGGAAGGGCGCAAGGACGAGGCGGCCGCGGCGCTGCCGGACGCGCTGATCGACACCGTGTGCCTGGTCGGGACGCCGGACGTGGTCCGTGAGCGGCTATCGGTCTACCGGGACGCCGGCGTCGGGACGATGATGATATCGCCGATGGCGTGGACGTTCGAGGAGCGGCTCGCGCAGCTCCGCGCGGTGGCCGAGCTCGCGGCATGACTCGCGCAGCGCGCTCGCGGGCCGTGCGGGAGCTCGCCTGGCGGCTCGCGCCCGCGCCCACTCTGCCGCGTCTCTCCGCCCCGGCGCGCCTCTGCGCCCCGCCGCGTGTCTCGGCCCTGCCGCGCGTTTCCGCCCTCACGCGCGTCTCCGCCCCCACGCGGATCTCGTCGCGCCCGTGAGGGTTCTTCTCGGCGCCTTCGGCGACCCCGGGCACGCGTTCCCGGTGATCGCGCTCGGCGCGGAGCTCGCTGCGCGCGGGCACGAGGTGGGCATCGAGACGTGGGAGCGGTGGCGGGCGCCGTGCGCGGACGCCGGCCTGACGTTCTTCGCCGCGCCCGAGTACCAGGTCTTCCCGACCCGGGAGCGGCCGCTGAAGCCGTACGAGGCGGCCGCGCGGGCGGCGCTGGTGACGCGCGAGGTCGTGCGCGAGCTCGCACCCGACGTGGTCGTCTCGGACATCCTCACGCCCGCCCCCGCGCTCGCTGCCGAGCTCGAGGACGTGCCCGCCGCGACCGTCGTCCCGCACGTGTACCCGGACATGGCGCCGGGGTTCCCGCCCTTCTCGATCGGGGCGCGGCTGCCGCGGACGCGCGTCGGTGCGGCGCTGTGGCGCGCGAGCGGGCGCGCGGTGGAGGTCGGGCTCGAGTACGGGCGGCGCGAGTACAACGACTGCCGCGCGCGGCTCGGTCTCGGCCCACTGCCCTGGGTCCACACCGGGCTCTCGCGCTCGCTGACGATGGTGGCGACGCTGCCGCAGCTCGAGTACCCGCGCACGTGGCCGGGATGGTGCAAGGTGGTCGGCCCGCTGCTCTGGGAGCCCGGCGGGCCGCTCGTCGAGCCGGTCGCGGGCTCCGATCCCGTCGTCCTGGTCGCGCCGTCCACGTCGCAGGACCCGTCCGGCAAGCTCGTCCGCGCGGCGCTGGACGGCCTCGCGGACGAGCCGGTGCGGGTGATCGCGATCGGCGACCCCGCGCGCGCATCGTCCTCGCCGCCGGCGAACGCGGTCGTCGTGCCCTGGATGTCGTACGCCCGCACCATGCCCCGCTGCGATCTCGTCCTCACCCACGGCGGCCACGGCACGCTCGCCCGGGCGCTCGTCTCCGGCTGCCCAGTCGTCGTCGTGCCCGCGGGCGGCGACATGGCCGAGAACGCCGCGCGCGTCGACTGGGCGGGCGTCGGCGTGCGGCTCGCGCCGCGCTTCTGCACGCCCGCCGGCATCCGCCTCGCGGTCCGTCGCGCGCTCCGCACCCCGGCGCTGCGGGAACGAGCCGTCGAGCTCGCCGCCTGGTCCTTCGCACACCCGGGGCCAGAGGCGGCGGCCGACCGGCTCGAGCGCTGGGCCGCAACGGTGCGCTGACGCTCACGCAGCCGCCTCACCGGACCCGGCCTGCGCCGGCACTTCCGGCTCGTCCGCGTGCCGCACTCCTGGCTCGTCCGCGCGCCGCACCTCCGGCTCGCCGCGACCTGCTCTCCCCGCTCGCAAACGAGCGGAGCCGCCCGGCGGGCGGCTCCGAATACTCAAGCTCGGGGGGTGGGATTCGAACCCACAACCCTTCGGTTAACAGCCGAATGCTCTGCCGTTGAGCTACCCCCGACCGCCACTTCAGTTGTACTACTCACGTACCGTCCGGCAAGGCCAGCAGCCCAGCTTCGACCATCGCGTGGCAGTTCGCGCACAGTAGCACGCACTTGCGCGCTTCCAAGCGCAATTTGGCCAGTGAGCGGGTGATTCCCTGCCGGCTGACCTCGAACGACTTGGTCGCCGGGTCCCGATGGTGAAACTGCAGCGCACCCACGTACGCATCGAATCCGCACGTCACGCAACATCCGCCCGCTTCAGCGACGAGAATCTCCTTCACACGCCTGCGCCGCTCGCTCACCGCCTCGGTATTGCAGCGTGCACAGCGGTACCGGCCAGGAGCGCCCACCCGCACGAACGCGCCCCAGCCGTGCACCGCACATTCGCGCAGGATCTCCTCCGGCTTCGGCTCGTCCCGCCTCGCATAGTGCGCCGGCCGGGTCTTCAGTTCGTGGCGCTGCAGCCAGTGGCGGACGGTGGTTGGGCTCACGTCGCAGCGCTCAGCGATCTGCCGAATCGAGAGCCCCTCCTCGATCAGCTCCACCAACCGCTCGCGCTCCAGCCCGCCCCGTGGCGCGTGCCGGGCCGCGTGCGACGACGCGAGCCCGTGCTTGTTGACCCAATACGCCACCGTCGACGGTGCTCGCCCCGTCTCCCGCGCGATCGACTCGACCGAACGACCCGAGGCCAGCAGCGAAGCGAGCAACTCGCGATCCATGATGATACGAACACTAGTTCGTGTCTCGGACGGAACGGTGGCGGTCAGGTGAGGCGGTGACGGATCTCCTCGTGCACGCGCTGGCGCTCGTTGGCCAGCGCGCCGACGCCGCTCGTGTCCCCCGTCTGGCGGGCGACGGCGATCTGGCGCTCGATCCGGTGCAGGTCGAGCTGCAGCGCTTCCAGCTCGAGCTTCGCGTTCGTCGCCTCCAGGCCGCCGGAGCTGACCACGACCTCGGCGACCAGCCGCGCCAGCGCCTCGTCGCCCGGCGGCAGGTCCGCCGTCGGCGTGCGCAGGCGCCCGCGCAGGTACGTCGCGGCCTGGCGCGTCGCGGGCGTCGAGAAGTACTCCTCGACGTCGACCGTCGCGAGCCGCCGCTCCCCCTCGTCCGGCAGCGCCACGCAGTAGGCCAAAAACGCGCGCTCGCTCTGCTCGCGGCGCGCGAGCGCCCTCTGCGGGTCGATCGGCTCCGGCCGGGCGGCGCCGCCGCCGCGGTGCCCGTTCCACGCCCGTGGCGCCGCCGGCGCACGCAGCGCGTCGCTGACCAGCCGCTCGCCGAGCCCCAGCCGGTCGGACACGAGCTTGACCAGCTCGGCCCGCAGCACGCTGGTCGGCATCGGCCCGATCGTCTGCGCCGCGGCCGCCAGCAGCTCGTCCGTGCTCGCGTCCGGCTGCTCGAGCGCGCGCTCGACCTCGAACCGCTCCAGCGGCACCGCCTGCTCGAGCAGCTCGCGCATCGCCTCGGCGCCGGAGCGCTGGACGACGTCCGCCGGGTCCTGCCCGGCGGGCAGGCGGACGATCCGGAACTCGACGCCCCGCGTCCGCCGCTCGGCGTTGACGGAGCGCAGCGCGGCGATCCCCCGCGCCACCGACTCCTGCCCCGCCCGGTCCGGGTCCTGGCAGAACAGCGCTTTCGGCGCCAGCTTGGCGACCGCGTTGATCTGCGGGTCGGTCAGCGCCGTGCCCATCTGCGCCACGACCTCCGGGACGCCGGCCTGGTGCAGCGCGATCACGTCCGTGTAGCCCTCCACCAGCACGACGCGGCCGGCGCGCGCCGCGGCCGCCCGCGCGAGGTCGGCCCCGTAGACGATCCGCCCCTTGTGGAAGACCTCGCCGTCGCTGGTGTTGAGGTACTTCGGCCGCTGCTCGGGCGTCATCGCGCGCGCGCCGAACCCCAGCACGCGCCCACGCTCGTCGGCGAGCGGGAACGTGATCCGCCCGCGGAACCGGTCGATCAGCCCGGCGCCGCCCCGGCTCGGCTGGATGAGCCCCGCCGCGTGCAGCTCCTCGACGCTGTACCCGGCGCGCTGGGAGCCCGTGAGCACGCGGTCCCACGCGTCCGGCGCGTAGCCGACCCGGTACATCCGCAGCGCGTCCTCGGTCAGCCCCCGCTGCTGCAGGTACTCGCGCGCGCCCGCGGCGTCCGGCGACTCCCAGAGCACGCGCACGTAGTACGCGGCGGTCCGCTCCAGCAACGCGAACAGGCGCTCGCGCCGCTCGCGCTTGGCGGCCTCGCCCGGGTCTTCCGTCTCGCGCTCCAGCGGCACCCGGTAGCGCTCGGCGAGTGACTCCAGCGCCGCCGCGAAGTCGAGCCCCTCCGTCTCCATCACGAACTTGAAGACGTCGCCGCCGGCCCCGCAGCCGAAGCAGTAATAGACCTTCTCCACCGGGTCGATCCCGAACGACGGCGTGCGCTCCTCGTGGAACGGGCACAGCCCCTGCAGCCGGGAGACCCCGGCGCGCTTGAGCTCCGTGCGGGCGCCGACGATCTCGGCGAAGTCGGCCGCGTCGCGCACGCGCTCGCGGGATTCGTCGGTGTAGCGGGCCATCAGAGGGCGAGGCCGTGAGGGACGAAGCGCTCCGACCAGGCGCGGATCGCGAACCGGTCGGTCATGCCCGCGAGATAGTCGATCACGTCGCCGCCCGGCACCTCGTCCGGATGCTCGCAGTAGTAGTCGAACAGGCCCTGCAGGACGCGTTCGATCTTGGTGTGCTCGGCGCGCGCCCGCGGGCCGAGGTAGACCCGCTCGAACATGAAGGAGCGCAGTGAGACCATCGCCTGGCCGACCGCCTCGCCCTGCACGATGTCCCCCGCCGCGTCGGAGTGCTCGACCAGGTCGTGGACGAGCGTGTCGATGCGCTTGGAGCCCGTCGGCCCGAGGATCGCGATCTCCTCGACCGGCAGGTCGCGCTGCGTCAGCACGCCGGCGCGCACCGCGTCGTCGATGTCGTGGTTGATGTAGGCGATCCGGTCCACCAGCCGCACGATCTTGCCCTCGAGCGTCGCCGGCTCACCCGCGCCGGAGGAGTGACGCAGGATGCCGTCGCGCACCGGCTCGGTCAGGTTGAGGTCCTCAAGCACGTCGACCACGCGCAGCGAATGCTCATTGTGCCGGAACCCGCGCCCGAACCGCTCACGCCCCGCCCGGTCGAGCACGTCCTCGCCGATGTGCCCGAACGGCGGGTGCCCGACGTCGTGGCCGAGCCCGATCGCCTCCGCCAGGTCCTCGTTGAGCCGGAGCGCCCGCGCGACTGTGCGCGAGATCCCCGTGACCTCGAGCGTGTGGGTCAGCCGCGTGCGGAAATGGTCGCCCTCAGGGGCGACGAACACCTGCGTCTTGTGCTTCAGGCGCCGGAACGCCTTGCAGTGGACGATCCGGTCGCGGTCGCGCTGGAACGGCGTCCGCAGACCGCACTCCGGCTCTTCACGCGCGCGGCGCGCGGGATACGACGGCGTGGCGAGCGCGGACAGCCACGCGGATTCCCGCGCCATCTGGGTGGCGGCGAACTCGGTGGCGACATGGGCGGACACGCATCACATTCTGAACGCCGCCCAGGTCGGCATCGGCCCGTTTGCACACTTCTGTGGCAGTTCGACGCAGTTTCGGCACGAAGTTCTTACGTTTCGGCCCAGGAGCGGTCGTTGGTGTGGATGATCGCGGCCTGCGCGGCGGCCACGCGCGCGATTGGGACGCGGAAGGGTGAGCAGGAGACGTAGTCGAGGCCGGCCATGTGGAAGAACTCGATTGAGTCGGGGTCTCCGCCGTGTTCGCCGCAGATCCCGAGTTTGAGGTCGGGTCGGGCTTCGCGTCCGACCCAGGCGGCGAGTCGGACCAGCCAGCCGACGCCGGGTTTGTCGATCGTTTCGAACGGTGAGCGGTCGATGATCTTGCGCTCCATGTAGACCGGTACGAACTTCGACTCGACGTCGTCGCGGCTGAACCCGAGCGCCGTCTGCGTCAGGTCATTTGTGCCAAAAGAAAAGAAATCCGCGTGCCTGGCAATCCGATCTGCAACAAAACACGCGCGGGGAAGCTCGATCATGGTCCCCACCGTGTAGTCCTGGGTCTCGTGCAAGCCCTCCGCCTGGCCGACCCGGACCACCAGTTCGCGCATCAGCGCGATCTCGTGCTCGTAGTCGACGAGCGGGATCATGATCTCCGGGTGCGGCGGGGTGTGCATGGCTTTGGCCGCGCGCATGATCGCGTGGACCTGCATCTCGTAGATCTCGGGGTAGAGGATCCCGAGCCGGCACCCGCGCGTGCCCAGCATCGGGTTTTCCTCGCTGATGCGCTCGGTCGTCTCCAGCAGCGTCTCGAGCTCGTCGAGGTCGTCGGTCTGCTCGATCCGCGCGCGCTCGACCTGCGCCGCCAGCTCGGGCAGGTCCGGGAGGAACTCGTGCAAGGGGGGGTCCAGCAGCCGGATCGTGACCGGCAGGCCCTGCATCGCCGCGAACAGGCCCTCGAAATCGGCCTGCTGCAGCGGCAGCAGCTCCGCCAGCGCCGCCCTGCGGGCCTGGCGGTCGCGGGCCATGATCATCGTGCGCATCTTCGGCTGGCGATCGGCGGCCATGAACATGTGCTCGGTCCGGCACAGCCCGATGCCCTCCGCCCCAAGCTCGCGCGCCTTGCTCGCGTCCTGGGGGGTGTCGGCGTTGGTGCGTACGCCGAGCCGGCGGATGTCGTCCGCCCAGCCGAGCACGGTCTCAAACGCCTTGAGGATCTCATCAAACGCCGGATCCTCGGTCGGATCCACCAGCGGGATGTCATCGAGCGTGACCTCACCCGTGGTCCCGTTGATCGCGATGAACTCACCCGCACGGATCTCACGCTCGCCGACCCGCACGACACGCTCCTCAAGACTGATATTCAACGCCGACGCCGCGGTCACGCACGGCACCCCCATCCCGCGAGCGACCAGCGCGGCGTGGCTCGCCTTGCCGCCCAAGCTGGTCAGAATGCCCCTGGCGGCGTGAAAGCCCGCGACGTCGTTGGCGTTGGTATCCGGCCGCACCAGCACCACCGCGCGGCCCTCAGCCGCCGCCTCGACCGCCTCAGCGGCCGTGAAGACCACCTCACCCTTGGCACCACCGGGCGCCGCCGCGACCCCGGTCGCGATCACCTCATACTCAGCCTTAGGGTCAAACGTCTCCACCAGCAACGCCGTCAGCATCTCGGCATCGATCGTCATCAACGCCCGCTCAGGCGTCAACAACCCCTCCTGGACCGCGTCACGCGCGAAACGCACCGCGGCCTGCGCCGGACGCTTGGCATCACGCGTCTGCAACATATACAAACGCCCGTCCTGCACCGTGAACTCGGTGTCCTGCATATCACCGTAATGGCGCTCCAGCGTCCGCAGAATCTCCATCAACTGCGCGTACACCTCAGGCAACCACTCACGCATCTCGGAAATATCGCGCGGCGTACGCGCGCCCGAAACCACATCCTCACCCTGAGCATTCGCCAGAAAATCGCCGGACGGCTCCGGCTCCCCCGTGACCTCATCACGGCTAAACGCCACCCCAGAACCCGACGACTCGCCCATATTGCCGAACACCATCTGCTGCACATTGACCGCCGTACCCCAATCATCCGGAATCCGGTTGATCCGGCGGTAATCGCGAGCACGCGCCCCCGTCCAGGAATCAAACACCGCCCGGATCGCCAACCGCAACTGCTCCCGCGGATCCTGCGGAAACGCCTCCCCCGTCTGCTCCCGGTAAATGCCCTTAAACATCTCCGTGAGCGCCTTCAGCGCGTCGACATCAAGCTCGGTGTCCTCGCTCACACCCCGATCACGCTTGACCTCCGCGATCGCCTCCTCAAACACCTCACCATCGATCCCGCGCGACACATTGCCGAACATCTGCACAAACCGCCGATAGGAATCCCACGCAAAACGCTCATTCCCAGTCGACCCCGCCAACCCCTCCACCGACACATCATTCAGACCCAGATTCAACACCGTGTCCAACATCCCCGGCATCGACTCCCGCGCACCCGAACGCACCGACACCAACAACGGATCCACATCATCACCCAAGCGCTTACCCGTCTGCTCCTGCAAACGCCCCAACGCCGACGCGACCTGCTCCGCCATGCCCTCAGGCTCGCTCTGGCCCGCGTTCATGTACGCCACGCAGGCCGCCGTCGTGATCGTAAACCCCGCCGGAACCCGATCAACACCCAACACACGCGTCATCTCCGCCACATTCGCGCCCTTACCCCCCAACAAATCGCGCATGTCCTTGGAACCCTCCGCGAAGTCATACACCCACCGCTCGTCGGCCATCGTTCAGAACACCCGCTGCCTTTCGACGGAGACCGTGAAGCCGTGACCCTTGCCGTTGCGGCACGTGATCCCGCTGCGACGCGATGTGCACCGCAGCTTCCCGAACGACGTGGCTCGCCCGTACGCGAGGATCTTCGCTTTCGGGTTGCGCACGCTGTCGGTCACCCGCACGCGCTTGCCCCTGCCGGCCTCGGTCAGCGTGACCGCGCGGTCTGCGGCGCCGTCCCAGTCGCAGCGCACGAAGCGCGGCGTCTCGGCGTCGGAGTAGAACGCGCAGCCCAGCTGGCCGGAGGGCGACCGGAACTCGCGGTACGCCGCGTCCGCGACCCGCGGCACGAGCAGCGCGGCGGAGCATGCGAGCGCGGTCGCGGCGACGAGCGGCGGGGCGGCGGCGCGGGCCATGGCGTTCGTGAGCCTATCGGCGCACGCTGTCGAGTGGCGCCGGCGCCGCCGGGCTCAGCGCGAGCCGACGGGGCGCAGGCGCAGCTGCGCGTGGTGCTCGAGCGTGTCGATGATCGCCCGCTCGGCCTGGGCCAGAGCGCGCGGCGAAGCGGCCGGCGCGTCGGCGAGCGAGCGGCCGAGCGCGCCGACCATGAACGCGTGCGCTTCCTCGTCCAGCGGGAAGGCGTTGGCCTCGCAGGCGCCGCAGACGACGCCGCCGGCGGCGCCGGAGAAGCCGACCAGGTGCTCGCGCTCCCCGCAGGAGGCGCAACCGGCCAGATGCGGGGCGAAGCCCGCGGCGAGCAGCAGCTTGAGCCGGAACGCGAGCGCGTTCGCCCGGCCGGCGCGGTCGGACTCGCGGTCGAGCAGCGCGAGCTCGTTGGCCAGCAGGTGATAGACGCCGGCGTGCGGCTCGCCGTCGTCGAACACGCGCGCGACCGCCTCGCACGCTCGCGCGGCGCCGTCGAGCGTGGCGGCGTGCTCACGCAGGCGAGGATGGGCGGCGACGGTCTCCGCCGACGTCACGGTCAGCAGATCCCCACGCCCCTCGTAGAGCACGAGGTTCAGGCGGAAGAACGGCTCCAGCCGGCCGCCGAACCGCGACTTCGCCTTGCGTACGCCCTTGGCGATCGCGCTCAGGCGCCCTCGGTCCGGGGTGTAGAGGTGGAGGATGCGGTCCGCCTCGCCGTACCGGATCGAACGCAGGACGATGCCTTCGGTCTTTACCGATCCGGATATCGCACTATACTTTCTGAAGTCATGAGCCAGATCACCGTCTACACGACCGAGCCCTGCGGCTACTGCCGCGTCGCCAAGGCCCTCCTTACCAAGCGCGGCGTCGCCTATGAGGAGATCAACCTCGCCAAGGACCCGGAGGGTCGCGCGGAGCTCGTGCGTCTGACCGGCATGATGACGTTCCCCCAGGTCGTCATCGACGGCAAGTCGATCGGCGGCTACCAGGAGCTCGTCGCGTTCGACCGCGACGGCGGGCTCGCGGAGTACGCGACCGCCGCGTAGCTCAGGTCTTCGCCGCGGTCCGGCGGGGCCGCGGCTGGCAGCGCTCGCAGACGTACGTCCCGCGCCCGGCGGCGCGCAGCTTGCGGACCGGCGTACCGCAGTTCACGCACGGCTCGTGCTCGCGCAGGTGGATCAGGAACTGGTCCTGGAAGCTGCCGCTGACGCCGTACGGGTCGCGGAAGTCGTCGATCGTGGCGCCCTTCGCCTCCAGGCCGAGGAGCAGCGACTCGACGACCCCGTCGCGGATCGCCGCGCACTGGGCGCGGGTGAGCCGGTTCGCCGGCCGCAGCGGGTGCACCCGGGCGCGGAACAGCGCCTCGTCGGCGTAGATGTTGCCGACCCCGGCGATCCGCTTCTGGTCGAGCAGGAACGCCTTGATGGGCGCGCGCGACGTGCGGGCAAGCGCGTAGAGGTGGTCGCCGGTGAACTCGCGCTCCAGCGGCTCGACGCCCAGCCGGGCGTCGAAGAACGCGTCGAGCGCCTCGCCCCCGAGGGCGAGCTCGCCGGTGCCGAAGCGGCGCGGATCGTCGAAGACGAGCGCGTGGTCGCCGAGATCGATCCGGACGCGCGCGTGGCGCGGCGGCGGCGCCGGGTCGAGCAGCAGCGTCCCGGTCATCCGCAGGTGCATGAGCAGGAACACCTCGTCGGACAGCTCCCACACGAGGTACTTTCCCCGCCGCGCGAGCCGTTCGACCTCCCGGCCGCGCACCGCGTCCGCGAGCTCGCCCGGCGCCAGCGGCCGGGACCAGCGCGGGTCGAGGACCTCGACGTCCTCGAGCACGCGCCCTTCGACGTGCGGGGCGAGATGACCGCGGATCGTCTCGACTTCGGGCAGCTCGGGCATCGCCGAGCACGTTAGCCGGAGGCGGCGACGACGCGCACGATCAGAACCGCGAGTGCGCGGTCGCGTACGCGTCGACCTGGGACTGGAACCGCGTCAGCGACACGTGCAGCGTCCGGCGCAGGACCTTGTCGGTGAGCGCGCGGCCCGAGCCGGTCAGCGCATCGCTGCCGTACGCCCGCAGGACGCGCAGGAGCGCGCGCGGACCGTAGCGCTCGGCGATCGTGTACGCCGCCGCGGACGAGTACGCGTACGCGAACGCCAGCCCCGCCGTGGGCAGCCGCTGCAGCGCAAGCGGACTTGACAGCCGGGCGAGTGACATCGCGCGCCTGGCCGCGGTCTCGGCCGACGCGACCCGCAGCACGCCGCGGCCGCTCAGCAGCGCGCCCGCGTCCCCGGACCGGTTATCACCGGACGCGTACATCGCGATCCCCTCGTACAGCCACGGCGGCGTGCGCGCGGACGTGCGTTTGGCGAGCGCAGCGTGCGTGAGCTCGTGGGCGATCACGGTCTGACGCCGGTCCGCAGGGCGGCTGCGGTAGGAGTCCCAGAGGACGAAGACGCGTTCGCCCCACAGCGAGCTGACGCTCTGGCCCCGGCCGCGCGTGGCGAACTGGGTCTCGGCGACCGCGGTCAGCGCGTCCGTGTCGATGTCCTTCGTCAGCGCGCGCACGTCCGCGCCGTCGCGGGCGACGATCACCAGCACCCGCCGCGGTGGCCGCACGCCCGGCAGGCGCAGCTTCGCGTAGCCGCGCTCGAGGTCGGCCATCAGGCCCGGCGCCTTGAGGCCGCGTGGCGTGAGCGCGAGGAAGTGCGTGCTGCGGCGGGCCGTGTACGCGCGGTGCTCCCACGGCGCGAGCGTGCCCGCGGCCGGCTTGTCGGACGCGATCCGCCAGCCGTCCGGCGTCCGCCGGGCCGTCAGCCGCGCCGATTTCAGATAGTGCGTGTCGATCCCCCGGAACGCGTAGGTCAGCTGCACGCGAAGCGTCGCGCGGTCGCCGTCGACCTTGACGCTGCGCGCCGCGAGCTCCGCACGCGAGAGCGGGAGGCGCCGAGCGGCGGCGAGCGCGCGCCGATCGCGGCGAGCCTGCGCGCCGATCGCGGTCGCGACGTAGGCCCGCGCGTCGCCGTCCGCGAGCGCTCGCGCACGGGCGGCGACCAGGCGCGTGAGCAGGTCGCGGTCGCTCGGCGGGCGCGGCGTCGCGGTCGGGCGCGGAGTCGAGCGGCTCGCGGACGGCGTAGGCGGCCCGTCGTCGCATCCGGCGAGCAGCAGCGCGGCGAGCGCGAGCGCGGCGACGACGCCGCGCGGGTGGACGACGAGCCGCACCGCGGAGAGCACGCGAGCGCGGCGCCGGGCGGCGCGGCGTCCCCGCGCCCGAGCGGCGAGCCACCGAGCAGCGCGGCCTCCCCGCGCCCGAGCGGCGAGCCGCCGGGCAGCGCGGCGTCCCGGTCCGGCCGGCCGCGCCCCGGGCATCAGACGAACGCGTCGCCCGGCAGCGCGGCGTCGCGGCCGGTCAACCAGCGCAGGACGGACGCGCCGACGTCCGCGAACGGGCCGTCGTGGCGGCGGCCGCCGTGGCCCTCGAAGCGGGCGAGCAGCGGGACGTGCTCGCGCGTGTGGTCGGTGCCGGGCGTGGTCGGGTCGCAACCGTGGTCGGCGGTGACGATCAGGAGGTCGCGCGCCGGATCCAGAAGCGGGAGCCAGGCGCCGAGCTCGGCGTCGATCGCCTGCAGCGCCCGGTGGTAGCCCGGGACGTCGTTGCGGTGGCCGTAGACCTGGTCGGTCTCGACCAGGTTGGTGAAGACGAAGCCGCCGTCGAGCGCGTCGATCAGCTCCCGCGTGGCCGCCAGCGCGGTCGCGTTCGTCGGGCCCTTGTGGGACACGTCGACGCCGACGCCGTCGAACACCTGCCCGATCTTGCCGACCGTGTGGACCGGAACGCCGGCCGCTTGCAGCTCCTGCATGTAGGAGCGCCCGGGCGGCGGCAACGCGAGGTCCTTGCGGCCGTCGGTGCGCTCGAACGCGCCCGGGGCACCGCGGAACGGGCGCGCGATCACGCGGCCGACCGCGTGCTCGCCGGACATGATCTCGCGCGCGGCGGCGCAGATCGCGTACAGCTCGGCGGGCGGGACCTCGTCGACGTGCGCGGCGATCTGCAGCACGGAGTCCGCCGACGTGTAGACGATCAGGTCGCCGGTGGCCAGGTGGCGCTCGCCGAAGTCGTCGATCACCGCCGTACCGCTGTAGGGCCGGTTGCAGAGGACCCCGCGGCCGCTCGCGTCGTGGAGCTGGTCGACGATGTCCGGCGGGAACCCGTCCGGATACGTGCGCAGCGGGACGGGCGTGACGACGCCCATCAGCTCCCAGTGACCGGTGATCGTGTCCTTGCCCGGGCCGAGCGGGTGCAGGCGGCCGTGGACGACGGGCTCCGGCGACGGCGGAACGCCGGCCAGCGGCAGGACGTCCCCGAGGCCGAGCCGCTGCAGCACCGGCAGGTCGAGCCCGCCGGCCGCCTCGGCGAGGTGCGCGAGCGTGTTGGTCCCGGCGTCGCCGTAGTCGGCGGCGTCCGGGAGCGCCCCGGCACCGCACGCGTCGATGACGATGACGAACGCTCGCTTCACCGTTGCCGATTGTGGCAGCGATCAGCGGGTGTGCGCGCGCGGGTGCGCGTCGAAGTACACGTCGCGCAGGCGGTCGGCCGAAAGGTGCGTGTAGAGCTGGGTGGTCGCGATGTCGGCGTGCCCGAGCATCTCCTGCAGCGACCGCAGGTCGCAGCCGCCGGCCAGCAGGTGCGTCGCGAACGTGTGGCGCAGCGTGTGCGGGCTCATGCGCTCGGCCAGCCCGGCGGACTCGGCGTGGCGCTGGACGATCTTGTAGAGCCCCTGGCGGGTGAGCCCGGCACCGCGATGGTTGACGAACAGGCGCGGCTCCAGGCGGTCGCCGACCAGCCGTGGCCGCCCGCGGTGCAGGTAGGCGTTCACCGCGCGGGTCGCCGCCGAGCCGACCGGCACGAGCCGCTCCTTGGACCCCTTGCCGCGCGCCCGCAGGATGCCGGCCTCGAGGTCGATGTCCTGCAGCTCGAGGTCGATCGCCTCGCTCGCCCGCAGGCCGCAGGCGTACATCAGCTCCAGCAGGGCGCGGTCACGCAGCGCCGGCGGCTCGGTCCCGCGCGGCTGCTCGAGCAGCTTCGCCACTTCGTCGCGCGAGAGCACCTGTGGCAGGCGGCGGCTCTGCTTGGGGGCGCGGAGGTTTGCGGTCGGGTCCGTGGCGAGCGTGCCCTGGCGGCGCAGATGGCGGTAGAAGGAGCGCAGGCACGCGACCTTGCGCTGCAGCGTCGCCGGGGACGCGGGCGCGCGCTCGCCGTCACCCGCGGCCAGTGAGGAGACGAAGCCGGCCAGGTCGGAGTGCGTGACCGCGAGCGCGTCGCGACCGTTGAGGTACGCGCCGAACTGGAGCAGGTCCGAGCGGTAGGCCTCGAGCGTGTTGCGCGAGAGCCCGCGCTCGAACTCGAGGTACGCCAGGAAGTCGAGCACGAGGTGCTCGAACGGGTGCGTGGGCGCGGTGGGTCCAACGTCGACGACGGCCATCGGCATCGGGCTTCGGCGGCCGGCCGGCGAGCCCTGCGCGTGCAACCGGTCCTGCGGCTACGGACGCGCATCCGTACCTCGACCCGACCTGGGCGCGCCGGGACTCGCCGGCGCGAGTGGCAGGACCGTGCTCAACGCCGGCGGCCGGGACCGGAGCCGTCGGCGACTTCTACATCGACACCGCCGCCCATGCGCTCTACGGACCGAAGTCCGCGAGCGGTTGGGGCGGCTCGACCTCGCTGATCGGTCCGAGCACCGGCGTCGCCGGCGGCGACCTGACCGGCGCGTACCCGAACCCGACGCTCAAGGCCGGCGCGGTCACCACGACGAGCCTCGCGGCCGGCGCGCGCGGAGCGGCGCTCGCGGGCGTCGTGGTCAGCTCGTCGGGCGCCGTGTCGACGTACTTCAACCGCATGGGCGGCGGGCCCACCGTGACGCACGTCGCGACGGGCTCATATGAGATCGCGTTTCCCGGGTTCGACAACTGGTACGTCACCGCGATGCCGGTCGCGACCCGGCGAGCGCGTCAGGCTAGGCGGTCGCGCAGGCGGTAGAGCGCGATCAGGGTCTTGGAGTCCTGGTTGGTGGCGAGGATCTCGTCGAGGTCGGCGAGCGGGCGGACCTCGACGTCGATGCGCTCGTCCTCCTCGACCTCCGGGCGCTCGGGGACGTCGCTGATGCCGGTGGCCAGGAAGAGGTGGATCTCCTCGTCGGCGAAGCCCGGTGAAGTGAAGAACGAGCCGAGCGACTCCCAGCGCGAAGCCTGCTTGCCGATCTCCTCGGCGAGCTCGCGCTTGGCCGCGTCCAGCGGGACCTCGCCTTCGGCGTCGAGCTTGCCGGCCGGAATCTCGAGCAGGTCCGGGACGCCGATCGCCTCGCGCGGCTGGCGGACGAGCCACAGGCGGTCCTCGTCGTCGAGCACGACGATGCCGACCGCGCCCGGGTGCGAGACCAGCTCGCGCGAGACCACCTCGCCGTCCTCGTGGCGGAACGTGTCCCGCCGGACCGCGATGAACTTGCCGTCGAACAGGCGCTCGGAGCCCAGGCGCGAGAACTCGGAGCTCATGCCACCGCCGCCTCGTCCAACAGCGAGAACGCGACGTCGAGCATCGAGTCCAGCGCGGCGACCGAGACCCGCTCGGTCGGCTCGTGGTTGCGCTCGGTGCCGTTGGCCACGTTGATCGTCGGGATGCCGGCCGCCTCCAGGACGTTCGCGTCCGAGGCCCCGCCGGTGGCGATCCGGCGCGGCTCGTAGCCGTGCGTGCGCAGCGCGGCCTCGGCGGCCGCCACGGCCGGCGACGACGGCTTGGAGCGGTAGCCGACCACCTGCTTCTCGGTGATCACGTCGACGTCGCACTCGGCGTCGCTGGCCCCGTCGTGCAGCGCGTCGATCACCGCCGCCAGCGCCTCTTCGGCCCGGTCCGGGTCCACGGAGCGGACCTCGGCCAGCAGCCGCGCGCGCTCAGGAACGACGTTGGTGGACTCGACGCCGCCGTGCAGGAAGCCGACGTTGGCGGTGGTCTGCGCGTCGAGGCGACCGTGTGGCATCGCGACCGCGGCGCGGGCCGCCGCGAGGATCGCCGAGCGGCCGGACTCCGGGCGGATACCCGCGTGCGCGGACTTGCCGTGGAACGCGGCCTCGACGCGGTAGAGCGTCGGCGACGCGGTCACCAGCTCCCCGATCGGCGTCGCATGGTCGAACACGTACCCGAACTCGGCCTGCAGCTTCGACGCGTCGAAGCGCTTGGCGCCCTGCAGCCCGACCTCCTCGGCGACCGTGAACAGCAGCTCCAGCCCGACCGGCGCCCCCTCGACGCTGCAGCGGCGCGCGACCTCGATGATCATCGCCACCGCCGCCTTGTTGTCCGCGCCGAGGATGCCGTCGTTGGCGTTCTCCCAGCCGTCGTCGACCAGCACCGGCTCGATCGGGGCCAGCGGCGGCACGGTGTCCAGGTGCGCGCAGAGCAGGACGGTGCGCTCACTGCGCCCGCGCATCCGCGCCAGCAGGTTCCCCGCCTCGTCGCGCTCGACCGCGAGGCCGACCGCGCGCAGGTCGGCCTCGACGCGCTCCGCGCAGGCGGCCTCGTCCCAGCTCGGGCTCGGAATGCGGCAGAGCGCGGTGAAGGTCTCCGCCTGGCGGGCCTTCTCCGCCTCGCTGGCCGGCCTCACAGGGTGCTGCCGGCCGGCTCCTCGACGGTGAGCTCGGCCGGGCGCTGCGCCTTCGCCCGCTCCAGCGCGGCGGCGACGAAGTCCCGGAACAGCGGCGCCGGGCGCTCCGGCCGCGACTTGAACTCCGGGTGGTACTGGGACGCGACGAAGAACGGATGGTCGGGGATCTCGATGATCTCGACCAGGCGCTCGTCCGGCGACGTGCCCGAGCACACCAGCCCGGCCGCCTCGATCCGCTTGCGCAGGAAGTTGTTGACCTCGTAGCGATGGCGGTGGCGCTCGTAGATCACGGCCTCGCCGTAGATCTCGCGCGCCCGCGTGCCCGCGTGCAGCTTGATCGGGTCCGCCCCCAGCCGCATCGTGCCGCCCATGTCCGCGACCTCCTTCTGCTCGGGCAGCAGGTCGATCACGGGGTACGGCGTCTCCGGGTCGAACTCGGTCGAGTTCGCGCCGTCCATGCCGACGACGTGGCGCGCGAAGTCCGCGACCGCCATCTGCATGCCGAGGCAGACGCCCAGGAACGGAATCTTCTGCTCGCGCGCGATGCGCGCGGCGGTGATCTTGCCCTCGATGCCGCGCACGCCGAAGCCGCCCGGGATCAGGATCCCGTCGACGCCGTGCAGGCGCGCCCGGACCTCGCCGTCGTCGAGCGTCTCCGAGTCCACCCAGTCGATCTCGATCCCGCGGCCGAGCTGGAAGCCCGAGTGCCGCAGCGCTTCGACGACCGAGAGGTAGGCGTCCTCGAGCGCGACGTACTTGCCGACCAGCGCGATCCGGACCGGCGGGCGGCTCTGCGCCTCCGTGGCCTGGCGGACCAGGCGCTCCCAGCTGCCCAGGTCCGGCTCCGCGGCCTCGAGCCCGAAGTGCTCGAGCACGAAGTCGTCGACGCCCTCCGCCCGGTAGTAGAGCGGGATCTTGTAGATGTTGTCGACGTCGCGACCGGACACGATCGCCTCGACCGGCAGCGAGGCGAACAGCGCGATCTTCTTGCGCACGTCGAGCGGCAGCCCGCCCTCGGAGCGGCAGATCACCATGTCCGGCGCGATACCGATGCGGCGCAGCTCGTTGACCGAGTGCTGCGTCGGCTTGGTCTTGAGCTCCTTGGCGTGGCCGATGTACGGGACGAGCGTGAGGTGGATGAACATCGTGCGCCGGCGCCCGACGTCAACCGGGAACTGGCGGATCGCCTCCAGGAACGGGAGCGACTCGATGTCGCCGACCGTGCCGCCGATCTCCGTGATCACGACGTCGACGTCCTGGGTCTCCCCGATCAGCCGGATGCGGTGCTTGATCTCGTCCGTGATGTGCGGGACGACCTGCACGGTGCCGCCGAGATAGTCGCCGCGGCGCTCCTTGCGGATGACCGAGTTGTAGATCGCGCCCGCGGTCACGTTCGACGCGCGCGACGTGTTCGCGTCCGTGTACCGCTCGTAGTGGCCGAGGTCCAGATCGGTCTCGGCGCCGTCCTCGGTGACGAACACCTCGCCGTGCTGGAACGGCGACATCGTCCCCGGGTCGACGTTGATGTACGGGTCGAACTTCTGCAGCGCGACCTTCAGGCCGCGCGAGACGAGAATCCGCCCGATGGAGGCGGCGGCGATGCCCTTCCCCAGAGAAGAGACCACTCCCCCAGTGACGAAGATGTAGCGGGTTCGTGGCCGGGGTTCGGACATGCGGTCTCCTTCAAGCTCGTTCCAGTGAGGATAGAGCGGCAGGCGGCGACGACCAGTCATGCGGCCTTGAGCAGCTCTTTGGCGTGGCGACGGGCGGCGGCGTCCTCGCGGTCGGCGCCGAGCATCCGCACCAGCTCCCCCACCACGTCGGTCTTGCGCAGCTCCGTCACGGTCGTGCGGGCGGTCTCGCCCGAGGTGTCTTTGACGATCGTGAAATGCCGGTCCGCCAGCGAGGCGATCTGCGGCAGGTGCGTGATGCAGATGACCTGACGCCCGGCGGCCAGCGCACGCAACTGCTCGCCGACCGCACGCGCCGTCTGGCCGCCGATCCCGGCGTCCACCTCGTCGAACACCAGCGTCGCCGCCCCCGCCTCCGCGGCGACCCCCATCAGCGCCAGCATCACCCGTGACAGCTCGCCGCCGGACGCGGTCTCGCGCAGCGGGCCGGCCGGGACGCCCGGGTTCGGCGCGATCAGGAACTCGACCTCGTCGCCGCCGGACGGCCCGAAGCCGTCCGCCCGCGGCGCCAGCGCCGCGGTGAACTCCGCGCCGTCCATCGCCAGCGCCGCCAGGCGCTCGGCGACCGCGCCCGCCAGCTCACTGGCCGCCGCGGCCCGGGCAGCGTGCAGCTCATCGGCACACGAAGCCAGCTCGGCGTCCGCCGCCGCCAGCTCGCGCTCGGCCTCCTCGATCGCCTCCTCGACGCCCGCCAGCTCGGCGTGCCGGGCACGGCAGGCCTCGGCGTACTCGAGCACCGCCGCGATCGACCCACCGTGCTTGCGCTTGAGCCGGTCCAGCAGCGCGAGCCGCTCCTCGACCTCGTCCAAGCGGCCGACGGGCGCGTCGATGCCCTCGGCGTAGCGGTGCAGCTCGTGCACGAGATCCTCGGCCTCGAGCGCGAGCGCGCGCACGCGCGTCGTCAACGCGTCCAGCTCCGCGTCGACCCCGCCGGCGCCCTCCAGCACCTGCGCGGCCGCCGCCAGCGCCAGCGCCGCGCCGCCGCCGCCGTCCTCCTCGGTGCCCGCCAGCGCGTCCACCCCCGCGCCCGCGGCCGACCGCAACGCCTCCACGTGGCGCAGCCGCTCCCGCTCGGCTTCGAGCGCCGTCTCCTCCTCCTCGGTCGGCGCCGCGCGGTCGATCTCGGTCAGCTCCCACTCGAGCAGGTCCAGCTCCCGGTCGCGTGCGCCGGCGCGCTCCTGCAGCTCGGCGAGCCGGGACGCCAGGCCCCGCTGCCGCGCGTAGACGTCGGCGTAGGCCTTGCGCCGCTTCACCTGCGCCGGCCCCGCGAAGCCGTCCAGGATCTCCAGCTGCGCGGACGCCAGCATCAGCTTGCGGTGCTCGTGCTGTCCGTAGAAGGACAGCAGCGCCGCTCCGGCGTCCCGCAGGTCCGCCGCCGTGGCGCTGCGCGCGTTCACGTACGCGCGCGTACGGCCCTCGGCACTCACGCGCCGCGCGAGCACGAGCTCCTCCGCGTCGTCCGGCAGGCGCTCCCCCAGCGCCTCGCGCACATCGTCCGGAAGCGCGAACACCCCCTCGACGTACGCCTCGGACGCGCCGGGGCGCACGATCCCCGAACGTGGCTTGCCGCCCAGCAGCAGGTCCAGCGCGTGCGCGAGCACGGTCTTGCCCGCTCCGGTCTCCCCCGTCAGGACATTCAATCCCGGCCCGAGGCAGAGCTCGGCGCGCTCGATGAGCAGCAGGTTCTCGACGCGGAGTTCGTGGAGCACGCAATGGGTGTACCAGTGGGTCCCGACGGATCGGGGGCGAATTCGCGGTCCGGCGCGGAATCGACACGAACTTGGCACAGATTTGTGGCAGTTCGAGCGTCCTACGACCCATATGAAAAGTCGCAATCTATTCTCATAACCCCGAACCGCTCTGGTGATCTAATCCTTCCGCGCCGCGGCGCGACGTCGCGGCGGGTCCACAGATCCCTGGGGGGGCATCTTGTCCGACGTTGAGCCCGGAGTACCCGGGCGAGTTCCTCGCCGTCGCCTGACCACCGCGGCGCTCTTCGCCGCCGCGCTGACCGCAGGCGGAGCCGGCGTACTGGCCACCACGACGGCCGCGACCCCGGCCCTGGCGCCCGCGCTCGGCAGCGCGAGCCAGGGCGGCGCGGTGATCGTCTGGCTCAAGAACGACCACACCGACCTCAACCTCCGAAGCGACGCCGCCGCCCGCGTCGCGGCCGCGCAGGCCGACCAGAAGCCGGTGGTCGCCGCCATCCGAGGCAGTGGCGGCACCGACATCGTGCAGCTGGTCAGCGTCAACGCGGTGGCTGCGCACGTCTCGGCCGCGGGCGTGGCCGCGCTGCGCGCGCTGCCCGCGGTGAAGGAGATCATCCCCGACGCCACCGTGCCGGTCGGCGACCCCGAGCCCACCGGACCAGCGGTCTCCAAGGCCACCAAGATCACGCCCGACAAGACGGCGCTCGCCAACAAGCAGAAGTCCGCCCGGGCCGACGACACCAACCCGTTCCCGACGGTCAACGACTGCGGCACGCAGGACCACCCGCTGATCGAGCCCGAGGCGCTGCAGACGATCAACGCCCCGGCGATGACCAACGCCGGCCTCGAGACCGAGCCCGGTCACGGCGTGATCGTCGCCAACGACGGCATCAGCACCCCGCCGCGCGGCGACCTCGTCGGCAACCCCAACTTCGTCCGCCCGGCGGCCGACGGCGGCGGCAGCATCGTGGTCGGCGCCGCCCCGGACGACACCACCGACAGCACCGACGGCGAGTACTACGGCGACGCGTCGTCGATCGCCGCCCAGGGCACGGTCCTGTACCAGTACTCCAAGGAGCTGCCGTACTCCGGCCTGCCGGACACCTGCTACTTCAAGCTCGTCGGCGACGCGCCCGGCGCCTCGCTGGTGGACACGAACACGATCGACACGCCCGAGAGCGTCGACCACGACCCGTCGGTGCTGAGCGAGTCCCAGGCGCTGAAGGCGATCGACGCCGCGGTGCTCAAGGCCCACGCCGACATCATCAACGAGTCCTACGGCTACTCGAACTCCCCGGGCAACTACGCCATCCACTACGCGGCCAACGACGCCGCCGTGGACGCCGGCGTGACCGTCGTCGCCTCCTCCGGCGACAGCGGCGTCTCCGGGACCGTGTCCTCGCCGGCCTCAGATCCCAAGATCATCGCCGCCGGCGCGACCAACACCCTGCGGCTGAGCGCGATGGCGTTCGGCTTCACCGGCTGGGTGAACAACGACATCACGCCGCTGTCCTCCGGCGGCACGACCCCCGAGAACAAGGTGGTCGACCTGGTCGCCCCGGGCTACGGCGGCGAGGCCGCCTGCAACCCGAACGGCAGCGACTGCCCGACGAACACGCAGACCGAGGCCTTCGGCGGCACCAGCCAGTCCTCCCCGCTGATCGCGGGCGCGGCCGCGGACGTCATCCAGGCCTACCGTGACTCGCACAACGGCGACAGCCCCTCGCCGGCGCTGGTCAAGCAGCTGCTGACCAGCACCGCGACCGACGTCGGCGCGCCCGCCGACCAGCAGGGCGCCGGCCAGGTGAACATCGGCGCCGCGGTCGCCGCCGCACAGCAGACGGCGAACACCTCGGTGACGACCGCCCCGGACACGAACGGCCTGATCGCCACGCCGGGTCAGCTCGACCTGAGCGGCGACGGCGGCACGACCAGCTACCCGACCGTGAAGCTCTACAACACGAGCCGCTCCTCCACGACCGTGACCGGCACGTTCCGCGAGCTCGGCCCGGAGCAGCAGATCGGCTCGACGGTCACCGAGAACGTCAGCGCTCCGGACCCGGCCCTCCCCGTGCCGGCGGACGGCGCGCAGGCGGCGCCGGACATCACGTTCGACGTCCCGGCCGGCCTCGACCGGCTCGTCGCGGACATGATCTGGCCGGACGCGACCAACGGGACGATCCTCAACTTCGTCCTGACCGATCCGGCCGGCCGGCTGCGGCAGGTCTCCTACGACTACGGCAGCCCGGCCAGCGGCCGGCGACAGGGCAGCGTGCCGAACATCCAGCACGTGGAGGTCGCCAACCCCGAGGCCGGCACCTGGCGCGTGCAGATCAAGTGGGCGAACGGCCGCGCGCACCTGCAGTCGCTGCCCAACGTCCCGGGCACCTACACCGGCACGGTGAGCTTCAAGGCCGCCGGGCAGAACTGGATCACCTCGCCGGCCGCGTCGACGACCACCATCTCGGCGCACGGCTCGGCGACGATCCCGCTCCAGGTGGCGTTCCCGACGGCCCCGGGCGACCACCCCGAGTCCGTCCAGTTCGTCGCCGCCAACGGCGCGAAGACCTCGCTCCCGATCGCGCGGCGCACGCTGGTGCCGAGCGCCGGCGGCGAGTTCGACACGCTGATCACGAGCTCGGTCGGCCGCGGCGTCGGGCAGATCAGCACGTTCAACGTCAACGTGCCGGCCGGCCGCGCGGACCTGGGCGTCACCGTGCGGACGCCGGACACGAGCGCGAACGACCCGATGACGCTGTTCCTCGTCAACCCGGCGGGCGCGCGCGTGGCGAACCCGCGGCTGACCGTCCAGACGGTCGACGGCACGCCGATGCAGACGGCCACCGTCCACGTCGCGAACCCGATGGCCGGGACGTGGGAGATCGACGTCGAGCTGAACCTGACCACCAGCGGTATGGAGTTCCGCCAGACGGTGGTCGGCGACGTGCTGCCGCAGGCGCCGGCGATCACGTCCCCGGCGAACGGCGCGTCGGTCGACAGCCGCAACCCGGTGATCTCCGGCACCGGCGTCCCGGGTGACACGGTGACGGTCACGAGCGCCGGCGCGGCGGTCTGCACCGCCACCGTCGCCGCGGACGGCACCTGGTCCTGCACCCCGGCGCTGCCGCTGCCGGCCGGCGCGGTGACGCTGTCCGCCACCCAGGCCGACCAGACGGGCAACCCGTCAGCCGCCTCGGCGACGGTCACGATCACCGAGCCGCTGACGGACACCAGCACCCCGGGCACGGTGTCCGGGACCGCGCCGGCGACGCTGTCGCTGACGCTGGGTGCGCCGGCGACCTTCGGCGCGTTCGTGATCGGCGTCGACCGGACGTACACGGCGTCCACCACGGCCAACGTGATCAGCAGTGCGGGCGAGGCGACTCTGAGCACCTCCGACCCGGGCCATCTGGCCAACGGCGACTTCACCCTGCCCGATCCCCTGCAGGTCTCGCTCTCGAAGACCAGCTGGTCCGCTCCGGTCGCAAACGACCCGGTGACCGTCGGGTTCTCGCAGCACGTCGGAGCCAACGACGCGCTGCGGACCGGCACCTACAGCCAGACGGTGACGTTCACGCTGTCGACCACGCAGCCGTAGCGGCGAACGCGCGCTGGCCGCCCCCGGCGGTCAGCGCGCCAGCCGCCCGAAGCGCTCGCGCAGCCGGTGGTAGAAGGTGGCGCCCGGGAGCTGCGCGAGCGTCCCGTGCGTGAGCCCGAACTCGACGTGGACGTCCTCGCCCGGGGACAGCTCGAGCGTCGGCCGGCCGTCGACGTGGACTTCGACGGGCTCGTCGCGCGACGCGTTGTTGATCGTGAGCTCGTCCGACGGCGCGACCACCAGCGCGCGGGCGGTCAGCGAGTGCGGGGCGATGAAGGAGACCACGAAGCCCTCCACGCCCCAGGCCAGCACCGGGCCGCCGTTGGCCAGGTTGTAGCCGGTCGAGCCCTGGGGCGTCGCGACCACCAGCCCGTCGCAGCGCACGCGGCCGATCTCCTCGCCCGCCAGCGCGTACGCCAGGTCCGCGACGCGCAGGCCCGCCTTGCGGTGCACGGAGACGTCGTTGAACGCGTTCCAGGTGCCCTCCGGGCGGCCGGCCGAGATCGACGGCAGCTCGATCGTGTCGAACTCGCCCGCGAACGCGCGGTCGAAGTCGGCGGCCAGGCCGTTCGGGTCGATCGTCGCCAGAAAGCCGACCTCGCCGTAGTTGACGGCGAACACGGGAACGCCCGTGCCGGCGTAGCGGCGCAGGGCGGTCAGGATCGTGCCGTCGCCGCCGAGCACGACGCACAGCTCGATGTCGTCCGGCAGCTCCGGGACGACCTGCAGGAACGGCCCGGGCTCGAGCCCGTGCTTGTCGGCCTCGTCGGGCGTGAAGCGCAGCGTGATGCGGCGCGCGCGGGCCGCGGCCAGCAGCTCGCGCACGGCGGCGGCGGTCTCCCCCGGGCGCCGGTGGGTGACGACGGCGGCGGACGTCACCATGCGTCGACCTCGTCGACCGCGCCCGGGCGGCCCGCCTCGGCCAGCCAGAGGAACGTCTCGCGGTTGCCGGACGGGCCGGCCAGCGCGGACGGCGCGCTGCCGAGCGTCACCGCGCCGTGCTCGCGCGCGGCCGCGGCGACGGCGTTGACCGCCTCGCGGCGCAGCTCCGGGTCCTTGACCACGCCGCCCTTGCCGACGCGCTCGCGGCCGACCTCGAACTGCGGCTTGACCATCGCCAGGCAGTCGAACGCCGGCGCGGTCACGCCGAGCACGGCCGGGAGGACCTTGGTGAGCGAGATGAACGAGACGTCGATCACGATCAGGTCCGGGCGGTACGGGAGCTGGTCGGGCGTGACGGCGCGAGCGTTCGCGCGTTCGATCACGGTCACGCGCGCGTCCTCGCGCAGACGGTAGTCGAGCTCGCCGTACGCGACGTCGAGCGCGATCACGTGCGCCGCGCCGCGCTGCAGCAGGCAGTCGGTGAAGCCGCCGGTGGAGGCGCCGACGTCGAGCGCGCGGCGGTCGCGCACGCCGAGCGCCAGCGCGTCGAGCGCGTTGGCCAGCTTGGTCCCGCCGCGCGAGACGTACGGCGGCGGGCCGTCGATCTCGATCTCCACCGCGGCCTCCACGAGCTGGCCCGGCTTCTCCGCGCGCCGGCGGCCGGTGCCGAGGTGGACCTGCCCGGCCAGCACGGCGGCAGCCGCGCGCGAACGGGACTCGAAGAGCCCGCGTTCGGCCAGCAGGGAGTCCAGGCGCACGCGGGCCACGGCGTGAACGGTACCGGGCGGCGCTCAAGCGTTCGGTTCCGGTGGTCGATGGGAGAACCGATGCGGTCCTCCCTCGTCGCCGTCTTCGCGCTGCTCGCGCTGCCGTCCGGCGCGTCCGCGCAGGTGCCGCTCGACTACGCCGCGCCGACCGCCTCGACCGCCCGCGGCGCGCCGCTGACGTTCGCGATCCGGACGCCGGCGGCCGCCGGAACCGTGGTCGTCCGCGTGTCCGGAAGCGACGCGGTCGGGCCGGACGGGCTGCTGACCGGCGCGACCGGAACGTGGCTCGACGAGACCGCGACGCCCGCACTGGACGGCCTCCAGGTCTGGCGCGTGCCCGCCGACTCCGTGCTGCGCCGGCGGCCCGGCCACTACTACTGGCAGGCGTACCTGACCGGCGGAGACGTCGTCGGGCCCGTGCAGGAGCTGTCCGTGCGGCTGCCGTACGCGGACCGGGGGCGCGGCAAGCTGTACCCGAAGTTCGGCCAGCGGGGCGTGCGGCAGTTCCACCTGTCCTCCGCCGCGTTCCCGGCGGAGGTCTCCCGCGAGCGGTTCCGCGCGCTCGCGCGGACCACCGCGACGCGCTGGTCGCTGAAGACGCTGCGCTGGACGAGCGCGCCGGCGGGCGTGCAGGACGGGGTCAGCGTGGCCGGGTTCTCGACGGCGGTGGCGCGCGACGTGCTCGGCGTGCAGACCGACTACGTGCGCGACGGGCGGGTGGTCGAGAGCGACCTGGCGCTCAACGCCCGCGAGCACTGGGCCGAGGGACCGGACTATCCGGCGCTCGACCAGGTCGACCTCGAGAGCGTGCTGCTGCACGAGCTGGGACACATGGCCGGCAACAAGAAGCACCGCGCGCAGTGCGCGAACTCGCCGCTGATGGAAGCGCTCGGGGCCGGCGAGTGGTGGCGCGGCCCGCGCGACAAGTGGTTCGGCAGCTGCGACGGCGTCGCCGCCGCAGCGTCGGTCCGCCCGGCGCGGCGGCTGGTGCGCCGAGTCGTGCGGCTCTAGACGGCGATCGAGGAGCCGCGGTGATCGCGCACGGCGGCCTCGACGCGCGCGGCGATGTGCTCGGGCGTGAAGCCCACTTCCTCGTGCAGCAGCGCGGGGGCGCCGTGCGTCACGTAGCGGTCCGGCAGCCCGACGCGCAGGATCCGCGGCGCCAGCGCGCCCTCGGCGGACAGCGCCTCCCAGACCGCGGTGCCGAACCCGCCCGCGAGCACGCCCTCCTCGACCGTGACCAGCAGGTCGTGGTCGAGCGCCAGCGACGACAGCAGCGGGAGGTCGAGCGGCTTCGCGAACCGGGCGTCGGCGACCGTGACGTCGAGCCCGCGCGCGGCGAGCAGCTCGGCCGCGCCGAGCGCCTTCCCGACGCCGGTGCCATACCCGACCAGCGCCACGCGCTCGCCGGCCCGCAGGATCTCGCCGGTGCCGATCGGCAGCGCCGTCGGGACGTCTGGCAGCTCGACGCCGACGCCCGCGCCGCGCGGGTACCGCACGGCCGCCGGGCCGTCGACCTGCAGCGCCGTGTGCAGCATGTGCACGAGCATCGCCTCGTCGCGCGGCGCCATCAGCGTCATGTGCGGCAGCACCCGCAGGTACGCGATGTCGAAGCTGCCGTGGTGCGTCGGGCCGTCGTCCCCGACGAGGCCGGCGCGGTCCAGGCAGAACGTCACCGGCAGCTCCTGCAGGCAGATGTCGTGGACGATCTGGTCGAACGCGCGCTGCAGGAACGTCGAGTAGATCGCGGCCACCGGCCGCATCCCGGACAGCGCCGCGCCGGCCGCGAACAGCACCGCCTGCTGCTCGGCGATCCCGACGTCGAAGTAGCGGTCCGGCATCGCCTTCTGAAGGATCGACAGGCCGGTGCCCGAGTTCATCGCCGCGGTGATCCCGATCACGCGCGAGTCGCGCTCGCACTCGCGGACCAGCGCCTCGCCGAACACCTGCGTGTACTGCGGCGGGGCGGGCGTCGAAGGCCGCGACGGCGCCGGCCGGCGCGACGCGATCGACTTCGGCTTGGCGGCATGCCACTTCTCCATGCCCTCCAACCCGCCGTTCTCGGCCGGCGCGAAGCCCTTGCCCTTGACCGTGGCGCAGTGGATGACGACGGGCCGCTCGGCCTCGAACGCGGTCCGCAGCGCGCGGCGCATCGCGCGCACGTCGTGCCCGTCGATCACGCCCAGGTAGGCCCAGTCGAGCTCCTCCCACCAGAGGCCCGGCGCCCAGAACGCCTTCACGGACTCCTTCAAGCGCGGCCCGAGGCGCTCGAACGCGGCGCCGATGCCCGCCGGCAGCTTCGTCAGCTTCTCCTCGACGCCTTCGCGCGCCTCCCACAGCCCCGGATCCAGCCGGACGCGGTTCAGGTAGCGCGACAGCGCGCCGACGTTCGGCGCGATCGACATCCCGTTGTCGTTGAGGATCACGACGATCGGCGTGCCGAGGCCGCCGGCCTGCGACACCGCTTCGAACGCGACGCCGCCGGTCATCGAGCCGTCCCCGATCACGGCGACGACCTTGCCGTCCTCGCACGCGCCCTGCTGCATCGCTTCCTTGATGCCGACCGCGTAGCCGATCGACGTCGACGCGTGCCCCGCGCCCATGATGTCGTGCTCGGACTCGGCGCGCGAGCAGAACGGCGCCAGGCCGCCGTAGTGGCGGATCGTCGCCAGCGAGTCCCGCCGCCCGGTCAGGATCTTGTGGGGGTAGGCCTGGTGGCCGACGTCCCACAGCACCTTGTCGCGCGGGGAGTCGATCAGCGAGTGGACCGCCACCGCGATCTCGCACGTGCCGAGGTTGGCGCCGAAGTGGCCGCCGATCTCCCCCACCGTGTCGATCAGCAGCTCGCGGACCTCCTGGGCCACGGTCTGCAGCTCGTCCTCGGAGAGGGCGTGGAGGTCCTGCGGGCGGTCGATGCGGTCGAGCAGTGAAGTCATGACGTGCGCGTGGCGATGAAGTCGGTGATCTGGGTCAGCTCCTCTGCGCGCCCCGGGGCGGCACGGTCGAGCGCGGCGCGAGCGTTGCGATGCGATTCGGCAGCGATGGCGCGGGCTCCCTCCAACCCGTATCGGCTCACGTAAGTCACTTTGCCGTGCCGCTCGTCGCTTCCCTGCGGCTTCCCGAGCGCGACGTCCGTGCCGGTCACGTCGAGTATGTCGTCGACGATCTGGAACAGGACCCCGAGCTCACTGGCGAACGCACGGAAGTCCGGAAGTGTAGTGGAGCGAGTTCGATCGTCCGCCAGCAGGAGGACGCATTCGATCGACGCGCCGATCAGCCGGCCGGTCTTGAGCTCGTGCAGGCGGCGCAGCTCGCGCTCGCCCACGCCGGAGACGTCGATGTACTGCCCGCCGACCATTCCCTGGACGCCGGACGCGGCCGTCAACTCGGCTAGACACGCGAGGATCCGGGCCGGGTCGCCCTGCTGGTGGGAGGCGACGAGCCGGACCGCTTCCGCGTAGAGCGCGTCGCCGGCGAGGATCGCGATCGCTTCGCCGTAGACGACGTGGCAGGTCGGCTGGCCGCGGCGCAGGGCGTCGTCGTCCATCGCCGGCAGATCGTCGTGGATCAGCGAGTAGGTGTGGATGAGCTCGAGCGCGCCGGCGAGCGGGAGCACCGCCTCGGTCGGCATCCCGATCGCGTGCGCGGTGGCGAGCGCGAGCACCGGGCGGATGCGCTTGCCGCCGGCCAGCAGGCTGTAGCGCATGGCCTCCTCGAGGCCCGCCGTCGCCGGCTCCACGCTGAAGCGCAGGCCTTCGAGGTAGGCCTCGATCTCGGTGCGCAGGTGGTCCGGGTAGCCCAACGTCAGGACGACCCGAGCGCGAGCTGCCCCGCCGGCGCCGGGCCGGTGTCCGCGGCGCGGACCTCGCGGTCCAGCTGCGCTCCCGCTTCGGCCGCGAGGCGGGCGCACTCCTCGACGAGCGCGGCGGCGCGGTCGGGCGGCAGCTCCCCGGCGCGGAGGGTGACGGCGGCGTGTTCGAGACGCTCGATCAGGCGCTCAAGGGGTTCCGGCGGCATCGACGATGGATCCTAGACGGCGTTGGCCCGGAGGACCGCCGCGAGGATGCCGTTCACGAACCCCGGCGCCTCGGCGCCGCAGAAGGCCTTCGCGGTCTCCACCGCCTCGTCGATCGCGCCCTCCGGCGGGATCGGCTTGTCGCCCTCGACCAGGTCCGGATGCAGCATCTCCAGCAGCGCGGTGCGCAGGATCGCGCGCTCCAGCGGCGCGATCCGGTCGATCGTCCAGTTCTTCGCGTGGCGCTCGATGTAGACGTCGAGCTGGTCGGCGTTGTCGGCGGTGGCGTGCGCCAGCGCGCGCGTGAACGTGCCCGCGTCGGGCTCGAAGAGCTCGTCGAGCGGGCGCCTGGTCAGGTCGTGCTGGTAAAGCGCGAACACGGCCGCGCGCCGCTGCTCGGATCTACGCACGCGACATGTACGAGCCTGAGCGCGTGTCGACCTTGATGCGGTCGCCGATGTTGACGAACAGCGGAACGTTGACCGTCGCGCCGGTCTCCAGCGTCGCGGGCTTGTTGCCGCCGCCGGACGCGGTGTCGCCGCGCACGCCGGGCTCGGTGTGGGTGACCTCGAGCTCGACCGAGGCGGTCAGCTGCAGGTCCGCCGGCTCGCCGTCGATGTAGAGCATGTCCACGGTCTCGTTCGGCTTGACCCACTTCAGCGACTCCGCGACGCTCGGCTCGGGCAGCGCGATCTGCTCGTAGGACTCCTCGTCCATGAAGTGCGCGTCGGTTCCGTCGGCGTACAGGAACTGCATCTTGCGCGCCTCGGTGTGGATCGGGCGGAACTTCTCGCCGGCGCGGAACGTGCGGTCGATCACGGCGCCGTCGCTCGCCCGGCGCAGCTTGGTGCGCACGAACGCGCCGCCCTTGCCGGGCTTGACGTGCTGGAACTCGATGATCTTGAAGACGGTGCCTTCGACCTCGATGTGATTGCCGTTCTTGAACTGATTCGTGGAGATCATGTGCGGTAGGTCAGAGTACCTCCCGGAAATGATCGCGCCGATCCTGGCCTCTTGCGCGCTCTCGCGCGCCGCGGGGTGTCGACGGTCTCGGGCATCTTGACCCGGATGGGTCGCCTCGGTCGCCTCGGCCTGTAACCGGCCGAGCGCTACCGAGGGGTAGCACCCTCAGGCGATCACCAGCCGGGCTTTAGGGCGACGTTAGCTTTCGCGATGGGGTTCCCGGCATGGCTTCAGCGTCCGTTCCTGCCCGCGCCACGGCGCGACCGCCCTGGGAGACGATCGTCGCGGTGGCGGCGGTCGTCTCGCTCGCCCTCTGGCCCATCGAGATCCACCGGGCGTTCGGCCTGCCCGCGCATCCGCTGCTCATCCACGTGCCGGTGGTCTTCGTCCCGCTGCTCGGGCTCGCGGTCCTGGCGGTGGCGTTGCGCTTCCGCTGGTTCGAGCGCTACGGCGTGCTCGTGGCGGCGTTCTCGGTCGTGACGCTGGCGGCGACGAATTTGGCCGTCGGCGCCGGCGAGGCGTTTCTGGAGGATCGCCAGCGGGCGTTCGGCGGCGTCGGCGGGATGGTCGACCCGATGCTCGCCGACCACCGCGACGCGGGCACGACGCTGCGGCTCGCGTTGATCGTGCTGACGGCGACGCTCGTCGGGCTGCTGTTCGCCAGGCGGCTGCCGAACGCGGGCACGATCGTGCTGCGGGTGCTCGCGGCGCT
>Ga0182736_1000458_pt1 | contig 63529 bp, 57 predicted proteins | sample eDN5th30CKraftBY_FD_128882 | JGI IMG/M metagenome (GOLD analysis project Ga0182736, IMG submission 128882) | Enriched backyard soil microbial communities from Emeryville, California, USA - eDNA 5th pass 30_C Kraft BY (version 2) (version 2) | ecosystem: Environmental > Terrestrial > Soil >... | reverse complement strand
TGCATCGGTGCCCACCCCGCCCCATGTGATCGGCGCCGTCGGGCCGTCCACCGGCGCGCCGTCCACCGTCACGCGCTTGCCGTTCGATTCCATTTCAAGCTGCTGCAAATAATCCGGTAACAGGCGCAGCCGCTCGTCATAGGCGAACACCGCCCGCGTCTCCGCACCCTTCAAACGGGTATAGAGCTGGTCAACAAAGGCCGCGCGCAGCGGCAGGTTGTCCCGCCCGTCCGCATCGCGAAAATGCGCGTCCATCGCCGCCGCACCGGCCAGCATGGCCTCAAACTCTTCGCACCCGATCGCCATCGCCACCGGGAAACCGATGGAAGACCAGATGGAATAACGCCCGCCCACGCTTTCAGCGAAGGGCAGGATGCGGGTTTCGTCCACGCCCCATTCCACCGCCTTTTCGGGATAGGCCGTCAGGGCAATCACCCGGCCATAGGCGTCGGTCACGCCGTTTTCCTGCAACCAGCGCAGCGCGCTTTCGGCGTTGGTCATCGTCTCGATGGTGGTGAAGGTCTTGCTCGCCACCGCGATCAGCGTGGTGGCCGGGTCGCAGGCGTCGAACGCCGCTTCCAGCGCCACGCCGTCGATGTTCGACACCACGTGCACGTCCACCATCGGCAGGTCGCGCGCCAACGCGTCCACCGCCAGCGCCGGGCCCAGCGCGGAACCGCCGATGCCGATGTGGATCAGGTGGCGCACATCGCCCAGCGCGCCGTCATGGATCGCCTGCACCAGCACGCACATCCGCTCACGCAGGGCAGCGGCCTCGTCCACACTTTCCTCACGCCCCACGCCGCGCAGCGCGGGATGTTCTGCCGCGCGGTTCTCGGTGGCGTTGACAACTTCCCCGGCAAACAGGCGGCGGCGCAGATCGTCAAACCCGGCAGCAGCAGCCAGTTGCTCGAACCCGGTCAGCAGCTCGCCAGTCAGATGGGTTTTCGACCAGTCGAACAGCATTCCGCCCTCGCCCAGTTCGAACCGCGCGGAAAGCGTCGCGACCCGATCGGGATCGTCACCGAACAGCTCTGCCAGCGTCCGGTGATCGGCCTTCAGTCGCTTCCACATTTCTTCACGCGTCTCGCTCACCAGCGTTTCCCCTTCCCTACAGGACGGCAAACGGGTTAGGGCCAGCCCCCATGAATGCAAACGGGAAAAGCGCCTTTTTTGCGGGTTTCCGCCCTGTCCGCCTGGTCGGGCAAGGTTACACCTCGCGGGCAAAAGCGACACTTCGGCGCGCTATGGTGACACGCGTCCGGCGCAAAGTGACGGCAAAGTGCCATCAAGGTGGCGCCAAAGGGGCGGTTTTCGCCCTTTTCGGCCCTGAACCGTGTCACATGTGTCAACCCGTGGTGGAGGCTGCCCGATGAACTCCGTGACTGAACAGGGATCAGCCGCCGAAACCGTCCCGGCCGGCAAGAAGAAGAAAGAGGAAGGCAGCTTCCTCTGGTTTCTGGTCAAACTGGTGGCCGTGGTGCTGGTGTTCCGCACCTTCATCTTCACCAGCTTCATGATCCCCAGCGAATCGATGATGCCCCGCCTTCTGGAAGGGGACTATCTCTTCGCCGCGAAGTGGCCCTACGGCTATTCACGCGCGTCCCTGCCGCTCGATATAGACGTGGGCAGCGGCCGCCTGTTCGGCAGCGTTCCGGATCGCGGCGATGTGGTGATCTTCAAACACCCGGTCGATCGCGTCGACTATGTGAAGCGCGTGATCGGCGTGCCGGGCGATACCGTGCAGATGGTCGCCGGTCAGGTCGTCATCAACGGCCAGCCGGTGCCCAAGAAGAAGATCGCGGATTTCGTCGTGCCCCAGCGGCCGAACGAAGGGTGCAAGGCAGGCGTCCAGTTCACCGTTCATCTCGAAGATGGACGCGCCGCCTGCCGCTATCCGCAGTATCGTGAAACCTTGCCCAATGGCGTCAGCTACAACGTGCTGGATCTCGGTGCCCGGTGGCAGGACACGACCGAACCGGTCGTCATTCCCGAAGGCAAGCTGTTCATGATGGGCGACAACCGCGACAACTCCATGGACAGCCGCTTCCCGCCCGTCGCCAACGAAGGGGTGGGGCTGGTGCCGGTGGACAACGTCGTGGGCAAGGCCAGCTTCATGTACTTCTCCACCGATGGCTATGCCGAATGGATCAAGCCCTGGACGTGGTTCACCGCCGCGCGCTGGAACCGCATCGGGCACGGCATTTGACGGGGCTGGATGCCAAGACGCGCGCCTGGCTGGAATCGCTCGGCTTCACGGTCGGCGACGCCGCGCTGTGGGTGGAGGCGCTGACTCACGGCAGCACCGGGGCGGCCCGTAACTACGAACGGCTGGAGTTTCTGGGCGATCGCGTGCTGGGCCTCACCATCGCCGAATGGCTCTATCGCCAGAATGGCGGGGCAGAGGGCGAACTGGCGCAGCGGCTCAACGCTCTCGTCAGCCGGGCGGCCTGTGCCCGTATCGCGCGCCATATCGGCGTTCCCGCTCATGTCCGGCTGGGCAAGCAGGCGCGGGATGATGGCGCGGCGGATAGCGACAACGTGCTGGGCGATATCATGGAGGCGTTGCTGGGCGCCGGCATGATCGAAAGCGGCTTTGCCGAAACGCGCGATGTCGCGCTGCGCCTGTGGCAACCGGCGCTGGAAGGGCGCGCGGGCGCATCGAAACATCCCAAGAGCGCGCTTCAGGAATGGGCGGCGGGCAACCAGCGCAAGCCGCCCGAATACGCGATGGTCGATCGCTCCGGCCCGGATCACGCGGCGCGGTTCACCGTTCGGGTAAGCGTCAGGAACGTTGGAGAGGTGGAAGCCACCGCCAGCAGCAAGCAAGAGGCTGAGACGGAAGCGGCTCGGCTGTTTATGGAGAAGTTCGGTTGACACAGAAGTGCGGCGTCGTGGCCGTTATCGGGGCGCCCAACGCGGGCAAATCCACGCTGGTGAACCAGCTCGTGGGCCAGAAGGTCGCCATCACCAGCGCCAAGGCGCAGACCACGCGCGCGCGCCTTCTGGGCATCGCGCTGGCTGATGAAACGCAGATGATTCTGGTGGACACCCCCGGCATCTTCGCGCCGAAACGGCGGCTGGACCGCGCGATGGTCAGCGCCGCGTGGGAAGGCGCGGTGGCCGCGGACGCCGTGCTGCTGGTGGTCGATCCGATCAAGCAACGCAGGCACGAACTGGAACCGCTGCTCGAAACGCTGAAAGACCGCAAGGAACGCAAGTTTCTGGTCCTCAACAAGGTCGACGTGGCGACAAAGGAACCGCTGCTCGCGCTGGCGCAGGATCTGACGGCCAAAGCCGATTTCGCGGAAGTGTTCTTCGTCTCCGCCCTCACCGGCGATGGCGTGCCGGAACTGAAGGCCCATCTTGCCGGCCTGATGCCGGAAGGGCCGTGGCACTATCCCGAAGATCAGGTGTCCGACGCCAGCGAACGTCTGCTCGCGACAGAGGTTACGCGCGAACAGCTCTATCGCCAGCTGCATGACGAACTGCCCTATGACAGCGCCGTGCGGCCGGAAAGCTATCAGCACCGCAAGGACGGCAGCGTCGAAATCCACCAGCAGATCGTGATCGGCCGCGACAGCCAGAAGCCCATCGTGCTCGGCAAACGCGGTGCGAAGATCAAGGCGATCGGCGAGGCCGCGCGCAAGGAACTCAGCGACATCCTCGGCGTGCCGGTCCACCTGTTTCTGCACGTGAAGGTAGAGGAAAACTGGGCCGAAAGCCGCGAGATCTACGAGGAAATCGGGCTGGACTGGGTGCGCTAACAAAGGGGGCTGGGTCTTGGGCGGGAACGGGCTTTCGCAGCAGCAGGGATTGCAGACGGGCGAACGTTTCGAAGCGCTTCACGCCCTCTACGACAACAAGCAGCAATGGGTCCGCCATTACGAAACGCTGCTCGCCCAGCTCACCCCGCTCAGCACGACCGCCAGCCTCGCGATCTCCGCCTATATCGCGGACAAGGCCGATACGCTGGCCTATGCGAAATGGACCCTGCTGGTGCCGCTGGTCCTCAGCCTGTTCGCCCTGTGGTTCACATGGTGGTGCAGTGCAGAGATCAAGCGCCAGTTCAGGCAGATCATCACCGCCGAAATCGGCATGGGCTTCTACGATATCGAAGTTGATGGAGAGCCTGTGCTGCCCGCGATCTACAAGAACTCATCAATCAGCACGCGCCCCATCGTGATCGCCGGCTACATGTCCCAGGCCGTCAGCCTGATCGCCATCGTCGCGGTACTGCTTCTGGTAGGCGGCTGATGGCCCTTCCCGACGTTCTGGGCATGGCGGGCGTGGGGATTGTCCTGACGACCTTCCTGCTCGTTCAATCAGAACGGATGCAGGCGACTTCCCCGGTATACCAGACGCTGAACATGCTGGCGTGCTCTCTGATCGGCGTATCGCTCTACTACAGCTTCAACCTCCCCTCCGCGATCATCCAGACCGCGTGGTTCCTGATCAGCCTCTATGGCCTGCTCCGAAACCTCCTCCATCGTTCAGCGAAGTCTGACGACACGCGGTAGGTAATCAGTCCGCCGTGGCGCTCACCGCTCCTGCCTTCCGCACGCTCCGGAACCGGGCCAGGCTGCACAGCGCCGCCACCACCGCCAGCGCGCACGCGACATAGAGCGGCTGCGGCCCCTGCCCTGCCCCGGCTGCCAGCAGGATGCCCACCATCACCGCCGCCAGTGTCTGACCCAGCAGGCGCGATGTTGACAGCAAGCCACCGGCCGCCGCGGCGCGGTCGATCGGCGCCTGACCAATCAGCAACCGCGAATTGGGGGCGAAGAACAGGCCAAAACCCACCGCCGTCAGGCTCAGCCGCCATGCAATCGCCAAATCGCCACCCGTTCCCGCAGCACGGTCGGGCATCGTCGCCAGCAACAGCAGACCCACGATCGCGATGCTCATACCCGTGATACCCAGCTTGGTCGGCGCGATGCGGTCGCTCATCCATCCCGCCAGCGGCGATACGACCAGCATCGTCAGCGGAAACGGCAGCAGCAGCAGGCCGACCTGATCCGGCGCATAGCCCATCGCCCCTTCCAGCCGGAACGGCAGCGACAGCATCAGCGACCCGGACGCCACGAAGCAGGCGATGGCCGCCAGCGCCGACAGGCCCAGCACCGGCCGGGCCAGCAGGTCCACCGGCACCACCGGATTGGTCCGCGCCTTCTCCCGCCGCACCAGCAATACCGCCGACACCACGCCCGCCAGCGCCAACCCGCCGCCGATCAGCCCGTTCTCATGCGTCGCAAGCTGCATCCCGCCGATCAGCAACAGCATGGTCAACGCGCTCCACAGGCCGCTCAACCATTCAGGCTTCTGCTCCCTCCGCTCAGGCTCCGGCAGCGACCGGCCGAGCAGGAGCGAGATCGCCGCCAGCGGAACCGCCGCCACGAAGACCCACTGCCACGGCGCATGTCCCACGATATAGCCGCCCAGCGTCGGCGCCAGCGCCCCCGACGACGCCACGATCACGCTGTTCACGCCCAGCCCTGTGCCCAGCTTTGATGAAGGGTAGATCTGCCGCAACATGGCCGAAGAAACGCTCAACGCCATACCCGCCCCGATCGCCTGTAAGGCGCGCAGGGCCAGCAACAGGATGAAGTCGTTCACGAACAGGCACAGCGCAGAGGCGACCAAGAACAGCGCCTGCCCCGCCTGATAGAGATTCCGATGCCCCACCCGGTCGCCCAGATTGGCGAACGGCAGCAGGACCATCACCAGCACTAGCTGATAGACGGCCACCACATTGGTCACCGCCCCGTTGTCCACGCCCAGATCCCGAGCGATCGTCGGCAACGCCACAGTCGGAATCGCCCCGTCGAGCACCAGCAGCGCCGTGCCAAAACTGATCGCCGCAATGGCCCAGTAACGACGCGGCGTCGACAGGCCGTCCGGCAAGGTTCTTGAAATCACTTCTGACATCGCGGCCATTTGAAGGCCCTGCCCGGCCGGTTCAAGCCCCGTGCAATCCGGCGAAGGGGCACATCACCGCTTCTTCGCGATGTTCACCCCATCGATCTTGGCCCGCTCCTTGGTCGATTCCTCGGTGCGGTTCAGCGCCTTGGCGATTTCCTTCAGGCCCTTGCCCTTGCCCGCCAGCGTCTTCAGCTTCGCCACCTCGTCGGAGCGCCAGGGCTGGCGGTGCTTTTCAAAGCGTTCGCTCACTCCTCCGTCGCCTTCTTGGCAGCGGCCTTTTTGGCTGGAGCCTTCTTCGCCGCCGCCTTTTTCGCGGGCGCCTTCTTGGCCGGGGCTTTCTTCTTCGCGCCCTTCTTCTTCACCGGGCCTTTGGCGATGCGGGCGTCGATCAGGGCGATCGCCTGTTCCTCCGTCACATCCTCCGGCTTCACATCACGCGGGATCGTGGCGTTGGTGGTGCCGTCGGTGACATAGGGGCCATAACGGCCGGGCATGACCTTGATCTCGCCGCCGCTGGTGGGATGCGCGCCAAGTGTCTTGATCGGCTCCGCCTTCGCGCCCCCACGCGCGCCGCCCTTGCGATTGGCGGCTTCGGCCAGCAACGTCACCGCCGCGTTCATGCCCGTTTCGAACACGTCCCGCGTGCCCGAAAGCTTCGCATACTTGCCGTCATGCGCCAGATAGGGGCCATAGCGGCCAATGCTGGCGGTGATCGGCAGCCCGGTTTCCGGGTGCGCGCCGACTTCGCGCGGCAGGCTCAACAGCTTCAGCGCCCAGTCCAGGTCGAAATCCGGCAGATCCTTGGGGATCGACGCGCGCTTGGCGTCCTTGCCGTCTCCCAACTGAATGTACGGCCCGAACCGGCCGACGCGGCGGGTGACTTCCAGCCCGGTGTCGGGATCGGTGCCGATCGCGCCGTCCTCTTCCGCGCCGTCTTCAGCAGGCTGGCCGAACTTGCGGCGGAAATTGCACTCCGGATAATTGGAGCAGGCGATGAAGGCGCCGAAACGCCCGCCGCGCAGGGACAGGCGGCCATGCTCACGCCCCTCGGCAATGCATTTAGGGCAGGCACGCGGATCGCTACCGTCAGCTTTCGGCGGGAACAGGTAATCCGACAGGAACTCGTCCAGCACCTCGGTGACCTCGGATGGCTTGCGCTCCATCACCTCGTCACTCTTCGGTTTGAAATCGCGCCAGAACGCTTCCAGCACCGCTTTCCATTCCGCACGACCGCCAGACACCTCGTCCAGCTCGTCCTCCATTCCGGCGGTGAAGTCGTAAGCGACGTAGCGCGAGAAGAAGCGTTCGAGGAACGCCGTCAGCAGCCGGCCGGAATCCTCGGCGAAGAAGCGGTTCTTCTCCGTGCGGACGTAATCACGGTCCTTCAGCACCTGAATGGTGGAAGCGTATGTGGACGGGCGGCCGATACCCAGTTCTTCCAACCGCTTGACCAGGCTCGCCTCGGAATAACGGGGCGGCGGCTGGGTGAAGTGCTGATTGGCCTCCACGCCCAGCTTGGCCGGGCTGTCGCCCTGCTTCATCAGCGGCAGCAGGCCCTCAGCCTCGTCATCGTCATTCTTCTGGTCGAAGCTTTCCTCATAGACCGCGAGGAAGCCGGGGAACTTCACCACCTGCCCGGTGGCGCGCAACTCGTTACGGCCGGTCCCATCGCGCAGCGTCACCGTGGTGCGCTCAAGGCTGGCGGCGGCCATCTGGCTCGCCATCGCGCGCTTGAAGATCAGGTCGTACAGCTTCGCCTCATCCCCTGAACCGGCGCGGCCGCGGATGAAATCGGTCGGACGGATCGCCTCGTGCGCTTCCTGCGCGTTCTTGGCTTTGGTCTGATAGATGCGCGGTTTTTCCGGCAGGTAATGGCCGGAAAAGCGATCCGCGATGGCCTTGCGCGCGGCGGAAATGGCGCTGCCATCCATCTGTACGCCATCCGTACGCATGTAGGTGATCGCGCCCGCCTCATAGAGGTTCTGCGCCAGACGCATTGTGTGGCTGGCCGAATAGCCCAGCTTGCGCGCCGCTTCCTGTTGCAGGGTGGAGGTGGTGAACGGCGGCGCCGGATTGCGCTTCAGCGGCTTCGTCTCGACACCTTCCACGGTGAAGCGCCCCGCCTCAACCGCGGCTTTCGCGCGATCGGCGATGCCCTTGTCACCCAGCGACAGCTTGTCGAGCTTGTTCCCCTCGAACATCACAAGCCGGGTGTCGAACTCCGTCCCGTCATGCTGCATCCGCGCCACGACCGACCAGTATTCCTGCGGCGTGAATGCCTCGATCTCACGCTCGCGATCCACGATCAGTCGCAGCGCGACCGATTGAACGCGGCCCGCGCTCTTGGCGCCGGGGAGCTTGCGCCACAGCACCGGGCTGAGCGTAAAGCCGAACAGGTAATCCAGCGCACGGCGGGCCAGATAGGCGTCGATCAGATCGGTATCCAGATCGCGCGGATGCGCCATCGCCTGCGTCACCGCATCCTTGGTGATCGCGTTGAAGGTGACACGCTCTACCTCTTTGGGCAGCGCCTTGCGCTTCGCCAGCAGTTCCCTGACATGCCAAGAAATCGCCTCCCCCTCACGATCAGGGTCGGTGGCCAGGATCAGACGGTCAGCCTTTTTCGCCGTATCGGCGATTTCCTTCACCCTGCTGGTCTTGTCGCGATAGGTTTCCCAATCCATCGCAAAGCCTTCGTCCGGCCGCACGCTGCCATCCTTGGGCGGCAGATCGCGAACATGGCCGTAACTGGCCAGAACCTTGTAGTCCTTGCCGAGGTACTTCTCGATAGTCTTCGCCTTGGCCGGCGATTCAACGATGACAAGCTGCATGGGGGTGAGGCAGTCCTTACGTGTACGTACGCGCGAGGGTGGTGGCGGATGGCGCCGTTCGTCAAGCGGTCAGCGAAACGCGCCCCCCGGCGTGCCTGGCCAACCTGCCCGCAATCTCCAGTTCCAGCAATGCCATCTGCACCGCGCCCGTGCTTGCGCCGCTCTGGCGGACGATTTCGTCCACGCCCACCGGTGCGCTGGTCAGCAACGTCGCGATGTCCGCCGGATCGTCGGCCAGCGCATCCTCGGCCGCGAAGAACAGCGGCTGTACCTCTCGCACGACCGATCGCAGCGTTCCGTCGAAGGTGGTCAGCAGTTCCACCACGTCCTCCACCGATTGCACCAGCACCGCGCCTTCACGGATCAACTGGTTGCAGCCGTGGCTACGCGCATCGAGCGGGCTGCCGGGAATGGCCATGACCTCGCGCCCATATTCGCCCGCCAGCCGCGCGGTGATAAGCGAGCCGCTTTTCGGCGCGGCCTCCACCACCAGCGTTCCCAGCGCCATGCCGGCGATAATACGGTTGCGGCTGGGGAAATGGCTGCCGCGCGGTTCCGTGCCGGGCGCCTGTTCGGCGATCAGCAGCCCCTCAGTCGCGATCCGTTCCTGCAAGTTCGCGTGCTGCGGCGGATAAGCGATGTCGATGCCGCTGGCGATCACACCAACGGTGCGCGGGAAAGCCCCTTCGTGGGCGGCGCCATCGATGCCGCGCGCGAGGCCGGACACCACGGTGAAGCCTCGTTCTGAAAGCCCCCGCGAAAAATCGCGCGCCAGCTTCACCGCAGCGGCGGAGGCATTGCGCGCACCGACCACGGCGATACTCGGCCCGCTTGCCAGCGCCGGGTCGCCCCGCACGATCAGGATCGGCGGCGCGCTTTCGGTCTGCCGCAGCAGATCGGGATAGCCGGGCATGTCGTGAAACAGGTAGCGCGCGCCGGCAGCGCGCACCGCCGTCACCTCCCGCTCCACATTTTCGCGGGATGCCGCCCGATAGCCCTTGCCCGCCCTCCCCGCGAGATCGGGCAAGGCATCCAGCGCCGCGCGCGCATCGCCGAAGCGGCGCAGCAGTTGCGCGTAGCTGACCGGCCCGATGTTGGGCGAACGCAGCAGACGGATGCGGGCGAAAGCTTCGTCTTGTGACAGCGCGGCAGGCACGGTCATTTGCCTTTACCGACCCTTGGCTCCGTCCCCGCGCGCAGGCGGGCGATATTCTCGCGATGCAGGAAGAGCACGATCACGGCAATCGCCGCCAGAACGGGCACGAGGCTGGAATAGCCGAACAGCGCCGCCGCGATTGGCGCAATTACCGCGGCGCTCATGCCCGAGAGCGAGGATATGCGGGTCGTCGCCAGCAGCCCCAGCCAGACGACCGCATAAGCCAGCCCGATCGGCAAGCCGAGGCCGAAGCACACGCCCGCCGTCGTCGCCACGCCCTTGCCGCCCTTGAACTTCAGCCAGATCGGGAAACAGTGCCCGATCACCGCGCCCAGCGCCGCAAACCCGGCGACTTCCGGCCACCATTTCCACGCCAGGAATACGGCCAGAAAACCTTTCGCCAGATCGAGGAGCAGAGTCGCCGCCGCCAACCCCTTGCTGCCCGTGCGCAGCACGTTGGTGGCGCCGATATTGCCACTGCCGATCTGGCGGATGTCCCCCTTACCCGCCGCCATCGCCAGCAGCAGGCCAAAGGGGACAGAACCCAGCGCATATCCGAACGCCAGTGCCGCGACCCAATCCACATCCATCCCCTTTATCGAAGAATGCACTGCTTTGATTTTTCGAACGACAAAGTAAAGACGGCGGCCAGACAAGTTTGCTGCCGAGTGGGGGTTTTCAGTTCCGAAATGGATGCAACGGCTCCCATTCTCCTGTTCGATTCCGGTGTCGGCGGCCTCACTGTGCTGGCGGAGCTTCGCAAGCTGTTACCGCAAGCACCCGTGATCTATGCTGCCGACACGGCTGGCCTGCCCTATGGCGAAAAGACAGAAGCGGAAATTGCGGCGCGCGTAGCGGGGCTGCTGGGGCGGCTGTCGGAACGTTATTCGCCGCGCCTCATCACCATTGCCTGCAACACTGCATCCACGATCGCACTCGGCATGGTGCGCGATGTGCTGAACGTGCCGATCGTCGGCACCGTCCCGGCCATCAAGCCTGCGGCGGCGATGACCCGCACGGGCGTCATCGGCCTGCTCGGCACCGCAGCGACCATCCGACAGGGCTATGTCGACCGGCTGGAGGCGGAATTCGGCAATGGCCACCGATTGCTGCGCCATGCCGAGCCGGGCCTTGTTGCCGCGGCGGAAGCGCGACTGCGGGGCAAGCCGGTGGACCCGGCTGTATTCACCCGCGCCGCAGAGGGGCTGCGGTCGCAACCCGGCGGCGCTTCCATCGATACCGTGGTTCTGGCCTGCACCCATTTCCCGCTGGTGGAACGGGAATTGCAGGCCGCTTTCGGGCCGAACGTTGATTTTGTCCACGGCGCGGAAGGGATCGCCCGGCGCATCGCATTTCTCACGCAAGGGCAGGAATTCGTGCGGGAAGTGCCTGATTTCGCAGTTTTCACCGGCCAGTCTCCCGATCTTGCTGCTTTGGCCGCTTTCGGGCTGGACCGCAGCTTAACGCTTTAGTTGCGAATCTCTCGCAAACTCCGTGCTTTAATCGTCGTTCCGCTTCTACTAAGCGGCACGGGACTCAACGGCCGTGCGGGATCGCGGCGCTGATACGGATAAGTCCGCTGAACTACGATCATATCTTCGATCAGGCGATCCAGCGTCTCCATTCGGAGGGGCGCTACCGCGTGTTCATCGACATCCTGCGCAACAAGGGCATGTTCCCCAACGCGCGCTGCTTCGCCGGGCATAACGGGCCGAAGCCGGTCACCGTGTGGTGTTCCAACGATTACCTCGCGATGGGTCAGCACCCCAAAGTCGTCGCCGCGATGGAAGAAGCGCTGCACGATGTCGGCGCCGGCAGCGGCGGCACGCGCAACATTGGCGGCAACACGCACTACCACGTCGATCTGGAACGCGAACTGGCGGACCTGCACGGCAAGGAAGGTGCGCTGCTGTTCACCAGCGGCTACGTTTCCAACGACGCCACCCTTTCCACTCTCGCCCGCCTGCTGCCGGGCTGCGTGATCTTCTCCGACGCGCTGAACCACGCCAGCATGATCGCCGGCATCCGCAATTCCGGCTGCGAGAAGCGCATCTGGCGGCACAACGACGTCGCCCATCTTGAAGAGCTGCTGGCGGCCGAAGATCCTTCCGTGCCGAAGCTGATCGCGTTCGAGAGCGTCTATTCGATGGACGGCGATATCGCCCCGATCCACGCGATCTGCGATCTGGCCGAAAAGTACAATGCGCTGACCTACATCGATGAAGTTCACGCCGTCGGCATGTACGGCGCGCGCGGCGGCGGCATTTCGGAACGGGATGACGCCGCGCACCGCATCGACATCATTGAAGGCACATTGGGCAAGGCTTTCGGCGTAATGGGCGGTTATATCGCCACCAATACGCGCATTATCGACTGTATCCGCAGCTATGCGCCCGGTTTCATCTTCACCACCTCGCTCAGCCCGGTGCTGGTCGCCGGCGTGCTGGCGGCAGTGCGCCACCTGAAGGAAAACAGCGAGGAACGCGATGGCCAGCAGGCGGCGGCCGCCTCGCTCAAGCGCCATTTCCGCGAGGCCGGGCTGCCGGTGATGGATTCCACCACGCACATCGTGCCGCTGATGGTCGGCGATCCGGTGCGGGCGAAGAAGATCAGCGATATCCTGCTGGCCGAATACGGCGTCTATGTGCAGCCGATCAACTTCCCGACTGTGCCGCGCGGCACGGAGAGGCTGCGGTTCACCCCCGGCCCCGCTCATACAGAAGAAATGATGGCGGAACTGACGACGGCTCTGGTCGAAATCTGGGACCGGCTGGACCTGCAACTGCGGCAGGCCGCCTGACCCGCCTTCGGGGTTCCCGACAGCCGCAGCGGTCCACATGACGGCCGCCGCCGCATGTTGAATCTCGATCGCCTGACAGAGGCGGCGCGCAGCGCGTATCAGTACAGTTCCGGCCGCATGATCGCGCTTACGCGCGTGGTGCTTGCCTTCGTGTTCCTGTTCGCGCTGTGGATCGATCCCGACCAGCCAGCCCGAGTGGTTATCGTCGGTTACATCCTGCTTGGCGGTTATTTCCTGCTCGCGATCGCAATGCTGGCACTCAGCTGGCGCAGCTGGTGGTGGGATCATCGCCTGGCATGGCCGCTCATGGCGGTGGACATCTGCGCCTTCCTCTGACGGCCGCGTCATGACCACCGTCCTGCTCGCGGACGACCACCCCTTCATGCGTGCAGGCGTGGAAGCCGTGCTGAGGGAATCGCCATTCCGGATCGTCGCCACGGCAGCCACGGGTGAAGAGGCGCTGCAAAAACTGGCGGAGCACGAGCCGGAGCTTTGCATCCTCGACGTGCGCATGCCCGCCCGCAATGGCGTAGAAGTGCTTCAGGCCACGCGTGAGAGGGGGGACCAGCGCCCGGTGGTTCTGTTGACCGCGGAACTGGAAGACGCAGCCCTGATCGCCGCCCTGCGCGCGGATGTGAACGGCATAGTGCTTAAGCACGTTGCCGAGGAGGCTCTGCTCGACTGTCTGGAAGCGGTCGCCGCCGGCCAGAAAGCCATTCCGGCAGACTTGCTGAACCATGCCGAGGCGCTGCTAGCGAAAGGGGAACCGCGCCATCCGCTTGGCGACCTTACCCCGCGCGAACGCCAGATCGCGGAACTTGTCGGTGGCGGACTGCGTAATCGCGATATCGCCTCGTCTCTCGGAATGTCGGAAGGCACCGTGAAGGTCTATCTGCACGTGATCTATCAGAAGCTCGATATCGATAATCGCACCGAACTGGCCCTGATCGCCCACGGACGTCGCGACCTGATCCGCTGATCGGCAAAAGAGAAAGGCCCGCGCACTTCACGTGAAGCGGCGGGCCTCTTTCCTGGCAACTTGGCGATTTTACCGCAGGCTAACGACGTTGTCGCTCTTGCGCGGATCTTCACGGCTGCCGTTGTAAAGGCTTGCCATCGGCTCATCCGACACGATCACCGCCTCGGCCATGCCGAAGCCGTTGAACCGCGTCTTCATCGCCGCGCCATAGGCGCCCAGCATGCCGATCTCGATCCAGTCACCTGCCTGAATGTCCGCCGGCAGCATGAAGGGGCCCTTCATGAAATCGGCATCGTCACAGGTCGGGCCGTAGAACGAAAACTCCTCCAGCGGCTGGGTCAGATCGTCTTCCAGCGCCCGCACCGGAAACCGCCAGGCAACGTGCGCGGCGTCAAACAGCGCGCCATAGGCGCCGTCGTTGATGTAGAGCTCGTCACCGCGACGCTTCTCCACCTTCACGATCATCGAGCTGTATTCAGCGCACAGCGCACGGCCCGGTTCCGCCCAGAGTTCCGCCGAATAGGAAATCGGCAGGTTCTCGAAATGACGGTGGATCAGCGCGAAGTAATCTTCGAGCGGCGGCGGCTCCATGCCCGGATACGACGAGGGAAACCCGCCACCGACATCGATGATATCGACCAGCACCGCAGCTTCGGCGATCGCGGCACGCGCACGTTCCAGCGCCTGCACATAGGCAAACGGCGTCATCGCCTGGCTGCCCACGTGGAAGCAGATTCCCAGCGCATCGCAATGCTGACGAGTCGCCTGCAAAAGCGACGCTGCATCAACCAGATCGGCGCCGAACTTCGCAGCCAGCGACAGTTCCGAATGCTCAGAAGAAACGCGCAAGCGGACAAGCAGGTTCAGGTCTTTCGCCCCGCTCGTCGCTTCCACGATCTTGGCCAGTTCCTCGTGAGTATCGAGGCTGAACGTGCGTACGCCATGGGTCGCATAGGCTTCGGCGATTGCGCTGCGCGTCTTGACCGGGTGCATGAAGCACAGGGTGGCTTCCGGCAGCAAATCCCGCACCAGCCGCACCTCGGCAATCGAGGCGACATCGAAATGCGTGATGCCCGAATCCCACAGTATCTGCAGCAGTTCGGGCGAGGGATTCGCCTTCACCGCATACATGGTCTTGCCCGGAAACTTCTCCGCGAAGAAACGGGCAGCGCGCGCCGCAGCGTGCGGGCGATTGCAGATAACGGGTTCGTCCGGCGCGAGGGCGCGAACTACAGCCTTGGCGTCAGGATGGTTGTGCAACTCAAGGGACCCCCAACAAAAAACTAGCGAACAAGCTGCCTTGCGGTTGGAAGTCCCCATGGGGCAGCGAAGGCGCGCATATATGTGGGCGCGGCTGAACTGCAAGTTAAAAAAGTGCGGGTCGTTTCAGCCCTGCGGTGAACCCAGCCTTCGTGCGAAAACATGCGAGATTTCGCTGAACCCGTGCGCTTCGAAGAACGCGTGAGCACGATGGTTTTCGCGCCCCGATTCGAGGAAGGCCCAGGCGGCGCCCCTCTCCTCGATTCGAGCCACGAGTCGCTCCAGAAGCTGACGGCCAATACCTCCGCCCCGCATGGTGGGATCGACGGCCATGTCCTCAATCACCCCATAAGGATTAGGTCCATCCAGTTCCCACGAAACGATTCCGATGCCGACGATGCGTCCATCCTCGTTACGTGCAATCAGGAGATCGTCGGCTGGAAGCGATGAAAACTCTTCCAGATATCGCGCCTCAAGATCGGGAACCCAGCTTGCTCCGTCCATGCTGAGCCCGCACTGGATTTCGCTATGGCTGATATAGCTGGCCTGACTGCTGATAGCCGCAGCTGCGAAGCTGGCTGCTTCCTCCGCAGATGCGCCGCTGTCCCATGTGAAAGACAGCTTTGCAGCAGGGCCACCCTCATGCTTGACCGACGGGCCGGCTGAAGGCGCAATGACCGGAACGGGCACACGCCAATTCTCGATCACACCGCACTTCAGAACATCCGCGACTTTTCCGTAGAACACTTTGCGCCGAGCGTTGTGATCGTTGTGGTTCCAATCCAGCATGACGCCGGAATCAAACACCTCACGAACGTCCAGAGTGTAGTTGTCGCGATATTCCGCCAGCCACTGACGCCGGAAATAGGCGAATTCCAGCACTTCGTAGAACCACGCCACCCAACTCGCATAGACTTCGGGCTGAATGACCTCCTTCTTTCGGAACCGACTCGCCGCTTCGAACAGATTGAGGCATTGGTAGAAAAAGGCGTCAGCCTCTTCCTTCAGCTGCAACTCCGGCTTGCCGAGAATGTTCTCGCCGGTTTCACCCCAGTGCAGGGCGTCGAAATGCGCCGCTTTGTACTTGAATACTTCCAGCGACGCGAGTTCCAGGCTGAGGTAGGCTGCACCCTTCTCGATCCGTCTCTCCCGCAAAAGCGTGTAGAGAAACGAACCGACCGCCAGCATGAGAGCGAGGGATGCGACCAGCGCCTCCATCCCTCGCATCCCGAAAAAGCTGACGCCCTGCGTTGCAAACAGGGCAATGCTTTCCTCCCCCATCGGATCAGGCGAACAGCTTGGCCCAGCGGCGCGCGGGCCGATCCTTCCAGATACCCCGGTGATAGGCGTCACTGGCCAGCAGCGGCATCACGGAAGCGGCCTCGGCGAAAACCATCTGCTCGATGCCGGTGTTGACCTTACCCCAGCTCGCCGCTTCCTGCAGCGTGGAAGAGGAACAGGCCCCGTCGCGCACGTCAGCCACGGTGATCTGCACAGCGTATTTGTGCACCTCGACATCCTCATGTCCGAGGATCTCGGCGCAGACCACGGTGTCCTGAATGAAGTTCTTCGGAACGCCGCCGCCGATCATCAGCAGGCCGGTGGTGCCGGCCTTGATCTTGATCTGAGTCAGCTCGCGGAAGTCGGCCACGGAATCGATCGCGACATAAGGCCGCCCAGCCTTCATCGCCTCCACCTGGTGCTTCACCAGCCCGAAACCGGCAGAGCTATCGGAGAACGCAGGGCAGAAGATCGGCACGTCATGCTCATAAGCGAGCTTTACGAGGCTGTTTTCCTTCTTGCCGTGTTCGGCGAGATACTTGCCCATCTCACGGATAAAAGCGCGGCTGGAATAGAGCCCTGCGGGAATGGATTCGGCGATCTCGAAGATCGTGTGATCGACGTGCTGAAGCTGCTCCTCGTCAATATAGGTGTCGTAGATACGATCGATATAAAGCGAGCGCAGGGTGTCATCATCAGGGATTTCAAGCGCTTGGTAATGCTTGTGGCCAAGCCCTTCGAAGAAATCCATGTCCACGATGGTGGCGCCCGTGGCGACGACGCCGTCGATCATGTTGTTACGCAGCAGTTCCGCATAAAGATCCATGCAGCCAGCGGCGCTGGTGGAACCGGCGACAACAAGGAAGATGGAGCAATCCTTGTCTTCCAGCATCTGGTTATAGATGCGGGTGGCGCGCGCCAGATCGCGGCTGGTGAAGCTCATCTTCCCCATCGCGTCGATGATAGGCCGGGCATCGAAGCTCTTGATATCGATGTGTTCGACTTCGGTCGAAAGCAGTTCCGCCTTGCGGGTGTCGTTCACTGTCCCATCGCTCATGACTTCGGCAAATCCTTCTGGTCTGCGGGAAAAACGGGGGCGGCCACAGCGCGTTCCCCGTAAAAGGCGCGCCCGATAGAGGGTGCTCTCATTCAAGTAAATACGCGACGTGGCGGCACCATGACAATGGCGGAAAACCGTGCTTCTCGCCAGCGCCGACATGCAAAGCGCGTAATGGGCGCAGTGCCAGCATTTCTTGCCCGGCAGGTTCAATTGACAGTGCAATTTCCGCACTTCACGCTCTTCGTACTGGAATGGAGATGAAGCATGATCGGAGTAGGCACCCTTCCCCCGGTGATCGTCCTCGCTGCGTGGACGATGGTCATGTGGGCGTGGATGTACCGGGCGAGGATGCCGGAATTGAGGCGCGCCGCGCTGAGCGAGGAGGAGCTTTCGACGCTTACACAGGCCCGGCTGGACCAGATGCTCCCACCAAGCAGCCAGTGGAAAGCGCATAATTACAATCACCTGCATGAAGCACCAACCGTATTCTATGCGGTTGCACTGGTTCTGGCGGTAATCGGACAAGGGGATGGGTTAAGCGCGCTTCTCGCCTGGCTTTATGTAGTGCTGCGGATCGCGCATTCGCTGATCCACGCCACGAACAACCGCGTTATGCGAAGGTTCGTCGTATTCACGCTGTCGAGTGTAGTGCTGATGGCGCTCATCCTGCGCGCCGCGATTGCATTTGTATGATCGAACTGCACCCCGCCGCCACGCGTACGAAGGGCCAGAACGAAAAAGGCCGCCGGATTGAACCGGCGGCCCTTCGTTGTGGTGTGTTTGCTTAACCTACGGGCTGGTCGGCAGGTCCACGTCTTTCCCGTCCTGGTCATTGACCTGGAAAAGAATGAAAACGAGCAGACCGGCAGCCAGCAGACCCAACAGAAGCGGAGCACCGCCGCCAGCTTCTTCGGAAGCGGAAACAGGAGCGGCCGTACGAACCGGCGCCGCATGCGCGACGGTACCGCCCGCAACCATGGCTGCAACGGCAGCCCCGAGGAACAACTTACGCATTTCTATCTCCAGGCCGTTGTTTCGCTGGCGTTTAAGCGCATCAATCGATGGGCTGCAAGGGCCTTTGGCCCCGTAAACCATTCTTTACGCTTGATCGCCGGGTTCGGAACGCCCCCATCGGAGGGACGGTTCCGAATGCGTTCCCCAAACGAAACGATTATCTAGATATGTGTTGCAGCAATGTTACGGTTATTGACGCAATCAGACCGGAAGGCCGATATAATTCTCGGCAATACTCGTCTGTGCAGCGCGGCTGGAGGCAATGTAGTCAAGCTCCGCAACCTGCATCGCGCGTTCAAACGACCCATCTTCGGGGAACCGGTGCATCAGCCGAGTCAGCGACCAGGAGAACCGTTCCGCTTTCCACACTCGCGACAGCGCGCGCGCGGAATAGGCCGTAATCGTATCTGCATCATTCTTGCGGAAATATCCGGACAGTGCCTCGGCCGCATAATGTACGTCGCTGGCGGCCAGGTTGAGGCCCTTGGCGCCAGTCGGGGGTACAATGTGTGCAGCGTCGCCACACAACAGCAAAGAACCGTACCTCATCGGTGCAAAGACGTAGCTGCGCAGCGGGGCGATCGATTTTTCAAGCGCCGGGCCGCGAACGATATGCCCGGCGGCTTCTGGCCCCAGACGTATGGCGAGTTCATCCCACAACCTGTCGTCCGGCCATTCCTCCACCCGATCGGTCAGCGGCACATCGATATAATACCGGCTGCGCGAATGGCTGCGCATCGAAGCGAGTGCGAAGCCACGCTCATGATTGGCGTAGATCAACTCGTGATTGCAAGGCGGAACATCGGCGAGAATGCCGAGCCAGCCGAACGGATACTCGCGATGGTATTCGGTGCCCACACTCGCCGGGATGGCGCGTCGGCTGGGACCGTGAAAACCATCGCAACCGACAATGAAGCGCGCATCTATTCGATGTTCTGCCCCATCCAGAGTGTAAGTCACCCACGGCGTATCACCATCCACATCGTGCAGCGCAACTGCGTCGACCCCGTAAACAATTTCCAGTCCACGTTCCTCCGCAGCGTCCATCAGATCGCGCGTAAGTTCGGTCTGGCCATAGACCACCACCTGCCCACCGGTCAGCGCAGCTATATCGATACGGATAAGCCGCTCGCCATCGGCAAGATTGAAGCCGTCGTGCGGCAGTCCTTCCGCCTTCAGCCGCGCATCAAGCCCCAGACGCTCCATCAGCGATACGGTGATCTGCTCCAGCACTCCGGCCCGGATACGCCCGAGAACGTAATCAGGCGACTGCCGTTCAAGCACGACACACTCTATGCCTTCAGCGCGAAGAAGGTGGCCAAGCAGCAGGCCGGCAGGTCCTGCGCCAATAATGCAGACTTGGGTTTTCATGAGGGCGCGCCCTAGCCTGCGCGGATGGAAGCGGCAAGAATGAGCGGCAAGGTCTGCCAGTTGTTCTGTGCCAACGAAAGACAGCCCTTCAGTTTTAGCGCGCCAAGGCGTCGTTTATAGTTAACGGCCTGTTTACGTGCTCCCGAACACGCAGTATGAGAGAGCTACGCAGTTCACCCCCTTACGCGAGTCCGCATGAAGGGATCGCGGAAATCGGGTGTTCTTCGAAATCAATCACAAAAACCGGTCGCGCTTGGCTCGAATGATAAAGGATACGCAATGATGAAACGCGCCCTGTTACCACTCGCCTTCGCTGCGGCGATGTGCGCCTCCACTGCACATGCCGCAATCGGCATCACTGCCACCCCCGCCGTAGATCCCTACGGCGGCCCGACCCCGACCTATGATTTCGAAGCAGATACCGCAGCCATCACCGGCGGATCGCGTGTATTCGGTGACATCACCGGTCAGCACGTGGAACCGCTCGGCAGCAACAGCTGGTACTATTCCGTCGGCCCGACCGACGGATCGCCTGCCACGCTGACGCTGGCCGGCGGCCTGGTGGAATCGATCAGCTTGCTGTGGGGCACCGTTGACGACTACAACACGCTGGAACTGTTCGATTCTCTCAACAACCTGCTTGGAACCGTCACTGGCTCGCAGGTCATCAGCGGCGGAACCTTCGGCAGCAGCAGCCGTCTGGTAACGCTCGCACTGACCGGCGATACGCAGAGCGTGGCGAAGCTGAAGTTCACTTCCACCTCGAACGCATTCGAGTTCGACAACGTGGCTGTCACTGCCGCGGTGCCGGAGCCAACGACCTGGATGATGCTCATCCTCGGCATGCTCGGCGTCGGCTTCGCAATGCGTCGCAAGGCGTCGGACGACAGCGTACGTATCCGCTACGCCTGATCCGCGTTCGATCGATTAAAAAAGAACGAAGAGGGGGCCGACAAGATCGGTCCCCTTTTTTGCCTGCCAGTAACCTGCGATCAATAGATCGGGACTATCAACACTGAGGTCCGTCCGCACCGGAACGGGACGTTCCGCCAAATTGCACTTCCCTGCGGCCGGAACTCAATGCAATACCCCCTAATTCAGGGCAATATCCACTTCTAGGTCTTCCGGGAGAGATGGTGGACGACACCGCACACAGTTTCGATAACGGCTCTCCGCCCGCCGCGCCCTTGCGCGGCGAGGGTGAGTTGTTGAACGGCCACTCTGGCGGCGCGGGATCAGCGACGGTCGCGGCCTCCTCCACTCCACAGCGCCGCATCCGGTTCGGACTTTCAGATCTTTTACTTCTGCTGGGATTCGCCGCGATCATCATGCCGACGCTGATCGACGTCGCGGAAGAGATGTGGTCCACGGAAGAAGGTGCCCACGGCCCCATCATTCTGATGACGGGCCTCTGGTTGCTGTGGATCAAGTGGCCCAGCGTGCGCGACAGCATTCAGCCGCCTCCGGCATGGAAAGCCGCACTGGTTCTGGTGCCGCTGCTGATTCTGCTCCCCATCGTACGGATTACCGATCTCATCGAGATCGAAGGCTACGTGATGTATGCAGCGGTCATCGCCGCAGTCTATGCCCTCGTCGGCGGTACCGTGATCCGCAAACTGGCGTTTCCGCTGGTCTATCTGGCCTTCGTCTTTCCGCCGCCGCAGTCACTGATATACGCGATGACCATGCCGCTGAAGGTCGCCATCAGCGAAGCTTCGATCGCGCTGCTCAAGTTGTTCGGTTATCCGATCGGCGGAACGGGGGTGATGATCCAGATAGGACAATACCAGTTGCTCGTCGCAGCTGCCTGTTCCGGCCTCAATTCAATCGTATCGCTGTCCGCGCTGACGATCTTCTACATCTATGTGCGGCACGCCAGCAATTTACGCCACGCCGCCTTGCTGTTGCTGGCTGTCATACCCATCGCAGTGGCCGCGAACTTCATCAGGGTCATCATCCTGATCCTGCTGACGTACCATGCGGGTGAAGCCACGGCGCAGAGCTTCCTGCACGATCTGGCGGGCCTGACCATGTTCGCCACCGCGCTGGTTCTTATCTATCTGGTCGATCTCGTCCTGCAGAAATTTCTCTCGCGGCAGTCTGAGAGTAGCGTGTCATGAACGACGAAGCGCAAACGCCTAACGGCTCCCGGTTTACCCGTCGCAAAATTCTGATCGGCATGGGCATGGTAGCTGTATCCGGCACAGCTATGGCCCGCATGCCAAAGCCGAACACCGAGCCGATCGACACGAAGAAGTTCAACGAGCTGATACCGGATCAAGTCGGTCAGTGGCGTTTTGCTTCTCAAAGCGGGCTCGTTCTCCCTCCTTCAGACGCATTGTCTGATCGACTTTACGACAACCTCGTGACGCGCGTTTATGTTGACGGGCAAGGGAACGGGGTCATGTTTTTGGCCGCCTATAACAATCGCCAGGCAGGTATCGTTCAGATTCACCGCCCTGAAATCTGCTATCCGGCGGGCGGCTTCTCTCTGTCCGAGACCACCGATGTGGACATTCAACTCGACAACGGCCGCGTTTTGCCGGCCAGCGCCTTTCTGGCGCGCGGGCATGATCGGAATGAAACTGTCCTTTACTGGACCCGGCTTGGCGATGATTTTCCACGCAGATGGGCGTTACAGCGGCTTTCGGTTGTTCGTTCCAACCTGCAAGGTATCGTCCCCGATGGCTTGCTGATCAGGGTATCCACGCTGGGCGACGATGTACCGGTTGAAATAGAGACCTTGAGCCGCTTCGTGGCTGATTTCGTCGATGCGGCACCGCCCGCTCTGCGGCCAATTCTGTTCGGCTCAAACCAGGCATAGAATTTCGCGACCGCTTTAGCGGCGCGGAGAGGAAGGAACTGACAAATGGATTATCGATCGGGCAAGCGACAAGTGCTCAAACGGGGTCTTTCCTGGACGGCCGTAGTAACGGCGGCGATATTCCTCGCCGGATGCGACAAGCAGCCCGAAGGGCAGGTCGTGGCCGTGGTGAATGGTGACGAAATCACTCTGCAGGAACTCAATGCAGAACTGGGCAACGCCCAGCTTCCCGAGGGTGCCGCCAAGGACGAAATCCGCAATCAGGCGCTGGATAACATCATCAACCGGCGCCTGCTTGCCGGTGTAGCGCGTGAACAGGGCATCGACAGCAGCCCCGATTTCATCATCCGCCGTCGTCAGCTTGAAGAAGCCCTGCTGGTGCAGATGCTGGCACAGAAAACGGCCCGGCCAATGAAGCAGCCGACCAGCCAGGAAATCACCGAATTCGTTTCGCAGAATCCGCAGATGTTTGCCGACCGGTCTGCCTTGATGCTCGATCAGATCCGCTTCGCGACTCCTCCAACCCAGGACTATCTGAAGGCTCTGGAGCCGGCGAAATCGATGGCCGAAGTCGTCACCACGCTCAATCGCCTCGGGATCAAGTTCGAACGCGGGAATGTTCAGGCCGATACGGCCACGATGCCGCTGGAACTTTTCAATCGACTTAAGGCGGTTGGAACCAGCGAGCCGTTCATCATTCCGGGCCCGGGCGGCGTTGCCGTGAGCCAGCTCGTCGCCAGCAGGGCCGCCCCGCTGCCGGAAAATCAGGTGACCCCGGCTGCCACCAACCTGATCCAGCGCCGCAATCTGGCGAACGAACTGAATTCGATGATCGAATCGGCGAAGGCCGAGGCTGGCATCGATTATCAGGAAGGGTTTGCCGCACCGAAGTCAGGCGCAACCACTTCGGAAGACGCAGCACGTGAGGCTTCGTCTGCCGCTCCCGACACTCAGGCCGCTGCGGCGGAGTAAGTTGTAATGGCTGGCCGGCCGGGCGCATCGCTCCGGCCGGCCAGTTGATCCCGGGATGGCTCACCCTTCCGGACGGCGCGGCGTGCGGTTCCAGCTTGCCTCTGGCTTGCGCAGAAACCTGGCATAGACCGGCAGTTTCCACAAAACGTAGACCGGCGCACGCAACAGGGCGTGGCCACTTAGATAAGCCCTTCCCTCGCCCAGCCACGCGGCAACCACCATGGTCAGCGCGAACAGCGTTATGGCGGCCAGCGTGGCCAGTGCCGCAGCACTGCCGCCCAGCAGTGCCAGTACCACCTGCAAGGCAAGCGCCGCCCCGGCCAGCACCAGAAGAAGCGCCAGTGGCGGAACCGCGAGGTGCAGGCCCAGCAGGATTTCAGGAAGGGAAATGCGCCGCAAACCCCCGAACAGGACGGGAAGCGCATCGCGGCAAAGGGTCTTCAGAAACCCGTGTTCCCATCTTGTGCGCTGGGCCAGCGTATCGCCCAGTGCAGCGGGCGCGCTTCGCACCTCCGCCTCTTCGATCAGCTTGGGCGGATAGCCTTTGCGAGTCATCGCGACACCGAAAGACAGATCTTCCACGATCGACCCGGTGGCAAGGTCAGCTTCCGCATAAAGCGTCCACGGGAAAGCCATGCCCGTACCCGTCAGCAAAGCGGCCCCTCCCAGCCGTTGCATGCCGCGCGATCGATAGCGATTCTTCACCAGCATCGCGAAGTTCGAGATCTGGACCATGGGCGCCGCCACAAGGTCCGCATTGAAGAGATAGTCGGCCTGAACCGGCACCCCGAGCCTGAGGGCAGCCTCCGCCAGCGTATCGATGGAGCCCGGCAGCAGGCGACAATCTGCATCCACCACCAGGACAACGTCTGGCGCGGAATCTCCCGACAGGGCCAGATGGTCCCCACCGAAAGCCAGAGCATAGCCCTTCCCCCGCGCATCGGGATCGTTTCGCTCTATGACTTCAGCCCCGGCCTCACGCGCCAACGCAGCCGTTGAATCCGTGCAATTGTCGGCAATCACGATAACGCGCGCGCCGGGTGGAACCTGCTCTAAAAGGGCACCGACCGTATCTACGATCCCGGCTTCTTCGTCATGAGCGGGGATCAGAATTGCGATACGCGCCGATACCGGCGATCGCTTGCGACGTGCCGCGGGCCACAATCCAGCAAGCAGCTCCGTGGAAAAGACAGCCAGCGGTCCGCCTGCCGCTGCGGTGAGCAGCCAGCCCGCACCTGTCAGTAAAGCGCTCATGACCGGCCGACTCGCACTGCAAGACCCAGAACAGCCCGCATATCCCCGCCACCCTTGTTAACCGCCTGCATCGATCCGCCTTATATTTCCCCGCCGACCGGGAATAGCATTTGCTTTCTGCCGTGCCATTCATGGATTGCCGATCTCAGGGTTCGGACATTGTTCATTCTCCGCATGTATCGGATCGGCACGCAGCAGCGCGGTGGGTAGAAGCTTTCTCTTCCATGCTCTATCTGCGATGGTGAAGCGATCACCCGGGGCCAAATGCGGAAAACCGGTTGAACGGGGCGCCAGACATGGCAACGGCCGCTGGACGCGGCCATGCACTGCTGGCCACAGGAACAGGATCGAGCATGGAAACTATCTGGGACTGGCTGACGGTGATCGCCTTCGGGGGGCTGGTCGTGCTCATGCTCAATCGGTCGACTATGGAAAAACCGGTCGACCATCTGGCACAATATCTGGTCCCGGCGGCAGGCTGCGCGATCGCGAATTACATCGGCAACAACCATTCCGATTTCTTCGCCGCCGTCGCTCTGGGGCTGGTCGCCGTCTATGTCTACAAGGTGCTCAAGTGGCCGCCGGCAGACTTCCTGCGCGGTGGTTCGCGGGGCGACGGACAGGGCGACTAGGTTCGAAGTGCTCTCCTGAGAGGGCGTGAGGCCAATGGTGGCAGAAGCTCAGATCGTTGTGCCGGTAGCGGCGCCCGAGCATCAAGACAGGTGGAAACGCCTTGCCCTGCTGGCAGCCGCTGCGCCGATCATGTTGCTGACGACCGGTTATGCCGCGCGCGTACCGCAAATCGTGCAGGCCATCTCCACGCCTGAACCCCCAGCATCGGCACTGGCGGATGCCGGTGCTGCTGACCTGCCTCAACTGGCACTGGGCACAGACCTGATGCCTGTCTCCGCCGATGAGGCGGAGCGTTTGAACAGTGAACGCGCGACCGATCTGGCCAAGATAGTTGCCGCTCAACCCTTCACGGTGAAGGATCAGTTCCGAGCAGATCCCCGGTTCCAGACTGCGCTCCAGTGCCTGACGCAAGCCGTCTTCTACGAGGCAGGCTACGAACCTGACGCCGGACAGCGCGCCGTGGCGCAGGTAGTGTTGAACCGCGTGCGCCACCCGGGATATCCGCATAGCGTCTGCGGCGTGGTCTATCAGGGATCGAACCTGCCGACCGGCTGCCAGTTCACCTTCACCTGCGACGGCAGCCTTCTCCGCACGCCGCCACAGGCTGCGTGGGATCGTGCGCGACGGGTGGCGCTTGCCGCGCTGTCGGGATGGGTGGAACCTTCCGTCGGCCTCTCCACGCATTACCATGCGACCTATGTCGTCCCGTATTGGGCACCGACCCTGAGCAAGGTAGCGCTGATCGGTCAGCACATCTTCTACGCACTGCCGGGGCAAAGCTCCAATCGCGCAGCTTTCCAGGCAAGATACGACTTTTCCAGCGAGTTTGCGCCATCCGCATCAGAGCGGCTTGCCTATCAACCGCTGGACACGCTGGACGAACTTTCGCCAACGGTCGCGGGACAGAACGCAGATCTTTTGTCTCGTACTACCACTCTGAGCGGCACCGCCCCTGCCCAGCGCACCGATCTGGAAGCCGATCGCACGGCCTCGATAGAAGCGCCCCCTCCTTCCTCTCCGCTGCGGGCGGATCAGGACCGCGGCGTGCTCAACGCGCGCGGGTCAGATTCGAAGCTGGTGGTCGACTGATCCTCGGGCGGAGCGCATTGCGCCCGCGTCTGAAGATCACTTCTTGGCGCCGTAGTCCTTCAGACCATAAGTATCGCCGTAGCCGTAGCCGTAATCGTCGGCGATACCGCCCTGATAGCGATTGAGCACGGTTCCGATGCACTGAGCGGGCGCCATCAGCGCCAGCGTCTCATCGATCTGGCGCGCGGTGGTATGGCCGTGATCAATGATCAGAAGATAGGCATCAAGATAGCGCATGGAGAGCATCGCGTCGTCGTTCGCGAAGACCGGCGGCAGATCGCAGATGACCAGATAGTCCCGGCTGAGCGCGCGCAGGTCCGCCATCAGCGTCGAGAACCGGCTGCTGGCCAGCATCTCGCTGGAATCACGCAGACCGGCGCGGGTCGGCAGTACGATCAGACCGTCATCGTTCACGCGGAACAGCGCATCACGCCAGTCGTCACGCTTGCCGTGGAGATAATCGTCCAGCGTCACCTCTACATCGACGCTCATCTGGGTAATCACCGAGCCGCGCCGCATATCCAGATCGCACAGAACAACCGTGCGATTGCCCGCTCGGGAAAGCGCGGCGGCGAGGTTGATCGAAGTGAAAGTCTTTCCCGCACCCGGGGTTGCGCTGGTCACGCCCAGCATCTTCCAGCCGTTCGCATCCAGCAGCTTGGTAACTTGCGTACGCAGAAGGTTGTACGCGCGAGAGCGACCATCGGAGCTGTCGAAACCCACGATCAACTGCTTGTCGAGGTGCTCTTGAGTGAGTTCCACCGAGGGGATGCCACCCGGCAGAAACGTGTAACTGGAACCGGGCACGCGACCGTCCATATCAGCCATTTTCAACCAAACCTTCCAGGCTTTCCGAAGCGGGCGCTTTCCGTCGACGCCGCGAGAACCGGCGTCTGCCGTTGCGCGGCTTTCCCTTGCGCTTGTCCGGCCCGATCACCGGCACCATAGCCAGCGGCCGCGCCCCGGTGATCGCAGTAATGGAACGGGGATCGCGCACCGGACGCAGGAACATTTCCACCGCCAGCGCCATCGCGAAGCCAAGCCCCAACCCAGCGACGAGCCCCAGGGCCATGATCAGCGGACGGTTGGGGAAGCTGGGCGTATCAGGCACCACCGGGGGATCGACGACAAGGAGGCGCTCGCCAAGCTGTTCCGCATCCGCGCGGGCGCCCGCCCTTGCTGCGAGAAGGCGTTGCGAAATGGCCTGATACTGGGCGTTGAGCCCGCTCAACCGCTGCTGCAACTGATCGGCCTGCTGCTGGATGGCCGGCGCTCTTGAGCGTTCGGCGATCACTGACGCCACCATCGAGGAATCCCGCGATTTGGCGGCTCGCAGTTGGAGGAGCTGCTGATTGTTGAACGCGATCTGGGTGTCGATCGTTTCGGTCGGCAGCTTGGCGACGTTGTTCTTCGCCAGTTGCTCAGCCTCTGCCAGACGTCGGCGGGCAAGGACTACGTCGGGATGGCTGTCGCTGTACATGGCCCGCGCCGCAGCAAGCGCGGCCTCTGCGCCTACCACGGCGGGATCGCGCGTGTCAGCGGTTGCCAGAGCGTCACGCTGCGATCGAAGCGCGGAATTTTCCCGCTCCAGCGCGGCGATCTGCATGTCATAGCTGACGCTGCTGTCGGAAATCGGGGCGCTGGCAGAAGCTAGAACACCGCCGAACCGCGCGTTGAGGGCTGCAATCTGCCCTTCGGCATCCTGGATCTGCTGCTGAAGATCGGTCTGCTGTTCGGTCAGGAACTGAACCGTCTGCACCGCCTGTTCGGTGTTGGAGGTCGAGTTCACTTCGACCACGCGTTCCATCAGAGCCTGGGCTACGGCCTGCGCCTTGAACGGATCTTCGTAGGAAAACGACAGGCGGACCGAGATCGTCTTTTCGCCGTTGGCGCCCGCACCCAGATCAATGCTTTCCGGCGTCAGCGTGATCGCATCACGCATCGTCTCGATCACTTCAGAGAGGGGCTGGGACTGACGCTCGTTCGGGTAAAGCTGATTGCTCTCGATCATCGCGAGAAGCGCCGGACGGTTGATGATCTGCTGACGAATGGCCTCCAGCCGCCGGACCATGACGTCGTTCGGCCCGCCGCCGATCACATCTTCCGGCAAGCTGGGGGACTGGACGATCATTACCGCAGAGGATTCATACTTTTGCGGCAGCAAAAACGCAGCGGCCGTCGCACCGACGATGCCGATCAGTGCGGGTATCACAATAAACCAGCGCCGCTGCCACAGGATCGAAGGCAGTTGCGAAACGAGAGCCCCTATGCCCCCGCCAGCGCTTTCCTGATTATCGACCCTGCTCACCCGGTCCTCCCGAATATGTAACGGATGCCCGCCCCGACCCTCGCACGCGCATCGTAGGAGGCGCCGGTACGACGAAGATCATCGACGGACGCATCGACGTAGCCGACAAGCCGCGGACTGAAACGACGTTCATAACCGCCCCTGACGCCAATGAGTGTGGTCGCTGGAATAAGCGACCCAATGGCGCCGTCATCGCTGTCACGTGAATAGGTCGCACCCAGCGTTATGCTGTCGTATTCCGACGCCCGATAGCTGTAGGCGAACGACACCATGTCGGACCTGCGGATACCCGCGTAACCCGTGGGCTGCGACTGGCGGCTATAATCCAGGCAGAAAGTCTCGCGCAGGTCGCGCCGACACACGGACGCATTGCCCGAATAGCCGGTATTCGAACGTGCGGGCATCAGGCCGGCGGCCTTGGTCTCCGTTCTTTCCAGACCAGCAGCTCCCTGCAAGCTCCACCCTTCAGCGATCTTCAGCGAGAAAGAGCCCATCAGCGACATACTCTCCCCGTCCGGAGAGGTAACGTCGTCGTAGTTAAAGGACCGATAATTTGCGATCAGGCCGACCGTAACATACTGGCTCAGCACGCGATCATAGCGGCCACTGGCGCCCAGCGTCTGATAGTCCGTCGCCCCTGCGTGCGACATGGTCATGTTCTGGTAGTTGCCGCTGATGCCAATCTGATCGCGCGGACTGATCACGTAATCGACGCCCGCACCGGCAGAAATCGTGGTTGTGCGGCCGCGCTGACCGATGACCGTCACGTCATCAATCGGCAGCCCCGGCAATACCGGCGCGCCCGGTATCGCGCCCGGATCCACTCTGGACCAAAGCGCGCTGGCCGGGGAATCAAGCGAGGAAATGCCAGCATTGGCCGTCAGAGTTGCCCGCTCACTGGCGCGGTGACGGACCCGGCCGGAGACGCCATAGTCGTCCTCCAGACCGTACTTCTCGACATAGGCCGAACCGCGCGCGAACGCTTCCAGATCGAACCGCGTCACCGAGGTGTCGTAGCTCAGCCGCGGGCGGATTTCCGCCGTGGCGGCAACGCTCGTCCCCTGATCCACCTGCTCGAAATAGGGATTGCGCGTCGCTTCGCCCCCGACGCTGACGACCACTTCCTTCACCACCGTCTGAGCGGTGGCTGCCGTCGGTGCCGCAGCGATGGTCAGCGCAAAGCCGGCGAGGGCAATGGCTGTCGCCTGCCCGCCCATTGGAATCTGCCGCCTCATGGCACGATAATGATATCGCCAGGCATCACCTGAACGATATTCGCCCGTTCAACATCACGCATACCTGCCCCCCCTCGAAACAGATCGTCCAGTTTGACATTCATCGTCACCACCTGGTCACCGCGATGCGTTATCACGAGAATCCTTCCGAGATTCGCAAATTCGGCCGGTCCTCCGGCCAGACTCAGCGCCTCAAGGACCGTCACATAGCGGCCAACGGTAAACGAACCAGGTGAACGAACCTTACCCAGAACAGAAAATTGCATTCCATCCGTGGATGTCACCGAAACGGTAACGGATGGAACCTCGCCCCGGTACTGGCTCTGCAGCCCGGCGCTGACCATTTCTTCCACCTGCTGGGGCAGGAAACCCGCCACCTTCAACTGGCCGACAAGCGGAAAGGCGATCGTACCGTCGGGCAGCACGCGCAGCGATTGCTGCAGGCGTTCCTCGCCCCAGACATAAATCTCCAGCTGATCGCCCGGATTGATGCGATAGGTGGACGCGGCGGGCGTCTGCGCCTGTGCTGCATCCGCAGGCTGTTCAGCTTCCTGCGCAAGCGCGACGCCGGGCGCCCCAAGCGCGAGGACAAACGCCAACAACATCCTGAAGGCTGAACGCAATGAAGGTCGTTGCGACATATCGGCGAGACGCTCCTTGATCGAAACGGTTTACTGTCGGGATCACGCGGGTAATTACCACGCCCATGATCCTTCGCCAGTTCTTTGTAGGTATGCTGCCACGACAGCAAGCTTTCGCCGTGGGCTGTCTTGTTTCGGCACTTGCCCTGACAACGGGCGGTTGCGGCGACAACACTGTTAAGGCGCGGGAGGAGGCGCAGATCGCCGAAGCGCTCTTCAACCAGGGTGACATCGCGGGTGCGAAACAGGCCATGGCAAGAGCGCTGGCCCTTCGGGACGACCAACTGGACATCCTGCTGCTTGATGCGCGGATAAAGTCGCAATCGGGTGACATGCGCGGGGCATATGAGGCATATCGCACTATTCTGGCTCTGGATCCCCGCCAGCCTGAGGCCTTGCTTGGCGTCGCCCAGATCGGCCTTGGCGCTGGCGAAACGGAACGATCGCGCGATGCCATCGAGACAATCCTGGCAATGGCCCCCGGCCAGCCCGACGCCCTGCTGCTGAAGGGGATTCATGCGCTCAACCGCAAGGATTATACCGAAGCGATGGAAATGGCGGACCAGCTTCTGGCCGGAGACGAGAACGATCGGAGAGGTATCGTTCTGAAAGCCCGCGTCCTGGCGCTCACCGGCCGCCGTGACGAAGCGCTGGCTATGCTGCGACATACGGCCGATACGATCGGCAATGACGAAATGATCGCGATCGCCCTGCTCGAAAACGCGCGTGACGAAGGCAATCTGGAAGTCATGCTGGACCAGTTCAGCCTCATCCGGCAGTCCCGCCAGCAAAGCGTCGACCTGGCCATCGATGAAACCAACGTACGTTACAAGGGCGGCGACAAGGATGGCGCACGCGCCGCTGGCTTTGCGATTTTGGACCGGTTCGGCAACGATTCCAGTTCCATGCAGCGACTGCGAAATCTGTGGCGCGAATACGATCCCGATCCGCTGACCACCCAGCAACGGGCCGAACTGGCGCAGAATGGCGCGCTGAATGCGCAGCTGACGGCTGCGCGCCACTATCTCGCCCAGGGCAAGCCGGATGCGGCGCTGGCGATCATCGAAAACGCGCGCGATGTGCGCGCTCTTGGCTTGCGGGCGCGGATAGCGGTCGCCGCCGATGCCCCGCGTTCCATCGAAATGGTCGCGGGAATCCTGGGGCAGGACACGACCAATTGCGATGCGCTGGCCGCCGCCGCCGAATGGAATCTGGCACGGAACAAGCCGAATGACGCGATCGACCCGGCGCAGAAATCCGCCACCACCTGCCGCGACAGCAGCGACGGGTATCTTCTGCTGGCGCGCGCTTATGACGAATTGAAGCGCCCGGCTGGTGCGGAAAGAGTCTATCGCGAAGGGGTTGCCGCCCACCCGAACGATTATGCGATAACCGCCGCCTATGCCGCGTGGCTGCTACGCGCGGGACGGCCGGACGCGGCGGAAGCCATTGTCGACCGCCTGACCAACCGGACCCCTCAGCGGCTCAGTTCATGGGCGCTGCTGGAAAAGACCTGCACCACCATCGGTGACAAGGCTTGCGTAACGGCCGCGCGCGAAGGCGCACAGACCGCACGGAAAGATTTTCGTATCGATCTCGCCCCCGGCGAGCGGGCGAGCAACCCGCTGCTGGGCCAGCAATGGCGCTGAGGGGCTGACGCGCCTGAAGCGCGCCCTCCCCCTTCTGCCGCCTCAGGCGGTGACCGCCTTCGCCGCGTCGTATTCGCGGATCAGCGCCACCGTGTTTTCGATGTTGGCGCGGCTGGAAGCCCCGAAAAGAATTGATTCCACGTAGGGTTCGTTGACCACCCATTCGATGGCTTCCCGCGCGGGAATGCCGCCGGATGCCAGCACGGACATGGCGATAACGCGTGCGGGATATTTCTCTGTGGCGCGACGATAGCCATCGATCCCGCCACTCATGCGGAATGCGATCTTGTTCACGTTCGCGCAGACGACCGGATTGTCCAGCCCGGCATCTTTCAGCACCGGCAGCAGCTTGGGCAGGTTCATCGTGATGAAGCCCGCCTCAGCATCGTACTTTTCACGCACATGATCGGAAAAAACGCGGAACGCACTGCCGACCCCGAGCCCCAGGATCAGGTCGGTGACGACGTTCTGGAGGAAAATCACCGGCGTCCGCAAACCCCGGAACATCTTCATTTCCGCATCGACCAGCAAGGTCATCAGGGATTCGATGTCGCGCCCCAGCACCGCCTTCGATCCGCGCAGCACCGAATCCACCAACCCTTCCTTGGGCAGGAACTTACGCATGGCGTCGAAGTAACCAAGCTCCGTCACAGCATTCGCGTATTTGTGCGCGTAGGGCATGCCGGGATAGAACGTGAAACCGTCCCACTTCGCGGGATCGGCGCGGACCTGATCCGCAATCTGTTCGATCTTGTCGTGCGTGGTGCACATGAAGCCGCCCGCGCCGGCCTGCAACGCAGCCTGCAACACTTCCACAATCGCGCTTACATCCTGGAAACGCATGGCCTGCTGCCGCGCCTTTTCCTCCGACATATGATTGACGCCGAAGAACTGGTTATCGCCGAAAAGAATGCGTTCCATGGATTATCTCGTTCCGTTCGATGTCCGGGCCTGCCGACTTCCCGGCATGGCCGCGCCACTCGTGTCATTCGCCGGAGAGCGAAACGGCGGCAGCTTGTAGAGGTTCAGCCGGTCAAGCAGGACCAGCCAGAAGAATTCCATCGTGCGAGCGTACCGCCGCCAGTAACGGCGCGGTTCCGTGACCATGCGATAGACCCATTCCAGGCCGTTGCGGTTCATCCACGCAGGCGCGCGCTTTACCGCTTCCGCCTCGTAATCGATCACCGCCCCCACGCCCATGTAGACCTTCACGCCCGGCATCCGGTGGCGGTTGCGATGCATCCACACTTCCTGCTTGGGAGCGCCAAGGCCGATGATAAGACATGTTGCGCCCGATGCGTTGATCATGTCGATCACGGCGCTGGTTTCATCTTCGTCGTTCACAAAATTGAACGACGGACCATGTGCCCCCACCACGATGTCGCGGCCGACAATGCGGTTCACCCGTTCCAGCGCCTGCTGCGCGACGCCGGGTCGCGCGCCGAGAAAGAATATCCGCACATCGGGATTACTCGCGTGGTGCCGGTAATAGGCAGGAACGATGTCGGAACCCGATGTCTTGCAGGTGATACCCCGCCCGATCAGACCCAGCGCCCAGTAAACGTACTTACTGTCGGAAGAGACCATGACCGCGTCTGCATAGGCGGCGGCAAAATCCGGATTACGCTGGAGGTGATAGAGATGATCCGGGTTGAGTGTGAACAGCATCCCTTCGTCGAGCCGTTCGACGATCTGCGGGATCGTCAGGTTATCGACCCAGGCGTTGAGCAACCTGGAGCGCGACCACGGCGCATAGCCGCTTCGCTCTGCCGGAACCACGTTTTCCATCAGCGACCCAGCACACGGCCAAGGAGCCCACCGCTGCGGCGCGAAGGCTGCGCCGTGGCGATCGTCCCCGCGCTGCCATCTCCGCCAGCGGCAGCCGTGCGGATCATCTCGATGGTCGCATCGGTCTGCGCCGAGGCGATGAACCCGTTCTCACGCCTGGCCGACGGGTCCAGAATGGAGCGGCCGAAAGCTTCGAGCTGGGCGCTGTATTCCTCGCCACGCAGATAGAAGCTCACAGGCGGCTGAAGGTCGGTGATGTAATTCACTTTCCAGCCTTCGCGGTATCCATCAGGGATCGGTGCGCTGCCGGTCAGGAACACCTGTATTTCCTGCCGGTCGGCATAGATCTTGCCGCCTTCACCCCAGACGGAAACCCGCGTGGTCATCTTGCGCACGGACGGATCGGACCAGTTCACCGAAAGCTGGCCGGTAACGCCGCCGTCGAAGCCGAGCGTGGCGTAAACCTCGTCATCCACCTCTGCGGAGAAGCCGCTTTTCAGCAGAGCCCCGCTGCACGCCTCCGGCCGGCCGAAATACCAGTTGAGCAGGTTCAACGGGTGAGCGGCGTAGTCATAGAGGCAGCCGCCGCCCTGACCCGATTTGCCGCGCCATGTCGGCTTGGTGGGTCGCAGCACGACGGGGCCGTAAGCCTCTGCCTGCACATGCGTGACCCGGCCCAGCGCGCCGGCTGCCAGCAGGCGGCCCACTTCGCCAAAGGTGCCGATAAACCGGTTATGATAACCTACCTGAGTGACCAGCCCGTTCGCCTCTGCCAGTTCGGCCAGCCCTTCGCTTTCCGCCGCCGAGAGCGTCAGGGGCTTTTCACAGAAGACATGCAGCCCCCGTTCCAGCGCCTTGCGCACCATCGGTTCATGCGCGATCGTGGGCGTGGCAATAACAACCGCCTGAAGATCGGGCTGCGCCAGCAGATCGTCATAGTCCGCAACGTAGCTGAGGCCGGTATATTTGCCGAGCACGCCGCCCACCAACGCGGAACTGTCGCAGATCGCCGTGACCCGGAAATCATCTAGCGCATTCAGAATAGAGAGATGCGAGAGGCCCATCTTGCCGAGCCCGACCACCGCTGCATTGATCGCCAAAATCCCAATCCCTCTGATATTCAATCGCAAAGCGCGTTGGCCGCGCCACAGCGACCCTGTCAAGCACGCCTAGAGCGAAGGCTTTTCATTTCGATTAAGCTTTCGCATGTTCAACCTGGGATCGAGCGCTCGTCCCGAAACGAGACCGGGAAGTGCATCAGATGGACTTGATTGACCCGTCGTGCCATTTCCTTTTGGTACGTGGGGTGGGGGAAGTATCGATGCTATCACGCTCTGAATTGCGTCGCGGGCCGCGAGGATCTGCATCGTGACAGCTTTTACCCCTTACGATCGCATCGAGATCATCAACCTTCCACACCGGAAAGACCGGCGCAGGGAAATGATGGCCCAGCTTCGAAAGGTTGGGCTGGAAAACGACCCTCGTGTGCAATTCTTTCCAGCAATCTCCCCTCAGGAAACCGGGATATTTTCGCGGCGTGGCTATCTGGGATCCTTCCTCAGCCACCTGGAATTGCTGAAGAAAGCGGCGACATCAGGCAAATCGATCCTGATCCTGGAAGACGATTGCGACTTTATCGTACCCGATGCACTGGAATACCGGATGCCAGAGGGCGTGGACGTATTTTATGGCGGTTACCTGATAGCCAGCAACCCGGATGACCCTGCTGACAGCGACATCATCGGCGCGCACTTCATGGGCTTTTCCGCGCGTGCCGCGAAAGCTGCGGCGGAATACCTGACGGCATTTCTGGAACCTGATTTCCCGCCGGATCCGCGCGCCGCAGCGATGCCGGACTACAACCATGCGATACGACCGCCGATTGACGGAGCCTATGTATGGTTTCGCCGCGCCCATCCTGAACTGATAACGGTCTTTGCAATGCTGAGCGATCAGCGCGCCTCGCGCACGGACATCGGGGATCAGCGTTGGTTCGATATGGTGCCCGGACTGCGCGGATTGGCGGGTGTGGCCCGTTCCGCAAAACGCAAGCTTAGTGGGGGTGGTTCGCCTCAATGACCGCGCCGTCTTCCGGCCGTGGTCTGAAATAGCGACGTCCCTCCTCGCTCGTACCTGCGCGCTCTGATGGTTTCGAATTGACCGGGTTCGATGAGAGGCCCGGCTGAGGCGGAGTGCCGCCATAGACGAGGCCGCGATTGGTACCGATCCCACCAGTCTGGCAATCGGCAAGCTCTGTCGCGATACCATAGACCGTAAGCCCGCCGCAGTTGCGCTGCCATTCAGCCATGATGGAATCGTCCCAGCCGTTCCACCAGTCGAAGTGGGCCGTGGAGAAAGCACAAAAATACGGCCCAGTTTTCCTGCACGGATCCAGCGAGCATTTGTCGCCCTGCGTCACCGGATCGTTGCGGCACCCACTGGTTACAGTCATGGCCGGATCCATCCTGTCACTGGACATATACCAGTGCTGCAGATCCCGTTCCCAGCCATTGTGAACGAAGGATATCCCGGCCTCGAAGTGCATGATCTTCACGTAATTGTTGGGGCATTGCCGCTTCACGGCGCTGTCGGCGCTACGTGTCGAATACCGGACATGGCTGCGGCCATCCGGTGATGTAAGATTGGACCCGTCCCAGCACTCCTGCGCACGCACTTTCACTATGATGATGCCCGCGGTACAGGCGCCGCCCCAAGGGTCCGCACCGTCAGGTCCGACAAGATAACGCGCGATGCGCGGCTCGGGGTAGCCATCGCTCCGCTTCAGACGATGCTCAGGTAAAACCTCCGCCGAAGGGCGTGAACCGTTGTAATCGCCCGGATGGCATTGCACGCCGCCAAAACCCGCAGGTGTATCTTCACTGCCGGGATAGAGAAGCCCCGCCCTAGCATACTCCCGGCGACGTTGCATATCGTTGTAATTCATTGGATTAGTGCCGCCGATGAACCGGTAATCGCGGCGAATGCGGGTGGTGATTGCCGCTTCGTCAGAATCGTGCGTGTAATAGAAGGAGGCGCCTTCCGGCATCACAGTCAGCACTCCGTCAGCGGTATCTCGCTCTACCGACGGTTCCCAGTAAAGAGTCGAATTCAGCGGACCGCCGGGGCACGAACTGCCGGGGTGGGCGCGGGCCATATCATAGCTGAAGTTCTGTACGTTACTGATGACGAACGGATCAGTCGCACCGAAGAAAGTGTGGTTGTGGCCAGCCGGATATTGGCCGGGATAGAGCAACGGGTCGGCCCGCTTGATAAACGACGGCGCGCATGGCGTGCGAAACTTCGCCTCGGCAGAGGTTCCCACTTTAGTGCGATGGTTCTCGTCATCCAGCCATGCCTCCCGATCGTACAGCACATTGTCATGCGGAGAGACAGGCGGCTCATGAGCGTCTGCAGGCAGAGCATATTCCGGACCGACCGGGGGTGACCATTGAACCCTATTGGACCAGCGAGGAACAACTTCGCCGACTGGCCAGGTCTGCGCCGCGACGGGGCTGGCGAACAGCGACACCAGAAACAGCGTTGCCAGCCCCTTCATCTTCATTCCCCCTATGCTGGCTCCAGCGCCACAGCCAGTATCTGGACCTCAGCGTATGAATGCCCGGTGTAAATGACGCCCGCCTGCCCCGTGCTGTCCCGCTCCCCCGCCCAGAAGCGCACATCATTGCCGGCAGATCTGCCATCGAAATCGGCGACCTCGGTACAGCCGGCCAACGGCGCGAACGCTCGTGCTTCCGGCTCTATCGTAGCGCCGAAAAGGATCACGCCGCCCACGGGCAGAGTGAGTGAAAGCGTCTGGATCGGGGTGTCAGGGTTGGACACTTGCTTCGCCAGCATCTTCGTATCAGCCGTCGCCACCGCACCGTTCGCACTCCATAGCGCAAAACCATAGCTGCGGACATTATTCCCGGTGGTCAGCGAAAGAACGCCAGACCCTTCCGCGGCTTTGGGCACATACCAGAACTGGATGCTTTTCCACCAAGGCGACACGGCCATGATCTCGCCCAGCAGGACCCCGCCTGTCCCGCCCAGCGAAATCGCGCTGGGTTTGATCGTATCCCCGCCTTCGCAATAGATCGCGACAATGTTGTGAGGGTAATAGTGGACAGGGTCCGCGAACGACGGGCTGCTGCCCGTTGACCAGTCGTCGTTCGGCCCCCTTTGAGACCGGAAAGTGACCTCAAGCGAGCCGGCTCCGGCAGTCGTGACGGTGAAAACGGCGCTTACCTCGCCGACAGATACCTTCGCTGCATATTCTGCTCCCTGCTCGCCCCCCGTCATCACTCGCGCAGAAAGGAAATCGCCGAGGACGACACCACGCGGGGATGTGCCGTAACCCCCTCCCACGTCCGCGTTGCCGACCGTGAAAGCAGCGCCCTCACCGCTGACTGTCGCTGTCGCGATTTCGCCCATTCCCATTCCGGTGAGAGGCCCGGCGCTGGAATAGTACCCGGCGTTCACCGTTCCGCCGGTGTCCTGAAAACTGAACGCGTCAGGTGTCGTGCCGGTACTCTCGCCCAAAATACCGTCAATCACGGCGCCATAGACTTGGGCCAGAAGGTCCTGTCCCGCAGGGGCCGGATGGACCCGTCACCCATGATTCCGGGATTGTCGCCCGCCGCATTGGCGAACGCAGGATGATCCCCCAGCGGAATGTAGAAGTCGATCCCGCTGCCAACCTGCGCGCGCAGCAAAGCATTGTATTCGCAGCGCATCGGATTGAAAGCGGCACCGTTGGCGGCAGTCGCTTTCGGCGGGATGCCGGCCACGCCCACGATCAGCGTCGGCTTGATAGCCTTCGCCGCCGCGACATATCCCAACACGTCGGCCAGAAGATCGACAGGCGTGTTCGGGGGTTGGAGATCGTTCGTCCCGATCATCACGGTCAGGTGCGAAGGATCTTCCGCCGCCATCATCCCTTCCAGGCGGGCCAGCATGGTGGACACGAAGCTGCCGCCCACCGCGTAATTGGCAAAGGCCATGCCGGACCGCGCGGCGGCGATCCGATCTGCATAGCTGCCGCCCGGCGTGATGGACGTGTCCGTCAGGCTGTCCCCCTCTGCGACCAGCCCGGTGAACAGAATTTCCGGCGGGTAGGAGGGGACGAAATCCCCGCCCGGCGAAGCACCGACGGCAGGAAGCCCGGTGCATGAGAGAGAGGTGTCCAGCATCATGCCAGCGCTACCAGCGCAGTTGCACTCGTGCCGGTTGCGCGCACATGCGAAGCCCGGACGGGCACGATCTGCCCTGCCTGAACGACCAGAGTGACGTCCGTGGCGGAATTGATTGTCCGCAATTTTACAGTACCGGCCTGACCGACGAACAGCGCCTTTGGAACAGTGGGCAACGGCAGCGTATCGTTCGGCACGATTTCAAAGGCATGGCGCGAGGGCGCTACCGGGGAATCGGAACGATAGGAAAATCGGTCTGCAGACATGGCAATCCTTTCCGAAGCAAGTGCCCACAGCGGGCACGGCAACGCGCCATATTGCCGAGACGGCACAATAGGAAAGGATTAAAGTTCCAAATAGGTTATATTCGTTTTGCTTCCACCTCACCGCCGGATGCACGGAACAAATCGATCAGAGGCTGTGCCGCGCCCGGATAGGTGAATTCCTCCGATACTCTTGATCGTGCCCGACTGGCCAAAGTGGATCGCAAAGCGGGATCATCACACAGCCGCTTTATCGCAGTCGCCAGTTGATCCCAGTTGGCAGGCTCGAAAAGCAGGCCGTTCTCACCATCCGCGACAAGCTCGGGGATACCAGCCACCCTGCTCGCCACAACCGGCACACCCAGCGCCATGGCTTCCATCAGGACAATCGGAAGTCCTTCCATGAAACTGGTGAGAACGAGCGTGTCCGAGCGCGCGATCGTTTCCAGCGTTGCCTGTTCGCCAAGTCGGCCCGCGAAGATCACATGATCAGCAAGGCCGAGTTGCCCGGCAAGCGCGTGCAGCGCCTCACCCTCCGGCCCATCGCCCACCAGCGTCAGCCTGATCGATGCGCCATCACGTAACAGCTTCGCCAACGCACCCAGCAAGCCCGCGTGCCCCTTTTCAGGAGAGAGCCTGCCCACGCATACCAGTTCCAACACATCCCCCGGCACCTTGTCGGGCAAGGTGGATGGAAGGTCGGTCAGGTCGATCCCGCAACGCACCAGCCGGTAACGCGGCCAGATCACAGGCCGCGTTATCCGCATCGCCTGAGCCATCCCGAAATAGGAGACACATGCCGCGAACTCCGCCTGCTCCAGCTTCTCGGGCAACATCAGCCCGGCGGGATAGTCGAATTCCGATATGCCGTGCAGCGTCAGGCTCCACGGCAAACGCAGGTGATGCGCCGCCAGCATCCCGACCGTCGCCCCCGCATTCGCGAAGTGGTTGTGCAGCCGGGTTACACCGTCGCGCCGCAGTTGCCGCGCGAGCAGGATCGCCTCCGCGAAATAGAAGAACGCCCAGACCAGAGCTTTCAACCCAGGCACACGATGCCGCAGCGCCAGCCGCAGCGTGGAAAAAAAGCGGATCGGCGAACTAAGAAGGGCGGCAACGTTGGCGCCCATGAACGATCCCACGGATTGTCCCAGCACGGCGTAGGTCATCTCCGCCTCGGCCTGCGCCATGGCATCTTCTGGCGACGGGTCACCGCGACGTATGCTGTAAGTGCGGATGGTCAGCCCGGCGGCCCGCATCGCGGCCACTTCACGGCGCACGAAAGTATGCGACGCATAGGGATACTGGCTGATGAGATAGCCGATCGCCGTCATTTGTATAAAACCGTCCCCCCGGTCCGCCCCCGCAGATACCGGCCTGCGAAGCGCACGATCCCGATCAGTTCCGCATATTTGCCCGCCACCATCAGCCGGGCCGTGAACCATCCGTCACGAAGTGTCAGCCGGATGAGCTGCGTCAGAGTGGCGAGCGGCCAAATCACCAGCCACAACGGATGCCACAGCACAGCCAGCGCGATCGCGGTCAATGGAAGCAACCCTGCCCACAGGATCGCCTTTGAAAGCTGGCGTGCGTAAAGCGCACCAGCGGGCGAGCGCCGTGTCGTATTCCACGCCTGAGCATAACCGATTCCGCTGCGGACCGCGCGCCGCCACCACTGGCCGAAACGGCTCATGGCTGCGTCGTGTATCGTCATGGGCGCACCAAGCCGCATGATCGCCCAGTGCTTCGCACGCAGCCGGGTACACAGTTCCGGCTCCTCCCCGGCGATCATCGCTGGATTGAAGCCGCCCGCATCGCGATAGGCGCTGAAACGATAAACCGCATCCCCGCCACAAGCTTCTGCGGGGCCGACAGGAGTGTCCCACTCCCGATCCATCAGCCGGTTATAGGGAGAAGCGTCCGGATAGCGTTCGCGGCGGCGCCCGCAGACGGCGGCATAACCCGGCTCCGCATCAAGGAACTCCGTCGCCCTTTCCAGCCAGCCGTCCTCAACCTCGCAATCGCCATCGACGAAGAACAGGTATTCCGGCTCGGCACCCGTCCCTGCCAGCGCAGCAACACCTTCCGCCCGCGCGCGCGCTGCCGTGAAAGGTCGATCGGTCGCCAGCGCGTGAACCGTGGCCCCCATCGAACGAGCCAGATTCTGGCTGCCGTCAGTGGAGTTGCTGTCCACATAGACCGTGGGCACATGCTCTGGCGCCAGCGATTGCAGGCAGCATTTCAGCCGCTCGCCCTCGTTGCGGCCAATCACAATCGCCGCCAGGCGGGGCTGGCTCAATTGCCCGATCCCCCATGATCGAGGTTGGAAGCGTGGACGCTCTCGAAGAAGCCCTGGTATTTTCCGGCCACGACATCCCAGCTATATCGCGCATGAGCCCATGCCGCTGCCTCCGCCCCATCGTGCGGTGCCTTCAGCGCCTGCCGGATAGCTTCGGCGGTTGCGTCCTGCGAAGTGGTGTCCACCAGTGTCGCGCGGTCGCCAAGAATCCATCGCGTCACCTCGTCATCATGGGCGACGGTCGGCACCCCGCAACTCAACGCCTCGATATAGACGTTGCCGAACGATTCCCTGATCTTGGTGTGCAGGAACAAGTCGGCGCTGCGATAAACATCCGGCATTTGTTCGTGCTGGAACGTGCGGCGCATGAACCGGCCGGGAAAAAGGCGCGCCGCCAATTGATCGGCTTCATCGCGCAGCGGCCCATCGCCTGCCACGACCAGATAGGCGTCAGGCACTCCCGCAAATGCTTGCATAGCCTCCAGCACGCGTTTTTCGCTGTCGAAGGCACTGACCATCAGCACAATGGGTTTATCCAGCGGCAGCCCCAGTTCCGCCTTGCGCTGTGGCCCTGGGTTGAACCGCGCCGGGTCAACGCCATTCGGGATCAGCGTGGAGTTCCAGCGCTCACGATTGCGTTCGAAATAGAGCGGGTTCGTGCAGATCAGCCCCTCACACGAAAAGAAGCGCGGTTCGGCCCGTCGCTCTACCGCCGGCCAATCGCCATTCTGTGTCACGAATACATGCGCCGGACGCGGCTTGCCCTTGCGCGGACGGCGCAGCGCCCAGTTGGTATAGGGGTAGCTGCACGTCATCGTGACATCCGCTTCTCCCACCGCCGCAAGCCTTGCGAGGCCGACCGCGAATGTCAGCTCCTCGTACATGAACTCGTGCCTCAGAAACGGCACCTTCGGCCACCGCTCAAACCGCCCACGCCACGCGGCCGGAACATGGATGAACTCATAGGCGCGATCAGCCCGTGGCTGGCCCGAGCCGACAAGAGTGACCTGATGCTCGCCCCGCAGCGCGATCTGCTGCGCCACGGATTCAAACACAATCTCCGCGCCACGCCCCACGCGGTGCAGGCCGGGAAGTGCGAATAGCAAGCGCATGGGTTAGCGGCTTTCCATCCAGCGGAGGGGGTCGGACAAACGGCGAGCCGTTCCGCTATCCTCGCTTTTGCAATCGAGTATGTCTGTCATGCCCTCATCGCCCCCGCAGCCTGATAGAGAAAATATTGCCATAGTAGTGGCCGCATCAGCCAACAACGTCCTGATCTGTGCTCTTCCAAATTACGCGACGTTGCACAAACAATGGATATCGAAGGAAAAGTTAACTTCGAATACTCAGCTGCGGATCGATGCGCCAAGTTCCCACCATTGTGCGATCGTCGGCACCAGCCCAACCCATCCGAAAGCGCACTTCGCCACTAACGCAGTCACGATCACGAGAACGGTTAGCACCAGATCATCGCCGATCGTCATGAGCTTTTCCCTTTGCAGAATTGGCACGACGAATATCCAGCGCGCCGCTTCCGCCACGATCAGCACCAGCAAAGCCACGAACAGGCTGGCGTGTTCAAATGCCAGCGGCAGACCGATCACCATGGTAACAAACTTAGCGCCATTGGCGAATGCGCCGGGCGCCGGCCGTCCGGTGCCCATCAGCATTGCATCACCAAATGAACCCAGAACCCGAAACCAGACGCCGAACAACATCACCGGCAACATAAATGCGGCCAGATGATAACGGTCATCATACAACAGAAGGATCAACCGGTCGGCGACCGCAATGGCCCCGCCCATTCCAAGGGCTACCAACGCCACAACAGCCCTGCGCCTGCGCCGCAGCCAATCGGCTGCTTCCGCGCGCCTGTCGCCCAGCGCGGCGAATTTTGGAAAGACCAACAGCGAACAGGCGCGGTGCCCCAGTTGTTCGAACAATTCCGAAAATGTGCGCGCGATGCTGTAAACACCCGCAACCGCCAGCGGCAACACCGCAACGAAATAGAACCGGTCGGCGCTCATCGCCGCGAAGTAGATGATCGTCGAAAAGAAAATCCACTTACCGAAGTTGAATATCTCCGAAACTGCGGCCTTGTCCCACGTCAGCTTCGGTATGTGTCCCTTCCCGATGACATACGTCATCACGCAGGCGAACGCCGATCCGCCCACCATGCCCCATGCCAGCGCCCATACCGTGGGCATCAGAACGGCAAGCAGGATCGTCAGTGCCGACTGGAACAGTGCATTTCCGATTTCCAGCGCAGCACTGGCGTGAAGACGCATGTGCCGCTGGATGAGGAACATCGCGGTCGACTGAAGCCCGGTAAACAGGAACATCGCGCTCGCCAGCATCAGCAGAGGTTGAAGCTCAGGCTGGCCATAAATGTCTGCGATTGGCCCAGCGGCAGCGATCATTATCAGCGTCAGCAGTGCGCCGCGAATGAGTTGCAGCGTCCAGGCCGTGTCCAGAAACCGCCTTTCATCCCCGCGCGATGATCTGACGATGCTCTGGCCAATGCCTACGTCAGAAAGCAATTCACCCGCTACACGCAGGGTAACCACCAGCATCATCAGGCCGAACATCTCTGGCGCGAGCAGCTTGGTTACGATGACATTCTGAACCAGCCGGATGAACTGCTGCATCGCAATCGGAACCGCGATCCAGGCCGCCTGTCCTGTCAGACGATCGCTGCTCAGCAGGCGCAGCAGGCCAGCTACGCCCAGACGACGCGCTTTAGATAAAGTCACGGCCGGATGTGACCCGAAACGTCGTTGAGCCCTGAAACAAAAAAGCCTGCCCGCCTCACCGTCTCGACCCCGGCCGGCTTGGTGAAGGTAAAGCTCCATCAGGAACACTCACTTTACCAGCCATACGCGCTGTCGGAATACGAGGCATGGCAGGGAGCGCCGGATCAGCAGACTGGCCATGATTCACAGTTGATACCGGGCTTTCATCATCCTGGGCTAGACGGAAAGCTCGAATAGCTCCCGCGATGATAGCGATCGTCATCAGCAGCGGAAGTTGAATTGCGTAAACCATACTATTGAATTCATATACGCTATGCACCGAGACAGCCCCCAAGGCGACGGCGGCGCCGAGAGGCCACCCATCCCTTGGGCGGCTGCGATGGCGAAAAGCAAAAACCAGCCCAGCAACCGTCGGCACAAACAGCATGAGCGCGAATGTTATCTCGCCCTGGTACCCCGTCTCCGCGCGGGCGAGAAGATAGGCATTGTGGACGGGGGCCGAACGGTTCGTTCCGGCCCAGGAGATATTCGCCCGTTCCGCATACCCCTGTGTATTCGAAATGAAGGCAAAAGAATTAACTCCGACGCCGAACGGATGGTCGCTTGCGATCGAGCGGGCGGCGCTTTCCATCGCCATTCGATGCCCCTCATCCCTAACGAACCGATCCCCGTCGAAGCGGTCGGTAAGCGTGGCCATTGCAAGAGCACCCGCAGCCGCCATTACTACTGCTCCTGCGGCGGCAATTCCCCACTTTCCCGGAGTGGGCCGCCGGGCGATCGACAAAATGATCAGCACCAACGCCGCACACCCCGTAAAACCTATGGCAGCACGGGAGCCGCCGCCTGCAATCACTATTGCTCCGGCGAGCGCGCCTAGCTTCATCAGCCAACTGCGTTCGCCTTCCAGCATCGCAGCCAGAAGGTTGAGCAGAACCAGCCCCGCCATCATGCCCAACGCATTCTGATGGGGAAGTGTCCCGGTGGCCTGAACGACTCCCGACAGCTTCTGTTGAATCACATAGGCGGCTTGCACCATCAGCCCGATCGAGAGGCCGCGTAGCAGGGCGGGATAGGCCGTGGATCGCGCCACCTCGCCGCCGACGGCTAGAAAGACCAGGAATACGCGCAAGAAATCCCACACTGCGAAGGCGGAGGCGATCCATACCTGTGAGAGAAGAACAGAAAAAGCGAGCACCGCCAGATTGGCCACTATCAACCAAGTAAACGGCAAGGCCCTGCCACTCCGTTTACGGGTGAGAAGCAGAGCAAGGGCAAGCGTATCCACAGGAGAAAGCCCGAAACCGGTGGACATTCCCGTCCAGCCAGCCATCCCGTATATATCTGTACTTACCCGCAATGAGCCTGTCGCAAAAACCAGCGCACCCATAAGAGTGAGCGCGAGATCGCGGTTTCGCGGATTTGACTGGAGCCAGGCGATGAACGCCGGCAGGCTTGCCAGGATCACTGCCAGAGCGACGTAGCGCATTATTCGCCTCCAGCGTGAGCGTGAGCAGCCATAGTTCGGATTCTAGAACGCCGAGAGCGGGGACGGCAAGGTCATCGCCGAATTAGCGCAATCAGTAGGCATTGGTGTGGGATACGACTTTTGCAGTCGCCAGCATGATCACCACGTCGTTCCACAGGCTCCACGATTGCAGATAAAGCAGATCGTAGCGCAGCCGCCCTTCCAGATCGTCCCGCCGTTCCGTGGCGCCGCGGTAGCCGTTGATCTGCGCCAGACCCGTAATGCCGGGTTTCAGCGCATGGCGCATCCAATAGTGTTCCGAAACTTCCCAGAACAGGTGGTCGCCTGCCTTGGACCCGACCGCATGGGGGCGTGGACCGACCAGCGACATGTTGCCACGCATCACGTTCAGCAGCTGCGGCAGTTCGTCGATACTGGTGCGGCGGATAATGGCCCCGACCCGCGTCACGCGATCATCGTCGCGCGCCGTGGACCGATTGCCATCCGGATCAGCCTGCGCCTGTCGCATGGAACGGAACTTGTAGATGCGGAAGGGGCGGTTCGCCTGACCAATCCGCATTTGGGTGAAGATTGCGGGCCCGGGCGATTCGAGGCGGATCAGGATCGCCACTATGATCATCAACGGCGCCAGGAACAGCAAGAGCACGCCCGCGACCACAAGGTCGAACAGGCGCTTCTTCACCCGGCTTCCAAGGCTGAGCGGACCACGCGAGAGGATCAGGGTATCGCCACTGCCGAGCCGGCCGACGCCCACCGCAGCGTGCAGGGCCTTGGCCGGAACAACGATCTCGCACGCGACGCCGCTGGCTTTTAGCGTCGTGATCCAGCCGTCCCGTTCGCCCTCTTCCTCGCACTGCAGATAGACGACATCGTATCGCTGAATACGCTCGGATATTTCCGCCATTTGCGCGGGGCTGTAGAGATCAGGGCGCAGCCGCACCTCGCTGAGATCCAGCAGATCGACATGCTTGGGCAGATCGGCGGGCCGCCTGTCCGCAATCAGCAGACGGTCGGACAGCCGCCCCTGAAACCGCCAGTTGACCACCCACACGACGATCGAGCGGGAAATCAGCAGGAACACAGCGGACATTCCGGCAGCGGTGGTGAAGGATGATCGCGATATCTTAAGGCTGAACTTCGCGAAAAACGCGCAAACGATCAGCACCAGAAGCGCACACATCAGCGCCCTGATCGCGCCCGCAAACGAGTTTGATAGCCGATCGATCGTCGTCGCGGAGAAGCTTCCGCCGATCGAGCCGAAATAGATGTAGGCGGGTATCGCGATCACCAGCAGGGATACGCCACCGGGCGACAGCCAGTCGAACTGCCTGAATATCGAAACCGATCTGAAACCCGCGATCAGCGCCAGACAATCGAGCGCAATCGTCAGGCCCATCAGCCCGACGCGCAGGGTTTCCCGCCGCATGGGCGCCCGCATGCCCTTGCCGCCGGAAACGGTGGCGAAGTCAAAAGGCTTGTTCACGGGATGCTGCATCTAAACGAGGCCAAACCAGACTCTTTCCCTGATCGACCATCACAACCCGGCAAAAGCGGGAAGCGGCAGTCGCACCCTCCCTTGCCACATCGGGCGTTACCAAGTCCTTCCCGGCTTGGCATCGTCCCATTTCGCGACACGCAATCGCGCCGCTAATCGATAGCCGCCCAGCAGCGATAATCCGCGTCCGATGTCGCCGTCGTAGCCATCGACGTTCGGGCATGAAGCGTCCCCCTGCATCGGCAAGACAGCGAAAACGTGCGCTGCTGCGCTTGCCAAGCCCGGCGGCGGTACCTTGGAACGCCTTCTTTGCCAACCCGGCGCCGCGTTGCACGGCGCATCAAAAGCCAGTCAGAACAGCCGCGTCAGGGAATAGAAGATCGCGCCCACCGTGGCGGAAGCGGGGATCGTGACAACCCAAGCAACAATCACGTTCTGAGCCACGCCCCAGCGCACAGCCGAAGCCCGCCGCGCAGTGCCTGCACCAATCACCGCGCCGGTTATCGTGTGGGTAGTCGAAACCGGAATGCCCAGCGCAGTCGCGAGAAAGACGACGACGGAGCCGGACATAGAGGCACTGAAACCCTGATGCTGCGACAGCTTGGTGATGCGGGTGCCCATGGTTTCAATAATGCGCCAGCCGCCTGTCAGCGTACCGAAGGCGATGGCGATATAGCAGCTGAACGCCACCCAGTGCGGCACTTCGAATTCGCCCGACAAATGCCCCGTCGAATAGAGCAGCACCGTGATGATGCCCATGGTCTTCTGCGCGTCGTTCAGCCCGTGGCTGAGCGAGTATGCGGCGGACGAGAACAGGTGCAGTATCCGCAGGCCACCTTCCGCCTGCCGCGCGGTTGCGCGATAGAGCACCCAGCTGCTGAGCAGCATGATGAGCATCGCCAGCCACATGCCCAGCAGAGGCGACAGGACGATGGCCGCCAGCGTTTTGTTCAGGCCACCCCACAGGATGCCGCTGAAACCCGCGTGCGCGACGCCGGAGCCGATCAGCCCGCCGATCAGGGCGTGGCTGCTGGAAGAAGGAATCCCCTTCAGCCAGGTCACGACATTCCAGAACATCGCCCCCACCAGCGCGCCGAAGATTACCGCTGGCGTCACCAGTTCCTGTGACACCAGCCCCTTGCCGATGGTATCGGCGACGGCGTGAAGCTGCGGGAAAGCGATCGTCAGGAAATAGGCGGCGAAGTTGAACACCGCGGCGAAGGCCACCGCCTGCACGGGAGAAAGCAGGCGCGTAGCGACAACGGTGGCGATTGAATTGGCCGCATCGTGCAGACCGTTCAGATAATCGAACAGCAGCGCGAGGCCGATGAGTGCCACCAGCAGAGGGAAAGCGAGTTCGTACACGTGGCGACGCTCAGGCGTGGTCGATCACGATGCCGTCGATCTCGTCGGCGACGTCTTCGAACGCGTCGACGATGCGTTCGAGATGCTTGTAGATCTCGCGCTCGATCACAAAGCGAAGCGTGTCGCTTGATCCGTGATCTTCCAGCGCGAGACGCAGGCCATCGGTATGGATCGTATCGGCATGACCTTCAATCCGCACTAGCCGCTCCGTCAGTTCATGCAGGCGCGGGCCATTGCGCGCGACATCGCGCAGCAGCGGGATCGCTTCGGCGGTGAGACGCGCGGCGTCGACTGCCAGCGCCGCCATGTCGCGCATCTGCGGCGTGAACTCGGTAACCTTGTAGAGGTCGATCGCCTGCGCGGCGGCCTGCATTTCGTCCACCGTATCGTCCAGCGCGCCGATCAGGCTGGTGATCGCCCCGCGATCGAACGGCGTCAGGAACGTGCGGCGCACGGTTTGCAGCACTTCGCGCGTGATCTCGTCAGCGTCGGTTTCGCGTTCAATGATCTCACGAATATGTTCGGCTGGATCCGTCCGCCCTTCCAGCAGACGGGCGGTGGCTTCGGACGCCAGAAGCACCGTGCTGGCGTGCGCTTCGAACAGTTCGAAGAAGTTGCCCGTGCGGGGCAACAGGCGTTGAAACCAGGCAAACATCTTGGAGACCTTCGTCGTTTCGCCGATCGCATCCCGCAACCGACTGCGGCGCACCGCATTTTCAAACTCTGCCGAGGCGAACGAACGGATCAGGTCGCCCAGATCGGTTTCGTCCACCGCATCGGCGGCTTCGCTGAGCAGGAACCAGCGCCGTTCACGCTGATCGGCTTCTTTCCAGCTTTCCTGCTCTTCCGTCACCGACAGCGGGAACACGTCGACATCGACCATCAGCGATGCGCCGCTGCCCTGACGCTTGCGATAGCGATAGCTGCCCAGAGGCACCGGGCAGACAGCGCCGAACGCTCCCGCTTCTTCCTCAGCCTCTCGCGCGGCGGCAACGTGCGGCGGGGTACCGGGGGCGATATTGCCCTTGGGCAGCACCCAGCGCGCCTTGGTGCCACGCGTCGTGATCAGCATCACGCGCACGCGGGCATCAGGCGCCATGCCTTCGATGCGATACGGTAGGGCGGCTACCTGGCGAATGGACTTGTATCCGGCTGTGACGAAACGCGCGCCTCCTTAGTGCGGGGCACAGCGACTTGCCAATTCATGACCATAATTTGACAAGGGAAAACTCGCCCCGCTCGTACCGGGGGCGAAGCGAAGGGGCGGCTCGGAAAAGCCGCCCCGAAGCGCATCAGGCAGCCTTCTGGTGCATGTAAACGGCCCGCTCGTGCGAGAAAGCCTTGAACCCGAAGTAGCCGTGGTAGCTGCCTACCCCGCTCTGGTTCACGCCGCCGAACGGCAGGCGATTTTCCAGATAGTGCGAGAACACGCCGTTGATGGTCGTGCCGCCAGAGGACGTGCGGTTGAGCACCTTGCTGACGTTGTCGGCATTGTCGCTGTAGAAATAGAGGGCCAGCGGCTTGTCGCGATCTTCGATATAGCTGATCGCCTGATCCAGATTGTCGTAAGTCATCACCGGCAGGATCGGCGCGAAGATTTCTTCCTGAAGGATCTTCATCTGCGGGGTGACGTCGGTCAGCATCGTAGGGTGAATGGTCAGGTCCGCTTCTTCCAGCGTGCCGCCCACGGCCACGGTCGCGCCCTGTTCCACCGCATCGTCGAACAGGCCCTTCACGCGGTCGAAATTGCCCTTGTTCACGATCTGCGCGATCGCGCCCTTGTTGATCTGGCCATCGGCATAGAGGTTTTCCACGACACGGGCGCGGAATCCTTCGACCAGCCGATCCTTCTGATCTTCCTTCACGAAGACATAGTCGGGGCAGATGCAGGCCTGACCGCCGTTGAACTGCTTCGCACCGGCGAGGTCCGCCGCGATCTTGTCGATATCGGCGCCGTCATCGATGATCACCGGCGACTTCCCGCCCAGTTCCAGCGTAACGGTGGCGAGGTTCTTCGCCGCAGCCTCTGCCACGATCTTGCCCACGCGGGTGCTGCCGGTGAAGAAGATGTGGTTGAACGGCAGTTCAAGCAGGGCCTGCGCCACGTCAACGCCGCCTTCGAACAGGGCGACCTCGTTCTCGTCGAACACCTCGCGCACGATCTTGCCTGCCACGCGCGCGGTGGCGGGACACAGGTCCGTCAGCTTAACCATGCAGCAGTTGCCGGCGGCGACCGCGGCGGCGAGCGGGCCGAAGGTCAGCCCCAGCGGGAAGTTCCACGGGCCGAGGATCAGGCACACGCCGCGCGCCTCGGGAATGATCATCGCCTTGTCGTCAGGGTTCTTCGACGGGGTGACTTCGGTCGGCTTCATCCAGTCTTCGACGCTGTCGATATTGAGCTGGATATTGCCGAGGATGTTCAGCACTTCCGTAACGCGGATTTCGCCTTCGGGCTTGCGCGTATCTTCCAGCACGGCGGCGACAATATCGTCGGCATGGGCTTCCACGGCGGCTTTCAGCCGGGTCAGCTTGGCCTTCCGCTCTTCAGCGGTGGAGGCCTTCACATCCCATTGGTGCGCGCGCTGCAATTCGAACACGCGCGAAAGCTCGCGAGTGAGTTCAGGGCTGCTCTGCGTGGTGCTGGTCATCGGATTTCCTGTCTGGAGTGGGATGAGAATCGGTGTCTTCTAGATTGTCGTTCGGCCGGGGGAAACAAGGCAAGGTGACATCAAGGTGGCGGGGGTGTTGACACCCCGGACACTGTCCAGAGGGCAATGTCACCTTGCCGCCCGGCGTGTCACCTTGGCGTCAACTTGCGCGCGCGGGTCAGGACGGTTCTCATGCGCGGCACGCTGCAACGTGGGGCGTGCATAGGAAAGCGCAAATCGCGCGGAGGACAAACGCCACCCCAATCTTGGCGCGGTCTGCCGTCCGTGCGAGAACCTGACCGATGGACCAGTTGTTCACCCGCATCGCATCCGCCATCGCAACTCTTGCCGGCAAGCCGCTGGCATTCACCGCGGCATTGCTGGTGATCCTGATCTGGGGCGTGAGCGGGCCAATATTCCAGTGGTCCGACACATGGCAGCTGGTGGTCAATACCGGCACCACCATCGTCACCTTCCTGATGGTGTTCCTGATCCAGAACAGCCAGAACCGCGACGCCGCCGCGATGCAGGCCAAGCTGGACGAACTGATCCGCGCGGTCGAGGCTGCGCGCAGCCAGTTCATCGGCATCGAACACCTGACCGAAGAACAGATCGAGGCGATCCGCGACAAGCTGGAGCGTGACGTGAGCGAAGCGACCGGCAGGCACGGCTCCGCCGAAAAGAGCATCGAGAGACTGCTCGGCCGGTACTGAGAGCGCCGTTCCCCCTCGCTACCGCGGAGCCTGTATCGATCCATGCCTGGCCTCACAAAGCAATGAGGCCCGCCGGTGGATGACCGGCGAGCCCATTCATGATGGTCAGTTCGCCGCCTTGGGCAGCGCGAAGGCCATGTAGCGCATGGTTTCGGGAACCGGCGGCGTGTCCATGCCCTGATGGAACTGCCCTTCCCAACCGACCGGGATGACCACGAACTGGCGGCCATCCGCCTCATAAACCGCAGGCGTGCCTTCGCCCGCAGCCGGCAGATCGTATTCCCACAGGGTCTGCCCGGTGGAGGCGTCACGCGCCCGCAGCTTGCGGTCGCCGGGCGTGGGGACAAACAGCAGGTCCGCCGCCGTTACCGTCGGCCCACCCCGCGTAGCCTGCGATCCGGTGCCGGTGATGCCCTTTGCGGCGAGTTGCATCTCGTCGCCGTTGGGAATCTGATAGAGCATGTTGCCCGAGTTCATGTCGTAAGCCGTGATCGTGGACCATGGCGGAGAGATCGGCACCATGCCGTTGGACTGGATCATGAAGTCAAACGGAGAGGCATAGGGCTGCACATTCTCCAGGTCGGAGTTTGGCATCGCCTCCTTCGCGGCCGCATTGTTGTTGGGGATGTGGCGCACAAACGAGGGGTAATTGCGGACCACGATGAACAGGCGGTTCCGCACGGGATCGACCGAAACCATGCCAAAGTTGGCGCCGCCATTCTCGCTGGGCATCAGGATAGTGCCCTGAGTGCTGACCGGGGTGAACAGCCCCTCGTTACGCGCGGTACGCAGAAGCTCGCGCACCTTCGCCTTGTCCTCATCGTTGAGGTAGGGGTTGATATCCTCTTCAGTGAACCGCTGGCGAGCGTAGTGCGGCGGCCATGACGGGATCGGCTGGGTGGGCGATGCCTTTTCGCCGGGCGTGGTCGATGTGGGCACCGGCACTTCCGGAATCGGCCAGATCGGTTCGCCCGTGCGCCGGTCGAACACCAGCAGCCAGCCCATCTTGGTCGGCTGGATCACGACCGGGATTTCCTGCCCGTCGCGCCTTAGCGTCAGCAGCTTGGGCGACGTCGGAAGGTCATAATCCCACAGGTCGTGGTGAACGGCCTGGAAGTGCCACACACGTTCACCCGTGCGGGCGTTAAGCGCGACGATCGAGTTGGCGAACAGGTTGTCGCCTTCGCGATTGCCGCCATACCAGTCGAAACGCGGCGCGCCGGTGGGGATGTAGATCATGCCCAGTTCGGGATCGACGGTGAACGACGACCAGTTGTGCGAACCGCCGAACTTCTCATGGTCCTTTTCCGGCCAGGTTTCGTAACCGAACTCACCCTTTTCGGGCACCATGTGGAACACCCAGTTCAGCTTGCCGGTGCGCACGTCGTAGGAATGGATGTCGGCCGGGGACGAGTTGTAGTCATAGTTGCCGGCAGGCAGCGCGATGATGATGGAATCTTCAAACACGCGGCCGGGATTGTCATGCTGCAACGGGCGAACCTTGTCGCGATCTTCGCGCGAGAGGGCATCCCTCAGGTCGATGCCGCCTTCCGGTCCGAAACCGGGGATGATCTGGCCCGTCGTGGCGTCCACAGCCCGCAGCCTGCCGTTGTTCAGGACGAAAAGCCGGCGTTCCTTGCGGTCCTTGCTTTCCCAGTAGCTGACGCCCCGGTTGCCGATCCGCCCTTCGAAAGTGGTGCGCCAGATTTCCTTCCCGGTCGCGCCATCGAGGGCGATCAACGCGTCTGGCGCGTTGGGAGCGACGACATACATCACGCCATCCACGATCGTCGGGTTATAGCGGAAGCCATAGTGTCCGCCGCGCAGGGGACCGACGTCGAATTCCCACGCCAGTTCAAGCTGGTTGACGTTGCTCTTGTTGATCTGATCGAGGGCGGAATACTGAGAGGAATCGACACCGCCGAGATAACCGTCCCACGTTTTGTAATCGATGACGTTCGCGGGCGCGCGGTCGCCGCCATCGGCCTGCTGCGCGATCGCACCCGTAGCGAGACACAACGCCAGCGCAGTTGCGGAAACACCCGCAATCCATTTCCTCATGATCAAATCCTCCCAATCCGTTGCGCCGGAAAACCCGGCGATCGGCGGGAGGCATCCGCTCATCGTCGCATGTCGCGTAGTTATTTACAGTAAAGTTGCGGTAATTCGGGAGTTACAGGCAGCGTTACACCCGCCAGCGACATCGGCCCTAGCCGCCCCGCAGCAGCTGTACGCCCCAGTCCCGCTCGAACAGATAGAGCAACACGCGGGCGGCCTCTCCGCGTTTGCTGGATAGCCCACCGTCGCGTTCCACCAGCAGGCGGGCGTCGTCACTGGCGGTTTCCAGCAGGCGCTGCATCTTTTCCAGATCGGCGATGCGGAAGGGCGTGTCGCCGGATTGGCGCGTGCCCAGCAGCTCCCCGCCCCCCCGCAGCCGCAAGTCTTCTTCCGCAAGGCGAAAGCCGTCCTGCGTTTCGCGCATCAGGGCCAGCCGTTCGCGCCCAACCTCGCTGAGCATTTCGCCGCGCAGCAGGAGGCAGACGGATTTCTCGCTGCCCCGCCCCACGCGCCCGCGCATCTGGTGGAGCTGGGCGAGGCCGAACCGTTCCGCCTGTTCGATCACCATCAGGGTGGCGGCGGGCACGTCCACGCCCACTTCGATCACCGTGGTCGCGACGAGCAGCCGGGCATCGCCGGATGCGAAGCGTTCCATCGCCGCATCCTTCAGTTCAGGACGGAGCTGGCCGTGGACGAGCACAACCGCATCCCCGAACCGCGCCTTGAGCGAAGCGAAGCGCGCTTCGGCGGCGGCGAGATCATCCTTTTCGTTTTCGCCTTCGCGCACCATGGGGCAGACCCAATAGGCCTGTTGCCCGGTATCGAGATGGCGAGCGAGGCCGTCCACAACATCGCTGAGCCGATCGGTAGAGATCACCCGCGTATCGATCGCCTGACGGCCCGGCGGCATTTCGTCCAGCCGACTGACCTCCATCTCGCCATATTGCGCGAGGGTGAGCGTGCGCGGGATCGGGGTGGCGGTCATCGCCAGCGTGTGCGGCGTGGTGCGCCCCTTGCGCGTGAGCAGCAGGCGCTGGGAAACGCCGAAGCGGTGCTGTTCGTCGATCACCACCAGCCCGAGGTTCTTATACGCGACCGCTTCCTGAAAGATCGCATGGGTTCCGACGACAATATCGATCGAACCATCCACCAACCCCATCAGGATGGATTCCCGCGCACGGCCCTTGTCCCGCCCCGTCAGCAAAGCGATGTTGACGCCCGTTGGTCCGGCCATGGTCCGCAGCGTTTCGAAATGCTGGCGGGCGAGGATTTCGGTCGGCGCCAGCAGGGCCGCCTGTGCCCCGCCCTCCACCGCGATCAGCATCGATTCCAGCGCGACCACCGTCTTGCCGGACCCGACATCGCCCTGAAGCAGCCGCAACATGGGCGAATTCTGCGCCATGTCACCTTCGATCTCGGCAATGCTGCGGCGTTGTGCGCCGGTCAGCGGGAACGGCAGCGACAGCTTGCCACGCAGGCGCCCGTCCCCCTTCAGCGGCTGGCCGCGCCGCTTGCGGTTGTCCGCGCGCACCAGCATCAACGCCAGACTGTTGGCGAACAACTCGTCATAGGCCAGCCGGTCGCGGGCGGCGGGATGGTCGCCGCGATGGGCCAGCGCCAGCGCATCACGCCAGTTTGGCCAGCCGTGCTTGTCGATCACGCCGGGTTCGATCCATTCGGGCAGTTCAGGCGCGCGGGCGAGCGACTGGCGGACGAGATCGGCCATCTTCGGCTGCGTCAGTCCCTCAGCCAGCGGATAGACCGGCTCTGTCAGATGGCCCATCAGGCCGGAGCTGCTTTCGGCCACGTGATCTGGATGAACGATCTGCAGGAACTGATCGTACTGTTCCAGCTTGCCGGCGACCCAGCGCGTTTCGTCCACCGGAAACAGCTTGCGCGCGGTGTAGGAAGCCTTGCCGAAGTAAACGAGCGCGCAGACATTGCCCGCCGCATCCCGCGCCATGACCCGGTGCGGCGCGCGCGAACCGGGGCTGGCACGGTGTTCGAACGGCGTCAGCGGCACCACGATCTGTTCGCCCACTACCGCGCCATCCAGATCGGCGACCGACCGGCGCTGAACGAAGCGATCGGGCAGGTGATAGGCCACATCCCTCACCCGCGTGAGGCCCAGCTTGTCCAGCGGCTTGCCTAGCTTCGGCCCAACGCCGTCCAGACTGTCCGTTTCGGCAAACAGGGGATTGAGAAGATCGGGGCGCATGGGGCGGGTCTATTCGCTTTCCCGGTCGCTGCGAAGGTCCGGGCAGGGAAAAATCCGCATCAGGTCGGCACCGTGAACCCCCGGTTCCATGCCTTCAAGCAGATGAACGGAAATGGTTAATTTCAAAGCAACTTTTTACAAATCAGACACTGATTTTTTACATCTAGAAGCCTATATGCAGGCCATCGCACCCTTGAGGGTCAACCAAAATGATCAAGTATCTTGCAGCCGCTGCCCTTGGCCTCGTTTCAGTGCAGCCCGCTTCAGCGGCATCCGTATTCGACTATAACGTCTATGCCTCTGGAAATGCTTATATTTCTGGCGGCAGTTATGGCGATATCGCGTCCGCCAGCTTCAGTAACGCCAATGGATCGACGGGCACGAACTATTCTTCGTGGGCATCGTCCTCCTCGTCGCTCGATTCGTCGGCTGCCGCGCTTTCGGCGCAACTGGCGGGCATGGCCGCAACCGGCACCGTGACTCTTGGCCAGTGGAACCCCCGCAACGTCACGCTGACGGGCACTGGCACGGGCGTTAACGTGTTCAACATCAACGGCACAGATGCGCCGAACTGGTCCAATCTTGAGGCGCTTACGTTTGCCGGAACAGGCACCGGGGCGATCGTGAACGTTTGGGGCAATTCGCTGACCAACTACGTAAATCTGAACTTCGGCGGCCTGTCCGCGGATCAGGTGATTTTCAACTTCATGGATGCCGACACCGTCACGCTGAACGGCATGAACGTGAAAGGCTCGATTCTCGCCCCCGGCGCGCTGGTCAACATCCAGGGTGGGTCGGTCGCCGGTGCGGTGGTTTCGGGCAGCTTCCATTCCGAAGGCGCGACGATTGGCGGCAACGGCTTCACGCCGGTAACGCAGGGCGCGGTTCCCGAACCGGCCACATGGCTGCTGATTATCATGGGCTTCGGTGCGATGGGCGTGATGATGCGCCGCCAGCGCCGCAGTTCCCGGCGCCCGCGCATCCGCTTTGCGTGATCTCCGCGCCCCGCGCACGCAGATCGTTCGCGGGGATGACGGGATCGGGCGTCGTTGCTAAGGCGCGGCAATGCCCGATCTTTCCACCCGCATTTCCCGCGCCCGCTTCCGCGCCTGGCATCGTGGAACGCGTGAAGCGGATTTCATGATCGGCGGTTTTTTCGACCGGCATCATGCAAGCTGGGGCGATGCCGAAGTGGCATGGTTCGAAGCGCTGCTGGAAGAAGACGACGTGGACATAATGGCCTGGGCCATGCGCGCCCGCCCTGCCCCCGCAGAATACGCCGGACCGATGTTGCAAGCCCTTGAAAGGCTGGACTACATCACCATCTGAGTTTCGGTTCGCAACGGGTCTTCCCCCCTAACTGACCCACAGGGTTGCTGACCCCCGCCCGCGTGCCCTTCCAGTCCCGCGGGCGGGTTTCTTTCCCAGACAATGCCAGGCGGGCCTGATGTTGCCCATGGGCAGGTCCATCGCTATCGCCTGCCCTTCCCCAACCCCCTCCTCGATCGAGCAGGGGGTATTCGCGTTTGCCGGACATCATCCATGCCTGATCTTTCCCGTATCCTGAAAGCCGACCGGCCGATCACCCTCGCCTCTGTGGCGCGGGGCGCACAGCCGCTGGTCATGGCCGATCTGGCCCGTGCGGCCGGTGGATCGGCGGGACAAGGCCGGGCGGTATTCGTCGCGGCGGACGATCAGGCGATGAGCGCGGTGGCCGATGCGGCGCGCTGGTTCGCGCCGGAACTTCAGGTCATCGAATTCCCGGCGTGGGACTGCCTGCCTTACGACCGCGCCAGCCCCGCCCTTTCCGTCAGCGCGCGAAGGCTGGCGGCGCTGCATCAGCTTCAGGCAGGCCGGAACGGCGCGCAATTGCTGGTCACGACGGTAAACGCTCTGTTGCAACGGGTGCTGACGCCCTTCCGCATTCGCGAGGCGGTGCGGGAATTGAAGCCGGGTGTGACGATCGGGCACGAAAGCCTTGCCGCGCTGCTGCAACGGCAGGGCTATTCGCGCACCGACACGGTGGTCGATACCGGCGAATTCGCCGTGCGCGGTTCGATCTTCGATCTTTATCCCGCCGGGCTGGATCAGGGCCTGCGGCTGGACTTCTTCGGGGATGAACTGGAAAGCCTGCGGCTGTTCGATCCCGGCACCCAGCGCACGACCGGCACTGTCGAGAACCATCTGCTGCTTCCCGCCAGCGAGGCGCTGATCGACGAGGAGACGATCAAGCGATTCCGCACCCGTTATCGTGAACGCTTCGCCGCCCATGCCACGCAGGATCCGCTCTATCAGGCGGTCAGCGACGGACGGCGGCTGGCGGGCATGGAACACTGGCTGCCGCTGTTCGAGGAACGGCTGGCCACGCTGTTCGACCACCTTTCCGCCGATGACCTGATGGTGATCGATTCCGCCGCGGTCGGCGCGGGTGAAGAACGGCTGGGAGATATCGAGGATTATCACCGCCAGCGCGGGGAAACGACCGGACAAGCGGCAGGCAGCTATCGCCCGCTGGACACCGACACGCTCTACCTGTCGCGTGATGAGTTTTCGGCGGCGCTGGAGCAGCGGCCTGTCCACCGCACATCCATCTTCGCGGAGCCGGAAAGCGCGAAGGTCATCGATTTTGGTTTCCGTTCCGGGCGCGATTTCACGCCGGAACGTTCGCGCGGCGACAATGTGTACGAAACGGCGGCCGCGCATCTGAAAGTGCTGGGCAGCACGGGCAAGCGCCCGCTGCTGGCCGCCTATTCCGAAGGATCGCGCAGCCGCATCACCTCCATCCTGGAGGAAGCAGGCACGGCGATGAAGCTGGCGGCAAGCTGGCAGGAGGCGCTGGGGCTTTCCGCCAAGGGCGCGCCGGTGGCCATTGTACTGCCGCTGGACAGCGGTTTCGCCAATGACGAGCTGGAGCTTGTCACCGAGCAGGATCTGTTGGGCGACCGGCTGGTCCGGCGGCGCAAGAAACGCAAGGATTCCGACGCCTTTCTGGCAGAGCTTTCCGCCCTCAATCGCGGCGATCTGGTGGTCCATCTGGACCACGGCATCGGCAAGTATCTGGGGCTGGAACCCATCACCGTGGGCCAGAGCCAGCACGATTGCGTTATGCTGGAATATGCCGGGGGCGACAAGCTCTACATCCCGGTCGAAAACATCGACGTGCTCAGCCGCTATGGCTCGTCCGAAGAATCCGTGCCGCTGGACCGGCTGGGCGGCGAAGCATGGCAGAAGCGCCGCGCGCGGCTGAAGGAACGCATCCGCGCGATCGCCAATGAACTGCTGAAAACCGCCGCCGCTCGCGCCCTGCGCAAAGCGCCGGTTCTCCAGCCAGACGACAATGCCTTCGCGCAGTTCGTGGACCGTTTCCCCTGGCAGGAAACCGACGACCAGGAACGCGCGATCGAAGACGTTCTGAACGATCTGGGCGACGGCAAGCCGATGGACCGGCTGGTCTGCGGCGACGTGGGTTTCGGCAAGACGGAAGTGGCCCTGCGCGCCGCCTTCGTCGCGGCGATGAGCGGGCAGCAGGTGGTGGTGATCGCGCCGACCACCCTGCTCGCGCGCCAGCACTATCAGGGTTTCTGCGACCGCTTCGCCGGTTTCCCGCTGAAGGTCGGGCGGCTGAGCCGCCTTGTCCCCGCGAAGGAGATGCAGGAAACGCGCTCCGCGCTGGAAGACGGCACGATGGACGTCGTCGTCGGCACCCACGCAATCCTGAGCAAGAACACGAAGTTCAAGCGCCTCGGCCTGGTGATCGTGGACGAGGAACAGCGTTTCGGCGTGAACCACAAGGAAAAGCTGAAGCAACTGCGCGAGGACGTTCACGTCCTGACCCTGACCGCCACGCCCATCCCGCGCACGCTGCAAATGGCGATGAGCGGGCTGCGCGAGCTTTCCACCATCCAGACCCCGCCGGTCGATCGGCTGGCCGTGCGGACTTATGTGATGGAATGGGACGACATGGTGATGCGCGAGGCACTGCTGCGCGAACATCATCGCGGCGGGCAGAGCTTCATCGTGGTGCCGCGCATTTCCGACATGGAAGAGGTATCTGACTGGCTGCACAAGTTCGTGCCGGAAATCCGCTTCGTCGCCGCGCACGGGCAGATGAGCCCGACCGAAGTGGAAGAACGCATGAGCGCGTTCTACGAAAAGAAGTACGAGGTGCTGCTGAGCACCACCATCGTCGAAAGCGGGCTGGACATCCCCAGCGCCAACACCATCGTGATCCACCGCGCGGACCGCTTCGGGCTGGCCCAGCTATACCAGCTTCGCGGGCGAGTGGGCCGCAGCAAGCTGCGCGCCTATGCCTATCTGACCACGCCGAAGGACACGCAGCTATCTGAAGTCGCCGAAAAGCGGCTGAAGGTGCTGGGCGATCTCGACAGTCTGGGTGCGGGGTTCCAGCTTGCCAGCCACGACCTCGACATTCGCGGCGCGGGCAACCTGCTGGGTGACGAGCAGTCGGGCCATATCCGCGAAGTCGGCTTCGAGCTCTATCAGTCCATGCTGGAGGACGCGATCCTTGCCGCCAAGGCGGGCGACATGGGGCTGGAGCGGGAGCGCGAGGGACTGTCTCCGCAGATCACCGTCGATGCGCCGATCATGATCCCGGACGACTATGTGCCCGATCTGGCCGTTCGCATGGCGCTTTATCGCCGGTTGAACGATGCGAAGGACAAGGCGGAGATAGAGGCGATGGCGGCCGAGATGATCGACCGCTTTGGCCCTCTGCCCCCGGCCACGGCCAACCTTATCAAGCTGATAGAGATCAAGCATCAGGCGATCGAGGCGTGCATCGCCAAGATCGACGTGGGCGCACGCGGCACGCTGGTCAGCTTCCACAAGGACCAGTTCCCCGACCCCACCGGCCTGATCGCCTATGTCGAACGCCTGAACGGCACCGCGCGCCTGCGGCCGGATATGAAGCTGGTGATCAACCGCGCATGGGGCGATCCGCAAAGCCGCCTGAACGGCCTGTTCCAGCTTACCAAGGGGTTGAGCGGCATCGTGCGCAAGGCGGAGAAGAAATCGACCTGAGCGGCCGCTTCCTCCGCCTTCACCGGGCCGGATCCACCCTACCCTACCCTCGCGCCAGAGCCGCGAAAGCTTCGGCGCTGAGCGGCCGCGCGCCGAGGAAACCCTGCCAGCGCGTGCAGCCCTCGCGCGCGATTACGTTGCGCTGGCTGAGGTGTTCTACCCCTTCCGCCGTCACTTCCAGATTGAGGGCCCGAGCCATCGCCAATATCCCGCGCAGCACCGCCAGATCGCGCGGATCCTCATCGATGCCATCGATCATGCTGCGGTCCAGCTTCAGGCCGTGCAGCGGCAGGCGCTTCAGGTAATGAAAATTGCAGAAGCCCGCGCCGAAATCATCCAGTTCGATCGCGATGCCGCGCTGCGCCAGCATCTCCAGTTGGGCCGACGATCCGGTCAGATCATTCACCAGAACGTGCTCGGTTATCTCCAGTGTCAACCGGTCTGGCGCAAAGCGCGCGTCCGCCACGGCGTTCAGAATCGTTTCCGCGAAACAACCGGAAGCGACATCCGCTGCGGTGACGTTCAGCGACAGGCCTAGTGTGGCGCCCAACGGACCGCTATGCGGCGCCGGCCAATCCATCGCCGCTGCCAGCGCGCGGCGCACCAGATGGCTCGACAGTTCCGGCACCCGGCCCACATGACCGGCGATGGCGAACAATTGCCCCACGCCGAGCGAGCCGCGTTCCGGATGCTGCCAGCGGGCAAGCGCCTCCGCCCCGACAAGCCGGTCGTCCGACGCCGCGAACTGCGGCTGGAACAGGATCTGGATTTCCGATTCCGCAAGCGCACGATCAAGCTCTGCTGGACTCGGGATGGACGTTGGCCGGCGCCGATCCTGCTGAATCCGCCGATCTCGTCCTATTTTCGGGTGCGACCCCATTGTATTGGACATGGCGGCCCTCTGGCGCATTGTGGGGCGGCTGTCCCGGCCTCTGTTCGCCGCGTTGCAATTCGGGACGGCGGACCATAGGACTGTCTTTCATGGGGAGCCAGCCAGTGGAAAAGACACCGTTCAAGAGGCTGGCCCTGCTCGCCTCGCCCTCTGACCGCGCGCAGGCCGCCGCGGCGGCGCTGGCCGATTGCTGCGACTGGTCCCCACTGGAACAGGCGGACGCGGCGGTCGTGCTGGGCGGTGACGGCTTCATGCTGGAAACCATGCACCGCATGGTGGACAGCGGGCATCTCTGCCCGGTCTATGGCCTTAACCTCGGCACGGTGGGTTTCCTGATGAACCGCTACACCGAAAACAGCCGCGTGGTTCAGCGCATCAACCGCGCCCGGCCGATCGCCGTTTCCCCGCTGCGGATGGAAGCGGTGACGCAGGATGGAGCCAGCGTCGATTCCTACGCCATCAACGAAGTGTCGTTGCTGCGTGAAAAGCGCCAGACGGCGAAGATCGAAATCACCGTGAACGACCGGGTGCGGATTTCCGAACTGGCGGGTGACGGCGTGCTGCTGGCCACCCCGGTTGGCTCCACCGCTTACAACTATTCCGCCAGCGGGCCGATTCTGCCGCTCGATTCGCAGATGCTGGCGCTGACACCGATCAGCCCCTTTCGCCCCCGCCGCTGGCGCGGTGCGATTCTGCCGGATCGCAGCCGCGTGACGTTCCGCGTGCTGGAACCGAAGAAGCGCCCCGTCTCCGTCGTTGCCGACCACAAGGAAGTGCGCGATGTGGCCGAAGTCCGCCTGTGGATAGACCGCGAACGGACGCTGACCCTGCTGTTCGATCCGGGGCACGCACTGGACGAACGGATCGTTGCGGAACAGTTCGCCTGTTGAACACGATTTCGCCCATCTCGGGCTTGTCAAACCCGGTGCCCACCCATATAGGCGCACCCCTGCCCTGTTGGGCTGCTCCCCGATAGCTCAGCGGTAGAGCATTCGACTGTTAATCGAATGGCCGTAGGTTCGAATCCTACTCGGGGAGCCACTTCC
>Ga0182736_1000456_pt1 | contig 63683 bp, 47 predicted proteins | sample eDN5th30CKraftBY_FD_128882 | JGI IMG/M metagenome (GOLD analysis project Ga0182736, IMG submission 128882) | Enriched backyard soil microbial communities from Emeryville, California, USA - eDNA 5th pass 30_C Kraft BY (version 2) (version 2) | ecosystem: Environmental > Terrestrial > Soil >... | reverse complement strand
GTTCAAAACTATAAAGCGCATGAATAAATTAAAAACCATCTTGTTTTTTCTATTCTTTTTATTGATACACTATTCTTTCGCGCGGCAAAGTGCGGATTCCTTGTATATCCGCCAGCATTATACTAAAATTGAACGTTATGTTCCCATGCGCGATGGTGTAAAACTCTTCACTTCTATCTATATCCCCAAAGATCAATCCAAAAAATATCCTTTTTTGATTAACCGCACCCCTTATACGGTTGCGCCTTATGGGGAAGATCAATATAAAACGGATTTAGGTCCGGATCCATTATTTATCCGCGAAGGATACATTTTTGTTTACCAAGACGTTCGCGGAAAGTGGATGAGTGAGGGGGACTATGCTGATATCAGGCCCTATATCAAAGATAAAAAAGGCAAACAAACTGATGAGAACAGCGATACTTATGATACTATTGACTGGCTATTAAAAAATATTGCGCACAATAATGGTAAAGCAGGAATTTACGGTATTTCCTATCCCGGCTTTTATGCTACAGCGGCCCTTCCGAATGCGCATCCGGCTTTAAAGGCGGTTTCTCCGCAAGCACCGGTAACAGATTGGTTTAGGGGTGATGATTTTCACCACAATGGTGCATTCTTTATTGCAGATGCTTTTAGTTTTTACAGTAGTTTCGGCATACCGAGGCCAAAACCGGTAAGGCCCGGAAATGAAGGTAAAAAAGTGGCCTTTATCCTAAACGATAATTATGACTTCTTCAAGAAACTCGGTGCTTTAAAGCATGTGAAAGAACGTTATTTTGGCGATAGTATTAAATTTTGGAACGATGTTACGGCCCATGGTACGCTCGATACTTTTTGGCAAGCAAGAGAAATTACCCGCCATTTAATTAAGGTAAAACCTGCTGTGTTAGTAGTGGGCGGTTTTTTTGATGCAGAAGATTGTTATGGGGCCTTGCACACATACCAAGCGATAGAGAAGCAAAATCCGAAGGCCGATAATCGGCTGGTTATGGGGCCATGGTTTCACGGAGGATGGGTTCGGGGAAACGGTAGTTCTTTTGGTGATATCTATTTCGGACAGGAAACCAGCAATTGGTATCAGCAAAATATAGAATTACCCTTCTTCAATTATTACCTGAAAGGGGAAGGAACGTTTAATCCAGCCGAGGCGACGATTTTTATTAGCGGCAGCAATGAATGGAAGCATTTTAATACTTGGCCACCGAAAGAAACAATCACTAGGCAACTATACCTACATGCCAATGGTAAGCTTAATTTTGAGAAACCCACAGAAAGCGAGAGCTACGATGAATACGTGAGCGATCCCGATGCACCAGTGCCTTATCAGCAAGGGGTAAACCAATCGAGGAGCAGGGAATATATGATCGATGATCAGCGTTTTGCGACAAAACGACCGGATGTGCAGGTATATCAAAGTGATGTATTAACGGAAGATGTTACTTTAGCCGGCCCATTGTTGGCTAAACTTAAGGTTTCTACTACGGGTACCGATGCGGATTATGTAGTAAAGTTGATTGATGTTTATCCAGATGATGCGCCTAATCCAATACCAAATCCCAAGAACATCATTATGGGTGGCTATCAAATGCTGGTGAGAGGCGAAGTATTCCGTGGTAAATTCCGCAATAGTTTTGAAAAGCCCGAACCCTTTGTGCCAAGAGAGATTACCGCCGTAAACTATGCCTTGCCCGATGTAGCCCATACCTTTAAGAAAGGCCACCGCATTATGATCCAGATTCAAAACTCATGGTTTCCATTGGTAGATCGTAATCCGCAGAAGTTCTTGGACATTTATAGCCAAGCCGAAGATGCCGATTTTCAAAAAGCTACTCATCGGATTTACCATGATCGGGCCCATGATTCGTGCATAGAAGTGAACGTACTTTAGGCAGTTTGCGACTTCCTGGATAAAAGGTTACCTTGTCTCGCTTATAAACTTGATTATGCATATGAAAAGAATATCGCCGTCGGCTTGGATGCTATGGATGTGTCTTATATTATTCCTTGCTGCCTGTAAAAAGGATAATCAAAAAATACCGGAAGGTAATTTATCTACCGAGCATACCTTAACCTCTTTTGTGTTTAAAAAAGACAAAAACCCGTCTTTACGGTATGATGTAAAAGCTGAGATTATAGGAGATACGGTTTTTGCATATGCTTTGCCCGGTGTGGAGGCAGCAGCTCTTATTCCCGATTTTACTTATGAGGGAAAAGCAGTGGCAATAGGCAATGTTGAACAACAAAGCGGACATGATAAGCAAGATTTTAGCGATTTAATAACCTACAATGTTCGTGCAGAAAATGGCGATGAACATTCCTATATTATAAAACTGGGTGATACGGGCTTGCCCGCTGTCTATATCGTTACCGATGGTAAGGCAATAGACAGCAAGGAGGATTATGTAGATGCAAAGATAAGAATTTCAAAAGGGCTTCAGAAAAATGTTTTATATGAAGGTGATTTGAAAATTCGCGGTAGGGGTAATTCCACATGGGGAATGCCTAAGAAACCATTTCGTTTAAAATTGAACGAAAAGGCCCCCTTGCTAGGTATGCCATCTGATAAGAATTGGGCACTTATGGCCAATTATGGCGATAAATCACTGCTTCGAAACGATGTGGCTTTTGAATTGAGCCGTAGACTGGAATTGGAGTATACACCGCGCCAACAATATGTCGAGCTTTTTCTGAACGGAGAATATATAGGGAATTACAACCTCACCGAGCACGTTAAAGAGGGAAAAAACCGTATCAATATTGATGAAGATAATGGAGGTTATATACTGGAAGCAGATGGCTATGCGCATCAAGAACCGGTTTATTTTGATACGCCGAAAGGTATGCCGATTACAGTCAAATTCCCAGATGAAGATGACATCACCGGAGACCAATTAAGTTACATCACGGATTACTATACTGCTTTTGAAAACAGCTTGTTTGCAACGGATTTTAACAATCCGACAAATGGTTATCAACAATATTTTGACTTGGAATCTTTTGTAAATTACTATTTGGTTAACGAAATTTGCGGAAATCCGGATATGTTTTGGAGTATGCGGATGTATAAGAAGAGCAGCGGGGATCCGAAAATTTATACCGGGCCGGTTTGGGACTTTGATTTAGGTTTTAACAATGACAGTAGGCTGGGGGATGCGGTAAAAAAGCTGATGTTGACAGATGCACATGAGCCCAAGCAATGGATTAGCAGGTTTGCACAAGATCCTAATTTTAAAAAAGCAGTTCGTGAACGTTGGAATACAGTAAAAGCAAGTAAGATCAAAACCATTAATGAATATGTAACACAACAGGCTAAATTGCTGAGCCATAGCCAGCATGTTAATTTTTTGCGTTGGAATATACTCAATGATCCTAATATTCATTTGAATTGGTATTTGGGTAGTACTTATCAGGATTATATAACCTTTCTGGAAAATTATCTAACGGTAAGGATCAATTGGTTGGATGGTGTAATTAACGGTCAGCAGTTTGATTAATTAAGTCAAAGATTACTACAAAGAGGCGGTAATAAAAAAAAATAAGAATTGAGGGTGATATTTTATCGGTAATTTGCACATTATAATAAAAGCAAATGATCATGGAATCTTTAGTTATAGTAAAGGGCGATACTGAAGTTACTGATACTGTCTTTCTGCAACTTTACAAAAAAGTACTTCCCATAGTAGCCCGTTATATCGGCAGAAGAGGGGGCACGTTAGACGAAGCAAAGGATATTTTTCAGGATGCCCTACTGCTGTATTATGAGCGTGTATTACGCGAAAAAGTAGTGATTCAACAATCGGAGAAAGCCTATATATTTGGCATAGCGAGGCATTTATGGATCCAACGATCAAAACAGCGCGCAGCCACCGAGCCATTAACGGAACAGGTAGATCAGCCCACCTCATCAGCCGAAGGAATTGCAGATCAATACCTCATGCAATTGCTTACACAGGCAGGTGAGCGTTGTATGCACCTGCTAAAGACTTTTTATTACGAGAAATTAACGATGTCTACATTGGCCAAACAATTTGGCTTTTCCAGCGAACGGTCTGCTACAGTGCAGAAATTCAAGTGCCTCGAAAAGGTGAGAGATTTTATTAAAACAAAAGCATTAAGGTATGAGGACTTCATTGAATGAGTTGCAAATGCTCGAACAATACCTGGCGCATCAACTGGAACCCCAAGATAACTTGTTAATTGAGGCAAAGTTATTAGTAGATAAAAGACTACAGGATAAGTTGTATTGGCAACGGAGGAGCTATCAATTAGTCAAGACCTACGGTAGAGAGCAATTGCGCCAGCAGCTGAACAGGGTAGAAGAAGAACTATTCACTGAACCTGCCCATAAACGTTTTGTACATAAAATAAAGCAGTATTTTAGGTAGGAGATGTGAGATGTTAGATTAGAAAAGTCTTGATACTTCATATAATAACCAACAACTAACAACAAATAAAATATGGAATTTAGAAAATTTGCTGTATCCCATTACGGGATAAGTGGCCATACTTTTGACCAATATGCCAAGAAAATAGGACAGACAATATCGATGTCAATGACACCTTATATAACAGAAGAAAGACAGTTGAATGTAGCGCAGATGGATGTTTTTTCCAGATTGATGATGGACAGGATTATTTTCTTGGGAGATGCGGTTGACGATCGGGTGGCTAACATTATTCAGGCGCAGCTCTTGTTTTTGCAATCTACCGATTCGCAGAAGGATATCCAATTATATATCAACTGTCCGGGAGGATCCGTCTATGCAGGGTTAGGAATTTACGACACCATGCAATATATTTCACCCGATGTAGCAACTATCTGTACAGGAATAGCTTTATCCTTTGGAGCGGTACTTTTGTGTGCTGGTGCAGCCAAAAAACGGGCAGCTTTAAAGCATGCAAGGGTTATGATTCATCAACCCTCAGGAGGAATGCAGGGCACCGCAGCTGATCTGGAAATTAATGCCCGCGAAATCTTGAAATTGCAGAAAGAATTATATAAGATTATTGCCGATCATAGTGGGCAATCCTATGATTGGGTACATACTTCGTCTAACAGGGATTACTGGATGACCGCAGAGGAGGCCAAGGGCTATGGGATGATTGACGAGGTGCTTCTTAAAGAGACGAAGACACCTTAAGTCCCTTAATAGTCGTTCTTCATAACAGTTTGCCCGACAAAAATAGTGCTGCAACAGAAAAATAAATAATAAGACCGGTAACATCTACTAAAGTAGCTACGAATGGGGCAGAGGCCGTAGCCGGATCCAGCCTCATTCGTTTTAAAGCAAAAGGAATGAGAGAGCCCGACAGAGACCCCCATAAAACAATAAATACCAAAGAGACGGCAACGCTTAAACCTACCCAAAACCAATAGATACCGTAATCATAAATGCCAATTTCCTGCCAGATAAAAACGCGTAAAAAGCCTATGGTGCCTAGTATGCTGCCTAGCACAAATCCTGAAAAAATTTCTTTGCGCATAACATACCACCAATCTTTCAGTTTGAGTTCGCCCAATGCCATAGCGCGAATGATGAGCGACGCCGCCTGTGAACCTGAATTTCCACCACTGGAAATAATTAAGGGTATAAATAACGCCAAAACAACGGCTTTTTCTATCTCGTCATCGAAATAGCCCATAGCCGAAGCGGTAAACATTTCGCCTATAAACAAGATAATTAACCAACCGGCTCTTTTTTTTACCAGTTCTATCCAAGTTGTTTTGGTATAAGAAAGATCAAGCTCTTCTAGTCCCCCAAATTTTTGGATATCCTCAGTGTCGCGCTCTTTGATCTGATCTAAAATGTCATCAAAAGTCACAATGCCAATTAAAACTCCCTTTTCTGTGGTAATAGGAAGGGCCTCCCGATCATATTTTTCAAATATGTCTAATGCCGATTCAATAGGAGTGATACTGGTGATCGCTATAAAATTATTATCCATCAAAGTGGACATAATCGTATCCTTTTCGGCCATCAATAGTTCGCCGATTTTTAAATCGTCGATCAAGCGATTTTGCTGGTCAACCACATAAATATAGTTGAGCGTTTCCGCTTTCTTTCCAAACTTCTTAATATGTGCAAATACCTGTTCTACTGTCCAAGTGCTTTTAACTTGAACATAGTGGGGAGTCATGAGTTTAGCTATACTATGCGGCGGATAACCGATGAGATCTAAAGCAATTTCTTTTTCTGCCGCATTCAGTAAGTTTATCAGTTGCTTGATGAGATCGTCAGGGAAATTCTCAAAGAGTGAATTTCGATCATCCGGCTCGAGATTGTTCAGTACTTCCGACAAATCTTTGTCGCCCAAACCCTTAATGATTTCTTGTTGAATGTTGGTGTCGAAGTAAGAAAAGATTTCTGCTTTTTCTTCGCCAGCTAACCGCAGGAAAGCAAGGTTTCTATCTTTTGCAGTTGACGCTGCCAACTGTTCTGCAATATCTGCAGGATGCGTATCGCGAAATCTTTCCATAGCTCATTATTGTCTCGTAAACAGCTGTTTTTATTTTGCGACAAACTTAGACAAAATGTCATTCATATGCAATCATTGAATATGGGCTGATTACATATGAATAGTAGGGAGATCTTGCGACTAATCCGTTAGTTTAAAAAATTGTTTTACTGCTAAATAGTCATCTAGGTTAAGGCCATTGTTCTTAGCTGAAGTCACCGCTTTTCCTTCAATAACTACTATTTTGTACTGTATTCCGGGAGCAGCGGGCGCGGCATTATTGGAATAGTGTAACCTAATGGTCACACCTCCTTGCTTTACACCAAAGGAGAAGTTTACAGTTCTTCCACTTTCATAATATGAAATAGGTAAAGCGCTCCAAGGTTCTCCCCAGAAAAATCCTCCATAAACCAGTACGGCACCATTGTTAACAATGTCTGTTGTAATCTGAGCCATCGGTACACTCCCTATAACGTAGTTAGTGCCGAATAAATTGGTTGATTCCCACGTGAGATCTGTGGATTTAACGATCTTTGTATGCACATTGGCATTTCCAGGGTCCCCTTTGCTTCCTTTATCTCCTTTTTCCCCGATTTCTCCTTGGGTGCCTTGTGGGCCTTCGGGGCCGATGTCGCCCTTTTTGCAAGCGGTAAAGCTACCAACAATGAACCAAGCAAGAATAATGTGTTTGATGAATGTTTTCATAATTTGTTTCCTTAAATACTTTAAATTTTTTAAATCGGATATACATATACCCCTGATGTTATAGGTATAGTCGGATATGATCTAGGGAAGGGAAACAAGAAAATGAAAAAAGAATGGAATAGGTCTGGCCTATAAAAAAGAAATCCCGATGAAAATCGGGATTTTATGATATGAATATAAAAAGGGCTATTTATTTCTTCTGTACGCGGCCACTTTGGCGGTCTTTTTTTCGGCCAATAGCGTAACCACCCGCTCCACCAACTGCTGCACCAATAGCTGCGCCTCTTAAGCGCTTATCTTTATCGATTAAGGCGCCAACGCCTGCTCCCGCTGCAGCACCAATAGCGGTACCTTTCGCTGCATCACTCCAACCTTTCTTTTGAGGCGTAGCCGCTGAAGTGGCAGGCGGAACAGCCGATTCGCTAGCTTGCTGATATTGGTTATCTTGATTCTCTTGTTGATAAGAGGTGCCTGCTTGTTGACGTTCTTTTTTTTGCAGGTCTAAATGTTCCTTTTTTGCTGATTCTGCTTTGCGGAAACTATCTAATGCTAAACTATCTTTCACCTGCTTCACTGCTGCTTCTTTCGCTGAAGCTTCTTCCTTCGCATGTTGATTATTACATGCTGAAAAGCTAAAACCCGCTATTAGGCATAAAACTAAAATCTTATTCATGATTTTCACTTTTTCTTTCTTTACATTATACTTATGAAAAAATGATGCCAAATATCTTGATTATGATGTGTGTTAGTAAAGTGTTTGTAATCAACGACACGAGAAGAAGCGCTTAATTGATGAAACCGTTACACTGTAGTGTTTTTGGGGCATTAGAACTATTCGTTAAAACGAAATTTTGGACTTTTGATAATAATTCTCGAATTTTATCATTTTACCTTTAAAAAATTAAACTATTGAAATTAGCAGTTTTTATAGACTCTTTAACCGAAAACCTTCCACCGGAGGGATTGTCGGTATATCTACAGGCCTTATGGTATGATGCAAAAGGCGATTGGCAATGTGCACATGATTTGATCGACCACTTAGAAGGGCAAACGGCTGCACATATACATGCCTATTTACATCGTAAGGAAGGCGATAGTTGGAATGCACAATATTGGTATAATCGGGCAAAACAGCCCATGCCAGAAAAGCCACTCGATGAGGAATGGCTGGATTTGTTTAACTTGTTAAGTGCTAAGTGATGAACGTTGAACGATGAGTTTTGATAAACTATACAGGTACCCACAACTCACAACTCATAACTTATTTGATTGCGCCAAAAGCGGCAAAGCATAGGTTTTTATGTAATAATTCAATCTTCTGGAACCCTACTTTCTCCAGTAATTTTAGTTGATAGTTGACCGATCGGGGAGTGTCTTCTTTCTCAATATAGTCAAACACCTTATCTTTATAGGCTTCGTCTTTTTGATTGGTAAGGTACTTGCCGAAACGCTCCTGGTAAATAAGCTGTTGTATAGTCGGTGTTTCTTGAGTGATAAAATCGGAAATCCATAAGCTTCCACCAGGTTTTAATAAGCGATATAGTTTGCTGAATACTGCTTCCCAATCTTGATCATCACGTAAATGATGTAAAACGGCAGCTGCCATTATAGTACAGTAATGGTTCTCTGGTAGAGGAGCTGTGCGGATATCTTCATGGACTAAAGTGATACTTCCCGCATTCACCTTTTCTATACGTTCTTTTGCACGTGTTAACATTGGGAGACTTAGGTCTAACAGTGTACAATCTAGCGGTGCCTTTTTTGAAAGAAGTTTCAAGGTATAATTTCCTGCTCCACAGCCTATATCTAAAACGGTTTTCAGATTAGGTGAATGGGCTAGGATGCTATCAACAATAAGTTCCATGCTAAAAGAAGCATCAATGGTAGTTTGTTGGCCGGTTTCTAAATCAGAGAAGCGCTCCACATCTTGATCGAAACGTGCTTTGATTGCATCAACGGTAGATTTATTGGCGTATTGATTCATTGTTTTGTTATTTATATGTATATAGCAAATCTAAAACTAAGAATGATAGCTTAAAAATACTATTATTTGCAATTATTAATACCTTTGAGGTATTATGGAATTGCGACATCTCCTATATTTTAAAACAGTAGCAGAGCTTTTACATTTTAGTAAAGCAGCCGAACGTTTGCATATTTCCCAACCACCCTTAACACGGCAAATTAAAGAATTGGAAAGGGAATTGGGCGTGCTGTTATTCCACCGAAATAATAAACGAGTGGTATTAACGGAAGCTGGTACTTTTTTTTTAAAAACATGCGATTCGCTTATAGTGCAATTGGAGCGAAGCAAGCAGTTGGTAAAACAAATCCACGACTCGGTAAGCGGCGAATTCCGGATAGGCTATATCAGCTCAACTCCGCAAGCTTTTTTGGCAAAGATATTACAAGAGTTGAAAAGCCAGTTTCCATTATTGAAAACCCGGCTTTATGAGCTTTCTACGGCGAAGCAGGTAAAAGCATTGGAGCTAGCAAAGTTAGATGTGGGTATCTTACGTGCGCCGGTTTCTTCCATACAGCTGGAAGTTACCTCCCTTTGGCAGGATCACTTCGCTTTGGTTTGTCCGGTAGATAAGATATTGAAACTCCACGCGGATGATTTAGCTACGCAGGCTTTCATTTCTTATAATAGGGCATATGCACCACACTATCATGATCAATTCACTGCTTGTTGCAATCGCCTGGGGTTCGAGCCTGAGCTGGTACACGAATGTAACAATATGCATTCCATTTTATGCCTAGTAGAAAATGGTTTAGGGGTGGCAATGGTACCTTCGTCTGTACAACACCAATATCCAAATCTCAGATTAAGATTTACCGACCTAAAGGGGATTCCGGTAAGTACAGAAATCGTTATGGCGCATCACTTACATACCAAGCATCCGGCGTTGGATATTTTTAAACATCTTGCCCTCTTGCCTTATTCTTAATGTTATACGCTAGGGCAGTTTCACCTTAAACGCTTTAAAAGGATAAGAGAACGCTTTTTTACCCTTATTGTAGTTGGCTGAACGGTTTACCTGCGAACAGGTGAAATACAGATAGCCATCTCTTCCGATACTAAAAGAATCTGGCCATATATATTGCTCGTTTTGCGACAACGTGTGTAGCTTGCCGTCCGGACTTACATATTTAATGGCCTTATCGGGAGAAACACTTAAATAAATATTGCCTTTATTATCCGCTATCATACCATGGCAGATACCGGTTTTAGCCACCTGCTCTACTCTTGAAGCAAGATTGTCCTCACTCAAAGATTCGTCTGCGAGGTATTTTGTCTCGATACGGTATAGATAATCCTGGTTTATTGCGCGGAAATAAAAATATTTATTATCATGTGTTAAAGCAATTCCATTAATATTGGACATAAAGGGATGGTTATTAGCGTCTACTACGTCTTTCCCATCGAGGTGCAATATATTTTCAGGGTCTGCTAAAGTAGCAGGATGATTTTGAAGAACAATTCTGCTTCTACCTGTTACGAGATTCAGTACCACAATTGCTTTTAAACTAGGATCAGATAAATAAGCTAAATGCTTATCATTATCAATACGGACGTCATTCAGGGCACTTTTGTTTTTAGGAAGATCGTCAAAGGTGTAAATCCGTTTTACGGTATTATCTCGGAGATCAATTTTCACTAATTTAAATTGAGGACCTTGGGCACCAGTAGTTTCTTTCCCGAATACGGAGTTGGTTCTTCCTGGTTTCGAGTCGAGTACCCAGAGCATATCCTGGTTATCTACCATCATATCTTGTACGTTGACAAAATGCTCCTTCGGTTGATTGGGGTGGTATTCGTTCCATTCCCTATTGGGATAAGGCACCCGTTGCCCGTTAATAATTTCTGTTAACGCATAAAGAAAAGGATCATTATGCGGAAAGGAGACAAATACACGGTTAGTTTTTTCTGATACGGCCATACCAATAGGTTGATTTTCTCCAAAAGAAGCCACTTCAATTGGATTATTTTGACCCTCTACAAAGGCGGAAGATAACATAAGCAATAGCAGTATAGCAAGCGGAAGTTTCATTTTCGATCCTAAATATTGTTTGATACAAAGACAAAAGATAGGAAAAATTGTTTGGTTCCTCTTAATCGTAAAGCCTACTGGCGTGCTTGGCATATCCTTCGTGTGCTATTCGCCTCCTATCCACGGTATATCCGCACTATATTCGCCTTTATGTAGTGAATAGCGGGTATATAGCGGTAAAGTAGCGGCAGAATAGCAGGAAAGGGAGCGGTGGATGGGGAACGAATAAATTGTTTTTATAGGGGAAAATATATATGTTTACAGCTTAAATTAGTAGCGGCAAATTATAGCTAATGCGTTTATCTTAATGTCAAGCAGTTGAAAGGCGATTTAGCGGAAGCTAATGAAGCACTAAATAGTAATAGCTAATATAAAAAATGGAGAGAAGAAATTTTATTAAAAGTACGGTAGCACTAGGTGCGGGTTATTACCTCAGTAATAATCTCGCATTTGCGCAATCTGCCGATTTTCCGGAAGTTAGAGTTGCAGAGAATATGCGCAATTTCACAAGTGAGGCTGTTGAGAAAGTTATTAAGACTTTTCAAAGCAAGGTGAAGAACAAAGAGCTTGCCTGGTTATTTGGAAATTGCTTTCCGAATACCTTGGATACAACGGTATTCTTCCAATCGACAGATGGTGTGCCTGATACTTATGTGATTACTGGAGATATTGATGCTATGTGGCTAAGAGATAGTAGCGCTCAAGTGTGGCCATATCTTGCATTAGTAAAAGAAGATAAGCATTTAGCCGATTTAATAGCAGGTGTAATCAATAGGCAAACAGATTATATTTTAAAAGATCCTTATGCCAATGCCTTCTATGATGATCCTGAAAAAGTAGGCGAGTGGGCAAAGGATAAGACAAATATGCGACCAGGAGTGCATGAACGTAAATGGGAGATCGATTCATTGTGCTACCCTATTCGCTTGGCTTACCATTATTGGAAAGCTACAAAAGACACAACACCGTTTAATGCTGTTTGGAAAGAGTGTATTCAGAATATTTTGCAAACTTTTAAAGAGCAGCAACGTAAAGACGGTACCAGCCCTTATCATTTTGAACGGGTAACCGGTAGAGCCACCGATACCCTTCCAATGGATGGTTATGGCTATCCCGTTAAACCAGTGGGGTTAATCTGTTCATCTTTTCGTCCAAGTGACGACGCGACAGTTTTATCTTTCTTAATTCCTTCGAACTTCTTTGCTGTAGTATCACTAAAGCAAGCCGCAGAAATGGTAAAAGTTATTTTAAACGATGACGCATTAGCAAGTGAGCTTAATGCACTGGCCAAGGAAGTTGAAAGTGCTCTAGATAAACATGCTACAGCAAAACATCCTAAATATGGCGAGATTTTGGTGTTCGAAACAGATGGTTATGGTGGACATTTATTGATGGACGACTCTAACATTCCGAGTTTATTATCATTACCTTATTTAGGCGCTATAAAAGCAACGGATCCCCGTTATATGAATACGCGAAAGTTCATACTTTCAGAAGATAATCCATTCTTCTATAAAGGTACGGCAGGAGAAGGCGTTGGTGGACCGCATGTTGGCAAAGATATGATTTGGCCGATGAGTATTGTTATGCGAGCACTTACCAGCACTGATGATAAAGAAATAAAAATGTGTATTCAAACCTTACAGAAAAGCCATGGTGGCACAGGCTTTATGCATGAATCTTTTCATAAGGATGATCCTACCAAATTTACCCGCTCTTGGTTTGCTTGGACAAACACCTTATTCGGTGAGTTGTTGTGGGAAACCTTTGAACGCAAAAAAAGTTTGTTGAGTTAAGATTAACTTTCTTTTTTAACGGAAACTAAAATGTTTTAGTCGGCATTCGACTAAAGCATTTTCTTTGTAAGTGCCTTATCTTATGGTAGCTAATTTGTTAAGAAAATAAAAAGTAATAGCGTATGTTCAATTTTGATAGAGAGGTAAACTGGACGGATTTAGGTGCTGGAGTTACCAGGAAAATTATGTCTTATAATGAGGAAATGATGGTAGTACGGGTGAGCTTTGAAGAAGGGGCAGTCGGTACCGTTCATCAACATATCCATACACAATCAACTTTTGTTGTACAAGGAAAGTTTGAATTTACTATTGGAGAAGAGAAAAAAATTATCGCTGTGGGAGACACTTGTTTAATGCCTGCCAACATACCACACGGTTGTGTTTGCTTGGAAAAAGGAGAACTGTTAGACGTTTTTACGCCTTTCAGAGAAGATTTTCTTTAAGTGATATGCGGCAATTATAAAACTTCAAAATAAGGCAAAGGAGCGTTTTTAATTAATTACCTAAATTTTTACAGAATATTTTATCTTCCATCAAAAACCCAGAGCCAATAGCAATGTCTTCCATACCGATTAATTTAAAACCTAAGCGCTCATAAAATTTTTCGGCCTCATTATGCTTATTTACATTAAGCAGTAACTTTTGATCGCCGTTATTGCGAGCAATGTGTTCTACCGCTTCCATTAATGTCTTGCCAACACCTAATCCCTGCGCCTCCGGCAATACATATATTTTATGAATTTTTGTCTCTTTTTGTTCCCGATAAGGCCTTTCATAGGATATAAAGCCCAAGGATTTTTTTTCCTTATTGGCTAGCAAAAAGCGATGCCCCAAATCATTTATTTGCTTTTTGAGTGCAGTTTTGCTATACATCATATCGAGCATATATTCAATTTGCTGTGGTGATAATATATTTTCGAAAGTAACTGGCCAGGTCTTGTGGGCAATAGCTTGAATAGTAGGGATCTGATTGGTGTTTGCTTCTGTTAACGCTATCATTCTATCGTTTTTCTACTACAAACTTAAATAAAATAATGGTTCTTGGTTAACCTGTCTGGCTCAGATTTAAGATCAAGAAGCATCCGCCAACTGACGGATGCTTCTTGATTATATTTTATCGATTGCGGAAGCGAGTTTTTTGTCTTTTTCGGTTACAATATCACCCTGATCATGGCTAGATAACCAGATCTCCACTTTATTCCACTCGTTAGTCCATTTCGGATGATGATTTTGCGATTCCGCCAGAAGAGCCACCCTTGCCATGAAGGCAAATGCTTCCGAGAAATCTTTAAATTCAAAACGTTTATATAGTTTGTTGTTAACTTCTTCCCACATGGTTGTAATAATTCTATATCTACATGCTTAACAGCAGAAGTTTTTTTTTGTTTAATATAAAATTACCAACCTCCACCTAATGACCGGTACAGATCAACTACAGCAACCAACTGCGCTTTCTTAATTTGTGCTAATTCGAGTTCACTTTGCAATACACTACTTTGAGCTGTTATAACTTCTAGGTAATTGGCCATACCAGTATCAAACAATAAATCTGCATTATGGATGGCATGCTGTAATTTATTCGTACGATTGCGGGCAATGGTTTGCTTTTCTTCAAGTTTTTTTAAGGCAATTAAGGCGTCCGACACTTCCCCAACAGCTGTTATGACCGATTGCCGGAATTGAATAATGGTTTTTTCTTGATCGATAGCTGCTAATTTATACCTTGTTTTTAGCTGCTTACGTTGTAAGAGGGGTTGGGTAATACCACCTATAGCAGTACCGAAAAGCGAGGCCGGCATGTTAAACCAATTACTTGCCTTAAATGCATTGACACCGGCTTGCGCACTGATGGTTAGCGAGGGGTACATATTTGCTCTCGCATATTGTTTATCTGCCTGCGCCACGGTAATAGCTAATTCCGCTTGTTTTACATCAGGTCGCTGGCTAAGCAATAAAGAAGGAATTCCCGTATTAACTTCCTGCGGTATGTTAATCTCCGCTAGCGTTGTTGCCGTTGCGATCGTTTCTGGTAGTTTTCCACTTAATATACTTAACGCATTTTCCTGTATATTTATTTGCTGTTCGAATTCAGGAATCAGTGAAGCAGCTGCCAAGCGCTGAGCTTCTGCCTGTTCTAGTCCCAGCTGTGTAATATCGCCAACGTCGTATTGCTGCTTAATGATATTTAATGTGCTGTCGTTCAAGGCAAGGTTCTGTTGAGCAATCTTTAATTGCATCTGTAGCATAAGCAGATTATAATATCCTTGTGCCACGGACGAGACCAGTTGCGTTTGCACCGCTTTTTTCGCTTCTGTAGTTTGCAGATAGCTGGCAAGAGCTGCTGTTTTTTGATTTTTGATTTTTCCCCAGATATCGGCCTCCCATGATAATGACAGTGCGGCGGTATAGTCTTCTATATGTTTACTTTCAAGAAACTCGTTTAAACTCAAGCCGTTCATGCTGTTGTCTGAAGGCCTCGAAGTATTAGCCGTTACCTGTAAGTTCAGGTCGGGCAAATACTCCGCTTTCGCTTGTTTTAACGTTAATTGAGCTGCTTCAATATTCTTTACGGCGAGTTGCATGTCCATATTGTGCAAAATTGCCGTGTCAATCAGTCCTTGTAAGGTGGCGTCGCTAAAAAAGTCGCGCCATGCAATTAGCGCGATACCTGAAGAATCAGCCTTAACTGTTTCAGCGTTACGAAAGTGTTCCGGTAGCGTTGGCGCCGTATCTAAGGCTTTATCTGTTGTTTTGCAGGCTAAAAACAATACTTGCAAAAACAAGATTATAAAGAGATTGGATTTAATGTTCATTTTTTGAAAAATTAAAAATAAAGCTTTTTTTAGCTTAATGATATCGGATCTACATCCGCTAACTGTTGCTCCGGGATATGATGACCATTTGTTGGATGAGCCTGTTGATTAGGCTTGCCAGATACTTTTTCCTGAAGAGATTGAAAGATAATGTAGAGTACTGGTATGATGAAAAGGCCTAAAATAACACCCGACACCATACCTCCCGCAGCACCTATACTGATAGAGTGATTACCTTGCGCAGAGGGACCAACGGCACGCATCATGGGTATCAAACCTACGATAAATGCTAATGAGGTCATAATAATAGGCCGCAATCTTAATTGAGCGGCTTCGAGTGCTGCCAACAGAATAGGTTTACCACGTCTTCTTCCTTGTGAGGCGAATTCTACAATAAGGATAGCATTTTTAGCAAGAAGTCCTATCAGCATTACCAATGCTACTTGTACATAGATGTTATTTTCTATGCCCGTTAAGCCAATAGCGGCAAATACACCGAATATGCCAGTAGGGATTGAAAGAATTACCGCAAGAGGTAAAATATAACTTTCGTATTGTGCTGCCAATAAAAAGTAAACAAATACTAAGCACAGCATGAAGATAACCGTGGATTGACCACCAGAAGTGATTTCTTCTTTCGTCATACCGGAGAATTCGTACGAAAATCCAGTCGGAAGGTATTGTTTTGCTACTTCCTCAACAGCTCGAATAGCATCTCCAGAACTATGCCCTGGCGAAGGCATGGCATTGATACCTATAGAATTAAATAGGTTATATCTGGAAGCTGTTTCGGGGCCATACACGCGGTTTAATTCTACCAAGGTGTTTATAGGTACCATTTCTCCTAATTTGTTTTTAACAAAAACACCATCCATAGATGAAGGGTCGGCCCGATCTATTTTGTTTGCCTGCACCATTACCCGGTAATATTTTCCGAAGCGGTTAAAATCCGACGCTTGGGCACTACCGAAATAAGCTTGCATGGTTTGCAATATATCCTTGGTGCTTACGCTTAACTGCTCCGCCTTTACGTCGTCCACCTGTAATTCATACTGTGGGTAATCTGCTCTAAATGTTGTAAAAGCAACCATTATTTCCGGACGTTTCATTAATTCGCCAATGAAGCTTTTTCCAACCTGATCAAATTTATCCAGTTTACCACCCGTTCGATCTTGCAGCACCATATCCAATCCATCAACATTGCTGAAGCCGGGTACAGTAGGGAAAGTAAAAACGAAAAAGTTGGCACCTTTAATGAGCGCAAGCTTTTGATTAACAACACCCATAATCTCATTTATATCCTTTACCTCGCCTCTCTCTTCATGTGGTTTAAGCAAAATAAAAGCTACCCCAGCCGACGGGCTCGTTGCTTGCGTTAGGATGTTAAATCCGGAAATAATATTGAGCGTTTTGGTAAACGGAGCATGTTGTAGCTGATTTTCAGTTTCTCTCAATGCTTGGTTTGTGCGGTCTAAAGAAGCACCTACAGGCATCGATAATGAGATGGCTATAAATCCTTGATCTTCTGAAGGTATAAATCCAGTAGGTGTTTTTCTGACCATTAAAATCGTAGCTATTAAAACAACGGCCAAACCAGCTAAACTGAACCATTTAAAACGAATAAGAAACTGCACGCCGCCTACATACTTTTTTGTTAGTCTATTAAAGCCTGTATTGAAGCCAGCGAAAAATTTTTCTTTGAAAGTCAATTTTGCTTCTGTATGGCCATTATTATGCGGCTCCTTCAGAAATAAAGCACATAATGCTGGACTAAGTGTTAAGGCATTGATAGCCGAAAGTACAATGGCGATGGCCAGCGTAAAGGCAAATTGCCTATAAAACATCCCGGTAGAACCCTCCATAAAACCAATGGGTAAAAAAACGGCCGACATCACCAGTGTAATTGATATGATAGCTCCGGTGATTTCACTCATCGCAGAAGTAGTGGCAAGCTTGGGTGGAAGGTTTTGATGTTCCATTTTGGCATGCACAGCTTCTACTACTACAATGGCATCGTCTACCACAATCCCAATGGCCAATACAAGGGCAAATAAGGTGAGCAAGTTGATAGAAAAGCCAAAGAGCTGCATAAAAAAGAAAGTTCCTATAATGGCTACGGGTACTGCAATAGCGGGGATGAGTGTAGACCTAAAGTCTTGTAGGAATATAAATACCACTAAGAATACTAATATAAAAGCTTCTAGAAGGGTATGTTTCACCTGATCAATGGATTGATCTAATGCATCCTTTGTATTATAGAGTACCAAATGCTTGACACCCTTAGGAAAGCTCTTAGCAGCTTTTTCCATAAAATCTTGGATAGCAATCTGGATTTCATTGGCGTTTGAGCCAGCTAACTGCATAACACCAATGTTAAGACCAGTTTTTCCATCAATCCGCGTACTGCTGGCATAAGTATAAGAGCCCAACTCAACAGTTGCGACATCTTTTAACCTTAGTACGGAGCCATCTGCATTGGAACGGATAATGATATTTTCATAATCGCTAGCTTGGTTAAGCTTGCCCTTATACTTAATGACAAATTCAAAAGCTTCTTTACTACTCTCGCCGAATTTTCCGGGTGCTGCTTCTACATTTTTATCTTGTATTGCAGCCATTACCTCGTTGGGAGTAAGCTTATAACTAGCCATTTGATTAGGATTTAACCACACCCGCATCGAATAGTCTTTACTGCCCCCGAAAACGATGGCTTGTCCAACTCCAGGAATACGTTTTAATTCCGGAATAATATTTATTTGCGCATAATTTGCCATAAATGTTTGGTCGTAGGTGCTCTCGTCTTCAGTATAAAGATCAAGTACCATAATCAAACTGTTTTGTTGTTTGGCGGTGGTGATTCCCGCTTGTACAACTTCTGCTGGAAGCTGACTGGTTGCCTGGGCAACACGATTTTGCACGTTTACGGCCGCTTGGTCGGGGTCTGTACCCAATTTAAAATAAACCGTAATCATTAATGAACCATCATTACTGGCTGTAGAGCTCATATAGCTCATGTTTTCTACACCATTGATTGATTCTTCCAGAGAAGGTGCCACGGCTCGTAATACGGTTTCTGCATTGGCCCCCGGATAAAGTGCTGTTACCTGAACGGCGGGCGGGGCAATGTCTGGGAATTGCTGTAAGGGTAGTTTAACTATCCCGATTACACCCAAAATAACTAATAGAATCGAGATGACGGTAGCTAATACCGGCCTTTCAATAAATTTCTTTAACATAACTTTATTTGTTGTATACCGCTAATTGTAGACTATCTGGGCTTAATTCTTTCGGAGTGATCACCTGACCTTCCTGTAGAAGGTCCATACCCTTATAAACGATATGATCGCCGTCCTTAAGTCCGCTTTTTACTAAATAACTGGCACCATTTTTTCCAATAACCTGTATAGGTTGTTTATTTACCTTATTGCTGTCGTTTACAGTATAGACAAAAATCTTATCCTGCATTTCCAATGTGGCCATTTGTGGTATCAGTAATACCTTTTTATGTTGTTTACCCAATCTGATTTTACCCGTATTTCCAGAGCGCAATAATCCGGCGTCATTTGGAAACGTTGCCCTTAAGGTAATTGCACCAGTGTTTTTATCAAACTGGCCATCAACCATATCTATTTTGCCTGGGTGAGGATAAGTACTTTGATCTGATAACACGAGTGTAATTGGTGGAAGCTTTTTTAACTTATCTTCTAGCGTAACACCATCATAATTGTTTTTAAAATTTACAAAGTCATTTTCTCCTAGAGCAAAATATACGTGGAGTTCATGAATGTCGGAAAGTTCGGTAAGGGCTTGTGTATCTGAAGGGCTAACCAAACTACCCTGTTTTTTAAGTAAACGGCCTATATAACCATCAACAGGAGCTTTTATCAAGGTATAGCCCAAATTGATTTTTGCACTTCCAACACCTGCTTTAGCCTGTTCCAAATTGGCCTTTGCAACATTACGGGCTGCGATAGCGGTTTTCAACTGAAAATCGGATAAAACCTTGTTATTTACTAACCTTGTTTTTTTCTCGACTTCTGTCTCTGTGTTTTCTAAAGTTGCCTCTGCCGCGTGTAGGTTAGCTAATGCCTGATTAAGCTGTTCCTGATAGGGTCTATCATTTATTTTAAATAGCGCTTGACCTTTTTTTACTTTAGCGCCTTCGTCTACATAGATCAAATCTAACGTTCCCTCTACTTGAGGACGAATTTCCACATTAGCTGTACCTTCAATAGCAGCAGGATATTCTTGATAAACGGTTTGTTGGCCGGTACTAACTGCCACGACGGGAAGTGTCGGCGGGGGCGGCGCCCCTTCTTGTCCATTTTGAGAGTTGGCACAACCATATAAAAAGACGGACGATGCAATTGCAATAAGAGTCAATCTACTAACTGTATTAAACAACTTAACAACGTTAAATATGGGGTGATGAATCTCTAATGCAAAAGTGGTTAATAACTGTTTCATTTCTATTTATTACTTTAAGTGTGTGTGGGATAGAGACTAATTAGCTGTAGGATGAGCCTCTTGATTTTATATTTAACAGTGTTAAATAATTTATTATTGTTATTATTTTTGTAAAAAAAAATTTTAATCAAGCAACGAACGTGTTATCCCATGTATCGCATCTTTCAACACTTGCTGATTGGTTTCTTCGCCGTTGCCCTTATTAACTAAATTTATAGATATTAAACCATGGATAATTGACCAATAAGTGAAGTATTTTCTACAAATCAATCCTTCCGGTGGGTTTTTATCTTTCATAACCTCTTTAATAGCTTCATTAATCAACATTGTATGAGATTCGTTGCATTTAAAGGATTTTTGCATTTCACAACATTGGGTACCTATACCATACATTAACTGATAAAGCTCTTTTTCAGCAAATGAAAAATGCCAATAAGCCAACCACATAGCTTCCAATTGCTTTTCAGGAGTTTTTTCCTGCTCCTTGGCCTCTCGAGCCTTTTTTGCTAGCTTGAGAAAACCTATTCCTGCTAATTCAGATAATATTGCTTCTTTACTTGCAAAATATTCATAAATCATAGGAGCGGTATATTCAATAATATCAGCGATTTTCCGCATGCTAAGCGCTTGCAAACCTTCTTCTTTTATTATTTGGAGTGCAGCGTCGAGAATTTTTATTCTATTCTCATCCTTTAACCGCTGAATCCGCTCTTTACTTCCCATTTCGTACTCCTATTAAATTACTTAACAGTGTTAGGCAAACATCGGAATTATTTTTTAAAATGATTGACATGTTATTGTCATGAATTTTTAAAATCACTATAGAGTACCTTTTTATTTTCTTTCCTTACTTTTTCTACCTCACTAATACTACCGGTAAAAGGCCCAGAGGTCTGTATTTTTAAGGTAGACATTGCTGCGGCAAATTGTCCAGCTTCTTCTAATTCACCGCCTTTAATTTTTTGGTATAAATAACCCGCCATATACGTGTCTCCACAGCCTGTTGCGTCGGTTACCTGTTGTGGGATATAAGCGGGTATTTGATAAAATATATTATCCTTAAATAAAATAGACCCCATGCTCCCTAAGGTAATAACAACTTCTTTTACACCATAATCCGCCAAAATTTTCGCACCCTTATAGATACCCTTTGTGCCCGCTAAGACTTCCATTTCAAATTCATTCGCTTTTAAGATATCGACGTAGGGCAAGGCCTCTTCTTTGTCTGACCAGTCGGTATAATATACCTGTTGTTGATCTACCTTACGTAGATAGCCTTGTACATCTAGAGATACTGTTCCTTTTGCGGAAAGGGATTTAATAACTTCGAGCGGAATATCATTTGCTAAAAGCGGTCCTAAATGAAATATCTTAGCCTGAATGTCTGTTAAATGATCAGTTGTAAATGGGTCTGCTTCTTGTAGAACCCGTTGGGTCCGATGATCTTGGTTTTCATTATAGCTGTTTTCGAAATAGACGGTGTGCCGACTGGATACAGCATGTATAGTAATGCCTTTGCCTGCTAAATCGGCAAGGATATGCCTTTCTGGTTCGCCTACTGCCGTAAAAAGCGAGAAAGAAAGATCCATGTTTTTTATTGCATTGGAGAAATAGAAAGAGGTTCCTCCTGGCATATTTTTTACCGCGTTGGCTGTAATGATTTTATCGAGTGTTATATGGCCTATACAACAGATATCAAACATGTGTTTATCTTTAAGTAATGAGGAATTAGATAGGTAAATTCCAACTTTGGCAAATGTAGGTATTCGTTTACTTAATTTATAAATGTTTTACCAGAAAAGGTGCGGGATAGATTGCTTATCGAAGCGAAGAGAGGTTTGTTTTTGACATTTTTTTGATAAAGGAATGGAAACTATCTTTCGGCCGACCTGTTTTTTCTTTGGTATAAAATAAAAAAGGAGGTTTATAATGTCATTGATTAGAAGAAGTGGAAATAATTTTCCCTCAATTTTTGATGATTTCTTTAGCCGTGAGCTACTTGATTGGGGAAATGTTGATTTTTCTCCTATGAGTACCACTGTTCCCTCAGTAAACGTTAAAGAAACAGTCGATAACTACGAAGTGGAAATGGCTGCGCCGGGGATGAGCAAAGATGATTTTAAAGTAGAATTAGATGGTAATTTACTCTCTATCTCTTCTTCAAAAGAACAGGAGGATGAAAAGACGGAGAAAGGTTATTTCCGTAAAGAATTTAGTTATCAATCGTTTCGAAGAAGCTTTAATTTTCCCAAAGAAGTTGTAGATGAAGATAAAATTGAGGCGAAATACGAAAACGGGTTGTTACGCCTAACTATTCCTAAAAAAGAGGAGTCTAAGAAAAAAGGTCCTCGCTTAATTAATATTTCTTAAGAAATAAATAACCGCTACCAACAGCGGTTATTTATTTAGGATTAAAATTACCTAAAACCTGGGCAGATATTTCATGTCAGGACTCCTATTAAATTTAGGCATCGGGAATTCTTATGCAGATCGCTTATTGAAGTTTCTCTCAAAAAACCAATTTTTACCCCTTAATAGATCAATTATTACCACCTCTTTGCTGGCTATATGGTGCACTTTTGTTTAAGTGGAAAGAAGGTACGGCTTCTCCATTACCATAACCAAAGCTTTATAAACCTAATCTAAAAAGATAGATTGATTTACCTGTTGTAAATATTTTAATAGAGCTGATAACCGTATGGTTAATGATGTTTGTACCACATATTAGACTATTAAATTATGATGAAGTATTACTATTTTAAGCGGTTGCAGCTTATTTTGGCAACAGTCTTATTGATCGTTTTCTCCACTAAATGGGGACTTGGAGAAACACGTGCGAAGACATTAGAACTCACTGACCAAGGAGTCCAGCAAAACATTGAAGTTAAAGGAACGGTAAGCGATGCTGAAGGGCCTCTTCCCGGTGTATCGGTAACTGTTAAAAATCAGACGGGTTTAGGTATAAGTACCAACCAGCAAGGGAATTATATGTTAAAAGTTCCTGCTGATGCGATTTTGGTATTTCGCATGTTGGGTTATGTGTCTCAGGAAGTGGCTCTAAACGGACGGACGACAGTAGATATCAAACTATTGGACGAAATGAATACATTGGAGGAGGCAGTAGTAATAGGGTATGGCACACAGAAGAAAAAAGATCTTACCGGAGCAGTTTCGTCAGTCTCAGAGAAGCAAATCGCAGAAAGGCAACCGGTAACATTATTTGATGCGCTACAAGGCCAAACCGCTGGCGTCATGGTAACCAATGATAATGGAGACCCAGCAGGGCAGGGAACCATTCAGATCCGGGGTGCATCTACTATCAATGCTACAGGAACTGGGCCTTTATATGTTATTGATGGAATCATTAGTGAAAACGCGAACTTTTTGAATCCGGCTGATATAGCAACTATAGACATCTTGAAAGATGGCTCTTCAACGGCTATCTATGGAGCGAGGGGAGCAAATGGTGTGATACTGATTACTACAAAAAAGGGAAAAGAAGGGAGACCTACTATTAATGTAAATTATACACATACCATCGGTAATTTAGCGCATAAATTACGGACCACTAGTGCAGACGAATTACGCTATTATCGATCAATCAGGGATAACAATAACGGAACCAATCCGGATTCTATTAACCCTTATCTAAATGCCGATAATGATTACCAGGATTTATTATTTAAAACGGCCCATAAACAAGTAGCTAACTTGAGCATTGGTGGGGGTAAGAAGGGAATTACCTATTATGGTGGAATAAGTTATACAGACGACCGTTCCATCGTGTTAAATAGCTGGATTAAACGGCTGCAAAGCAAGATAAATATGGACTATGAGGCTTCTGATAGATTTAAAGTCAGTAACAGTTTAGCTTATGCCTACCAAACAGGGAATATCATTAATGTTGGCAATACCGCAAAACAGGTATTTGAAAAAAATCCATGGACAGGTATTTATAGACCGGATGGCTCCCTTGCAGGATATATAGAATCTAAAAGGAATCCAGTTGCGCAGGCTTTGTTTAATAAAAATGTGGATCAGAATTTTTCCATTCAATACAATAACCGTCTAAATTATAGAATTATCCAGGGACTTGAATTTACCACCTTATTTAATGCTCAATTAGATAATAATACAAACGAACAGCTTACACCGGCTTCTCTGTCGAATAACTCTTATGCTACGGGTAGCAATTCTTTTGAAAAAAGATTCTATTGGGAAGCACAGGGATTTCTGAATTATAATAAAATCTTTGGGAAAGATCATGAGGTAAGTGGTTTACTTGGATTAAGCGCAGATCGGAGGAAAAGAAATAATTACCTGATAAGCATGCAAGAATATTTGAGCGAAGCGATAAATACTTCAAATGCAGGTATCATTGATTTAACCAAAACCAGAACCACAGCTACAGCCAATTCAAATGCCTCCATATTTGGCAGGGTAAATTACAGTTATAAGGGTACTTATTTAGCGCAGGCAACCATCAGACGCGACGGATCGTCGCGCTTTGGCGCAGATAATAAATGGGGTACTTTTATCTCAGGAGCTCTTGCCTGGCGTTTTTCGGATGAGAAGTTTATGGATTGGGCAAAGCAGGTATTAGCCGATGGTAAGATCCGTTATAGTTACGGACAGGCCGGAAATGATGCAATCGGTGATTATGCCTCTTATACGGTGCTGAATTTTGGAGATGATTATTACAATGGCTTTAGTGCCGCTGCAGAGAACACCACATTAGGTAACTCTTCAATACAATGGGAAACTACAACGTCACATAATATCGGATTGGATTTAAGCTTCCTAAAGGGACGGCTTACTTTCACTGGGGAGTATTATACGAAGATAACCGACAACTTATTATATGGTAGTGAACTAGCTAAAGAATCGGGAAAATCTCAAGTCACCATAAATTTAGGAAAAATAGAAAATACCGGACTTGAGTTTATGCTCGGTGGAACGGTTATTCAAAAGCCAGATTTTTCTTGGGATGTTAATGCCAATATATCATTCCAAAGAGGTACAATTAAAGAACTGGCCAATCATACTTCCTTCATTTCTGGAAATAAATGGCTGATAGAAGAGGGTGGTAAAATCGGTAATTTTTACCTCTGGAAAAACTTGGGCGTTTATCAGTATAATGCCTCCAATGCTTATGCAGCTGATGGAACACAGCTGACGCCAGTTAACGTTTCTGCTGATGGAAAGACGGCCGATTATTTGTTGAATGGTCAATCCTATGACGGTACCATATACCGTAAATCCCGTAATGGTGTGGTGTTAGAAGGAGGGGATACCGAATGGTTTGATGTGAATAATGATAATGTTATTGACGATCAGGATAAGGTTCTTGCTGGAAATGGAATACCAGATTATTATTTCGGATTTAGCAATACTTTCCAATACAAGAATTTTATGTTAAGCTTCATTTTTAATGGTCAAGTAGGCAATAAAGTATATAATTCGGTTGCAAACGGACAAAACCAGAATAGCTCTACTTATAGTCCACCTACCTGGGAAGCAGCAACGACAGCTTGGGCACAACAGGGCGATATTTCTAAATATCCATTGGCATCACGCAAAGATACACGCGGTAGCATGAGCAATGGTTATAATAGTCTCTATTTGGAGGACGGATCTTTTATAAGACTAAGCAGCGTAAAGTTTACCTATGATTTAAATCCTGAAGTTGCGCAAAAAATGAAAATGAAACGAGCAAGTATATTCTTCTTTGCCCAGAACCTCTCAACATGGACCAATTACAGTTGGTACGACCCAGAATTTAGTACATCGAACCAGTTACAGCCGGGAGACGATACAGGAAAATACCCTAAAAGAAGAGAGTACGGATTAGGTGTAAATCTTAATTTTTAATATCATGAACAGATTAACCAAAATATATAACATTCTTTTTTTATTGTTGATAAGTGTAACCCCAGCTTGTAAGAAGTTTCTAACCGAAGAACCGCTAACACAAGTTCCCACACAGAGCTATTTCAAAAGTTTAAGCGATGTAAATGCTGCCATGGCTGGTGTATATGCCTCTTTTCAAGAAGAGATGGTAGGAAATGGAACAACAAATTTTAGTGGTAAATTCAATTACTGGGGGGAAGGCCGGTCTGACAACTTTGATCGCCATCCCAATTATATCAGCAATGCCATGGTGGAATTATCCATGAATTCGTTGACTTCAGGAAATAGCTGGACAAGCTGGGCAGGCCTGTATAGAACTATTGGCCGCACAAATACAGCAATTAAGTATATCCCACAAGCGGCCGTAGCAGATCCTGGCAAAGTTACTTCTACGGTAATGAATAATAATTTGGCACAGTGTTACGCTATGCGTGCCCTGTGCTACTTTTATATCGTTCGGTTATGGGGAGATGCACCGATTTGGACAGAACCATACGAAAATGTAAACGAAGAGGACGAACGCCCAAGGGAATCGAAGAATAAGCTAATGGATGAGGTTATTTTACCAGATTTATTAAATGCTTATGAGCTAATTCAGAAAGGAGATACGCCAAGTGTGTGGTATATTAATGAAGCTGCTATCTGTGCTATATTGGCTGATGTATATATGTGGAAGAAAGATTACGACCAAGCTATTGGATGGTTCAACAACTTATTTCTCGCCAAATCTCCTGCGGGCAAGGTATATCAAGGTTCAGCTGAAACCGATCTGGAATCTACTGCCGACTGGAAGAAAAACCTATTTTTAAATCCTAGTTCTTCTAAAGAAGCGATATGGAGCATTCACTGGGATAATGTTACCAATGGCTGCGCTTGTATTCCGGTATCTATTGGTAAGAACAATAATCAGGTGCGAATAGATTCGCTTATTTATACGGATTGGAAAAAGGAAAAAAATGATATCAGGGTGTGGCAGACCATCGATACCTTACCGGGCCTTGGACACTACGATAAACTCACCAAATACTATGATGTGCCGATCACTGGATTTCCAGCAAATGCTGATGCTTATTCTTATAACGTGTATTTAACAATGTATCGTTTAGGGGGGATGTACCTGCTTTATGCGGAAGCCTTAAACAAAACGGGCGATAGGGCAAATGCCATTAAATACCTGAATTTTGTCCGTGCTAGAGCAGGTCTAGTCCCATATACCGACACCGACGTAATAATAAACAGCGAAGAAAATCTGGAAGATGCGATTATACAGGAAAGACGGTATGAACTGTTTGGCGAAGGTGTACGCTGGTTCGATTTGGTTAGAACAGACAAAGTTAAAAAGATAATGGATCCAGTGATTAATCGTAGATACAGCAGCCAAGGGGTAGAATGGACTGAGGGATTTGGAAGCAATATGGACAAAATTCTATGGCCGTTATATAGACAAGATCTGGAGGATAATAAAGCACTCATACAGAATCCTTCTTACAATTAATGCTTTTATAACGTTTAAAAATGCTACTGAAATGAAAATTCTAAATATATTATCACTTTTTGCCCTGTTGCTTTCTTTAACCGGATGCTCTATGTTCGGTTTAGACTTGCAGGAAGATTATGATCGCAATCCGCATACGCTCGATCCACATACCTATAAAAATACTTGGGAATATATTAAATCAAGAAGTATAGAGAACCCTACGGATACCATCTTGAAAAGTATGTATCAGGCGATTATCTATGCCGGAATAGATACTAATGAGTATACTAAGCCCAATAGAACTTATATTTTAATGCACAATGATGCCATTAGGCGCTTAGCTTCGAATGTGGTACAACCGGATTGCTTTTTTGGTGCGGTTACAGTAGAAGGTAAAACTCCCCTCATGTTGCAATGGGAAGATTATCCGAAGGACTATGTGAAAAACTACCTGCTTTATCTTATTGCTGAAAAAGAATATAGTCATTACACTTTACCACCAGATGAAGATCAACACGCCCAAACGCTTGCTCCTGTTGGTTCGCTTGCTGCGCAACCTGATGGGATTACCATGTTGGATTGGCTACCTAACCCTAATAGCGTGCTCTATATAAAAGTGCTTAATTCATCGCCTTCGAATACATCCGACTATCCTATTCAGTTAAATGATGTACGTAATGCACGAACCAGTAGTCTGTTGATGACCAATGGTGTAGCACATGTGATCGATCGGTTTCTTACAACAACGATAAGATGACAAGGTGGTAAAAAGCAAAAGTCAAACGATAATGAAATTTTTTTTTAGCACCGTACTACTCGTACTAATGCTTGTTGCTTGTAGTAAAATATACAATACTATTCTATCTCAAGAAAAGGAAGAGAAAGGACATGATCCGGTGGATTTTGACAGTTTATTATTAGAGTCCTTGGATGGTCCGATAACTGTCAATGAACTGGCGGCTTTTAAAGCCTATATCCAAGATTATAACCCCAATCCAAACAAAAATGATGGTAACGTGTGGGTATTCGGCAACCGTGGTAAAGCGATAGAGGCTTGTGGCTTAATGGTGGAAGCAACGCAAGACCAAACGATCTTGGATCGTATGGTCTATTATTGTGATGAGGCCCTCGCCGGAAGAAATGATTTAGCCAGCGAGGCCGATGGCGGACAGCGCATTGCCTGGACGGGTAAGGTAGAGCCTATTTGGCCCTCCAATACGGTAGAACCGGCGGGCGCGGGAGTAGAGCAAGGAGCTGTGTTGGCCCATTTAGCCTTTTGTGCTAAACTTATCTTACAAATGCCTTCCATCTGGAATAATCCGGTGTCTATTGGTGATCCACATGATTTTGGAGTAACGTATAAAGAACGTGCTTTAACATATATCGTAGAAGCGGATGCTGTGATAGACGATTGGATTATCCCACATTTTGTGCGAATTGAAGAAAGTAATCACTTATATTTCCCAGGTCCACCAAATGAATATAAACCCAATCAACCCGCTCCATGGAACCAATTGTTTATGGTAACAAATGCATTGGTAAGACTTACGGAATGTCATCTGTTATTGGATGATGCACCCGAAAGGATAGCACAATACGATAATATCGTGAATCCGAATTTACAGTGGTTCTTTTCTACGCTGCAAACGCATCAGACCGCGGCAGGCACAACTGCTTATTTGTGGGATTATGCCCTCGATGCCCAGATTGAAGATGCCAATCATTTTGCTTATGATGCTGAAGGACTATGGATCGCCTATAATGCCGGACGTTATGCAATTACATTTGACAGCCTATTACCTTTTGCCAATACTTATGTAGATGTTATTCTAGCTACCAAAAACGAAGACACAGGGAAATTTGCCGGAAAGGTGGATGGCACTACCGGTTCTGGAAATTCAGGCGGAGATACCTATGTCAGGGATGAATACTTCTATCTGCCAGATTTTCGGCCGGATAAATTTGAGTCGATGTGCTCCATTAATATCAACGATGGTAAAATCAAAAAATCATTGCCCATAACAGCGCGTATCTTATGGCAAAAACAACGAAGACATCTAGAAGAGGGGGATTGACCATTTTTTACCCCTAAAGTGGACAAAAATCACCCCTTATAATGCATATAGATTGTCAATTTTGTGTGCCTAGGTTTAATTTTAATTAAATTTGAGTTATATGGTAATGGTTATTAAGCAGTTAAAATGGATGAGTATATGCCTGTTGGGTACTATTTTACCGACATGCTTTATACATGCTCAACAGCCGTCTAAAAAAAATAAAGAACGTATGCAGTGGTGGACGGAAGCCCGCTTCGGCATGTTTATCCACTGGGGCGTATACGCTCAATTTGCAGGGGTTTATAAAGGGCATGAGCAAGCAAAGGGCGGAGCAGAATGGATTATGAATCGTAGTAAAATCCCGGTGGCGGAATACCAGGCTGAAGCAAAGAAGTTTAATCCGGTTAATTATAATGCCGACGATTGGGCGAGAATGGCTAAAGAGGCAGGAATGAAATACCTGATTATTACCGCAAAACATCACGACGGATTTGCACTTTTCAAAACATCGGCCAGTAAGTGGAATGCCGTAGATGCCACTCCTTATGGAAAAGACCTCATAAAGCCGTTGGCAGAGGCCTGCAAAAAATATGGAATTAAGTTGGGCTTTTATTACTCCCAAGCCCAAGATTGGAATAATCCAGGTGGCGCAGCTGCAAGAAAGGAAATGAAAGAAGGATGGCCAAATCCCGATTCTGCACGTATCGATGCCTATACTTTAGCGCACAAAGGCCACTGGGATCCCGCACAGGAGACAGCAACTTTTGATGAATATATCAATAAGGTATCTGTGCCACAGGTAAAAGAACTGCTTAGCAATTATGGCGATATTGCAGTCCTTTGGTGGGATACTCCTACAAATATGACAGACGAAGCTGCTTTGAAGCTTCAAGCACAATTGAAATTGCAACCTAATATTATCACCAATGATCGTTTAAAAAGACCAAACTTCCCTGGCGATACTAAAACACCTGAACAAAAAATTCCTGACTTAAGTGAATTAGATGGTAAATATTGGGAAACCTGTATGACCATGAATGGTACATGGGGTTATCGGGCTTCTGATAATAAATGGAAATCTACCGAAACATTGATAAAAAATCTCGTGGACATTGCTTCTAAAGGAGGAAATTACTTGCTAAACGTGGGGCCTAAACCTGATGGTACATTTCCAGCAGAGAGTGTTGAGCGTTTGCGGGATATAGGCCAGTGGATGAAGGTAAACGGCGAGGCGATTTATGCTACAAAGGCAAGTCCGTTAATGCCATTAACATGGGGGAGATGTACCATGAAAGAGCATAAAGGAGGTACAACACTTTATTTGTCGGTGTTTGACTGGCCAGTAAATGCCAAATTAGCTATTCCTGGGATAAAGAACAAGGTCTCCTCGGTTAAACTATTAGCTACTGCCGAAAATTTGAAGGCAATTACCACCGACAACGGTATTCAGATTGAACTTCCGTCAAATGCACCTGATAAGGTTGCCAGCGTAATCAAGATAGAATTAGCAGGTAAAGTAACAAGAGTTAAACCTGCAGGTACAAAAACACCAATGAAATCGGGCGCACTTGATTGATAATTAATTGTGATAGTTTGCCCCGCCAGTGGTTGGGGCGGCATTTTGAAATATTAAACTAAAATACCAAAGGCAAATATGTTCAGATATATATACAGCGTACTTACGTTTTTATTCATTATTAGTTCCATAAATATAATAAAAGGCCAGCAATCCAAACGGATTGATAACCAATGGGAATTTCTGAAGAGCGATCTGGGCGGTGTCTGGGAGGCCGTTAGACCTGTTGGAAAAGGTAATCCAGAGGCTGTTCCACTCTGGCAAATGGTTAATCTTCCGCATTGTTTCAATGCAACAGATGCAGTAGATCCAGCTGTAAATTATTATCAGGGCCCTGGTTGGTACCGAAAGAATCTGGCCATTGATAATCCTTACCCCAATGGCCGCACGTTACTTCATTTTGAGGGGGCTGGTCAAAAGACAGCGGTGTATATATACACAACGAAAGTAGCTGAACACGTAGGAGGATACGACGAATGGACGGTAGACATTACTGATGCGGTAAAGACCTTCAAGGAAAATCCTGTATATACTAAGGAATTCAAGGGGAAGATGCCTATTGTTATTCGTTCTGATAACTCAAGAGATTTGGAAATGATACCCTCCGACCTCGCTGATTTTAATCTTTATGGAGGAGTTTACAGGCATCTCAACCTTCGCTACGTGCCGCAATTAACAATCGATAAGGTGTTTGCAAAGGCCGAAATAGATGACAAAGGAAAAGAAGGAAGGGTTGTAATAAAAACGCGGCTTTTAAATCATTCCAATTGCCAAACGGTGAAGCTTAGCGCAAGCTTATTCGATCCCAACGGGGAAGAGGTAGCGAAACTAAAAAAGGAGTTTTCCGATTTAAACGGAGAACTTAATTTAGGCGAATTAATCCTTAAAAAACCTAAACTATGGAGTCCGGATAGTCCGGCACTGTATACTGTAAAAATCACTACGGAGGCCGCCGGCGAAACCAGTGAACACAAGGAAAAAATTGGTTTCCGCCATATTGAATTTAAAGAGAACGGACCATTTTATCTCAACGGAAAACGCCTGCTATTGCGCGGAACACATCGACATGAAGACCATGCTGGAGTAGCAGCGGCAATGACAGATTCTATGATTCTTCAAGAAATGCAACTCATGAAGGAGATGGGCGTAAACTTCATTCGTTTGGGACATTATCAACAATCCCGCGTGGTATTAAATGCCTGCGATAGCTTAGGTATTTTGGTTTGGGAAGAAATACCATGGTGTCGTGGAGGCTTGGGGGGAGAGCAGTATCAGGAGCAGGCTAGACGGATGTTAACCAATATGATTGAGCAACATTACAACCATCCGGCGATAATTATCTGGGGCTTGGGAAATGAGAATGACTGGCCAGGCGATTTTTCTGTTTTTGATAAAGAAAAGATCAGAGCCTTTATGAAAGAGTTGAATAATCTTGCCCATCAATTAGACTCCACCAGAAAAACAGCCATTAGAAGGTGTGACTTTTGCAAGGATATTGTGGATGTTTATTCTCCATCTATCTGGGCTGGCTGGTATCGAGGTCTATATACCGATTATAAGCAATCGTCAGCAGAAGAGATGAAGCAGGTAAAGCACTTCTTGCATGTAGAATGGGGAGGAGACAGCCATGCGCGGAGGCACGCTGAGAATCCAGATAAAGTGTTAGCCGAAGTTAATGGCGGGAAGGGAACCGACGAGCGTGCCGGAGATGCATCTCTTTTTGGCGGTGCAGCGCGGGTATCTAAAGATGGCGATTGGAGCGAAAGCTATATCTGTAATCTAATTGATTGGCATTTAAAAGAGCAAGAAACAATGCCTTGGCTTAGCGGTACCGCTTATTGGCCTTTTAAGGACTTCTCAACACCTATTAGACCGGATAACCCTGTACCCTATGTTAATCAGAAAGGGGTGGTAGAGCGTAATCTGAATAAAAAAGAAGCTTATTATGTGTTTCAGTCGTATTGGGCAGAAAAGCCTATGATACATATTTATGGACATTCTTGGCCAGTACGTTGGGGAGAAAAAGGTGAGGCTAAAATGGTAAAGGTATACTCCAACGCACCGGTCGTAGAGCTTTTTGTGAATGGAAAAAGCCTTGGCCTTAAAAAGAGAAATAGCCAGGATTTTCCGGCTGCGGGTTTACGTTGGATGGTGCAATTTGAGGAAGGCGAAAATAAGATAAAAGCGGTTGCAAAAAGTGGTAACAGTGAATTAACGGATGAAATTAGTCAATTATACCAAACGGCCAAATGGGGTAAACCGGAAAGGATGTTACTGGAAAAAATTAATCAGCACGATAGTATAGCCACAATTCAGGTGACCTTGATAGATGCAAAGGGCATTAACTGCTTAGATGCGCAAAATTGGGTTTATTTTTCAGCAAGCGGCGATGGCCGGCTAATCGATAATCAAGGTACTTCCAATGGTTCCCGGAAAGTGCAGGTATATAATGGACGGGCCATCATTAAAGTAGCATTAACCGGTAGCAAGTGTGTGGCCGGTGTGCAATCTCCAGAACTGGAAACAACTTTTATTACGTTGGGAAATTGAGCCGTTGGTAGGGAAAAGTTATCAATTATTGCCTTTATATGATTATAGTATGAAGTTAACGTCAATTTATTTATGCTTATCGCTGTGTTTGTTTACCGGCCAGCTAGCCTTATGTCAAGTTATAGAGTGGAAGGAAATATATCCGGGTATATGGAAAGGAGCAGTAGGAAAGCCGGAAGCCTATAACCTGTTTTCCGCCTCGGGCGCTACAGTCATGGAAGCAGGACTCCAACGTTTGGGTAAAACTGTATTTCCATTACTAGAAAGCGAAATAAAGGTAAAATTAATAAACGGGAAAACTTATTTGCGTTTTCCATTGGATCAAAAAGAACAATTGTATGGTTTTGGCTTGAACTTCCAAAGCGTACATCAGCGCGGAAAAATCCTCCGTCTCCATGTAGATCATTATGGCGGAATGGATAACGGACGTACACATGCACCTACACCTTTCTATGTTTCGTCCAAGGGCTATGGTGTATTTATTAATAGCGCTCGATATTTGGATGTATATGCGGGTTCTGCTGCAAGAAAAGATAGTGAAAATCCACCCATAGCCAAAGATAGGAATACAGATAAATCGTGGACGGCACGACCTTATTCTGACGCTGTGGAAATACTGGTTCCCGCCGAAGGTGTAGAGCTTTACCTATTCGGAGGCCCCAAACCGCTGGATGCAGTGCGTCGGTTTAATTTATTTAACGGCGGCGGGGTATTACCTCCACGCTGGGGACTTGGTTTTACGCAACGGGTACAACGCTTGTATAATGCACAGCAGGTGGAAGAGGAGATAGATGCCTTCGAAGCAAAGGGATATCCACTGGACTATGTCGGACTTGAGCCTGGCTGGCAAAGCAAATCGTATCCCTGTACGTTTGAGTGGGATAAAGAACGTTTTCCAAAACCTCAAGAATTTGTACAAAAATTATTAAAGAAAGGCATACGTTTGAATTTATGGACTAATCCTTATGTATCGCCAGAATCGCCTATTTTTAATGATATAATACCTTATACAGGTTCGCACACCGTTTGGGTGGGCTTGGTTCCGGACCTTAATATGCCGCAAGCCAGAGATATCTTGTTTTCACAATTCAAAAAAGATCAGGTGGCTATCGGTATTAGTGGCTATAAAATTGATGAAGTAGATGGTGGCGATCAATATTTATGGCCAGACGTGGCAACTTTTCCATCTGGTGTCACTGGCGAACAGATGCGCCAAACTTATGGTTTATTGGTTCAGCGCTATAGTGCCGAAATGTACCGCCAACTTAATAAGCGTACGTACGGTTTGGTTCGCGGCTCTAATGCGGGCGGAGTTTCGTTTCCCTATGTCATCTATAACGACTACTATAAACATGAAGATTTTATTACGGCCCTTATCAATAGTGGCTTTGCAGGAGTGTTATGGACACCGGAGGTGAGGGCTTCCAAAAGTGGCGAAGAATGGCTACGACGCTTTCAATCTAATATCGTCTCGCCAATGGCTATGATTAATGCCTGGGCCAGTGGTACAAAACCCTGGTCGTTTCCCGAGGTGGAAAAGCAGGTGAAAGAAACGGCCCTCTTGCGCATGCGTATGATGCCTTATTGGTATAGCGAATTTGCCAAATACCACTTCGAAGGAACACCTCCTTTTAGAGCAATGAATCTGGAGGAAGGCTTTTCGGTTGCTGCAGAGGAGGACGTGGAAATAGCCGATTTAGAAAAGAATCCTTATGTAGAAGCTGTGAGTAAGGAGGTTAAAGATCAATATATGGCTGGAGAAAACCTGTTGGTAGCACCCATGTTTACCGGGCAGGTTAGCCGGACGGTTATTCTTCCAAAAGGAAATTGGTATGATTTCTATACCGGTAAATATGTGGGAAATGGCGAGGTAATTGCCGTAAGGCCCGATTTAGATCATATACCTGTTTATGTAAAAGATGGCGGCATTATACCGCTTATGCCCCCTTTGCTCCACGCGCCAAAGGCGAATGAGAAAGTTGCAATAGAGGTAAGGCACTACGGAAAAAAAACTGGCTTATACCAGCTATACGATGATGATGGCGAAACATTTAATTATGAAAAAGGACAGTATAGCTTTAGGACAATAAAAATTGAAAGAGATAAAAAGGGAGTGCTGAGGGGATCTATTACACCTCCCGAGAAGGGAAAGCCTAATACGATTGCGGAGGTACACTTTAGATTTATGAGCGAATAGTAAGTAGCCTTATGCACCCAAATTTTAACCTAATATGACGATGAAACCATTCAAGCATTTATTCTATATTCCATTTTTTCTGCTGGGAAGCATTTGTTTGTCGTGGACAAGCCTTGAAAGCGATAATCCTCTTGAAAAACAGGCCGAAGAAATCCTGCGGGAGCAGGTTTTGAAGAAGGCGGAATGGGCAATGAAACAGGAGCCTATTACCGTTACTGCTGAGGCATCTGCTAGAAGTGCTGGAGGCAGGCACGATTTTTTTTCGGAGGGTGATTATTGGTGGCCCAATCCCAATAATCCAAACGGATCTTATATCCAGCGGGATGGTATGACCAATCCGGCTAATTTCGTAGCCCATCGCCGAGCCATGATCCGTTTCAGCCAAATAGTGGGTGTTTTGGCTGCTGCTTATAAACTAACTGGCGATGAAAGTTATGTAAGGCATGCATTAAAGCATTTAGCAGCCTGGTTTATCAATCCAGAGACAGTAATGAATCCGAACTTGTTATACGCCCAGGCTATTAAAGGAAGATTTACAGGAAGAGGCATTGGTATCATAGACACTATTCAGCTCATGGAGGTGGCACAGGCTGTACTGGTTATGGAAAAAGCGGGTGATATTCCGTTACAACAATTGAATCAGCTAAAAGCATGGTTTGCTTCTTATTTAACCTGGTTAACTACACATCCTTATGGTAAGGATGAGATGAACGCCGAGAATAATCATGGTACCTGTTGGACCATGCAGGTAGCAGCCTTTGCCAGACTTACTGCCAACGAAGAGCTGCTTGATTTTTGCCGTAATCGCTACAAAATGGTGTTATTGCCTAATCAAATGGCAGCAGATGGCAGCTTCCCAAAAGAGTTAAAACGTACAAAACCCTACGGATATGCTTTATTTAATCTGGATGCCATGGTAATGCTATGCCAAATACTTTCAACACCGGCAGATAACCTGTGGACCTACGAATTGGAAGATGGAAGATCAATTAAAAAAGGTATGGAATTTATGTTTCCCTATATAGCAAGTAAAAATAATTGGCCTTACCCCCAAGATGTAATGTATTGGGATAATTGGCCAATTGCACAACCCGCTTTGTTGTTCTGTGCCAATGCCTATAGCGAAAACGCGTGGTTTGATATCTGGGCAACACTGGACCATGATCCACAGGTAGAAGAGGTAATTAGAAATTTGCCCGTTAGAAATCCGACTATTTGGTTCTAAAAGCTGATTTCCAGAATACTCATGATAAGCAGTGTAGCTATAGTATTGGCATGGTTAATCTAGATATATGAACAAGAAAAAAATTATTTTAGGCATACAGCTATTTGGCTTCTTCATTGCGTTAAGTAGCAACCTTTACGCACAAGATAAAGGAGATGAAGGTGCCAGTATGTTTAACGATCCTAAGGAAAGAGATTTAGTTGCAATACAAGATGCGAAAGCGGGTTGGTGGATAGCCTCCATGCAAAATCATGAAGAGCGTATTACATGGTGGCGTAAAGCTAAATTCGGCATGTTTATTCATTGGGGAGTATATTCATTAGCTGGTGGAGAGTGGAAGGGAAAAGAGGTGGGGGGCTATGCAGAGCACCTGATGCGTAAAGAAAAAATAAGCCGGAAAGATTATTTACAGCTCGCTTCTCAATTTAATCCGACAGCATTTAATGCCGAAGAATGGGTGTTGGCTGCTCAACGGGCGGGGATGAACTACCTGATTGTTACCGCAAAACACCATGATGGCTTTGCCATGTACGATACTGATTTTTCCGATTTTAGCATCTCTAAGCAAACATCCTTTCGTCGCGATCCCATGGCCGAGCTTGCCCAAGCTTGCCGTAAGCATCACCTGAAATTTGGTTTCTATTATTCGCATGCATTTGATTGGGAACACCCAGATGCACCGGGCAACGATTGGGAATATCATAACCCTGGAGGAGATAAGCTCTTGGGAGGAGCTAATTGGTTTGATCAGCACCCTGAATGGCTACCAAAAGTGCAAAAATATGTGGATGAAAAGTCAATCCCACAAATTCAGGAGTTACTGAAAAAATATCAACCGGATATCCTCTGGTTTGATACCCCCCATAAACTGCCTCTTTCCGAAAATCTGCGTATCCTTAAGGCAATACGGGAGCTTGCACCTAATGTGGTGGTAAACGGCCGTTTGGCACGTAGTGTGCAAGTTAATTTTGGCGATTACCAGAATACCGCCGATAGGCCAGCCGAATTCTACCCGGTACAGGGCGATTGGGAAGCTATTCCTACTACAAACGAATCTTATGGCTATTCGAAATTCGACCATAGCCACAAGCCAGCATCTTTCTTTATTCAGCTCTTGGCAAAGGCGGCAGCCAAAGGAGGGAACTTATTGATGAACATCGGCCCAATGGGAAATGGGGCTTTTGATGTGAAAGATATACAGATATTGGACAGCATCGGCTTATGGATCCAGAAAAATAAGGAAAGTGTTTTCAATGCAGCACCGTCACCTTTACCGATTCAATCCTGGGGAGTCAGCACTCAACATGGCAATAAATTGTATCTCCATATATTCAACTGGCCTACGGATGGAAGACTAATCGTTGGCGGGTTAAAAAGTCCTATTCGTACCGCCTACTTGTTGAACAATCAACAAGAGGTATTGGCAAATGAAAGACTTAATATGAATGATATATTAATTCATGTGCCAAGAACTGCACCTGATAAGGTAAACGCTGTGGTGGTCATTGATTTGCGAGATAGCCCGATACAAGTGGATTCTGCCAGATTGTTGTCTACCACAAGTGTAAATCGCTTGTTGGCTTTTGATGCCCAGCTTATCGGAACGGGTTTTAGCTATGGTGATGGTAAACCGAATAAGTATTATGTTGAGGGATGGAAAACACCCAAACAAGAATTACGCTGGAAAGTGAGTACGCTAAAACCCACTAAATTTAAGGTGAAAATTAAATATTTTACTAAAAATACGGGAAATGCTTATCAGCTCAGTGCTGATGGTACAACGCTCAGGGCGAATACGAAATCAGCAGGAAATGACGAAATTCAACTGGAAGAATTAGGGGAGCTGACTTTATCTAACCCTAAAGCCGAAATAATATTGCACACAGATCAGCTTAACGGCAATGAGCTTATGAAAATTTTTGAAATTCAATTAATTCCAATCAACCTTTAATTTTTATGATACCTACATTTAATACTACGGGCAGCCACGTTATGGTTTGGAAAAAACAAACTGCCTACTTTATCGCAAAGAAACTTACGGCCGTTTATTGTTTATTATTCATCGGTTTACAAAGCACTATTGCGCAGCCCACCGTAAAGGAAGAAACTGTTTGGAGGCAGGCGGCAAATCAATCTGCATTAATGTTAGAAGAGGTGAGCAGGATTCACCAAACAAATCCAACCCTTGTATCTCCACGATCGCTTAATGAAAAAGGTGAGCTTATAGCCGTAAAAAGGGGTGATTGGACAAGTGGTTTTTTCCCGGGAGTACTCTGGTACCTTTACGAATATACCAAAGACGATAGTTGGAAACAAGCAGCAAGTGAACATACAGCTTTTATAGAAGAAGAGCAATATAACGGCAAAACCCACGATATGGGATTTAAAATCTATTGTAGCGTGGGGAACGGCTATCGGCTTACAAATGATCGGCATTATCGCAAAGTTATTATACAGGCGGCAAAAACCTTAGCTACCCGTTTTAATCCAACTGTGGGTTGCCTGCGTTCTTGGGATCACAATAGTGATAAGTGGGATTTTCCGGTTATCATTGATAATATGCTGAATTTGGAACTGTTATTTGCTGCTACCAAGCTTACAGGAGATTCTTCCTTTTATAAGATTGCTGTTAGCCATGCCAATACAACCATGAAAAACCATTTTCGGGCAGATTATAGCACCTATCATGTTATCGACTATAATCCTAAAACCGGAGCAGTTCAAAAGAAAAATACACATCAGGGATATCAAGATGAGTCTACTTGGGCACGCGGGGAGGCTTGGGCTCTTTATGGGTATACGATGTGCTATCGCGAAACGGGCGATCGGCGTTATTTAGAGCAGGCAGACCACATCGCACAGTGGCTTTTTAGCCATCCGAATATGCCTGAAGATGATATTCCCTACTGGGATTTTGACGCACCCGAAATTCCAAATGAGCCCCGCGATGTTTCGGCGGCAACGGTAATAGCCTCGGCCCTGTATGAACTGAGCACTTTTAGCAAAGAAAAGCAACAGTACCTTGAAAAAGCCAATAAAATAGTAAACAACCTGAGCCAACATTATGTATCCAAAGCAGGAGAAAATAAAGGCTTTATTTTATTACACAGTACGGGGTCAAAACCCTCCGGAACCGAAGTGGATAAGCCGTTGAGCTATGCCGATTATTATTTTTTAGAGGCCTTGTTAAGAAAGAAAAGACTAGATGAAAATATTTCGACCTCGGATCTGGTACAATTGGCCCCTAATGGTAAACTATTGTATTTTGCAGATGAAAAAGGCAACACTATTCCCGATTTTAGTAACGTAGGTTATTTTCAAGGTAAACGGAAAATCCCGACCGTTCCTGTTAAGGTTACGGTATCTCCCTCACGAGATGGCAACGATGAACAACATATTCAGGAGGCAATCGATCAGGTATCAGCATTACATCCAGATAAGAATGGTTTTAGAGGGACTGTGTTTTTAAAGAAGGGTACATATCAAATTTCCGGAAGCATTAAAATCCGGACTAGTGGAGTGGTGTTAAGAGGGGAGGGAGACGGTGATAAGCAGACGAAATTGTTAGCTATCGGTAAAGGCCAACGGTCATTATTGATAATTTCAGGGCAAGGAGATAGGCAAGAATTTTTAAGTAATAAACAGGACATTATAACTGATTATGTCCCCGTTGGAACTTCTTCTATCGAAGTTACATCCGTTGAAAACTTTAAAGTTGGCGATCAGGTGATCTTGTTTAGACCCGGTACAGACCAGTGGATTCACGCTATCCAAATGGATAAAATTGTAGCGAGATCAGGTACAAAACAATGGAGAGCAGCGGAATATGACCTGAAATTTGAGCGGACAATCACAAAAATAGAGAATAATAGAATTTTTCTCGATAATCCAGTAGTGATGGCTATGGATAAGCGATTTGGTGGAGGAGCTATTTATCCTTATCATTTCGATGGAAGAATAAGCGAAGTAGGTATTGAAAATATGAGCTTTGAATCTGCCTATACTACTGAAGAAGATGAAGATCATGGCTGGGTGGCCGTTCAATTTGATAATATCGAGAATGGTTGGATTAGAAATATAACGGCCAAATATTTTGGATATGCAGCAGTGAGTTTAGAAAACGGTGCAAAACAGATTACCGTGATGGACGCGAAATGTTTAGATGCAAAATCTATTGTTACTGGAGGAAGAAGGTACTCTTTTAATAATAATGGTCAGTTAAATCTTTTTATGAATTTATATGCGCGTGAGGGGCGGCATGATTTTGTAACTGGCGCCAAGGTGTTAGGACCTAATGTATTCTATAATTGCAAAGCCGAGCGTACCCACGCAGATATAGGACCACATCATCGTTGGGCAGTAGGTACACTTTACGATAATATTATTACCGATGGTGAAATCAACGTCCAAGATCGGGGAAATTGGGGTAGTGGACATGGATGGGCAGGTGTAACCCAAGTTGTTTGGAACTGTACCGTTAAAAAAGCTGCCATTCAAAGCCCGTGGGATTCTGGAAAGAATTATGCAATAGGCCTAAAAGGAAACAAATATGGCGGCCGATTTTCGGGAAGGCCCGAGGGAGTTTGGGAAGCGCAGAATAAGAAACTGCAGATTCCTTCACTGTTTGAGGCGCAAAAAAATGCCCATATATATAAAGAACCATCAGTTAAGTAAATGATTTCTTTTTATCTATAGAACTAAACGCTTAATAGCAGATGAAAAACAAATAACTTGTTTTTAGAACCCATTTTAGTAAATTGCATTTAAAAGCATTTAGCTAAGTTTGGCTAACCGGGCGTTTCACCTAATTTATAAACATGAATTTTTTTGGGAAGTGGCTATTATTGTTTATTTTATTGAGTAGTCAAACGGTTATTGCCGAATCAACTGATATTAAATTTTTACATCTTGATGTGGCCGAAGGCTTGTCACAGGGTAGTGTTTTTGCAATTAATCAAGATTATAAAGGGCTGATTTGGATTGGCACACGGGATGGATTAAATAAGTATGACGCCCGTAAATTCACCGTTTATCGAAATAACCCCAAAGATAGTGCCTCATTAAGCGATAACTTCATACAGTCCATTAAGGAAGATAGTCAAAAGCGATTATGGATAGGAACCGGTAATGGACTTAACTTATATAATAGAGCGTTGAATAGTTTTACGCGTATTCCATTAACGCATATCGCTACAGCTTCTTCATCTGCAGAACCTTCCGTACATGTGATTACAGAAGATCATTATGGACAAATTTGGATAGGCACGAATCAGGGCTTGTATCTCATTAAAAAGGGAGGAAAAATAACAGCTGAATTAATCTTTAATACTTTTCAGTTCGATCGGCGGGGCGAAAAGATGTTGTTTAAAAATGTGCGGTATATTTATGAAGATAGCAAACAGCACCTTTGGTTTTGCACAGACGGCGGTGTGCTGGAAGCAACTTACCGTCCTGAACAACAGCAAAAATTAGCCATAATTAACGCTTATCCCACCGATAAAAGTAATTTTAAAAATAACCAAGCAACTGCTATAGCAGAAGTAGACGATCATTTGTTTTGGATAGCCACAAAGAATGCGGGCATCATTGTTTTGAACAAAAAAAATGGAAAAAAAGATTACCTCCTTCATGACGATGAAAACCCCAATAGCTTGCCGAGCAACGATATCCGCTCTATCGTAAAAGATCGGTTAGGCAGGCTTTGGGTAGGTACCTTCAACGGTTTAAGTGTATATGAACGAGGTGAATTTAAGACTTTTTTTGCCAAGGATAACGACCAATATAGTCTTAGTAACAATTCTATACGTCCTATTTTTCAAGACAAAAGAGGATCAATCTGGGTGGGAACTTATTTTGGTGGTGTAAGTATTATTGATGCAGATATTCCAGGCTTTAAAAATTTTAATCATAAACCGAAAGAAAACAGCCTTAGTTATAATGTCGTAAGTTCTTTTAAAGAAGATAAGCAGGGAAATTTATGGATCGGAACAGAAGGAGGCGGAATTAATTATCTAGATGTTAATAGCAATAGATTCACTTATTATAAACACGATCCTTTCGATACACAGAGCTTAACTCATAATAACGTGAAATCATTATGTATTGACCATGAGGGAAGTCTTTGGGTGGGGACCTATGAGGGTGGTTTAGATGTAAAGCGAAAGGGAAAGAATTATTTTGAACATTTTAAAAATGATTATCAAGATGGCAAATCGTTGTCTGATAATAGCATTTATGCTTTATTGGAAGATCGTGAACGTAATCTCTGGGTAGGTACATTCGGTGGGGGGCTTAACCTAAAGAATAAAGGCAGCAATCAATTTGTGCGTTACACAGTTGAAAACAAACAGCTTTCTTCAAACTCAGTCCGCGTTATTTATGAAGACACGAAGGGCAATTTATGGGTAGGCACACAAAATGGCCTGAATCTTAAACGGCAAGGACAGCATAGATTTGAGTTTTTTACGGCTAAACATGGCGATCCAAAAGCTATTAGTGGCAATGCGATTACCAGCATTATTGAAGATCATCAACACCGTATATGGGTTGGAACCTATATTGACGGATTAAATCTCTACCATTCGGAGGATAATAGTTTTACGCACTTTAACGAGGCCGACGGACTGCCTGGAAATAATATTTTTGGAATTTTGGAAGATAAAAGCCATAACCTCTGGTTGAGTACCAATGCCGGAATTTCGAGGTTCAATCCCATAACCAAAACCGTTAGGAATTACAACACGATAGATGGGCTCGTAGGCGACGAGTTTATATATGGAGCCAGCGGTAAGCTATCGAACGGTGATATGGTATTTGGTAGTTCGCTTGGCTTTACCCGGTTCAGTCCTGATAGTATTCGTATTAACAGCTACGAACCTCCAGTGATATTTACAGACTTAAAGCTATTCAATAAGAAAGTTTCTCCGAGTGGTGAAGGGATTTTACAAAAGGATATTTCATTAACGAAGAAATTGGTATTGAATCATAAGCAACATGTATTCAGTATAGATTTCACTGTTTTGAATTATATCCATTCGGATAAGAATAAATATGCCTATAAATTGGATGGTTTTGATGAGGACTGGAATTATGTAAGTACGCCTTCTGCAACTTATACCAATTTAGATCCCGGCAGGTATAAATTTATAGTCAAAGGATCGAATAATGATGGCGTTTGGAGCAAAAAAACGGCAATGTTAACTATTCAAATTCTTCCTCCACCTTGGAAAACATGGTGGGCATACCTAAGCTATCTGATGGTGGGCTCCCTGGCTCTTTATTTACTCGTAAGATTTCTGAAAACTAAGAATAAGCTAAAGCAAGATTTATTGATAGAACATTTGGCTTTAGAAAAGCAGCGGGAGGTACACGAAGCCAAACTGAACTTTTTCACTAATATTTCTCACGAATTTCGTACACCGTTAACCTTAATTTTAGGGCCGATTGAGCGATTAATCGATGATGCAGCAATGCAAAATCATTTTAAACCCTTATTAAATAACGCGCAAAGAAATGCAAACAGACTGCTTAATTTGGTAAATCAGTTGCTGGATTTTAGAAAGCAGGAAAGTGGGAATTTGGAACTTCATGTCTCTCAAATCACATTGAAATCTTTTTTGCTGGATACTGTTAGCAGTTTTGAATATTATGCACAAAAGAAGCAGATTGAACTTTTCTTTGAACAAAACGACCTTGACATAAGCCTTTGGATGGATACGGAGCAGATGGAAAAGGTATTTGCCAACTTATTGTATAATGCACTTAAGTTTACACCCGAAGGAGGGAAAATTAGATTAAGTGTTAATGTTCAAAAGGTTTCCGGGGATGGCAAATCTTTTGAAAACGTTGCTATAGCTATTGAAGATACTGGATGCGGAATTCCGGAGGATGAATTAGTAAATATTTTTAACCAATTTTATCAATCTAATCGCTATTATGAAGATCAACATATCGGATCCGGTATAGGCTTGGCTTTGTCGGAAAGTCTGGTAAAAGCACATGGCGGGAAAGTAGTTGTAAAGAGTAACCTTGCAACGGAGCATAATCCCTACAATACTTGCTTTACTGTCGTATTGCCATTGGGAAATACACACTTTGAGCCTGTTCAGCTCGGCAGTTTGATCAGTCAGGATAATATGGCGTATTCGCGTGAAACCTTATGTATGGTTCCCGATGCGGAGGCAGGACATGATGAGGCTTCACAGCGTGCAGCTATTGCGAAAGCGGTTATTCTAGTGGTAGAGGATAATACCGACCTTCGCAAATTTGTGGCCCAAGGTTTGGCGGACAAATATAAGGTATTCGAAGCCTGTGATGGTTTGGACGCATGGGATATTATCGAGACGATCCAGCCCGATATTGTAATTAGCGACGTTATGATGCCAAAGTGCGATGGTATAACTTTATTAGAGAAGATCAAATCTACAACGGAAACCAACCATATACCCGTTATTTTACTCACGGCCCGTACAGCTGCTCCTTATGTAACGAATGCGCTTGAAAAGGGAAGCGATGATTATATCACCAAACCATTTAATTTTGAAGTGTTACGTTTAAAAGTGTTTAATATTTTACAGACACGAAAGCGGTTTCGGGAAAAGTTTATACGTGAATATTTACTGCAACCGCAGAAAGAGGAGCAAATTGTAAAAACCAATACTTTTTTGGAAGAGGTAATCGCATTGGTAGAGCTAAACTTAACGAATGATGATTTTAATGTGAATGTATTATCTCGTGAAGTAGGTGTTAGCCGAACGGTACTTTATCGAAAGTTGAAACAACTTACTGGATTAAATTTGATAGAATTTATTAAGTTTATTCGACTAAGAAAAGCTGCACAACTTCTTAAGCAAGATAATGAATTAACCATTAGTGAAATTGCCTACCAAGTAGGCTTCAGTGACCCAAAATATTTCAGTAAATCATTCAAGACACTTTACAAAATGTCTCCCAAGGAGTATACAAATATTTAGCGGTTTGATAGTTTTTTATAAAAATTAGTCCAATAGTCTATTGATCCTTAAGATAGACTATTGGGATAGGGTAAGTATTAGTTATTCACTAATTTCATAGAGCCCGCTGTATATCGGTTTCCCACATTTGGATAGCGCTCCATAAGGTTGTTTATTTTTGCTAAATCTTCGGAAGAAAGATCAATGTCTACGGCTTTCGCATTTTCTTCCAAATATTTCCGCTTTTTTGTGCCCGGGATAGGGATAATATCTTCGCCTTGGGCTAATACCCATGCAAGTGCGAGTTGTGCAGATGTAACCTGCTTATCGCGAGACAGAATAGCGAATTCTTCTGCTAATGATTGGTTGTTCGCTAAATGATCTCCACTGTATCTAGGAAGGGATTTCCTGAAATCGCTATCCGCTAAATTATTTACATTTAAGGTATTGGTAACTAAACCGCGTGCCAAAGGCGAATAAGGTACTAAGGTGATGCTTAGTGCGCGCGTAGTTTCTAATATTTCTCCTTCCACATCTCTCGTTAGAAGAGAGTATTCACTTTGCAATGCTGCAATCGGATGCACGGCATTCGCTTTTTTTAAAGAGTTGGCAGAAGCTTCACTTAATCCTAAGTAACGTACCTTACCTTCTTTCACCAATTCGGCCATTGCACCAACGGTTTCCTCTATCGGAATATTTGGATCTACCCGATGTGCATAGTACAAATCTATCGTATCTACTTTTAATCGCCTTAGGCTGTTCTCTACTGCAACCTTTAACCAGGCGGGCGAACCGTCGAAGTATGTTCCTGATGCATTGCTGGGGCCTGCAATATCGCCCTTAAAGCGGAAGCCAAATTTTGTAGCAATAAAAATCTTATCGCGGTTAGGAACGAGAACTTTGGAAATTAATTCTTCGTTTGCCCCATTGCCGTACATATCAGCTGTATCCCAAAAATTAATGCCGAGATCTAGTGCCTTATGTAACGTGGCTATACTTTCAACATCATCAGTAGGGCCATATGCAAAACTCATGCCCATACAGCCTAAACCTATTGCGGATAATTTTTCTGTTGTATTACCTAAATTTCTGTATTTCATTTGTTTGTTTTTTTGTCAATTGCCCAACGATTATTAATTCAACATTGGGTTCGTGTGATTTAATTTTTTATCAAAGTTAGGTAGAAAGGCCAATTAAAATTTTACAATAATCAAACCGCTTCTTATAAAATTCACATTTTCAGATACTGTTCTCTAAAGATACCGGGTGTCATCTTGGTTTGTTTCCTGAAAAAATTATTAAAATAAGGAGGGTAAGTAAATCCTAATCCATAGGCAATTTCAGCAATTGTCCAATCAGAATGCAATAAGAGCGCCTTGGCTTCTTTGATGAGGCGCTCTGCAATATGTTGCGTCGTAGTTTTACCGGTGGTTTCCTTGATTGATCGATTTAGATGATTTACATGCACCGATAATACATTAGCATAATCTTGTGCCGTTTTAAGTTCTAATTTCCGCTCTTGACTATCGATAGGAAATTGCCGCTCTAAAAGATCTAAGAACAGATCACTTACCCTCAAAGCTGATGAATGTGGTCGATAGGCCTCTGCGGGTTGCATCTTCATTGCCTCATGTATAATTAGCTGAAGGTAATTGCGAAGGAGATCATATTTATAGGTATACGGAGTAGCAATTTCCGCAATCATTTTTTCAAAAATATCACTAATAACCTGTTGTTGATTATCATTAATAAAGAAGACGAAATTGCCACCAATTTTAAAGAGTGGAAGCTGATGCAATAGAAAGTGCTGACTTTCCGATTGGAGAAAAGATGCTGTGAAAAGACAAAAATAACCTTTTTGTGTATCGCTGATAGCTTCCCAGGAATAGGGGGTAGAAGGATTGGAAAACAACAGCGTAGGCCGATCAATAGCTACCCACTTGTCTGCGTAATATAGTTTTCCCGTTCCGATAATAAGGGATATCTTATAGAAATCGCGTCTACTGTAAGGTGTAGATCTAAAGCAGTTTTCGCGGGTAAAAACATTAAAGTGCCCCAAACCATTGGCATTATTAGAAGCCAAACCGAGGGGATTGGCTCGCGGATTTCTACTATAAAAATCTTGTACACTTTCAGTCTTGTTCATATAAGCACATTATAAAATTCAACCTGATTAGCCGGCACTATAAAATTTTTAAGCATTATGAACGCCCTTCGATATCATCCCTCATGAAAAGGAAGAAGAGCCAATACCTGCTCGATAGCCGCTAGGGCGCTACGCCGGGGTATTAACCTAAGGAGTAATCTACTCTTTTTAATTAACGTAGATTTTATTATTATAGTCTTTCACTAATTTATCAATACGCCATAATAATAGTCGCCAGCTTGCATCAACCTGATAAATGCTTTTGATTTGTTGCCCTTCAAATATTTCAGTATAAATTGTTTTGGGCTAGTTAGCTGCTTATGGCGTGTCTATTTTCTTTAGATCGAGATCTTGGAAATCAAAACTGAAATCCGTGAGGGGGGATATTGCCTGCATTTTTATGTTGGATGCCTTTCCATTCTTATCAAGAGAAAAAATAACGTATGCATCGGCATCCAGGCTTCGATCACGCCATTTAACAATAAATGTGTTTCCCTTATAGTAAAGAAGATCTCCTTTTAATTTGGGAGATTTTTGGGAAGTAAATAATAAGCGGTTGTTAAGCTTAGTTATATTAACACTACCAAACCAATTGTCTCGGTAAGTACCCGTAAACACATCGAGATTAATCGTAAAATCCGATGTACTGCTGGCATCAATTTCTTTCCATATTTTATCCGTAACCGCTTTCCCCTCCATTAAATATTGTTGCTCTTTATTGAAATTTTCTTGTATACGATCTTTTCCTTTAATTCCATAATAACTGTCTTTTATTTGGTTTGTAATAGCCGTAAAAGCAGCGCCAGATTGTTGATTAGTAAAAACAATAATTCCGAGCTTAAGCTCAGGTATCATCGTAACCTGTGTAACCATACCGGCTAAACCTCCGGTATGTTCAACTACAAAATATCCGTTTTCATCACTTAAAAAAAATCCTAAACCATAGCTGGAAAAATGCGTGTTATATGGAGATTGTGTTTGGTAAATTGTTTGGGGCGACCAGATTTCCTGTTGTATGCTATCGCTGATCAATGTTTTTTCTAAGTGTTCCCCATATTTGCCCTGATTAAGAAGAGCCATTACCCATTTACTCATATCAACGACACTACTGTTTATTCCTCCGGCGGCATTGGTCGTTGCGCTGAGGTGTCTTGGAATAACCGCCAACTGATTATTAACCGGAGCATGGGCCGCTATTACATTGGATTTGTCTGATAAACGATCAAACGAAGCAGCACTATTTTTCATGTTTAGTGGCATCATAATGCGATTTTCAATAAACTCTTCCCAGCTCATACCCGAAATGCGTGCTATTACTTCACCCGCTACGATATAAAGCAGGTTGTCATAATCAAACTTCGTTCGAAAGCCCGAGACAGGTTTAAGATAACGAAGATTGTGAATCACCTCTTCTTTGGTGAAATTGGCTGAGTCAGGCCAGAACATCAGATCTCCCGCGCCTAATCCTAATCCACTTCGGTGCGTTAATAAATCTTTAATAGTAAATTCTGCCGTAACATAGGGGGCATACATTTTAAATTCGGGTATAATATCGCTTACCTTGCTATTCCATTGTAGCTTTTTTTCATCAACTAACATTCCCAGGGCTACTGCGGTAAATGCCTTGCTATTGGAGGCTATCGCAAAAATGGTGTTTTCGTCGGTTTGCTTCCTTGTCTGTAAAGATCGTAGGCCATAACCTTTTGAATGGATTACTTTATTATCTTTCACAATTGCAAGAGCAATACCCGGAACATTAAATGTTTTCAGCGTTTTATTGACAATACTATCTATTTGCTGTTCGGTTAATGTTTGCGCATTTCCAGTTGGTAAGATTGCCAAATACAAAATAATCAGGAAAAGGCCTTTAAGAGGGAAATAAAACTTCATACTATACGGGTTAGAAAGCCAAAATATCCTGATCAAACTTAGTCATTTTTGCCTGGTTCGCATAGTACTATCGATAATTTATTAATAGAAAGGAACGTTGCCGTAGTGGTCGTTAAAAGATCTAGGACACTTGCTTTTTGTCGATAGCGTCTCCAATAGCTGTTATACTGGCATGATCCAGCTCACCCCATAATTGCACCCAGTTCTGACTGGTCTCTTTTCTTAGCTCTGCCACCTCATCTTGATTTTCGCGACATACGTAATAAGGCGCGCCATCTGTTGTTTCCTGAGGATAGACCGTTAATCTTTTTAGTATGCCCTGTACAACTACCTCTATTTCAAAAGGTGTATCGGCTGTGTTCGTCATAGTTGTAATCTTTATTTAATTTACTTTCAATATGTATTAAAATTAAAAACAGATCATAACTTATATTGTTTGTAAATAAATAATAACCTAATCTTAAAAGAAGGTAATATACCTATGGTGTTTATGGTAATTTCTCAAAAAAGTAAATGGCTAAAAGCCGGATTAATACTAATCGCTATTGTGCTCGCTATTGGTATTGTAAAGGCTCTAATTCCAAATTTATTTCTTCAAAAGATCGAAGGTAATGTCGTAGAAATAAAACAGCATTATGGGGCAGAAGGAAGCGAAAAGTTAATAACGTTAAATCTAGAACAACACGGAATCTATAATCACTGTTACGTTAATAAAGACTATTTACCTAGCCCACATATAAATGATCTAAAGGAATATAAGCGGCTAGTAACTTATGTTTCAAGGGGCAAGAGAGATCTTTTCTACGGTTTGGAATTGCTTGATGGCACCGTCATACAATCGGCCCGTTTTGACATTATAAGTGCTTATTTCAATAATGCTTTCGTGGCGTTCATTTTATTATTCGTCCCGATTGGCCTTTATTTTATTTATAGCCGGAATTTAGTAGTAGAAAAGCAAGATCAGCTTTTTATCTTGTTTTATGGTTTTATCTTTTGTTATACATGGGGCAAGCTGCATTTTTTCTTGATGGCCTTACTCGTATTAGGTTTAATTGCGTTAGGAAAAAGACTTTCCAATAAAAATAAGGAGCAAACCATTAATGAAGATATAAATATGCCTACTCCATGAAATTAGACATTTAATTTCCATGCTTGCCTTAAAAAGCGAAGCCAATTACCGTGAAATATATTGGCGATATCTATTGGTGAATATCCTCTATTCGCTAATTTTTCAGATAACGATTGTAAATCGGCAATGGTAGTTAAGTCATATGGACATTGTTCTTTACCAAAAGCTCCATCTAAATCAGAACCTATTCCAACATGTTGGCAATTTCCTGCCAATTGGCAAATATGGTCTAAATGATCAATCAATACTTCTAAATTACAATGCATTTGTTGTGGTGTAGAAATTCCCCGTTGCCAATTTGGTACCATCATCCAGGCATCTAATGCTCCCCCTATAATGGCTCCTCTCTCAATAAGCGCTTTTAGTTGTTCATCACTAAATTGCCGGTTGTGATTTACAAGCGCTCTACAATTATTATGACTGGCCCAAACAGGCCCATTAAAATGGCTTAACGCTTCCCAAAAGCTTTCATCACATAGATGTGTGGCATCTAAGATAATATGAAGCTTTTCCATTTCACGTAACAGCTTGCGTCCATCCGCCCCCATTAATCCGGAGGCATCAGTTCCTTGAGCATAACGGCCCGGACCATAATGTGCGGGTCCTACTGCTCTTAAACCACCCTGCCATGCTATATGCAAATGATCTGTGGTAACTAATGAGTCAGCACCTTCTAAACTTAATATATATCCAATAGGCTTAACGCTGGTCGAAATACTTGCATCTTCCCATAATTTAAGATGCATTTCTAAAGAAGTCAGATTCGTTATCTGAACCATTTCGCCCTTTGATTCCATGGCTTTATACCAAGCGAGTTGACCTTGTGTTTGCGCCCAAGCTTGTTCTGGTGAATGCCAGCCCGGTAGTGGATTGTCGGGTGCAACATAACGGCCAATTTGTGTGGCTACAACAAGGCCAATATTACCCTTTCGCAGCTCGGGTAACGAAACTACGGCTTTTCCTCGGTCTGGTTTATCTGTCAAGCCTTTTTCGCGAAGATTAATCTCCGCTACGGGTTTGCTTAGGTCACGATTCCATTCGAGCGCATTCATACTGAGATCGAGATGAGCATCTATAATAAACATCGATTTTCCGTTTAGATAGTTATTTTTCGTTTTCTTGCTGTAATATGCCAATTGTTCTGCTGGTGCTTATCTATAACGGCATAGGCCTCATCATAGAGTGCAACGGTTGGACAGATGTGGTAAGGGATTCCGTAGAAAATATCGCCTATAGCGTGAGTATGTTTGCTGGGAAATGCTACTACCAAGTGTTCCTCGCTGTGTGCTATTGCCTTTGCTTGCGGGGCATTAATGAAAAATACTCGTTTGCTGAGTTCGTTTTCTGCAGCTATGGCTTTGTGGCCTAAATCGAAACAAAGCTTATAATCATCTATGATCGCTATGACGCGCGTAATCACCAAAGCTGCCGGCAGAAATTTTTGTTCTGCTAGCAAATCTCCATACCCTTTATCCCAAAAGATAAACGTACCCGGGCTACATGTTACATTGCTTTTTTTAACATGTATGGGAAAGGTTGGTGAACCACCTGCAACAATAGAAAAAGAGTCGGCATAATGATCGTTCAATTGATCGATCAGCTGATCGATCTCGGGGAAGTAAGCATCACATCTTTTCTTCCTTTCATCAAGTGATGCCTCATGAATATGCCCATCATAGCAATGTAGGCCTATTAATTTTATATGCGGTAACGAATTACAATCCGCTGCAAGCCCGAGAACTTTGTTGACAGGGGTGCCGGTACGATTCATGCCTACATTAACATCGATGTAGCAATTAATGCTGATATTGTTCCGACTTGCTTGTTCATCAAGCTGTTGAGCGATTGCAGCGCTATCTACCAGGCAGGAGAAAGTAGTTGTCGGAAATTCTTTTATTAAAGTTATGAAACGATGGATATTGGGGCCAACGGGCTGATATGCCAACAATACATCCAGCACACCAAGGCTGCCTAATAATTCGGCTTCTGCAATAGTAGCACATTTAAATTTATAGATGCCAGCCTCCAACATACGTGAAATAGCTTCGGGAGACTTGCAGGTTTTAATATGTGGTCTAAGCTTGCTAACAGAACCGGCCATTTCCAACAATTTATCAATGTTGTTTTTTACCCGATCTGGATAAATGACAAGGGCAGGGGTCGGCAAACTATCTATATCGTTGATAACATACCAATCGTCTTGAACATTAGTTTGCATGCCAGCTTAATTATGTTAGTTCGAAAACTGCCTCCACTTCTACAGGAATATTGTCTGGCAAACTTCCCATTCCAACCGCACTGCGAACCCCAATGCCGTTTTCGTCTCCCCATACCTTTGCAAAGAGCTCACTGCAGCCATTGATTATAAAGGGGTGTTTTTCAAAATTACTGGTACAATTTACCATACCGAGCACTTTAATAACTCTTTTTACTTTATTCAAGCTACCTAAATTTGTTTTAATAGTAGAGAGCATTGTTAAACCAACCTGTTGCGCAGCTAATTTACCATTCTCCATGTTGATGGTTTCCCCAATCCTGCCAATGATTAAGCTCTTATCATCTTGTACTGGGCCATGGCCGGAGAGGTATAGGTAGTGGCCATCGATTAAATAGGGTTTGTAGACTCCAAGAGGAGAGGGGGCTGGGGGAAGACTTAATCCTAGAGCCTCAAAATTTTTATCTGCATCTATAAACGTCATGGTATCTAATTATTGTTGGTAAGTGGATAAAGCTAAATAATTGTTTTTAAAAGACAAAACCCTTCGGAGGCATGCGTACTTTTTCCTACATTTACAAGGGGTCTAATCCTATGACGGACAAGATATTCCGATGTGTAAGTCCACGTGAAATCCACCTCAAGTCCACCTTCCATTCTGTTGCCGTCTGTTTTTTTCCCGTGCTTACTGCGTATCACTTGTAGCGTATCACTAGCGGGTACGAGAGTAAATAATGCGGAAATATTGCAAATAAATCATAAAAATATTAATGACCTTATGACAAATAAATGTAAATTAGATTAGACAAAAAAATATCCTACATTAAATCTTTTTAAAATGATACCAAGAAGGACTTTTATTAAACAATCAAGCATGGCCTTGAGTGCAATAGCTATGGGGAACACACTATTGACATCCTGTTCAAAACGTGCACAGGAGGAAATTGGTTTACAGTTATTTACATTACGTGATGATCTGGCTGCAAATGCTAAGCAAACGTTGATGAAAGTCGCTAATATAGGTTACGGACATGTAGAAACGTTTTATGATTTTGACACAGACAAGGGGTCTGGAAAGTACTGGGGACTAAGTACAGAGGAGTTGAAAAAAATCTTGGCAGATAATAATTTAAAAACGTATAGTGGGCATTATCAGCTGAATGATTTTTTAAGCATGGGTAAGGGACAAGATGAGGCGTTGAAACAACAGGCCGAAATTGCATTGAAACTTGGGCAAAAATATTTGGTAGTGCCTGTCCCGCCAATAAATCTGGCAGATAAGCTTACCTTATCAGATTTTCAGTTTATGGCCGATCAGCTGAATAAAGGTGGAGCATATTGCAAAAGTGTTGGATTGAAGTTGGGTTATCATAACCATTTTTGGGAATTTAGAAGCTATGGAGAAGACAAAACAACAGGGTACGAAGTGTTGTTGAATAACACAGATGCCGATTTGGTAGCATTTGAATTAGATATGTTTTGGGCGATAAAATCTGGGGCGCATCCGCTTGAACTGTTTAAACAGTATCCCAAACGTTTTGAAATGTGGCATGTTAAGGATATCGACAAGTCTAAACCCGAAGTTATCGTAGGTGACGGTAAGGACTCGCTGCCCTCAGAGGATGTTTTAAATGATATAAAATTTACCGAGGTCGGTACAGGAACAATTGATTATAAAGCTATATTTAAACAAGCAGACGAGGCCGGACTAAAACATTTCTTTGTTGAGCAAGATGGCATATACATGGAGAATCATTTTGAAAGCATAAGAAGGAGTTTTAATTATATTAAAGACAATCTCCTTTAATCCGGAGAACAATGAATAAGTATCGGATAAAGTTAGCAACGAATATCTTCTTGCTTTAATATCCGATACTTATGTTATGAACGAACAGACTTAGGTTCAATTCTTTCTATCAACTCAGTATCCAATACAATAGTCTCGTGCTCGTAAACTGGATATTTGCTTTCAATAAGCTGTATAAGTTTTTCAGTTGCTACCCTACCCATTTCGAAAGCAGGTTGACGGATGCTAGAAAAGTTAGTGCTAAAGAGATCTAGCACGTCGCTATTTGAAAAACCTGCGATGGCCGGGGCATAATCTTTATCACTAAATTTTTTAATAGCGGTAAGGCACCCAATGCTAAGCCGATCACTGGCAACAAAAATAGCATCTGGCTTTTCTGGCATGGATAGGAAATATTGAATTGCTGTCTCAACTTCTTTCTGGTTACTCCCGCCATGATGACAATAAGTAACGTTTGCTTCCTCCATTTTAAAACCATTTTCTTTTAAAGCTTCTTGATAACCGGCCAAGCGTTCCTTTGTAATAGAAAGATGCGGGGCATTGGCTAAATGCGCAATTTTTCTATAGCCTTTATTAATGAGGTGTTGAGTAGCCATTTTTGCACCCTTTTTATTATCAGAAGATACTTTATGCGTATCCATCCCATCGTAAATCCTGTCAAATAGTACAATCGGTAAACCGGCTTCGTGCAACTTTTTTATATGCTCAAAATTGGTTGTCTCCGCAGATAAAGAGATAAGAATGCCATCAACAGAGCGGTTTGCTAAATGCTTGATGTTCATAACCTCCAGTTCGTAAGCATCATGCGTTTGTGTGATAATAATGTTATAGCCGTTTTTATAAGCGATGGATTCGATTCCGTCAATGGCTTGGGAGAAAAAACTATTAGCCACTTCACAAACGACTACGCCAATTGAATAGCTTTTTCGCTGTTTTAGACTCAGTGCTATGGGATTTCGTTTATAGTTGTTCTTTTCCGCATATTCTAATACGCGCTTTTTCGTTTCCGGATTAATCTCGTAACTATCACTCAATGCTCTCGAAACGGTAGATGCAGAAAGGCCTAGTGCTTGGGCTATATCTTTTATTGTTATTGGTTTGAACACACGCAGTGGTTTTTTATGAGTACCAAACTTAATCAAAATGGAATTCATTTGCAATTCTATATAAATCGATTTATAAATATTGCTGTGCCGCAAACGATACCGGTATCGTTTGCGCTTTTTATTAATTGAACTCTACTTGTTAATAAACCAAAATATGTAAACTTGTCCCATACGACCAATTCTGTGGTGTATTTATAGTTCGACTAATTTTCAGGTACTTAAATAACTAACAATAATAAATGAAGCAAATAAATATTATATACGCTTTGATAGGTATGCTAACGCTTACCGCATATACGTTGAAACAAGAACGGAAGACGGTGTGGATGATGGGCGACTCAACTATGGCCATTAAAGATACTGCTAAGTTTCCAGAAACAGGATGGGGGATGCCATTTGCTACGCTGTTTCATGCTAACATTAGCGTGAAAAATGAGGCCCAAAATGGTAGGAGCACGCGTTCTTTTATTAACGAAGGTAGATGGGAGGAAATATACCGGCAATTGGCGGCAGGCGACTACCTTTTGATCCAATTTGGACATAATGATGAAAAAGTTAATAAACCCAAGGTGGGAACAAGCTTAGCTGAATACAAAAGAAACTTAAGCTTATTTGTTACCAAAGCACTCGAAAAAAAGGCCCACCCTATATTGCTGACCCCTATTGCACGCAGAGCTTTTGAAAATGGAAAATTAGTTGAAACCCATCAAGGGTATCCTAATGCGATGCGAAGCGTTGCTGATAGTCTACAGGTGCCCTTAATTGATTTGACCCAGAAGACAAATGATCTGTTGGCTAAATTAGGCGAAGAAAAATCAAAAAAGCTATTTCTCCACGTAAAACCGGGACATCAAAATTACCCAAAAGGTGTTGAAGACAATACGCACCTCAATCCCCAAGGGGCACTTACCATAGCTAAACTTGCTGCCAATGGTATACGAGAGCTTAAGCTGGAATTGAAAAACGATTTAAAATAATTTAGGGATGAAGGGCACTATTTTGCTAATTATTATGTGTGTATCGTTGGTGCAAGCAAGAGAGAAAAACACGTTTATTGTAGCCCAGAATGGCTCTGGGGATTATATTCATATTCAGGAAGCTCTTGATGCAATTCCTGAGAACAATGCGGTTACTATTACTATTTATATTAAACCGGGCATATATAAAGAACGGCTAATATTAGGGCCAACAAAAAAACATGTAAGGCTTATTGGAGAGAACGCAGCGGAAACCACTATCACTTACAACAATTATGCAGATAAGATTAATCCGGAAACAAATAAAAATTATGGCACAACGGGTTCTTCCTCGTTTTTTATAGAAGCAGATGATTTTATTGCTGAGAATTTAACCTTTGAGAATTCCTCAGGACCGGTTGGACAGGCAGTTGCGGTGAATATTACCGGAAATAAGGTGGCGTTTAGAAACTGCCGTTTTTTAGGTTTTCAAGATACACTGTATACCAAGGGACCACAAGACAACAAGGATAGAGAAAGTTTGCAGTATTTTGAAAACTGTTATATAACAGGAACGGTTGATTTCATATTTGGAGCAGCAACAGCGTTATTTGTAAACTGCGAATTGCATAGCAAAGGAAAAGGGGGATATATAACCGCCGCATCGACACCCCAATTTAAAAAATATGGCTATGTGTTTATTGATTGTACGTTAACAGGCGACTCCACCTCGGCGAATGTTGCCTTAGGGAGGCCATGGCGCCCCTATGCTAAAGTCGTTTACATTAATTGTCTAATGGGGAGTCATATCAAACCGGCAGGCTGGGACAATTGGCGGGATCAGGAAAACGAATTAACCGTATATTATGCAGAATATAATTCACATGGCGACGGTGCAAATAAGGCTAAAAGATTTTCTTGGACAAAGCAGCTTAGTGCTACAGAGGCAGCGATATATGCTAAACATCTTATCTTAGAAGGATGGAAACCCTTTGAATAAGCCCATTTTGTTAAAAAAGCCAAGGATTTATAAACCCGACTTTTTCCATGTTTGGTATGCTTTTGTTAATTTCTTTCCCCAGGTACCATACCAGGCATATCCTATGCGCCTTTCATTTTCTATGGCAGATAGCTCACGATGTGGTATGCCGTCCCGTCCTACAAACAGGGGCTCCTCCCGTTGTAAATCGTAAAAGCGGGCCCAGATAACCGATTCTTCATTTGACTGCAGCACGCGGTCTTTTCCTGATTTTTCTTTTGCAGTTTCGATCATAACAACTTCTTTTCCAATAATCTTATGGGTATCAAACCACGAAATGCCGGCTTCAATAGCGGCTTCAATGGCTTGTGATTTAGGTTGGGCCATTAGAAACAACAAAATATCGCTTGATTCCGAAGTTGCAAGAGCGGGTAACTCATAGGCTCTGGCTTTGGCTGGTTGCAGAGAGTCCTTGTCATACTGTGCTGCCCAAATGGTTTTTTTGCCATTGATGGTCACCTGTGTTTTTAATATACATGAAATACCCTTTCCAATAGCTCTGCGAGCCTTTTCCTGATAAGAATTACCCAATACCTCGAAACCATTTTTGCTTCTCTCGATGTCTTGCATAATGAGCAACACATTGATTATCGCATTATCGTTATAGGTAATCTGTGAGCGGTAAAGATGTTTGTCTGGAAAATATTGCGGCCATCCGCCATTAGGATATTGCGCTTTTATTAAATAATCGACACCTCGTTTTACTGCCGATAAATAACGGTTGTTTTGTGTTTCTTGATACGCTTTGAGCAGGTAACGAATTTCCTTACTTGTAGCATCATTGTCAATCGTAGCATCGTCTTGGTTTTTTTGCTGAATGGCTAACTTAATTTCTGCCTCATTGAAAGTTCTATCGTAGTCGACTTTCTTTTTGTCGAAAAATTTTGACCATCCACCATAGCTACGCTGCAATAGCAGCATATTTTCTGCCAAAGCATCCTGTTTAGGCGGATTTTGCGCCTGTATGCCATCAATGAAGATCAAGTTAAAAAAAAGTAAATATGCAAAAATCCTTTTCATCTGTATATAAGTTATTCCATCGCTTAGATGGACAGTTTGTAATTTTCTTAAGTTTATTAGTTATCAAATCTAAACCAATCATAATCTCCCCAACCAGCATCGTTAATCTGATCAATACGTGTACTAAACAACCCTACTTTAGCGCCAATCCATTGGCCCGCTGTAGCTTGGAATGTAAATCCAGTATCTTTAAAATTTTCCCCATCTTCACTATAGCTAAACTGACATTTTGCTTCTTTGCCAACGCTTACGCGAAGGTATAGGGTGTTATTATTCAGTTTTTCTATAATGGTTTCGACCTCTTTTTCGCCCTTATAGGCATTTTTGGCCACCCCGTAAACGAGGTATAAACCGTCTTTTTGAGTCTTAATACCCAGGTTGGCATAACTTTGCCCCATAACTATAAGTCCGGTTTTCTCCTCGCTTAACTTTTCATTAGGTAAAAATGTTAGTAAGGTTGTAGCTGTAAATATTTCGCCTGGGAATTTCTGTAATAAAAGATTAGGTACTTCCCACAGGTTGCGGGCGCTATCGGGGATTTGTTGAGTGTAAAGTCTTAATACACCCTTTTCCGGATAGCAAAAAGCCCAAGTGGCTCGCGGGTTAGCTTGCCACTGCCATTGTTTACCCATGGTTAAAGCATTAAATTCGTCACTTTCAACAGGTGTGTTGATCGGATATGTTTTTCCAACGTCAGGCTTTTTATGGTTCAAAACAGGCTCGCCTGTACCCGTATGACGACGATCGTCGCCTATTATAGGCCAATTGTTTAGCCATTTCATGGGCTGTAGGTGGGTTACCCGACCATAAGCACCTTTGTCTTGAAAATGGATAAACCAATCTTCACCTGTTTGCGTATCTACCCAGCCGCCTTGATGTGGACCATTAACAGGGCTGTTACCTCGTGCCATAGAGATGTGCCGTTCATAGGGGCCGTATATGTTTTTTGAACGTAAGGTGAGTTGCCACCCTGTTGAAACACCACCAGCTGGAGCCATAATATAATAATAGCCATTTCTTTTATAAAATTTCGGCCCTTCAATAGTTGGATCTGTTCTATGACCGTCATAAACAATAGTGCCTTCATCCAATGTCTTCGTGCCATCGGCGCTTAATTTTTTTATTGCTAAAATACTTTTGATTCCTGCTCTGCTTCCCGCATAGGCGTACACCAAATAAGCTTGTCCGTCTTCATCCCAAAAAGGGCATACGTCAATCATACCTTTCCCTGCTTCTACCAATACGGGCTCTTCCCATTCACCAGCTGGGTTTGAAGTTTTAATCATGTATATGCCAAAATCGGGGTCGCCGTAGTAGATATAGAAATCACCGTTATGGAAACGTATTGAGGGAGCCCATACGCCATTGCCGTGCTGTGTCTTAGAAAAATGCTCAAACGGCGGTTGTCTCTTTAATGCGTGGCCGATGATTCGCCAATTAACTAAATCTTTGGAATGTAAAATGGGTAATCCAGGAATCGCGTCAAAGCTAGAAGCTGTCATATAAAAATCGTCACCTACACGAATCACATCGGGATCGGAGTAATCGGCTGCTATAATTGGGTTTTTATAAGTTCCATCTCCTAGATCGGCTACCCATACCTTGGAGATATAAGGTTTCTTCTGAATCGCCTGAGTTTGGGCGTTTGTAATTAAATTACAAAGTATTAGAATCGGCAGGGGCAATAGCTTTAGTTTATGCATGTTTCCTCGATTACGACCGTGTGCTATCACCATAAGCAATAAATTTATTTGCTGTGTATTATCTTTTCCAATTAACGATTACTTGATAAAGCCTGATTAGTATATAATTACTGGTTTTAAAACAAGAATAGACAGAATTTATAGAATAGCTGAATTATTAAGGAAGTTAATTTACGCAATCGTTATCGGTAACGATTGCGCAAATAAAGATAGAAAAATGTTTGAAAAGATTCGCCTATAGCCTTACAATTGCAAGGCGTAACCAATTAACACTTTTGCGACACGAATGAATAAGATACTAAAAGTTGTAATTCTCGGAATGCTGACTAATACAGCACTTGCTCAAGTTAAGCAACAAGTTGTGCAGCCGGCCATTGCTTTGCCTGTTTTTAAGCCGGATACCGTTTCTATTGAATCATTTGGCGCTGTTTCCGGAAACCATACACTCAATACCAAAAGCATTAATGAAGCCATCCAAAACATGCATGATAAAGGTGGCGGCGTTGTGCTGATTCCAGCAGGTGTTTGGCTTTCTGGCCCTATTGTATTGAAAAGTAACGTCAACCTACATTTGGCTGCAAATGCATTACTGCAATTTACCAAAGATTTTCGCCAATACCCGCTTATTGAAACCAGCTGGGAAGGTATTCCGCAAAAGCGCAATCAATCACCTATATGGGCATTAAATCAACAAAACATAGCGATTACAGGGGAAGGGGTGATTGATGGCAACGGCGACGCATGGCGGATGGTGAAGAAAGGTAAAATGACGGCATCACAATGGAAAAAACTCGTATCATCTGGAGGTGTCCTAAATGAGCAAAAGGATATATGGTATCCTTCTGAAAGTTCATATGAGGGAGCTTCTTTTAAGGATGCGGGAAGAATTAGCGAAGATAAGCAAGATGATTTCTTTCAAGAAATCAAAGATTTTTTAAGGCCTAATATGCTCTTGATAGAAAGATGCCGAGGCGTATTATTAGAAGGAGTTACTTTTCAAAATTCTGCCGCCTGGAACATTCACCCACTAATGAGCGAGGATATTACTATTCGGAACATTATGGTAAGAAATCCATGGTACTCTCAAAATGGTGATGGTTTGGATATAGAGTCTTGCCGAAATGTATTGGTAGAACACAGTACTTTTGACGTGGGAGACGATGCCATTTGCATAAAAAGCGGAAGAGACGAAGCTGGGCGCAAAAGGGGGATGCCTACAGAGAATCTATGGGTACAACATTGTACCGTTTATCATGCCCATGGCGGATTTGTAATTGGAAGTGAAATGAGCGGGGGAGCGAAAAACCTATATGTAACGAACTGTACCTTTATCGGGACGGATATCGGCTTACGTTTTAAAACTACACGCGGGAGAGGTGGGGTAGTGGAGAATGTATATATCGATAATATTTATATGAAGGATATCCCCGGAGAAGCTATTTTATTTGATATGTACTACGAAGCAAAAGATCCGATAGCATTAACAGGTGAGCGCCGGGAACCACCAAAGGTCCAAAGCTTGCCTATAACCGAAGCTACTCCACAATTTAAGAAGTTTTACATCAATAATATTATTTGCGATGGCGCTGCCAAAGCATTGTTTATACGAGGCCTTCCAGAAATGCCTATAAAAGATATCAATTTAACAAAGCTAAACATGGTTGCTGAAGACGGGATAGCCATACAAGAAGCCAGCAACATTAAGCTGCAAGACGTCAAGTTGCTGGTGAACAAATCGAACGAATCATTGATTTATATTTTAAATAGTGACAATGTAAGTATCAGTAAATTGGAAAGTGATGCGAAGAGTCAACTTTTACATTTGCAGGGCGACAAAACAAAAGCAATTTTAATAGACAATATAAAGGGAATTGAACCCACGGTTAAAGCAGATTTTGGTGCAGATAATAGAGCCGTAATAGTTAAATAAGCAATTTAAAGATGAATAAGATATCTAGAATTATTTTAGCGCTCACAGCAGCAATTATTAGCTTTAATGCCGTTGCACAAGAGAAGAAATACAGCGCATTGATGAGCCAAACGGCCATGCGTGTATGGCCGGATGCCTTTGTTCTGGATGAAGGAAAATCTGCTAAATGGAGTTACGATTTAGGCGTTATCTTAAAAGGTATTGAAGGTGTATGGAAAGCTACTGGAAAAAAAGAATATTTTGATTACATCCAGCATAAGATGGACCATTATGTACAGGAAGATGGTACAATCAATGCGTATAAGGCGGGCGATTACAATATCGATTTTATTAATAATGGAAAAGTATTATTGTTTCTTTACCAAGTTACCGGTAAGGCTAAGTACCTAAAGGCTGTTCAATCTTTACGGAAACAGCTTGAAACACATCCCCGCACAAAAGAGGGGAGTTTTTGGCATAAAAAAATTTATCCCAATCAAGTTTGGTTGGATGGTTTGTATATGG
>Ga0182736_1000455_pt1 | contig 63736 bp, 58 predicted proteins | sample eDN5th30CKraftBY_FD_128882 | JGI IMG/M metagenome (GOLD analysis project Ga0182736, IMG submission 128882) | Enriched backyard soil microbial communities from Emeryville, California, USA - eDNA 5th pass 30_C Kraft BY (version 2) (version 2) | ecosystem: Environmental > Terrestrial > Soil >... | reverse complement strand
GCGCACGATGGCGTGGATGCGGGCGACGAGCTCGTCCTTGTGGAAGGGCTTCGTCATGTAGTCGTCGGCGCCGAAGCCGAGGCCGCGCACCTTGTCCTCGATGCCGGCCATGCCGGAGAGGATCAGGATCGGCGTCTTGACCTTGGACAGGCGCAGCGTGCGCAGGACTTCGTAACCCGACATGTCGGGCAGGTTGAGATCGAGCAGGATGATATCGTAATCATACAACTTGCCCAGATCGACACCTTCCTCGCCGAGGTCGGTGGTATATACATTGAAGCTTTCGGACTTCAGCATCAATTCGATGCTCTGCGCCGTCGCGCTGTCGTCCTCAATGAGTAGAACCCGCATATCTGTCCCCTTTTCCGCCGCTCAAGGTACCTGGCCCCCTACGCGATACGGATCCAGTCGTTGCCTGATTTGGAGGCTGCCACGAAATGGTTAACAAATCCTGATTCACTTTGGCAAGGTGTATCGATCTGTTAATTATTGTAGGCAGACTCCTGATTTCATACATGAATCGGAAATGTGTCTCTTAATCTTTCACATTAAGGAACGCAGCTAACCGACTCTTTCGACTCATCAATGCAGCCACCCTGTTTTTTGTGAACTGCATTTACCGAGCCTTAAATCATCCTCCCTATGATTAACGATGCCCGTAAACGAAAGGTTACCAGCGGTAGGATTTCATTAATCTCGCTGAATTTTTTTGAAAGATCCGGCCGTGTTTGCCGGATTGCGGGCGGAAATGCCGGCTTGCGGCGTGCGGTGGATGCCGCGCACGCAGGCTGATTTGAATGCCGGGGTCTCGCTATCCACGGGAGTATTGCGTATGAAGTCGCGTGAGAGCCTAGTTCGCCTGAAGGAATTTCAGGTGAAAGACAAGAGACGGCAACTGGCCCAGCTCCAGCTTATGATGTCCGAATTCGAACGGATGTCGAAGGAGCTGGAAAGCCAGATCGCCATCGAGGAAAAGAAGTCGGGGATCACCGATCCCAACCACTTCGCCTATCCGACCTTTGCCAAGGCGGCGCGCCAGCGCTCCGACAATCTCCAGGTCTCGATCCGGGAGCTGAAGGTGCAGCAGGATGCGGCGGAACTGGCGCTGGAAGAGGCGGAGGCGGAATTCGCCAAGGCTTCGGCGCTGGAAGAGCGCGACAACGCGGTGCGCATGCGCGCCTGACCCGACAAAGGTTCTGGAGGACCCTCGCGAGCGGCCGGAAGACCGCTCACGAGGGCTCTTCGCGTTTGTCGCGGCCTCTTAAAGATTGACGACGTCCTGCCAGTCCTTGTGGCGCATGGCCTGCGCGCGGAAGAAGGGGCAGAGCGGCATGATCTTCCAGCCGCCCTTGCGCGCCTCGTCCACCGCATGGGCAGCGAGCGCCTGGCCGACGCCCTTGCCGCGCAGCGCATCCGGCACGCCGGTATGGTCGACGATGATCAGGTGAGGGGAGGAGCGGGAATAGGTCACTTCCGCCTCGTGCCCCTCGATGACGGTGGAGTAGCGCCCCTTGGCGCCGTTTTCCTCATGCCGGATGTCCATGCGATGCTCCTCGCTTCGTTGCGTCGGAGCCATCCTTTCCCCTCGCAGCCGATCCCGCAAGCCGCAGGGCGGTGAACGCTGTGTTCCCGCCGGACATTGTCCCAAATACAACTGCGGCCGCGCAAGGCGCGGCCGCAGGGTCTTGAACGAAAGGGAAAAAGCCTAGTGGCGGTACTGCTGGATGCGCGTGGTGCGCAGGCCGGCAAGGCCGTGGTCGTTGATGGAGGACTGCCAGGACAGGAATTCTTCGACCGTCAGCGTATAACGCTCGCAGGCTTCCTCGAGGCTGAGAAGCCCGCCACGCACGGCAGCGACGACTTCGGCCTTCCGGCGAATCACCCAGCGCCGCGTGTTGGCCGGCGGCAGATCGGCGATCGTCAGGGGGCTGCCATCGGGGCCGATGACGTATTTAACGCGGGGTCGTATCAGATCGGTCATTGGACTCTCTACATAAACTCAAGACCATATGAGCGGACTGTAGCCCGCCACATTTAAGATTTGCCTAAGCGCACGCTAACAATTTTCTAATCTTTTGAGCGGCTTCGCCTGTACTGTCACAGGGCGCAAGCCCCTGCTTTCCGTTACGTAGGGCTGTTTGCCGCCACTCCCCGAACGCAGGACAGGCCTGCAAATATTTCATTTCCATTTTATTCAAATACTGCTAATACGCGCCAAAATTTGGAGGCGGCATCGGGTCGATGCTACCGGAAACCTCCAGGAAGCATCCACATGAAGACTAGGGCGCCGCGCGCGAAGACGTGCGAGGAGCGCCGTAGCATTGGGAATTTGCCGGGCCGCAATCCACGCGATCGAGGCCGGCGGAGCGCCGCAAGCCGTTTGCCTTCGGGGCACGGCTCTCGCGGCGTTTCCGACATCACCCGTGGGACGGGTGCTCCCAAGAAATTTCCGGACCGAGAATGCACACGAGCCCGGCGTTCGCGCCGGCTGCTGGAAAACGGAAAATGAGAGATCCAGACAACATGCTCCTGCAGCAGGGTTGGTCGCCGGAAATCCTGTCCTCGGCCAATCTCGAAACCGTGCAGACCGAATACGAGGTGCTGCACCTCATGCGCCAGTGCGCCAACCATTTCCGCTTCAGCCATTTCCTGGTGGCGCGCTATCCGGCGAACGAGCAGCAGCGGTTTGCCGAGCGCCTGATGGTCAGCAACTGGCCGGCCGAGCTGGTGCGCAAGTATGACGCGATGAACCTCTTCCACATCAGCCGGCTGGCGGTGGAGACCGGCATGACCAAGCTGCCGGTGCAGGGCGACAGCGCGCTCTTTTCGCCCGCCGACTGGGAAAGCGGCCAGTCGGGCGAGGCGATCGCGCTTGCCGAGATGCACGGGCTTACCGCCTCCACGGCCTTCCTCCTGCACTCCACCACCTCCGATCCCTATCTCATGGTGTTTTCCGGCAAGCGCCTGCCGCTCGCCCGCCCGGAGCTGACGGAGCTCCATTTCTCCGCGCTCCAGCTTTTCGAATGTCTCGAAAAGACCTTCGCCGCGGCGACGGCGAGCCGGGAAAAGCTCTCCACCCGCGAGGTCGAATGCCTGCGCTGGGCGGCGGCCGGCAAGAGCAGCGACGAGATCGCCATCATCCTCGGCATCTCGGTCTATACGGTGAGCAGCTACTTCAAGAGCGCCACGCGCAAGCTGCAGGCCGTCAACCGCATGCAGGCGATCGCCGTCGCGCTGCGCCTCCGGCTCATCTGAGGGTCCGGCGCGACGCGCCTGCGGGCGCCCGGCTTCTCTTGCTCTCGGGGCGGCAAGTTTCTATATGTCGCCCCGAAGGCGCTCCACAGGCAACGGGACGCCGCAACGGCCGGTTTCGGCCCCAATTGACAGGTGCCTGCACTCCAGCCCTGCGGCGAGGCGGCACCGGAACGGACCTCGCGTGAACAGTCTCGATTTCGATCGCAAGCCGGAAGATACGCGCGTCGTCGTCGCCATGTCGGGCGGCGTCGACAGCTCCGTCGTGGCCGGCATCCTCAAACGCGAAGGCTACGACGTCCTCGGCATCACCCTGCAGCTCTACGACCACGGCGCGGCCGTGCACCGCGCCGGCTCGTGCTGCGCGGGCCAGGACATCGACGATGCGCGCCGCGTCTGCGAGACGCTCGGCATCCCGCACTACGTTCTCGACTACGAGAAGCGCTTCCGCGAGACGGTGATCAATCCCTTCGCCGAGAGCTATGTCGCGGGCGAGACGCCGATCCCCTGCGTTGCCTGCAACCAGACGGTCAAGTTCGCCGATCTCCTTGCGACCGCCAAGGATCTCGGCGCCGATGCGCTGGCGACGGGCCATTACATCCGCTCGCGCCCGAACCCGGTGCCGGGCGCGCCGCATCGCCGCGCGCTTTACCGGCCGGTCGATGCCGAGCGCGACCAGAGCTATTTCCTCTTCGCCACCACGCAGGAGCAGATCGATTATCTGCGCTTTCCGCTCGGCCATCTCTCCAAGGCCGAGACCCGGGCGCTTGCCGAGGAGATGGGCCTCGTCGTCGCCAAGAAGGCGGACAGCCAGGACATCTGCTTCGTGCCGCAGGGCAAGTATTCCGACATCGTCAACAAGCTGAAGCCGAATGCGGCGCTGGCCGGCGAGATCGTCCATATCGACGGGCGCGTGCTTGGCCGCCACGAGGGCATCCTGCACTATACGATCGGCCAGCGCCGCGGCATCGGCATCGCGACGGGCGAGCCGCTCTATGTCGTCTATCTCGACGCCCGCTCGCGCCGCGTCATCGTCGGCCCCAGGCAAGCGCTGGAAACGCGCCGGCTCTACCTGCGCGACATCAACTGGCTCGGCGACGGCGAGCTTGCGGCGGTCGCCGCCGGCGGCTTCGATTGCTTCGCGAAGGTCCGCTCCACCCGCCCGCCGCGCCCGGCGCGCCTTGCGGCCAGCGAGGGCGGCATCTACGTGGAGCTTGCCGAGGGCGAGCCCGGCGTCGCGCCCGGCCAGGCCTGCGCCCTCTATTCCGGCGAAGGCGAGGACGCGCGCATCTACGGCGGCGGCTTCATCCTGCGCTCCGAGCGCGAGGCCGCGGCCGAGGACGCGCTGAAGCGCATCCTTTCCACCCCCGCGGCGGCCTGAGGCGCCCCGCCCGGCAAGGCCTTTGCGGATAAGGCGATTTTTCCTGCGAACGTCGCTTGACACCCGCGGGAACAGCACCTTATAAGCCGCGCACCGGACGGAAACGGGTGATCGTTCTCGATCGTCCCTTCGGGCGGCGGAGTAGCTCAGTAGGTTAGAGCAGAGGAATCATAATCCTTGTGTCGGGGGTTCGAATCCCTCCTCCGCTACCATACTCTTCCTTGTAAACCAGTGGTTCGCGAGTTTGCTGATCGCTCGCCTTTGGCTGAATCATGCCTTGGTGGCGATTCATACCGTTTCTATACCGTTTTTGAATTGAGTAGGCGGTATGAGGGTTTGTCTACAAATTCGTTGTAGGTGGAGACAGCATTTTATGTGTACCACCGCGCGCGCTACGATGACTGTGCGTGTTTCGGCGATGAAGCTGCGCGAGATGATCGCCGTCGCGAAGAGTGAGATGGCCTGAGTTAAGAAACCTTATCTTCAGGGCGAATTAGCGTGCGGACACGTATAGGGCCGCGTCCGCATGACAATCTGCATCAAGCCAATCCGGAATGCACTGGTTCGGGTTGTCGGTGCGTCGAAACACATCATCTCAATTTATCCTGACGCGGTTCCCGGCAACCAATCCACGTTGCTGAGATGTGAAGCGGTGATTTGCTTGCAAGCCGCGTTTGCTGGCGAGACAGCCGCATCCTGCAAACCGAGTTTATCGCTCGCGTCGCCGGCAGTGACTCTTGGGACGCGACAGAGAAATGCCAGCGAGCACGTTCGTCCGCAGAAGGTGAGGGATGCGGCGCTCGATGCTGTTTGCGATACAGACGCGGTTGAAGATGTTCGGGCCGAGGAAGCGACGGTTTGAGCCGGGGTGGTTCTTGGGCAGGTCGGCAAAAGCCATGCCGTTGTCGGTCAGCACGGTGTGGATTCGGTAGGGCAAAGCCTCCACCATGTCTCGAAGGAAGGTTACCCCCCCCCTCCATTTTTCCCGCGCATTCGTGGAACTCGACATAGTGAACTTTGAAACCCGGCTGATGGCTAGGAATATAACCAGCTGGCTCTCGGCGTGGCGAAACTCGCAACGGTCGATGTGGACGTAGCTGATCTCGTAGAATTTGAACTGCTTATGCCGCTCTCTGGTTTCCTCGATCGGCAGCCGGGGAGATGCCATGGCGTGGCAGGCAACGGTGTAGCGCACTGCGACTGAGGTTGGGAGGGTATTGAACGAGCAGTCCAGCACGTCATCCCTCGGCAGCAACGTCTTCTGCCGGAAAGTCGCGACGATGGTTTTCTCGGCCGATGTCAGCACCGTGCTTTGGGAGACTTGGGTCCCATCGGTTGCATCGACCGTTGGGTCCGTCCGCGCTATTTCGCCGCCGTCTTCCGGTTCGATCGGTAGCGGGCGGCAAGGGGCTTGGTGCTTTCTTACAAAGCCTGGAGTTCGGTTCGAAGGCGTGGTGTCGTGTGGGCGCTGTCGTGATGAACACTTCCCGTAGATCATCGTCCTCCTGACGACTCAGGATGAATGATGCGCCGCCTCAATCCAAGGATACACACCTAGTATGGTGGCCACTCATAGCCGTTATCCGCCCACTCGTAACGGTCCTCCTTACCGTTAAAACCCTGAAGCCCATAGCGAGGGCTGTACAATCCCTGAAGCCGGCGCTTCTGTCCGAGATCCCAATCCTCTGGCAATTGGAATTTGTCGAGGTCAAACCGCATGAAGGTTAGGATGTGATCTCCAACTGCGCGGATGCGTTCGATCTGGGTCGCGCGATACGATCCCCTTGGCAGTGCATAGACCTCGAGAAACAATTCGCCCTTTTCGTTGTAGTCCTTATATCTTCCGAATTCGGCGTGACCGGTTCGAAGGATGCATTGCCACATGGCCCATCCGATATCGTGACGGAACTTTTCGGGGATGACATCGGGACACGGGCTCGACGACAGCACTCGATCCGTGTCGGGGTCGGTGACAACGAAGCTGCGCCCTGCCGTCTGCCCATAGCTGCGGCAGGCCGCGCCCATCGCCTTTACAAGGGTGTCGTCTGCGAGGTGCTTGCCATAGCGCGCCTGCAGACGGCTCAGCGCGCTCGTTGGCTTGATGATCCCTGCGACCAAGTCCTCTTCCATTCGCTTTGCGAGAGGGGCAGTGTTTACGAACGCCTTGGCCTTGGCCTCGGCCTCGGCCTCGGTAGTTTTGCGCCGGCTCCGCTTAAGAGCCTTTGTTGATGGAAGCCTGTTTCCATCATAGGTGAAATTCGTTTCCATTAATCTCTCCTGGGTTGTTGTTTTGCGCGCGCTACAGCGCAAAACATGGAAATTGAAGGGTGTGGTTTGGATTAGAGGGAGAAAGGAAGAGGTGGGCTTTCCCGGGCCGTTCCGTGCTTAGGCAACACCGGTTCGATGATCTCTTCGTCGTTCCAGTTTTTGAAGCGTTCCCATTCTGTGACGAGGATCGGGAACCCGGCGGTCTTCGGCGGATACCAGATGGCGCCGCGCGGCAGGCCGAGCGTGATGACGGCTCGCTCGCTGAGGTCCACCGGCGTCGTGATATCTTTGGCGAAGAAGGTGAGGCAATCGCGCACCTCTGCGCCTTTTTCCTTCTTGCTGAAGTCCATGGAGAAGCTCTCACCCGAACCGAGGCCGTCACATGGGAAAATCCTGTAGTCGTACTTGTAGCTCATCACGTTGCCGTCGTTGCCGATCTTCCGAGTGATGTAAGGCTCGAAGTCCTTCCCGTAGCCGCCGTTGTCATGCCACCGGCCGACGATAACGATCTCCCGGAGGAGGAGCCCGAACTCGCTCGCTGTGGCCCGTCGGATCTCCTCCTCGAAGTTCTTCGCCAGCGCCATCAATGGATGACCTGCTGGTGTCGGCGCTCCATCGAGGAAGGTGTGCAGAGCGTCCGGCGTGACGACAATCGCGGCATCCTCGCCGGGTAGCAGCAGCTTTCCTCGGTAGGAGACCTTCCGCTTCTTGCTGGCCCTCCATGCGTTGTCGAATTCCGCCGGGAAGTTCGGTATTTCTAATTTCAGCATTCTGATACTCCATACTCGTTGCTATATGAAAATGAGAAACTCAAAAATAATAAAGCACAAGCCCCCGGATAGATATTTTTGTATTAATTTTCAGGAGTGACGTGCCTCTCTTTATTTGCAGGGCATGAAGAGGCGTCGACTCCTTGGTTTCCCGGCCATTTGAAGAGGGGTGGGAAAAAACTCAATGTTGACAACGATTTTATCATTGACAGGGTGGAATTCCTGCCGAACCATTGGTGTTGCAGCGTTTGGCTGTTGAACCAAAGGGATTGAAAATGTCGAGTACAGTATCGCGTAAACAGAGCAAAACCCCGGCCACCAAGGGAAAGGTACAAAGTAAATCTCCTGCGAAGGGGAAGAAGCGGTCTGCGAGCAGATTTGAGGCCGAGCAGGCAAAGCAGTTGCAGGCGTTCGCCAACCAGCTCAGTCGAGCCCTTGGTCTCTTCTGATCGCATGCCGGCCGGCGGCGTGATCGCGCCGCTTGGCCGGGCCTGGCTTGCCGAGGATGCGGGAGGACGCGCTGCGCAGGGCATGGCCGGCGCGGGTCATTCGGATGGTGCCCCGCGTGCGGCGTTAACCATGCCAGGGCTCAATATGTTCCGGATGTGTTCCGATCGCTTGCCGGAATGGAATCTCCGGGCTATGCCAGTCAGGTCCGCGGAAACCGAAAGCCCTGCAGACACTTAGCGGCCCCCGCCGGTGCGCCAACACCGAACGAGGGCCTGACCAGAAACCTTCTCTAGAAAGGCCACCGGCTATGTCGACCCTTATCCGCTTCGCTTCCCGCGTGGAAGCATCTTCTCTCCGTCCTCCTGCCGAAACCCGCCGCTCCGCGCCGACGTCGCACGCCCGCGGCTGACGCAATCGATCGCCCGTTCTGCGACGTCCGATGCGGAAATCGTTTCCGCATGCGCGGACCTGTGTCCGCCGTCCGCCGCGCTGGCGATCCTGACCCTCGACAGGAGAGAAAAGATGAATCCGAACACTACCGATGGCGCAACGGCGCCGGCCTATCCCCATGCCGCCGATCTCGCGGTCCTGCTGCCGTACCTTGAAGCGCTCGTCGACGAGATCGTCGCGTCCGGCCTGTCGCGCGATACGCTCGGCCAGGCGCTCGATGCCGGCATGACGGAGGTGACCACCGTGCTGCGCGCCGTGCCGGCCGCCGAGGGCAAACTGCTGGAACGCGGTATTGCCCTCATCGCCGGCCGCAATCCGGACCTCGTCGTGCTGACGCAGAACCTGCGGCTACCCGTCACGAAGGCTGCCAGCGAGCTGGTCGAGATGAACGATCCGGCATTGTACCGCTCGCTCAGCCTCGACGCGGATGGCGGCGGGCGCAAGTCTTATACGCCCGACCTGCTGATCCTGAACAGGCGGACCGAGGTCGCGCATCTGGTCGACGTCAAACGAAGCCTCGGCTCCTATGAACTGTCGCGCATCGCCGAGCTGAAGACCCGCATGCTGGCGGCGGCGCTGGTCGTGCCCGATCTCCTCTACAAGGAGCACCGTCGCCTTCATGTCAGGGAAGTCCGCGTCGTGATCCTCAACGCCGCGAACCAGAAGGCGGATATCGATGGCGGCGTCTGGCCGTTCTCGCATCTCGATCACCTTCTCGAAGTCACCGGAGCCGGCGAGGCCATGGCGCATCTGCGCGAGCTCTTCCAGCACCGGGTCGAGGAGAACTGGTCGGCGGCGCTGGCCAGCCGTCAGCAGGGTGCTTCCGCCGGCAATGCCCGGAAATCGCCGACGCTTCATTGCGATGGCGACGACGTCTGCGGATCGGACAGCCCCCGCGTCTCACGGCTTCCCGTGTCGATAGGTTTTGCGCGCGCGCCGCGGGCGGCCAGCCCGTAGCCGCCGCCGGCCGTCACACCCTTCTTCCATTGCTGAACTGTTTTACGCCTGCCGGACTCGGACAGGCGATGAGGAGACGTCTGTCATGACGCAACCCACTTCCAACATCCTTCCTTTCCCGATCACGCGAACTCTGTCGGTCCTGAAGACGCCGTCGCTGCAGGAGCGGGCGTTCGAGTTCGCCGCCGCCGCATCTGCTGGAGAGCGCGATGTCCTGTCCGACGATCACGCGGTGCATGTCACCGCTGTCGTGCGCGCCTCGATCCGCTTCGGTCGCCGCAAGGGCGCTCGCCTCGATAGCCTGCCGCCGCAGCTGCGGACGTGGCTGCTTGAACTCTGCAATGAGGGCGACCCGACGTGCCGCATGATCCGTGCATGGCTGGCGGGGAACCGGCAGTTCTGCGCGCCCCTTTCCGGGGAGGATGCATGATGGAGACGCTGACCGATCGCATGATGCGCTATCTCCTGAAGCGCCTTCGCCGCCGCGCCGTGCTCACACTCTATGAACGGGCGGTCGATGCGGGATTGCTCACGTCGACCTTCATCGGCGGCGAAGAGCGGAAGGGCACCGTCTGGCAGCTTGCCGATCAGGTGCGATATGTTCTGACCGGCAATCGCGCGCAGGATCGCCGGATTGTCCGGCGGATGATGGGGGTGAGCAGTGCGCCTCGCTACCGTGGCGATGAGCCCGTCACCTTTATCGTGCCGGATGAAGATGCGGCTGATGGAGTTGTCACCTTCGAATGCCGGTCCGTGGGGCCGTCGGATGAACAGCAGACGGGCAAGCGCGGGAAAACGCGGCGTGGCAAAGCTGACAGCAGGACAGCAGGTGCTGTGCCTGACATCGGCTTTCCCTATGTCGCGCGCCTGCTGCGCGAGCACCTGCCGCCGCCAAGCCCTGTCCACGTCGCCGTCGCCCTTCTCGTCGCCCGCGCCGTCGGCACCAGCCGGCCGGACATGGCCGCGCTGATCGAGCCGCTGCGCCCTGCGGCGCCGTTCGTCCTGCTGAAGGCGCCCGTGCCGCGCTTCGAACTCTGCGCCGGCATGATGCTGGAGGACGGATTGATCCTGCCGTTCCGAGCGGCGCTCGAAGACGTGCTGCGCGAGAACCCGCTGTCCGGTCGATACAGGCAGCAGCATTCTGCTGTAAATCGGCGCAAGCTGAAGTCGTTGTCGGGCATCGCTGTCGAGAACACGGACGACAAGGACCTTCGCCGGCAGTTGCGCCAGTCGCTTCTCGACGAGCCCATGCCGATCCTCCTCGTCGACGAGACGGAGTTTGCTCTGACACCCGTGGTGACGGAGACCGCCGATCTCGTGCTCGAATGCGCAGGCATCGACCGCGCGATGATCGCAGAGCTGCTGCATGTCTGCGTTGGCGTTCCTCCGAAACAAAGTCTCCTGCTCATGGACGATATGCCCTTCGACCCGGCAGGCCTGACGCTCGACGACATCGCGCTTGCCGTACGTCCTGGACGAACGGCGGAACAGACCTTGTCGGTCCTCGCCATGCTCGCCGAACGGTCCGCGGCAGAGGAAGAGGAGGAGAAGGACGACAAGGAGGCCGGCCGCCGCAAACAACGCTCTGGCAAGGGCAGGACCGGCGAGACGTCATCCCGCACCAAAAAAGAAACCGGAAAGAAGAAACCGCAGGATGTCGGTGTCGAGGTGATCGAGCCCGTGCCCGTGCCCGTGGCGGACAGCGATGTACCCGTGGAGGGGATGGCGGGAACACCGCCGCCGAAAGATCGCCTGCTGTCCGTCGAGACGCTTGCCGGTTATGGCCCGGCGCGCGGCTGGGCGCTCGATCTGAAGGCCGATCTGTCGCTCTGGCGCGACGGTCGTCTTCGCTGGGACGAAATGAGCGCGAAGCTCTTGCTATCCGGTCCGCCCGGAACCGGCAAGACGACCTTCGCTCGGGCGCTATGCAACACCCTACAGGTACCGCTGCTTGCCACGTCCGTCGGCCACTGGCTCGAGCCAGGCTATCTCGGTGATGTGCTGCAGCGCATGTCGGGTGCCTTCACCTTCGCCGTGGAAAGAGCGCCGGCGATCCTGTTCATCGATGAACTCGACAATATCGGCAAACGGCATGGAGCCGGCAGCAGAAACTACGATGACTACTGGACGTCATTGGTCAACCGTCTGCTTGAACTGCTGGACGGCGCTTCGAAGTCGGAAGGGATCATCGTGGTTGGCGCGACAAATCTTCCTGACAGGATCGACCCGGCGCTGCTGCGCTCGGGGCGGTTGGAAACGCATGTGCGCATTCCGATGCCCGACGCGGAGGCGCTGATCGGCATCCTCGACCATCACCTCGCAGCCGATCTCGACGCAGTTCTCGCTTCCGCGCCTGCTACGACAAGGCCGCGGCGTCTTCATCCGCCGCCGCCCGTCAACGGCAAACCGCCTGTGCGGCGCAAATCCTTCCAAAAACCAGATGCACAGAAAGGACCTAGTCATGACTGATGCTGGTCAATCTTCATCCGTTGAGGGTCTGCGTCCGCTTGCGATGCTGGCGCTGGGCCGGACCGGGGCAGATATCGAGCGGCTGGTCCGCGAAGTACGGCGCAAGCTGCGGCGCGAAGGACGGGTCATGGCATGGGCCGACCTCGAAGCCGCGCTGCGCAACGGGCAGGCGGCGATGTCCGACGATCTGCGCTGGCGGGCGAGCGTGCACGAGGCGGGCCATGCGCTGGCCTATACGCTCACCGGCATTGCCGAGGTGAAAGCCGCGAGCGTCGGGCTCCACGGCCTTGGTATGGTCGCGACCGCCGCCAACGATCACTTGCCGCAGAACGAGGCCTGGCTGACGAACACCATGGCCGCGATCCTGGCGGGGCGGACGGCGGAGCTGCTGGTGATCGGTGAGGTGTTGGCCGGGGCCGGCGCAGGCGACGAAAGCGACCTGGCGCGCGCCACGGAGATGGCGCTCGCGGCCGAGACACGGCTCGGCTTCTCCGGTCATCAGCCGCTGCTCTACCGGCCGCCCGGAATGGCGATGAGTGATCTTGCGCTCGATCGCCAGCTCGCCGAGCGGGTCAACGCACGGCTCCTGGCCGCAGAGGCTATTGCGAAAAGGCTACTGGAGGAGCATCGGGACCTGCATCACGACATCGCAAAGCGCCTCGCCGCGGTCGGGATCGTGTCGGGCGACGAGCTGCGGGAAATGATCGGCGGCGCGAAGGCGGGAGCGACCTGAGCCAGTAAACCTTGCCATCAGGGTGGATCGGCGTGCGGGCAGGGGATCCTGCCTTGCCTGCACGTCGGTCTGCATCAGGTCAACGTGGATCGCCCTGGCTTGGGTTGCAGGCACGTTGAAACACGTCATCTCAATTTACCCTGATGCGATTCCTGACAAAAAATCCGCGTTGCCGGACACCGAAACCGCGATTCGGGTGCAAACCACGTTTGCAGGAAACGGCGTTTGCGGGCGAGGGCGCGCGCCATGCAAACGGGGTTTGTCGCTTGCATCGCCGGCGGCGACGATGGGCTCCAACATAAGGAGACAGGCGAGATGGCCAGGAAATCGATACGGCAGCGGAATGCCGAGCAAAGGGTCAGGCAGCAGAAGGTGAGGGACGATGCCCGGGCGCAAAGACGGCCAACACGGGATGATATCGCCCGCACATTGCTGTGGCAGATGATCGTGACTGCAAAGAAGAAGCGGAAACGCGACGAGATACTCGTCAGGCTCTGCGAAGAGATTGTCGCCGAACTGGTGCTTCTGGGCTTCGATGCCCGTGAGAGCGAGGCCGTGTTCGAGGCGCTTGCCGAGAAGTATGAGCCCGAGGTCAGGCCCTTCCGTATCAAGCGCCATCTCGAGGAAACGGTGCGTGCCAGCGAGAACCAGCAGTGATACGCTGCCTGTGGGTGTTCAGGTCTTCCAAGGCGATTGATCCGAGCTGCCGCGGCCATCGTCTCGGCAAACGGTGTTGTCAAGTATCCTGCGCTCTCTCCCCATTACTTCGTAAAACGGCGTTTGCGCTGGGATTGAATTTGTTGACGGTGCTGCAAGGGGATCGCCTGCCGTTCGCAGCAGACAAGATCGAACGTTTTTCTTAGGGAGGCTCACAATAGCGACAGATCGCACCTGTGTTGCGTGGATGCGTCCAGTTGGTGCGCGCGCACGATCGATTTCGTTCGGTTACACTAGCTGGACGCAGAGCATCGTTTGGCTCCCCTCTACGATTCCTAACCACGTTCGGCTTCGGCGATGACGGCGTTCACGAGCGTGCGGAGCACTTTCCTGGTCGTTGCGCCGCTGGCCTCCAGGAAGGTGTCACCGAAATCCTCCGCCATGAGGAACGACATGACAACGATGGTCAGCGCTTCCGTCATGGGAACGTTCAAGGCAGCGGCCAGATGGCGGTTCTTCAGGCCACGCCCTGCCGGGAACCTTGCGGCGCCTCGACTGCATTGCATCGGTTCGTCGGCCTCGCTGGCGCACAGGGCGACGCCATTGTTCCAGACGGCGATGAACGATCCGTCCAGCGGCTCGTCGGGCGGGAGACGGGAAATCTCCTCGACCGATCCTTCGACGATCGTTTCAGCAAGGCTGCGGCCGCCGGCGAGGAGGAACACCCTGGAAAATGTGAGGAGAGAGCTGGAGGGCGCCGTTGCGCTCATGATGTTTCCTTTCAGGAATGTTGCTGGCTGGAGAGGGGAATGCGACGGCGGGTTACGCCGCCGCCGCCGTCTTCTGGCGCAGGGACTGGATGATTTTGACCACTTCCATGAATGCTTTCATGGCGACGACACCGGCGTCCCAGGCCGCATTCTGCACTTCCCGGTCAGTGGAAATGGCCCATAGCCGATCGCAGGCAAGAACCAACGCGAGATGGTTTTCGGCAACGGTCGTGGCTTCGAGCAGGTCCGAACTGGTGGAGTCGGAAGGAAGGTCCGCTTGCGGGCCGATGTACAGATTCATGTCGCCGGGCAAGGCCAGGACGAAACGTCCATAGTCCAGGGCGAGCGTGCAGCCGTCGAGCTTGGTTTCCGGGGGGAGGTTCGCAATGGAAGCGCGAAGGGCGTTGATGAGCTTGTTCGACATGATTGGTCCTTTCTGAACATGCGTGTCGGTTGGCTGATAATGGGAAGGGAAGGCGAGGGCCGCCGCGGGTTGGCGGCCGCTCGCTGAGTTCTGTTCGCTCCGATGTCATCTGCCGGGGTTCTTGATCCGGAAATCCTGAGGTGCGGGCGGCTCACCATTCGCCGCATTAACGATGCACGAACGGACCATGACGGCCCGGCCTGGGGCGAGAATGCGACGGTGTGACCGGCGGTGATGCGGCGCCTTTGAGGCACACATTCGGGCATGATCGTTGAAATCGGCTGCCTGCGCCCTCTGATGGATTTCCTTTGCAAGCCGGACCACACGACGAGGCGGTCGCACGGGCTGGCCCCGGCGCGTTCGGGCACGGTTCAATCGTTCATTGGGCTCGGCGTTCTCGATGACGACTGCCGGCAGACACAAAGTCCGAAGGAAGCCAAGCACCACATGGTGGTGGTCGACAAACTCATCGTTATCGTAGACAGCGCCATGGCTGACAGGCGTCGTGTAGTGAAGGACCGGCGTTCCGTCAGCTTCCCTGTGGCGGCGATCAAGGTACAGCGTCGCACCGCAGTAGAACAGCGCCTCGCATCGATACACGAACGGAATCGCGGTGTAGCCGTGAGGAGCCCTTTCAATGTACCATAGATAGTTGTCGACTTCGTCGTCGCCTGCGCGAGGAACCTCGATTGCGAGAACGACTTTCTCGTGCGGCACCGGGCAATCCGCGGCGTCCTTGAGTTCCTCGACCGTCAGCTTGGGATAGTGCGTCAGCTCGAATGCATCGACCCAGACGCCCGCGTTTTCAAGCTTGAACTCGAATACTTCCGGATCGAGCAGCTTGGCCACGACCGCGGGGGCGTTGCGCTTCAATGCCGCGATATCCTGCGGATAGGGAAGGGGAAGGTGGTTCACCCGAAGGCGGTTCCGCTTGTCTTTTTTTGCCAGCTTGTTGATCATAAAGAGGCCTTTCCGCACATATGCGTGTGCCGGTTCGATTTCAGAAAAATGTTGAAGAGGAAGCTCCAATGCCGTGCGGGCATCGGAGTCTGCGCCTTAGGACGGTATCGTCGTTGGGAGAGGCACGAGCTCGAGCGGATTGTCGCTTAGCGTGAGTTCAAACTGCTTCATCGCGCCGCTCCTCAAGAGCTTGTTGCTGGAGTTCGAACGCTTGTTCTCGTGCATGGCGCGTTCAGCCGCGCAAACCTTTTCGAGGAGAGCTTTTGTCATCTCATCGGTTAGCGGCTTGGCGCTGCGCAACAGGTTGTCGTCGCCCCTGTTGGCGCTGATGCGCGCCATACCCAGCAGCCGGATCGCGTCGAGGATGCCGTTGCCGAGCAGCGTTTCCAAGAACGCGCCGACAGTGATCCCCCTCGGGAAGGGGATGCTGAATGTTACATCAGGGTGATCGGGAGAATTTGCGGAAGCGAGAAAGAGCTTGTGCCCGAGGGGGCCGATGCCGCACATAAGTCCGTCGAGAGATGCAGACGTGCCGCGTTCGAGGATGCGGGCCAAGCTTGACAGGTGGACATTGAGGACGCTGTCGAAATCGACCGCGAAGGGTAGGGAATTTGCCATTGGAGACTCCATTTCGGCGTTGCGATATGGAGTGTCAGTACCGCTGTCAGGACTTGGACCCTTGGCGGCGTCGCGCTGTCTCTATATTTTTCCTCTTACGCACCGACATCGATCCAGTTCGATGTCGGAGGGCGGTAAACGAAGTCTGGCTACCCCGCAGTCCCGCGCTGTCTATCGTTACAATGTATCCAACGACTACGTCCAGTACGTCGTTTTTGCGGTAAGCAAGGTCTGGTCCCGGCAGTCCCGCGCTGTCTCTACGTTTTTTACTTACGCACCGACGCTCGATCCAGATCGACGTCGGAGGGCGGTAAACAAGGTCTGGCTACCTCGCAGTCCCGCGCTGTCTCTCGGTTTTCGTATCCAACGGCTACGTCCAGTACGCCGTTTTTGCAGTAAGCAAAGCCTGGTCTCGGCAGTCCCGCGCTGTCTCTACCGTTTTCTATCAACCATTGCCTACTTCCAGGTTCAGCGCCGGTGCGAGTTTAGACACTCGCCGATTTAGATATTTCATGAAAAGAAATAAAGCAAGAGGGCAGCGCGATGTGTTTATAGAAATTATATGATAAAATTTTAATAAAACCTATTATGCCTTAGATATGCTTTAGTCTATAGAGTTTGTTTCCTTTTTATTCCACCGATTCGGCGTGTAGTTATTTTTCTTCGTTTAAAGTTCGATCTGTACTCGGCGTCTTGTCTGGTTTACTGGATGCGTCTTGCTGAATAGGTTCAATGTCCGCTTGTGGCCGACGCTGCCTCTGAGGCGATCGACGACATCCGAGGTGTCGTCGCTAGTTTTCGGACTCCCGCCGCTTGGCATGGCACGTCAGCTTCTGGAAGCTGCTGCCGCCGAAAAGCTTCTGGCAGTCGTGTTCCATGCCGAAACGGATTTCCCGATAGGCATGTTGCCAACATCAGACCCGCCATCATTCATTAAGCCGCCGCGCTACACGCGGTTAGATGCGCTTTCAGATGAGACCTGATGTGACCGCGATGCGCGATGCATCCCGCCAACAACAACGCACTCCACGGCGCCAATTCATTCTCGGGCGTGTTCGAGACAAGCGGCGAAAGCCTAATTGCCGGGTGTGAGAGGAGAACGGCGATGGGTTGCTGTGCGGCATATTGCACGCCGCCATTGGCAAGCTGACACTGGATTGTCGACTCGAGTTCGGCCGTGGCGAATTTGTCGGGTGGAAACTGCTATTGCGAGCTTCCTCCGGGTTGGAAGGGGTTTAGGTCTTCTGACCTCGCCGATATCGTTCGTCGGCATAGGAGCGACTTCTTGGAGATGATGTCCGGCGGTGACGCGTTGCGATGCAGTGACAACGAATTTACCAAGGCTCTGGACGCTTTTGGTGTCTGAATTCAACCCTTCGTCAACGACCCCACGTTAAACCAACGCGCCTTAGTATCAACTTTGCGCGCTTGGCCGCGTCGCTGCTTTGTACCTTTGGATGCCGAAAGGAAATAAGCATGAGAAACCAGACCGACATTCTTCTTTTCGGCTCTGATTTCAATCGGGATGACCCCGATCTGCGTTTTGCCTATGGCGCCGTCGAGGCCTTCTGGCAGGCCTATGAAAGAAACAGTACTTGGTGGGCTGCCAACTTGGGGCGACCGGTCATTGAATGCTGCATCCTGTCTGCTCTGGCTGTACGCGATATCTTGCATGGCGTTGGCTGCCGGCATGCGGAGGTTTTCCGTTCCGGTGTGGATCTCCGTTGCAATCGTGAGGACGGCGGCTGGATTACTGTCGGAGGGCCGGATTCGCCTGTTCTCAATCATATGTGGCCCGCGCACATGACAGTGAAGCTGGGCAAGTATCTGATCGATCCGGTCGCCGGCCAGTTCAAGAGATCCTGGAACGACTTGTCTCGGTCACTGATCCTCAAGGCTGAGAATGACCCCGGTGTTCGGCTTGGTCTGCCAGGCGGCGAAACCACGAGCGTTTACACTTGGGCGAGTTGGGAGCCCGACGGGCGTGACCATCAGTTGTCGTATTTCAAGCTGACACACGAAATCCATAAACGGACGCGGGATTGGAGGACTGCGCCGGACGCCGATCCTGGACGCCGTAAACGGATTGTCCAAGACGGCATCGCGGCCCTTCGGCAGTGAACTTCTCGGTTGATCGATGTGCTTGGGTAAGCACGGGCTGTGGCTTTGCTCGGAGGGCGGGACTGAAGATCGCTGCCATCGAGGATAAGGCTGCTCGCCTCCGCCAGTGTCGAGATTTCACGCTCTCGAGTGACGATCAACTCGTTCTCTTCGCTTCATCGGCAGCGTCCTCTCCGCTCCTTCTCCCAGCCGGAAATTATCGCGGCAAGGGTGCGTGGCGAGACAATGTCTTCGTCGAGCGGCTCTGGCGTTCGATCAAATACGAGGAAGTCTACCTCCATGCCTACAAGACTGTGTCCGAGGCACGCGCTGGCATCGGCCGATATCTGAACTTCTACAACACCAGACGCCCACATTCATCCCTTGACCGGCGGACGCCGGATCAGGCCTACTTCAACGCGCTGACACCAATGATGGTGGCGGCATAATCGAGGCGGAAATCCACTTAGCGAAACGCCCGAAGCTGTTCAGACAAACCGAGCCACCTCTCTAGAGAGCACTCGAGGAAGGCGGGCCATCCCATAATTTCGGCTTGCCGGCTCAACGAGAGCTTCATTCTCGGCGTTAGGAATGGCGGCAACGCGCCCGCATTCCGGCCGTTCCAGAAGGGCCAGGCAAATTGGCCAGTGTGACGCTAGCCGCCAGTGCCTGAGGTCATCTCTCTTTGCCTGCGGGGCCGTTCACCCAAAGGCAACGGCAGGCAAGACCCGCAAGGTAGAGCCCTCGATCCGACAGTTTCAGCAAAGCGCCCTCAAATCGGTCATTCAGACCGCGTCTCGGATTCCCTGAATGCAGATGGTCTGCTCAAGTCGACGCGATGGCGATTCATGGGGTGGTGTGCTGACGGTCTGGTTATGGGAGTAATCGGTGATAGCTGTCGTTCGCAGAGCCATTGTTGTACCCGCTTCGCGCCTTTATCGAACATTGAAGCTCAAAAAGATTTCGCAATTTAAACCCTATGGCCACTAGGTAGCGACCAGTTCGGCGATTTTTTTCGCGACTTCCTCCATCGACTCTTCTGCTGTGTTTAGCCCGGCTCGGGAGGCTAGCAAGAGGCTGACCTGCTCAAGCTCGTCATATGTCGTTCCGTGAACAACCGGGACGAGCCGCTCACGGCGGAGGAGGGCCGAAAGCTCTTTATCTGCGATGCCTTCCGCCGGAAGACGGCGCAACATTGCCGGGGTTACCAAGACAATACCGACGCGCGAATTCACCAAGCCCTTATCGATTGCCCGCATCATCGGCACCCCAAGACCAAGATCCTTCTCACTGAACCACACCCGAACGCCCCGCGCTTCAAGCAGATCATGAAGTTCCTTGGCGGACCCTTGCCTGTCATCCCATGCATGACAGAGGAACACATCTCGAAGATCTGGCTGTGACGTCGCTAGGCTCTCAACATTTTCGCGAACCGGCGTAAGCGCCTGTACTTGTTCCGGTGTGTACCACGCTGACGAACCGCCACTTGACCAACGGGGCTTTGACGTGCGGCGACCGGACCCGCCGCCGCTTCGACCGCTGCCAAGTCCAGAGGAAGACGAGGTAGTTGAGTATGAACGCGAGGAGTATGATCCGGAGTCGTAGCGACTGTAGCCGCCGTATCGCGACCGGCTAGAGCACGCAGGGCAGGACGCCGCGCCACCGCCCGTATGCCCGCGAACTGGTGCAGTACATTTCGCCATTTACACTTTCCCCATCGCTTGGTCATACGGTGAACGTCAAAATAGGAATCCATAATACTCGATTCGAGTGGTTGAGGTAGCTGAACTTCGAATCCAGAAAACTTAACGTGTAAAAGGTCGCGACGAAGACTTTTGTATCGGTGAACGTCCGCATGGCGTCGTGAGCTGCCGATCGGCAACGCGCCCCCATATCGGCCATTCATACCTAAGGTTGCTGCTCCCGAAAGTGGCCGCTTGTTCATGAACATAGTCACCCTGTGGTTTTCGACCTGGAGAGCAAGGTCCGGTTAGCGAGCCAAGCCATGATGCGTTGAGCTTCGACAGTCGGCGCAAGTTCGGGGTTGGATTCAAGCTCCGCGATCGCGTCAGGAATCGATCGCGAAGGGTGCCTGCCCGTCGCATCGCCATCTAGACGCCGCGCGATCCCGAGCCGTATCTGTTCCTGCTCGCGGGGGCTAAGGACTTGGGGGGCGCGAACGAAGAGAAACCTCATGGCCAGGCGACGGAAGCGGGAATCGCCGAATCTGCGAGCGATGATGAGCTGATCATGAGGTGGGGCCTGGTGGAATTCTTTCATGAGCCTTTCGTCATCGAGGCTCGCAAATCCATCGAAAATGGTCTCTTCGACCTGGGCTCCGTCAGCCGTCTCGGGTTTCGCAAATGGTTCAATCAATTCGGCGAGGCGAACACAATAGTCAGCATCGCCCGCCAAAAATCCAGCCTGTGCGTACTCGGAATCCGAAGGCATAAGCCCTGCAATCGCTTTGGCCTCGGCGAGCGTGAGGAAGAGGGGCGCCTTGTTAAGCGGTATGCGGCGGAGCGCGCTGCGCATTGACGTCGAATTCTCCGGCGAAGGCACACCGACGCCCGCCCAATCATACCCCAGCCGGGCTAATATGGCGTGCGATTGTCGGCCCCCGCCCTTGTCGATGCGATAATAGCATGCCATGGGCGGCGTGTCGCCATGGTGAAATAGAAAGACCGGCGCACCCGAATCCAACAGTTCGGCCGACGAGGCTTTCGACGCACGGGCAACCAGTGGTTTCCAAAGTTCTGGGAAGCGGGCGGCGACTTTCCGTGCGAGAAAGAGCGTCGCCTCGACATCGCCCATCGCATCGTGCGCGCGGTGCGCATTGAAGCCGTTAGCCGGCGCGAGAGCATCGAGCCGGAAGGTCGGCGCGCCATCCTCGCGGTGCGGGATGTTAAAAAAATCGGGTCGGGCCCATGCTGCGGCGCGAACCAGCGGCAGGAGATCGAGCCTCGTGTTGCCGCCGGTTACCGTTAGATAGGGTGGGAAAAGCGCCTGCCAGAAAGCCCGCTGTAAAAAGGGCTCGTCGAAGCGCATCGAATTATAGCCGATGAAGGTCGCCCGACCCCAGCGCGCCAAGCGCTCGGAGATTTCGTGCATCATCGCATAAAAATCGGGCAGCGAGGGATCATCGAGGAGGTCTACGTCCGTCGCGGTTACGAAAAGAGCGACCGGCGACGGAACGATCCAAGGAAGGAGGCGGCATCGTATCTCGAAGCGGTCGAGCTCGATGAGGCTATCATCGGCGAGGATCGCACCGAACTGTAAGATCTGATCATAGACTATGTCGGTGCCAGTGGTTTCTAGGTCGTAGAAGATATGCATCCCCATGCTCACGTCCGCTCGCTGTCGTGGGGGTAGAAGGGGGTACGAAAGCCCCGGACATCAGCGTCCGACACAGTGGAATCCTGGATTCGCTTCGGGCGAGGGGAGCGTCGTTCCGCTCTCATATTGTTTCCGTTTTGGCGCCGAGCGGCACGACGTGGTCAAAACCTGGTGGCAGGCTCTTCAAGTCTTTGTGTGGCGTACCTTGCTGGTGCACCACCAATGCTGCCAAGGGCAACTGTACGAGCTGCGCGTGGGGGAGACATTGCCCGCCATGGCGGTAGACCGTGCGACGGAAGGGTTCGCGAAACGGACTGACTGCGAGCGACCCACCGAACTGGCCGCAGTTGCAGATGACCACGTTGCAGAAGAGCATCCGCGACAGCGCCTCGGCCAGATGATCGAAGGACGTAGTATCCCGATTATAGGCGAGAATAAACAAGGTCTGGATCTTGTTACGGTACATAACGATCCGATCGAGATCCATGAAGTCGTAGCAAATCGCGACAGCGAACTTGCCAAGGTCGGGGCTGTCGAAGATCCAGACCGTAGGATGGGCGAGAAATGCGACGCTCGCGCCTGTGATGCCCTGCAACTTCACTTTCTCGCCGGGTGCCGGGTAGGTCTTGCCGACCCTGCGAACTTGAGTTTGCCGTGCGATCTGACGGCCTTTCAAGCGCCGCGGGACGATGACCAGCGCTTCGTTCGAGACCGTTGGGATAGGCTCGCCCGTTTCGATCCGGTAGTCGAGACCCGCAATTATTATTGATTCGAGCTTTTCGGCAGCCCTTCTGAGCTTCGGCTCGAATCCGAGTGGTACCGAAAGTTCGGGGAGAAGAATGATGTCCGGTAAGTGATCGAGCCCGCGCAACGAGGCAAGAAAGTGCCGTATTTCCTTTTTTGCCCGCCGTTCCTCGATCGCCGACATGCGAACGCAGCTTTGCCAATTGCCCGATTTGTCGTCGACCCAAGCCGCTTCCGCGTGGAGTGAGGTCTGGATCACCCCAACATAAAGCCGCTCATTCACCATCACTGCCTCCGTCGCTACTACTTGCGCCCGCGTCTTCGGTGCCTGCGGCAAAGTCAACAAGGCGGAAGGGAATCAGTTGGCGTGGCTGATTCCGCGCAACTGCGAGCTGATTGTCTTCAAGGACCCTCTGTGCGCCCCGAATTCCTTCGAGCAGGTCGGTCGAGCTATAGAAAGTTGGTGGATCAAACATCGCATCGTTGGGATGCTCGCCATCGTGCCAGCCGAACAGGCTCGGCTCACGCGTGATAGCGCGAGTTTCGGCGGGCCGCGCGCCGAGACAGGCTTCAAGGATTAGCGTGGTCGGCGACGAAATAGCGAGCATTTCGAACCAGCGGGCTCGTGGGAGCCGGAAAACCATCTCATTTCCGCGCAGGTTCCAGGTACGCGGCGCGGCGTGATCGTTGCGTAAAAGACCCAGGAGCAAGCGTCCGACTGACACAAGCCGCCGTTCCTCGATCGGAATCGGAACCCCTGCCTTGCTCTCAATCGAATAACGATAGTCCGCAAGAGAAGAACGGGCATCGCGCAGCCGCGCGCGAAACCTATTGCCTCCATCATGGACCAAGTGTCTCCACTCTTCCCAGCTCAATTCGGTCCAGTCGCGATGGCAGGGAGAGGCGCTAATCCATTTGCGCGGCAGGAGCACATTGTTCGGGTGGAGGCGATCCAGTATTGTATCGTCGCCGCCGGTCGCCGTCGCTTCTTCGAGCAGTTGGGCCGTGATCTCCAGCGCCGTCCATTCGCCACGGCGAGGATCGAAGGGGTTGCAGGAATGGATGCTTTCCGTCCACTCACCCATCGTCATCCAGTGTTCTGGTGCGGCCTCGAGCGAGCGCGCCGCACGGGTGAAGGCTTTCTTGCCAGTCGCCCGCGCTGTGGCACGCCTGCTTTCGTCATTTCCAATGACCTCGCGCAACCAAGCCGAGTCATTTTCGGGGAGCGGGTCGGTCATGGCCAGGAGGTGTTTCCAGCCAGCTTCGGGGAACCACTCGGGATAGCGCCGTGCCGCTTGCAGGTCGAGCCACTGGTCGAAAGCGAACTGAGGAGCTAGCGCCAACCATGCGGCTGATGGGCTGCCGGTTTCACCCCCTAATCTACCTTCAGCGAGATGCGCCCATACTCCCGATGTCCAGCCTGTCTCGCCGAGCCATATGTCGACGGGCGCGCCTAGCTTCACCGAAACATATTCTTGTGAAAGCGCCGCCAGTCGCCCCGCAAGGCCCTCGTGGCCAGGTCGCAACACTAGTACCTCGGCGGCTTGGACTAGCGCCACTCCGAATTCCCTTCGACCCGTCGCGTGGTACCAGGTTTCGCGTTCGGTGGGTACGCGAAAGACCGCTGCGTCAAGCCTAGCAATATCATCGAGGTGGTTCGCGGCCGCCTTGATATCGGATTGCATGGCATCCGGCGCTGCGAGCCGGTGTACCGTCGTCAGTATCCCGCGTGCCATGATCTGGAGCGAAAGGGCGATATAGTAGTCTGCCCAAGCGTCCTGTCCGCCGGCACGCGTTTCCTTCAGCCATTCGGCAATGGCCTTGAGCCCCCGGTGACCAGTTACCTGGCAATATTGATGGATGCGGTAGAAGAGCCGCGCCTTGCCCGGATGTTCTCGAAGCGATTGGAGGAGCAGCGCAAAGCAGCGGTTGAGAAGCGTAAGCTCGGCTCTGTCATGCTGTTCCATGCAAGCGCGGAGCTTTTCCTGGAGCTCAATGAGCCTTTCCTCATATTGCCGCAAATCGTCTTCAGTCGCTCGCTTGGCGTTAGGTTGGTGCCCTTTGTGGGCCGCGACCTCACGCGCCGCTTCGACGAGACCGTCGGCTTCCTGAACGAGAACCGGCACGAGTGAGGCAATCTGGCCAGCAGCAAAGGCCGCCCTCGTATCCGGTCGGATCTCACGCTCCGGAATATCGGCAAGCAGAAGCCATTCGAGCATCTTCAGCCGTTCGCCCAAGTCCTCGTCGTCGAGGATATGAATATCGGTGGCGGCGATTGCCGAGACCTGTGCGAGCGTCTTGGTCATCAATTTGGTCGGGTTCTTGCCGTCGAGCCGGGTCTCTCGTATTGCCAGGTTATAGGCCTCTGCGTTCTTCGCGGTGGGCGGAACGCCCGATTTAAGATGCTTTATCCACTCGCTGAGGCTTGGCGGATCGGATTTATCGGCATTCACCACAGGGCCGATGCCCTGCGCCTCAAGTAACCGTTCGTACCAGATGATCCAGTCACAGAGTGCGTCGAAATTATAGGCGAGGAGCGTATGATCATCGACGAACCGGAAGTGGGCGATGTCGCGCCGCTCACGGATCTCCCGAGCGACGATGCGATCAACGGGAAGCATCGCAGCGTTGGCGAGGAAGCCCGAAACGAAGAGGCCTGTTGGAATACCCTTGACGCTACCCTTCAAAAAGGGCGGCTCGACATTCTCAAGCGCTGTTTCGGGCATCCCTGCCATGTTGATTTGAAAATTCAGCATGGATTTGACAAGATTGGCGATGCGCTGGTCGGCCATAGCGCCCGCTTCGGCCAGCCCCTTGACCACTGCCCCGATGCTGAGCTCAGGGTAGAATTGCTTGAGGTCTATCGAAGCGTGGTAGAGATCGCTTTTGCTACTAGAGGTGGATTTTTGCTGCCAAAATCCTGGTAGAAAATAGGCCAGCTCCGCACGCTCAGCAGTGACAGCAGCGAGCTGGTCAGGCTCGTCCATTTCTTCTGGTTCCAACGTTCTCCGAAGCACCATCATTCGCGCCGTTAAAGTTATGTGACGACGGAACAAGGGCCAGCTATGCTGGAATTTTCGATAGAGGTGACCGCTGGCGTGGCGATAGGGTCCGATCTCGAGTGTCGATCCTCTCGCTTCGTCCGTCGCGTACCAAGCGGCGCGATAGAGCCGGTTGCCATAGCTCCACGGTTCCATCATCAGGTCGAGCTCGGGCCCGAGCGCATTGACCATCGCAATCCAAGCAATCTGATCTTCGATCGCCACATGATAATACTGGCGATTAATGGGCCGCTCTTCGGAGATTTTCTTCGGGCGCGGGAGTGGGCGTAGTTTTTTCAGTCGGTATGTTCCCCGCTCGAATTGGCGGCGGATATCGAGCAGGCGTCGCTCAAGATCGACTTCAAACGCCGCTATTTCGGCGGCGTCGATAAAGCTATCGGCCACCCGGTAGAGATTCTTTGCCTTGATCCAAGCATAGTTGAGGTTTTCCGGTTGCAGCAAACGCTCGTAGACGCTCATAATCTGACATTCCCCTCCCGGAGATAATCGTTGACGTCCTTCGCGCCGCTGCGAGGCGCGGATTTTCGCGTAGCCGCCACGCCGAAACGCGCCAGTTCTCTGCGCAGTGCCGTCGCGCGCTTTTCGCCAGGGTCATCCCAGTCGAGCAGGAGATCAACTTGTTTGCCGCGCAAGGCCATCATTTCGACATCGGAGAGCCTCGCGGTGACGCCGATCAGGCCGACCGCCTCGCATCCCAGTTGCGTCGCTGAGACTACGTCCATCGCACCCTCGCAGATTGCCACGCGCTTAATACTTTTATCCATTAATACATCGGCGTTGTAGAGGCGCCGGCCACGGTGGTTGAGATTTCGCCAGCGGTTGCCTTTGTCGCTGTCATCCATGACGCGCGCCTGAAAATAGCAAATTTGTCCGGCCTCGAAATAGGGAAACAGCAGTGAACCTTCGGGAAATACCGGCCAATACCAATCTGGCGTTGATCGCTTGATGAGAAGCCCACAAGCTTCCACGCGCTCGAAGCCGAACCCCGCGACCAACTCCCTGATTATGGCGATGCCGGGCATCTGGCCAATAGCGAAGCGGGCAAGTATCGCGTCAGAGAGCCCACGACCTCGCAGATAGCCGGCACCGGTTTTGCGAAGCGGCGCACGTCCAAGAAGCTCGCTGTAAAGGGGATGGTCAGGCGGTGTCTCAGCGACGGTGTCTGGATCGGATGTGCGTTGCCGCGGCAAATTCCTGAGCCGGCGCCTAGTGTGCGAGAATATGTGCCTTCCGGTCGGACTGCCTAAGCCGCTTTTCTCGGCCAGCCAGCTTTTTGCCTCCAGAAACGGCTTACCGTAGTAAGCCATCACGAGATCAATGGCGCCGCCCGCCTTGTCGCAGCCGTAACAGACCCAGCGACGGCCTTGACGCCGTACCTCGAAAGAGGGGGTGTCATCGTCATGGCCGGGAAGCGGGCATCGAGCCATACCCTTCGCCGGCAACTTGATGCCGAGCAGGTTACCGACAGCTTGCACTGTTAGACCGTTTAAGGCCTGCGTATCTTCCCTCGTCCCCATAGATTATACTTATCTTACTATCGCCATGCGTCACAACTAGGTCCTGTTGACAAAGTATGGCAGCCATATCTTTGCGGCTGCCAGGGCGAGGAATGCCGAGAAGGATTTTCGTGTCTTGTCGTATCGGGTCGCGACGCGCCGGAACTGCTTGAGACGGTTGAACATCCGCTCGATGCGGTTTCGATCTTTGTAAACCCGAAAGTCGCAGGCAGGCGGGTTCTTTCGGTTGGCTTTTGGCGGAATGACCGGCCTGATACCGTGGATCAGGAGTTCTTCACGCAGGAAGTCACCGTCGTAGCCTTTGTCGGCGAGGAACAACCTCGGCTTCGGATGCCATCACTATCGACGATAGTCGTGCCGAAGCTTTCGGCGATCTTGTGCGCCTGGACGGCGTCGGGGCAGGAGAGGCGGACCATTTCGAGGGTGGTCCCTCGGCGGGATTGCGCCGATCGGGCGTTGGAGCGATTGGGAGTGGCGGGCTTGGCCATGTCTGTTCCTTCCGTGGCTGCCGAAGCGGTTCCGGCCCGTGCCGGTCTGCCCTTCGATGCGGCTGACTAAGAACCGGCAAGGGACGGGCGGCTTCACAGGTTCGGTCCGACTGAGCCAGCAGGGCAGGTTTGCGGGCCAGCAGGTCTCGACCTGCGCAGACCGCGGGCCTGCCCTCGCGCAGAGAAGTTGGATCGGCCGCTCCGCGGCGCGCCAGCGGCCTTGAAACGACCGGCCGCCGGTTCAGGCCGCAACGAAAAGAAGGGCAGTCCGGCACGGGTCCGAGATCAGATGCAAGCCGGCGGCTGGCGACATGGTCAAGCACGCCGCCCTGGCGGTACCGGGCTGCTGATCGGTCACCCTCCATCCTCCATCTCAGGTCCAACTATCCCGCTACAGCGGGAAGGTCGCATCAGCGCGCAGTTCGAGTTCATCGATGACCTGCTGTTGCAACGCCAACCGGTGTGCGAGCGTGTCGAGCTCGGCCCAACGTTCGAATGCCAGGCGGTCAGCCAGGTCATGACGATAGAGCCGGAACCCTGATCGGCGTCGTGCCCGGCTCCGGACCTTCACGGTGATCGCTTGCCGGCCGGCGCGGGCTGCAATCTGCCGGTTCAGACAATCGAGATGCTGCTGCGTCTCACGCCTTGCGCCGATTGCCTTCTCCAGCGGCTTTGGAGTGAGGATCTCGATCATGACCCATCTCCCCTGCCTCGCCAGCCGATGAAGGAAGACGGCCCATGATACTCGGCATGACGGACGGGATCGATGACGAATCCGAACCGACCACGCCTGGCATACTCGTCGCTCGGCACCAGAAAGCGACGCTCATCGTCGCTGGCCCTCCGATCACCGCCGACGACCGCCACGACCTCGGTCATGCCGGGATGCTGATCGGAAAAGATTGCCGATATGACGACATGGTCTGCCGCATGGCGCTGATCGAACGCCCGGCGGTCCATGGCCCAGCTTTCACCCTCGGTCAGCTTGGCGCCGTGGATCGCCTCCCATTCGTCCGGCCAGGTATTGCGGATGGTCTTTTCTGCCAGCGACCGCTCGTGAGCAGTGAACAGATCGGGGAAGGCCCCGCATGCGGAGCGCGTTGGCTTCGAGACCGGTGCTATGTCGAGCTGGCTCTGGCATGAGCTGAAGAGGACCGGCGTGCCGGTGGTCTGTATCGACGCGCGGCACGCACATGCGGTTCTGTCCGTGCGGATGAACAAGAGCGATGAGAACGACGCGCGCGGCCTAGCCGAACTGGTTCGGATCGGATGGTATCGCGAGGTTGCGGTGAAGAGTGAGGCCAGCCAACAGGTCCGCTCGATGCTGATCGCGCGGTCCCGGCTCGTGACGATGCGACGAGATCTCGAAAATCAGGTCCGATCGATGTTGAAAGAATGCGGACTAATCTTCCCTCGCGCCATCGCAGGTCAGTTCCAGCGCTGCGTCACCGAATTGACCGGAGACGGTCACGTGCTTTGGCCGATTTTGCTACCACTGCTCTCCGTGCATGCCTATGTTTGCCGAGAGCTTGACGGGTTGGACCGCCAGGTCCGACAGATGGCTCGAGCAGACGAGACGACAAGGCGGTTGATGACCGTGCCGGGCATCGGCGTGGTAACGGCACTGACCTTCCGTCATACGATAGACGATCCGTCCCGCTTTCGAAGCGCAACATCCGTGGGTGCCTATCTCGGTCTAACGCCGCGACGCAAGCAGTCGGGCGAAACCGATACCGTCGGCCATGTGTCTCGATGGGGCGATCGTTTGCTGCGAACGTATTTATTCGAAGCAGCCAGTGTGTTGCTCCATCGGACTCGGCGCTGGTGCGCACTGAAAGCTTGGGGACTGCGGCTGGCGAAACGCAACGGCATGAAGAAGGCACAGGTCGCTGTTGCTCGCAAACTGGCCGTCATCCTGCACTGCATCTGGATCGATGGCACCTCGTTCCAGTGGGGCAAAGAGCCGGCCTGACACTGAACATTCACCCGAGATCGCAGGGCTGCCTTGGGCCTGTGATGTCCCGCCGGGACGGTGGTTGCGGTGACCTCGCTCAATCGGCTGCGGCTCAAACAACCGCGCTCCGCACGTTGAGGCATCCGACCCGAACATCATCATGAGGCCATGACCTCGAAAAGGACCATGACCCCGGCACGGACAAAACAGGCTTGACTAAGTCCCGCAATTAAAGGGCCGATTGACAGGCTGAGCGCTGAAAACGGCGCGGGCATCGTCAGCAAAGCCCTGCGCGGCGAGTCGTTCTGACCTGCGCAGGGAATTTGCGCACGCCGAATAGCCTGCCGTTCGCCAGCAAGCGCCATTCCGGCCCTTAGGCCTAAGTCATAACAACCATCCTCACCCTCAGATAGAACCGCGTTCGAAAACAATTACTTTACGCGCAATTTCGATTGCCCGCTTTCTTCCTGTCAGCTAGCGTCATCGAGAGCACAGAAAATGGGCCCGCATAGTTTGCGGGTCCACCGATCTGGCCCGGAGGTGATATTGGAGAACGACAGGTCGGAACTTCGCTGGGGTGTCGAGCAGCGCCTCGAGTTCATAGAGTTCCGCCTGTTCTGGGAGGGGCATGTGAACCGCAGCGATCTGATGGACCAGTTCGGGGTCTCGGTGAACCAGGCGTCCACCGACCTGAACCGCTACATCGGCTTCGCGCCGGACAACATGGTATACGACAAGAGTGCGCGAACCTACGTACGAGGCTCCGAGTTCAAGCCGCAGTTCCTCGAGCCTGACGCGAGCCGCTACCTTGCACAGCTGCGATCGGTCGCTGACGGGATCGTCGACCGCGAGGACGCCTGGATCGCCAACCTCCCGCCCTACGCAGCTGCCCCTACGCCGGTTCGCGGGGTCAATCCGGCAACGCTTCGTTCGGTCGTTGGCGCGATCCGCCGGTCCGAGGCGATTGAAGTAAAGTACCAGTCCCTGTCCAGCCCCGAACCGCGCTGGCGTTGGATCGCCCCCCATGCCATCGCGTTTGACGGGTTCCGCTGGCACACACGGGCATTCTGCCAAACCGACGATTGCTTCAAGGACTTCCTGTTGTCGCGGATGCTCGAGATCCGAGAGTGTCGGGAAAGCGATGTGTCCGGGAAGGACGACCGCGAGTGGAATATTGAAGCCACACTGGAGATCGGGCCCCACCCCGCACTTTCCGAAACCCAAGCCAAGGTCATCGCGCTCGACTACGGGATGCGTGGCGGCAAGGCGAAGATCAAGGTCCGGCGCGCGCTCCTCTACTATGCGCTCAAACGCCTCGGTCTAGATACCGCCCCGGAAGCGCGCGCGCCCCAAGACCAGCAGATTGTACTGATCAATCGCGACGAGATTTTCAGCGGCATTCGAGCAGCTGGTGCTCCGGAGGGTTCGAAATGAAGCCTTCTTCGGACATCGCGTCCAGTTGTCAGAAGCCTGCAAGTTCATTTGAGGAGAGCCAGATTGGGTAAACAAGCGGCATTCAAGACCAACCCGGTCAGCTTGGAGGAGCTTCTCCGTCAGTGTGGTAACGGCAAGATTCAGTTGCCGGATTTCCAGCGCAGTTGGGTTTGGGACGAGGAACGGATCATGGGGCTGATCGCCTCGATCTCGCAGGCGTTTCCGGTCGGCGCCTTGATGACGCTCGAGGTGAAGCCTGGTGCGGCTGATACCTTCGCACGCCGACCAATCCAGGGGGCCGATGCCGCAGTTGGCGACGACGCACCGGATCAGCTCTTGCTGGATGGCCAGCAGCGCATGACCTCGCTTTATCAGACCTGCTTGCGCCGCGAGGTGGTGCAAACGGTTACGCCTCGCCTCAAGCTCGTGAAGCGCTGGTTCTACATCGATATTCGAAAAGCAATGAACCCGGCCGAGGACCGCGAAAACGCCATTGTCTCTGTACCCGAGGATCGGCGGATCAAGTCGGACTTCGACCGGAAGATCGACCTCGATCTCTCCACGCCGGAACTCGAATACCAAAATCTCATGTTCCCGCTGAACCAGGTTTTTGACTGGGACGAATGGCAAGATGGCTTCAACGAATACTGGCTGGAAAATGACCCTGAGACACGCAAGCTCTTCAAGCCGTTCAAGGATGAGGTCCTTCAGAACTTCAAGGCCTACCAGCTGCCCGTAATCGCATTGAGCCCCGACACCTCCCACGAGGCCGTCTGTCTGGTCTTTGAGAAGGTGAATACCGGCGGCAAGCCGCTCGACGCATTCGAGCTTGTGACAGCGATGTATGCAGCCCGCGGCCATCGCCTGCGGGACGACTGGCTCGGCGCCGACGGCCAGGCGGGGCTCCAGACGAGACTTCAGCTTTTTGGGCGGGCAGCCGAACAGAAGTTCGGCGTGCTGGAAAAAGTCGCGGCAACAGATGTGCTCCAGGCCATCGCCCTCCTGCATGGGGTCGAGACCCGCGCGGCCGAAATCGCCGCCGGGCGTAAGGAGTCGGAGCTGTCCGCAGTCCGGGCCACGCGTCAGTCGCTCCTAGACCTGCCGCTGGAGGCGTACCTGAAACACCGTGCTGCGGTCGAAGAAGGGTTCAAGACTGCGGCGAAGTTCCTCCGGCAGAACCACATCTACCGGGTCATCGATCTGCCCTATCAGGGCCAGCTTGTCCCCTTTGCCGCGATCCTCGCCATCATCGGGCCGAGGTTCGACCACGCTGCGGTGAAGGACCAGCTTGCCCGCTGGTTCTGGTGCGGCATTTTTGGCGAGCTGTATGGCTCGGCCATCGAGTCCCGATTTGCCAAGGACGTGCTCGAAGTGCCCGCGTGGCTTGACGGTGGACCCGAGCCCAGCACGATCACCGATGGCCGCTTCCGCCCGGAGCGACTGCGCACCCTGCGCACCCGCCTGTCGGCTGCCTACAAGGGCATCCATGCCCTTCTGATGGCCGAAGGCGCGAGAGATTTACGCTCCGGCCAGCACTTCAAGGACACCGTGTTCTTTGACGAATACGTCGATATCCACCACATCTTCCCGCAGGACTGGTGCAAGAAGCAGAAGATCGAGCCGAAGGTCTTTGACACCGTCGTCAACAAGACGCCGCTCAGCTACAAGACCAACCGCATTCTTGGTGGCGTAGCTCCATCGGTCTACCTGGAACGACTGGAAACAGGCGGAAAGGACAACCCGCCGATCGCCCGCGAAGCGCTTGACGATTATCTGGCGTCCCACGGGCTGGATCCCTCCTTGCTGAGGGCGGATGACTTCGAGGGATTCATGGCGGATCGGGAGACGCGGCTCCTTGCCATGATTTCAAAGGCGACCGGGCATGCGATCGTCAGGGCAGATTCCGTGCCGGAGGAAGGCGAGGACGTTCTCCAGGACGACGAAGGCTTTGACGTGCCGAGCCCGGACGCCGAGGAGGCCGCCTGAATGAAAGCGTTTGAGTTCGACCATCAATTGATCCGTGCTTACGAGCACTTTTCGCGTTCATTCAGCGCAATTCGGGCGCCCGACCTGAAATCCGAGATCGATGCCCAGTACGACGCCGGAAAATTCTGGCCGGATGCCCTCTTGTCTCTGAACCCACGCTTTATGGCGGGGCCGACGGTCGATGAACTCGTCGCCACGGGTGATCTCGACGACGGCACGGGCAAGGTTTTCCGGTTTGGTACCACGCCTCTTCGCTTTCACCGGCACCAAGCCGAGGCGATCGCAAAGGCGAAGCAAGGGAAGAGTTACGTCGTCACAACCGGTACGGGTTCGGGGAAATCCCTGTGCTTCTTCGTACCGGTTGTCGACTCGATCATCCGCGCGCGGCGCGCAGGAAAGCCGCGTCGCACGACGGCAATCATCGTTTACCCCATGAACGCACTGGCAAACAGCCAGATGAAGGAGATCGACAAGTTCATCGCCGGTTCCGGTTTGCCCGATGAGCTCAAGCCGGTGGTCAAGCGTTACACCGGTCAGGAAAGCCGTGAGGAGCGGGAGCGCATCGCTGCCAATCCGCCCGACATTCTCCTGACGAACTACATGATGGCAGAATTGCTTCTGACGCGTCAGGACGACCTGGACTCGAAAGTTGTCTCGAACGCGTCCGGTCTCGAGTTCATCATTCTCGACGAACTCCATACCTATCGCGGGCGCCAAGGTGCCGATGTCGCGGTCCTCGTTCGACGCCTGCGGGACAGGTGCTCGCCGGACAAGGAGCCAATCTGCATCGGGACCTCGGCAACGATGGCATCCGAGGGATCGGACGAGAGCCGCGCACTTGCTGTCGCGAAGGTAGCGTCGCGTCTGTTTGGCACCGACATTGGCCCGGACGCGGTCATCGACGAGTCCCTGCAGCGCGCGACCGATGACGCCCTGAAGCCCGAGCACGTCCTTGGCGCTTTGAAGACGGCCCTGACACAGCCTTTGCCGGACGCACTCGATGACGAAACCCTGAAGCGCCATCCGCTCTCGGTGTGGGCCGAACTCGAACTCGGATTGGACGATGGGCTTGAGCTTCGCAGGAAGAAGCCTATCCCTTTCGAAGAAGCCGTTGAAAAGCTTTCTCTGGCCAGTGAGGTCGATGCCGAAACCTGCCGAGACTATCTCGAGAAATTCCTGACCCGGGTAAGCCTGCCGGAGCATGAGCGCGGCGGCACGAAGGACGGAGCCTTTCTCGCCTTCAAACTCCACCGTTTCATCTCCGGTGCCGGCGAAGTCTTTACGACGCTCACAGCCAGGCCGCGTAGGATCCTTCTTGAAGGGCAGCTCGAGGACCCCGAAGCCCCTGGAAACCGCCTCTACCCGACGCGGTTCTGCCGAAATTGTGGCCAAGAATACCATGTCGTGACCAAGGTCGACGATGATGGGAGCTTGCGCTTTCTGCCCCGAAGCATCGACGACACGCCGCTCGACACTGAAGAAGACGAGGTCGCGGGGTATCTCTGTCCGGTGACGCCCGGCGATACTGACTTCCAGTTCACAGGCGAGCTTGAGGGCTACCCCGAAAGCTGGCGAGAAGAGAAAAACGGCATTGAACGGCTTAGAGGGTATCGCAAGAAGCGTATGCCGGTGTCCTACGTCGTGGGTGCTGATGGTCGCCACGGAGCGGGCGGAAACGATTTCTGGTTCATCCCTGGGAAGTTCGCGTTCTGCCTGTGCTGCCATGACGAACCGACGCAGGGGATGCGTGAGCGCAGCAAGTTGGCGGGGCTCTCCGGCGAAGGGCGAAGCTCGGCAACAACCTTGCTCGTAGCCAGCGCCCTGGAGTGGATGAACAAACCTGGCAGCGGCGTTCCCGAGACGAAGCGGAAGCTTTTGGGGTTCACGGATAACCGTCAGGATGCAGCCCTGCAGTCTGGCCATTTCAATGACTTCCTGTTCGTGAGCCTGTTGCGCGGAGCCATCCTTCGCGCGGTCATTGCTGCTGGCTCAGGTGGGCTCGCAGAAGACGAGTTCGGCCTGCAGGTGGTGAAGGCGCTCGGCTTTACTGCCGCCAACAAAGAGGCGCGCCAGCATTGGCTGCTGGATTCGAATGCTGGTGCCATCATTCGTGAAGATGCCCAGCGGTCGCTCGCAAAGGTACTCGCCCATCGTGTCTGGACGGACCTGCGTCGCGGTTGGCGCTTCACCAACCCCAGCTTGTTTGTCCTGAACCTGATCGACGTGAATTTCCTCGGCATCGAGGAAATCTCTGAAGATCGCGAGCGCTTCATGGCCATCCATCCAGCGCTGGGAGACCTCGGTCTCGAGCAGCGGCAGGCAATTCTCAAGGCGATTTTGTCCGCGATGCTCGAGGGCCTGGCTGTTCAGACCGAAGCCTTGGACCTGACTGTCCTCGACGGCGTGGCCCAGAAATCCCGAATGCTGCTTCAGGCACCTTGGGCAATTGACCAAAAGGAAAATCCGCGAGCGCGATCCTCGCTTGTCCTGCGCGCGGGCAGCAAGAACGTTGTCACGCTGCGAGAAGAACAAACGCTTCTTCGGGCAGGTCCCAATTCGCGGATCGCACGGCTCGTGAACCGGAAGTCGGTTCTCGGCATGAAGCTGAACAAGGATGAGTACTACGAGTTCATGGAAGGGATGCTTACCTTCCTGAGCGACGAAGGGCTGCTGGTGCCTGTCGAACTCGATAGCGATGTGACGGGCTGGCGCCTGTCACCATCTGCGGTTCGGCTTGTGCCTGGACCGGCCCTCGATGATGAAACCCATCGCGGCAACCGATATTTCCACGACCTTTACACCGCGATTGCCAGTGACCTTGGCGACGGGCGCAGTTCCTACTGGGGGCTGGAGGGACGCGAGCACACGGCTCAGGTTTCGCAAAAGCAGCGAGAGTGGCGTGAGTGGCGGTTCCGTTTCGAGCAGGATGACATGGAGCACCTCGCCAGCTCGGAATACCGCACGGAAATTCGGGCTACGGGCGAGTCAGACCGGTTCCTTCCCGCGCTGTTCTGCTCTCCGACCATGGAACTCGGCGTTGATATTTCCGCCTTGAACGCCGTCTACCTGCGCAACGTACCTCCTACGCCGGCGAATTACGCGCAGCGCGCCGGTCGTGCTGGTCGATCGGGTCAAGCCGCGGTTGTCGTGACCTACTGCGCCTCGGGGTCTCCGCATGACCAGTATTTCTTCGAACGGCGCAATGATATGGTGGCTGGTGTCGTGCGGCCGCCAGCACTCGACATCACGAATGAAGAGCTGGTCCGATCGCACCTGCACGCGGTGTGGCTCGCGGAAGCGAAGCTGGCGCTTTCTCCCGACATCCCGGAGATTCTGGACCTTCACGGGGAAAAATTCCCGCTGAGGGAGGACGTTCTGGCGGTCATATCGAAACCCGCTCTGGTTTCGCAGGCACGGGGACCGATGGCGCGTGTCTTGAAGCAGATTCTGGCGTCCGACGGAGGGCAAACCCCGATCTGGATGGATGATCCAGACGAGTTCGTTCTTCACACGGCCATGAATGCCCCAAAGGAGTTTGACCGCGCCTTCGACCGTTGGCGGGAGCTTTATAGCTCTGCCAGGACGCAATTGGCCGAGGCCAACAAGCGTTCGGAGATTACGGGGCTTTCGGGAGCCGACCGGCGCAAGATCAAGGCCGCGCAAATGCAGGCCCAGGATCAGATCGCCATCCTCGAACAAGGCAAAGCCTCGAATGGCTCCGATTTCTATTCGTATCGGTATCTGGCAACTGAGGGCTTCCTGCCCGGGTACAACTTCCCGCGCCTGCCGCTCTACGCGTTTGTTCCTGGCGAAGGTAAGACGGGGTCATTCCTGTCCAGAGCCCGCTTCCTTGCCATTTCCGAATTCGGGCCGCGCAGTCTGATCTATCACGAGGGCCGCGCCTACCGGGTCATGAAAGCCAAACTGCCGCCCGAGGTGCGTCAGGGCGACGGATCGGAATTGGCGACCAAGGATATCTACATCTGCTCCAACTGTGGTGCATCGCATGAGGGCGAGGTCGAGCGTTGCCATGGGTGCAACAACCACATGGCGGGTGAGGTCCCCATCAAGAAGACCCTGCGCATCGACAACGTCGAGGCCGCCCCGACTGAACGCATTACGGCAAACGATGAAGAGCGCGTTCGGCAGGGCTTTGACATCCAGACCGTCTTCTCCTGGCCGAAGAAGGATGGGCAGGTCCAAGTGACCAACGCCAAATTCGTCTGTGGCGAGACTTCCCTCCTGGCCCTGCAATACGCCAACAGCGCGGAGATCAGCCGACTGAACAAGGGCTTGAAGCGCCGAAAGGACCAGACGGTCTTCGGTTTCCACATCGATCCGAGGTCCGGATACTGGGCGAAATCCGACGACGAGGACAGCGACACGGACGTCCCGCCGGACGTGGTCAAGCCGGTTCGCATTGTCCCGATTGTCCGCGACAGAAAGAATGCCCTGTTGTTCCGCTTCGAAAAGCCGGAGCAGTATGAGCCCGAAACAATCGCGACGGTTCAGCATGCGTTGCTGCGCGGAATCGAAGTGGTTTTCCAATTGGAAGAAGGCGAAATCCTCGGTGAACCGTTGCCCGCGAGGGATAACCGTCGCGCAATCCTTGCCTACGAGGCAACGGAAGGCGGTGCCGGCGTGCTCACGCGCCTGATCGATGACGGAAAGGCAATCAACGAGGTGGCGAAGACCGCTCTGGGTCTGATGCACTTCGAGAATGTGGATGCTGCGATTGCGGCGGGTGATGCGGATCTGTTGCAGGAGAAGAAAGACGGAAGCTGTGTTCGCGGCTGCTACCGTTGCCTGCTGTCCTACTTCAACCAACCGGACCATGAGCTGATCGACCGCTCGAGCCCGGAAGTGGCGCAATTCCTGATCGATCTTGCACGCGGCACGATTTCCCTTGCTGCGAAGCCGACCGCGGGAACGGTGGCATCACCATGGATTGAGGCATTCAGCGCCGCGGGCATTCCCCAAATTGATACGATGCCCGCGAGCTTTGGTGGACGCGAATTCGAGTTCGTTTGGCGCGCATTCGCGGTTGCCGCGACGACCGCTGACCTGACAGCAGAAGCGGAGGCAGACGCGCTGAACAAGGGCTGGGTCGTTTTTGGATTGCCTTCGGCGCCGTCGGAAGGGCTGCCGGATGGCTTCATGAAGAATTTTGAAGGTTGATATGACTGTGAATTTTACTCCTGGAGATCTTGTCAGAGCGCGCGGCCGTGAATGGGTTGCCTTGCCGACACCCGGCGAGGGCCTGCTCGCCCTGCGCCCCCTCTCGGGCAATGAAAACGACATCGTCGTTCTTGCCCCGGATCTCGAGCTAACACCGGTCGAAGCCGCTCGTTTCGACCTGCCTGACGATGCGCGCACGACAGTGCAGTCCAAGGCTGCCCTACTTGCCGACGCGTTGCGACTGACTCTCCGCCGAGGGGCAGGTCCCTTCCGATCCGCCGCACAGCTCGCGTTCGAACCTCGGACGTACCAGCTGGTCCCGCTTCTCATGGCCCTTCGGCTTCAGGTCCCGCGGCTGTTGATTGCCGATGACGTTGGCATCGGCAAAACCATCGAAGCGGGTCTGATCCTCCGAGAGCTGATGGATCGCGGAGAAGTCGATGCGTTTTCGGTTCTCTGCCCTCCGCACCTCGTGGACCAGTGGATCACAGAACTGAAGGATCGCTTCGGGATCGATGCCGTTGCCGTCACCTCCGGGACTGCGGCACGCCTGGAGCGCAACCTCCCATTGGCGCAAACCCTTTTCGATGCCTATCCCTTCACGGTGGTCAGCCTGGACTATATCAAAGCCGAGAAACGCCGGGATGGGTTCGCGAGGGCCTGTCCGGATTTCGTTATCGTCGATGAAGCCCACGCCTGCGTCGGGACGCACAAGGGAAAGCAGCAGCGTTTCGACCTGCTCCAAGGCCTTGCACGCGATCCTGAGCGTCGGTTGATCCTGCTGACAGCCACGCCACACTCTGGGGACGAAGATGCGTTCGCTCGGCTGCTGTCGCTGATCGACACGGAGTTCGGGACCGTCAACTTCGACAACCAGAAGTACCGCGAGCGCCTTGTCAGGCACTTTGTTCAGCGGCGGCGCGTCGACCTGGTCGAGGGCGACTGGGATGAGAACCGCTCGTTCCCCAAGCACGAGACCACCGAATACTCGTATCGCCTGAACGACGAGCATCGGGCCTTCCAAGAAGCCGTGCTTGATTACTGCTTCTCGGTCGTGTCTCGGGCCGGAGACGCCCAGAAGGATCGCCGTCTTGCCTTCTGGGGCACTCTGGCGCTGATGCGCTGTGTCGGATCGTCACCCGCAGCCGCAATGAGCGCGTTGCGAAACCGAGCTTCCAATGAAGTCGACCGCCTCGAGCCGCAGATCTACGACGAAGATGGCGATGACGAAGACGCCGTGGACATCGAGCCAAACACCGTCTTTTCAAATGATCCCGCTCTCCAAGGGCTGCTAGACAAGGCCAGCGAACTTCTGACGGCCGAAGATCCCAAGCTGAACGCCCTCATCAAGGCCCTCAAACCCTTGATCAAAGACGGCGCTAACCCCGTCGTCTTCTGCCGCTACCTCGCCACGGCCGAACACGTGAAGGAAGGGCTTCGCAAAGCCTTCCCCAAGCTGAATGTGCAGGCCGTGACGGGTGAATTGACGCCGGACGAACGACGCGATCGCGTGGCGGAAATGGCGGCGGAAGAAAGTGCCGCCACAGATCAGCGCATCCTTGTCGCCACGGATTGCCTGTCGGAGGGGATCAACCTTCAGCAATTGTTCGACACCGTAATCCACTACGACCTCTCCTGGAATCCGACGCGCCATCAACAGCGCGAAGGTCGCGTGGATCGTTTCGGGCAACCCGCCGAACTCGTTCGCTCGATCATGATGTTTTCGCCCGACAGCGCCATCGACGGTGCCGTCTTGGACGTCATTCTTCGCAAAGCCGAGGAAATCCGCAAGGCGACGGGCGTGACTGTGCCTCTCCCCGACGAACGGGGACCGGTCACCGATGCGCTGATGGCTGCAATGATGCTCCGCCGTGGCGGTGGCAGCCACAAGCAGCTGACGCTGGACCTGCAAATCGGCGACGGGATCCAGGTGATGGAGACCCGCTGGCGCGATGCAAGCGAGAACGAAAAGCGGTCACGCGCCCGGTTTGCACAAAACGCCATGAAGCCGAGTGAAGTCGCACCTGAATGGGACAAGGTGAAGTCCCTGCTTGGATCGCCAGCGGAAACGCTCGAATTTCTCGAGCGCGCGATGTCTCGGTTCGGGGTGCCCCTCGAGAAGAAGAAATCGCTGCAGTTCGCCCACGTGCATGCGCTTCAGGATAGCCTCAAGGAAAAGCTGGAGCAGCGTGGGCTGAAGGGCTCTCTGAGACTGGCCACGCAGGAACCGGTGCCCTCAGGCGCTTCACTTCTGACCAGAACCCATCCGCTGACATCGTCCCTGGCAGAAAGCCTGCTTGAAGCCTCTCTTGACACCGAAGCGCTGCCGGATCTGGGCATCGGGCGTGTCGGGGCTTGGCCGAGTGCCGCCGTCACTCAGATGACGCGTGTCGCGCTCTTGCGTATTCGCTACAAGCTGACGGTTCATGCACGGCGTGAGCGCCTCCTGCTGGCAGAGGAAGCCGCCCTCGTTGCCCTCGACAGCAATATGGTGATCGCCTCTGGCAGCGAGGCGCGCGCATTGCTTGCCTCTCCCGCGACTGCTGATCTTGCGCCTGTCGCCCGCGACCGGATGATCAATACGGCGAAGGCGGCCCTTCCTGACCTGCTGGGCGGCCCGATTGCCGATTTCGTGCAAAAGCGTGCCGCGGAGCTGGTTGAAGACCACGCCCGCCTTCGTGCTGCCGCCGGGTCCGCGTCGCGTGTCAGTGTCGAGCCGATCATTCCCCCAGACGTCATCGGCCTCTTCGTTCTTGTTCCGGGGGAGGTGTAATCATGGCCCGCAAACCAATTACCGATATGTCCGCGTGGCCGTCGCTGAGCCTCGAAGGCAACCTGATCGCGCCTGCGATGATCGCCAAGATCGATCAGCGCCAGGCACCCGAGCAATCCCCCGAGGAATACGGGGTTCGCAAAGGCCTACAGATCCGCGAGGAAATCGCCACCGCCTTCCGCGTAGGCCAATCGCATTTCGACGCGTTTGCGAAGATCGAGCACCCTTCGGCCGCCGCCACCTCGCGTTTCATCGCCGACTTCTTCAAGGAAACCTTCGGGTACACCGATCTCGCGGTGGCAGCAGCACCGATCGCCCTGATCGCGTCCGACCGCGTGCCTGTCGTCGTCGTCCCGCCGTCTGAGCTGCTCGATCGACGCAGCCCGACGCTCTCAACGGACCGGTCGCGCTCTCCGGCCTTCGCCCTTCAGGACCACCTGAATGATCGGGACGAGGCCTTTTGGGGCATCGTGACCAACGGGACGCAGTTGCGCCTCATGCGCGACAATGCCTCGCTGACCCGTCCGGCCTATATCGAGGCCGATCTGGCGCAGATGTTCACCAACGAGGATATCGCGTCCTTCGCGGTGCTCTGGCTCCTGATCCACCGCACCCGCTTCGGCGCGGCAGACACTCCCGCTACCGATTGCCCTCTCGAACGCTGGCGCGATGCCGGCTCCAAGGAGGGCGAAGCCGCGCGTGATCGCTTGGCCGGTCAGGTCCAGTTGGCCCTCAAACTGCTCGGCTCGGGTTTCCTCGAGGCCAACCCCGACCTCGCCGCGAAACTGCGGTCCGGCGAAGTGAACCTGACCGAGTGGTTCAACGAACTCCTGCGTCTCGTCTACCGCCTGATCTTCCTGATGGTGGCCGAGGACCGGAACCTCCTTCACCCCGAGAAGGCCAAGCCCGAGGCCCGCGCCCTCTACGCGCAGGGCTATTCGCTGCAGTCCCTGCGCAAGCAATGCTACCGCGCCGCCACCTGGGACAAGCACCATGACCGCTACGAGGGGGTGAAGATCGTCTTCCGCGCCCTCACGCAGGGCCAACCCGCCCTTGCGCTGCCAGCCCTCGGCGGCCTCTTCGCCGAAGATAGGCTGCCCCACCTCGAAACCGCCCGCCTGCGCAACCGCGCCTTCATGGAGGCGCTCTATCGCCTCTCGTGGCTTGCCGACAAGACCGGCATGGTCCCGGTCAACTGGCGCGCGATGGAGACCGAGGAACTGGGCTCGGTTTACGAATCCCTCCTCGAACTCCAGCCGCAGCTGGGCGACGACGGCAAGACGCTGGTCTTCGCCTCCGAGGCGGCCGAGCAGAAGGGCAACCAGCGCAAGACCACCGGGTCCTACTACACGCCCGACAGCCTCGTTCAGGCGCTGCTCGACACCGCGCTCGACCCCGTGCTCGACAAGACCGAGGCCGAGGCGGACGATCCCGCCAAGGCGCTGCTGAAGCTCTCGGTCATCGACCCCGCCTGCGGCTCGGGCCACTTCCTGCTGGCTGCCGCCCGCCGCATCGCCACCCGGCTCGCGCGCATCCGGGCCGAGGGCACGCCCTCGCTCGCCGACTTCCGCCATGCGCTGCGCGATGTCGCGCGCTGCTGCATCCACGGGGTCGACCGCAACCCGATGGCGGTGGAGCTGACCAAGGTCGCGCTCTGGATCGAGACGGTGGACCCCGGCCTACCGCTCGGCTTCTTCGACGCGCAGATCCGCTGCGGCGATGCGCTGTTGGGGGTGTTCGACCTTCAGGTGCTGCAGGACGGCATCCCCGATGCCGCCTACAAGCCGCTGACCGGCGACGACAAGGAAACCGCGAAATACTACCTCAAGGCCAATCGCGATGCGACGGCGGGCCAAGGCGGGTTCGACTTCGGTACCGGTCAGGCGTCGATGCCCGCGATGAAACCGCTGGCGCTGGATTTCTCGGGCTTCCGCGACCTGCCCGAGGATACGGTCGAGCAGATCGGAGCCAAGGCCAAGCGGTTCAAGGAGCTGCGCAAGGGGCAGACCTTTGTCCGCGCCAAGGCGGCGGCGGACCTCTATGTCGCGGCCTTCCTGCTGCCCAAGGTGGGCGGCGCACCGGCGGGGGCATCGGCCCGCACGGTGCCGACGACCGAGGAGCTGTGGATGGCCCTCAATCAGGGCAAGATGCGTCAGGCGATGGTCAAAGCGCCCAAGGCCGCCCGAAACGCCCGCGCCCTGCATTGGCCGCTGGAGTTTCCCGATGTGATGCAGCGAGGTGGCTTCGATGTGGTCCTGGGCAACCCGCCGTGGGATCAAATCGAGGTCGATCCAGAAGGTTTCTTTGCAACATCTGTACCCGAGGTCGCGGCTGCAAAAAATAAGTCCGCGAAAGACAAGATAATTTCCCAATTGGAGGAGCGATCTCCGCAGCTCTACCAATCTTACTGCGAATACCAAAATACAGTCTGGTCTGCGCAGAAGTTTATTCATGAATCAGGGCGGTTTCCCACTTCTAGCTTTGGCCGCCTGAACACCGCACCATTGTTCGTGGAGCTCTGCTTGGAGCTTACGGGTTCTAGAGGGCACGCCGGATTGATTGTTCCGACGGGCATTGCCACAGATTCTTTCAATCAAAAGATCTTCAATCGATTGATCGATGAGCAACGCTTCTCGAGCCTGATTGACTTTGAGAATCGAGAGGCGATTTTTCCGGCAGTCCACAGGAGTTACAAGTTCTGCTTGCTGACGCTTTCCCACAAGGACCCGAATGTCCAGTTCGGGTTCTTTTTGACAAATGTGTCGCAAATTTCAGATGATCGCCGCGTCTTCTCTCTCAAATCTGACGCTATTTCTTTGCTCAATCCAAACACTCGCACTGCTCCGGTGTTCCGTTCGCGTGCAGATGCTGAGCTGACAGACAAGGTGTATCGGAAAGTTCCGGTTCTTCAGGTTGAAGCAGACCTTGAGAATGGAGATCCCTGGAAAGCCTCATTCCAACTGATGTTCATGATGAATACCGGAAGCGCCGTATTTAAGACGGCTGCCGACATGAATGAAAACGGTTTAATTCGTGACGGTCAAGATTGGGTGCTGCCGGAAACGGCATCTAAGCCTGAAAGGTACCTTCCACTCTATGAAGGGAAACTGATTTGGTGCTATGATCATCGCGCTTCTTCCTATCATTTGAGAGGAGACGAACGTGGTCACAGGGTATTACCTGAAACAGAATTGTCGGATTATGAAAACATCGAATTTGAAGTCGAACCCTTCTACTGGGTTCCCGCGCTCGATGTCGCAAAGCGAAGAGCCGACCGTGGCTGGAAAAAGAATTATTGCCTCGCATGGCGGGACATAACGACGGCCATCGCTGAACGTACGATGGTGGCGACCATGCTCCCAGATGTGGGCACGGGAGATACTCTGCAGATCATCTATTCTGAAGAACAGTCAGAAAAATACGCATGTCTTCTTGCGAACTTGTGCGCCTTGCCATTCGATTACATCACACGACAGAAGATCTCCTATGTTCACCTGCGCTCGAACATTGCGAAGCAACTCCCTGTCCTGCCACCAGACTATTATGACGAGATGCGGCTCGCGTTCATCACCCCGAAGGTGCTGGAGCTCACCTACACCTCGCACAGCCTCGCCCCCTTCGCCCGCGATCTGGGCCATGACGGCCCGCCATTCGCCTGGGACGAGGACCGCCGCGCGCTTCTGCGCGCCGATCTCGACGCCTTCTACGCCCGCGCCTACGGCCTGACCCGCGACGAGCTGCGCTACATCCTCGACCCCGCCGACGTGAAGGGCCCCGACTACCCCTCGGAAACCTTCCGCGTCCTGAAGGAAAAGGAAATCCGCCAACACGGCGAATACCGCACCCGCCGCCTCGTCCTCGAAGCCTGGGACCGGATGGAAGCCAACGGCGAATTCACGGCGATGGGGATGTAGGCGATGCACCCATACCTCAAGGCGGCCCTGTGGATCGGGTTTGTCGTGGCGCTGTTCATGATCTTCCCGGCATTGCTCGTCATCGCCTTGTTGATCCTGCTGTGGTGGTTGATTTCCAATCTGACCGAACACGGACCGAAATGGATCTGGTGGCAGCGGGATGCGCTATTCCTGAGGCTTGGCCGGTTCCGGTGGTTCGGCAGGCTGCCTTGGGTGTCCGGCACCCTGCGACGTGTCCGAGCGGAAGATGAGCGCCGAAAGGAAGAGGCACGCCGCAAACAAGCCGAGGCCGATGCCCGAGAACAGGCAGAGCGCGACAGAGCCCAGAAGGAACACGATGCGCTGGTAGAACGGCCGATCCCCCCGGATATCCAGCGGGACATGCGCGCCTTTCTAGACGGCTCCTTTGTCGGCGAGGACCGCTCGCCCTTGGCCTATGTGGGTTACAGAGTAGGAAAAACTCGCGGCCTTGCCAGCCGTGAACGGCAAAGGCGGTTAGACGCCTGCTTCCGGATCGAGATCCCGTCCGACCTCGATGCCAAATATCAGGCTTGGGGTGCTCCCGCGACGTACCAACGATTTCACTCAATCGACAAGCATCTGAAGATGCTGGCCGACTTGCGGGGCGGTCGCACCAACCAGAGATTTGCGGTCGCCGACTGGGAGGAAGACAGGACGTGGTTTCAGGGCGAATTCCGAGAGCTTGCGGGGTTGCTGCAACGCCATCCGCCACGTCGGTATTGGTGAAGCCGCATGTTGATGCTTGAGAACCCCCAATCCTTCGTGACCCGCCAGGAATGCGACAAGGTCACCTACCAGAACGGCTTCCGGCGCCCCCATGGCGAATTCGATGGCTGGCAGCGGTACAGTTCGACGACCGCGCAGGGGTCGATCTGGCTTGCTCGGGACATTTCCGGTCCGTGGCTCCTCGCCCTGGATCACGCCGGGGTCATTGCAGAGATCGGGATTGAGGCGTCTGATGCGGCAGGACCAGGCCTCGCGCGTTTCCGGTTTGCCTCTCTGCCACAGCTTTATGGCGTGATGCCAAGAGTTTACGAGCTTGCCGCAAGCCTTCCCGACGCCCCACTTCAGGAGTTTCTTCACCGCACAAAGAACTTGCCGAAGACGACGGAGGCGGAACGCCTTGTGGTCCAGCGCGTCGGCCAGAACATCTTTCGTGAGCGTCTGATCAAATACTGGCGGGGGCGATGCCCTCTGACCGGGATTGTCGACAAGCCGCTTCTCCGTGCCTCTCACATCAAGCCATGGCGCGACTGTGAAAACGACGCAGAGCGTCTGGATGTCCATAACGGCCTGCTTCTGTCGGCTCTTTGGGATGCCGTATTCGATGGCGGCCTGGTTACCTTCGGCGATGACGGCATTCCGGTCTTTTCAGAGAACCTCAGCGAGCAGGCGCGCGCGCGACTCCATTTTGATCGGCCAGTCGATCTGACCGAGAAGCATCGGGTCTTCTTGGAGTGGCACCGGACGAAGGTATTCTACGTCAAAGCGCCTGACGCCCCGCCTGCAGATTGAGACGCGATAGGTCGAGAGCAGGTCGGCTGGTCAGTAATCCGTCTCCACATAGACCCCCGAGCAATCATAGGCGACCGCCGCCGCTGTTGCGCCGTTGTTCATAAAGTTGCGCGGGCTCAAGAGTTGCGTCGCGGCCGGGATGTCGGTGTCGAGCATGGTCTCGACCACCGCCCCGCTGACCTCCTCGACCACCCGGACGCCGATCTCACCGCTGTTCGGGGCGGCGAGAATCGTGAGGGTCAGGACGTTGGTCGTGCTCGCCACCGGGAAACTCGCCCCGAGATCGGTAAGCGTCGGCGCGCCCGAGCCGTCATTCTGCACCAATTGCCAGTTCGCGTGGGTGCCGCGCTGGAAGCCGATGCCGATGCAGTTGACCACGGCCGACAAGGTCAGGGTCGTGGCAAGCGCTGTTGTCGAGCCATAGAGGCCGAAGAAGCCCATGCCGGTCGCCTGCAGCGTCACTAGCGAGAGCCGGTTCACATAGGTGAAGCCGCCCAGCCCATCGGCATTACCGCGCCAGCAGACCCAGCCGGAGACCTCGAAATACCTCCCCCTTTCGCGCGTTTTCTGATTCAATTTGACTTGCGTGATTTGCAGGGAATGGATGATGCGTGGGCAGCCTGGGTTTTGGGATTTGGACGAGCGTTATCAGCGGTTGAGCGCGGTGGGCGACCCTTTGGAGAAGCTCAACAGCATCATTCCGTGGCCTGTGTTTGAGAAGCCGTTGGCGAAGGCATTGAAGCGCTCCGACGGATCGAAGGGCGGACGTCCGCCGTTTCCGGCGGTGCTGATGTTCAAGATCCTGGTGTTGCAGGCGCTCTACAATCTCTCCGACGATCAGGCCGAGTTCGTCATCCAGGATCGGCTGTCGTTCATGCGGTTTCTCGGCCTTGGCCTTTCCGACAAGGTTCCGGATGCCAAGACGATCTGGCTGTTCCGCGAAAGCCTGGTACGAGCCGGTGCCATCGATAATCTGTTCGCTCGCTTCGACAAACACCTGTCGCGCTCAGGGTATCTGGCCAAGGGTGGGCAGATCGTAGATGCGACAATCATCCAGGCTCCCAGGCAGCACAACAGCCAGGATGAGAAGGAAGCGATCAAAGCCGGTGAGATACCGCAGGACTGGAAGGACAAGCCCGCCAAGCTTGCCCAGAAGGATCGGGATGCGCGTTGGACGGTGAAGTATTCCAAAGCAAAGCAGCCGACGGAAACGCCGGCATCAGCACCAACGAAGACCCATGACATCGCCATCCCCATGTTCGGTTACAAAAACCATGCCGGCATCGACCGGGCGCATGGCTTCATCCGGGGATGGACGGTGACGAGTGCTGCCGCTCATGACGGCGCTCAGCTCAGAAACGTCGTGACCAAGGACAATACCGCCTCGACCGTCTGGGCCGACAGTGCCTACCGCTCGAAGACCAACGAGGAGTGGCTGAAGGGCAATGGCCTGAAGTCGGACATCCACCAACGAAAGCCGAAGGGCAAGCCAATGCCGGAAACGGTGTCGCGGGCAAACGGGCGACGATCAAAGATCAGGTCCGCCGTCGAACATGTCTTCGCCAGGCAAAAGGACAAGATGAAGCTCTTCATTCGAACCATCGGCATCAAACGGGCCAAGGTGAAGATCGGCATGGCCAACATCGTCTACAACATGCTCCGCTATGTCTTCCACGAAGGGCGACGCGCCGCTGCATGACGCCGGCCGCCTTGAAAGGGGCGATGACACCACGAATTCCAGCCAGAAATCGGAGGCAAATGCCGCCAACAGCCATCAGGCCGCGCCGCCGATCACAAAGTCAGCGGTAATTCGAGCTCTCCAGCCGGCCGAGCGTTCCTCCGCCGTTGACATGCAGCCGGAAGATGTCGGCGGGTTCTCGTATTAGTGTCGGTCCACAAAGAAGTTGAATGATATGAATCGTTTGTGATTCCATGCAGTTAAGTTGATTCGACGGGGGCATGGAGCGATGTGGACGAAGGCGAACCGCGGGAAATACAATCGCGATGATCTGCGATATCCGAGCGATTTGACGGACGCGGAATGGGGCTGGTTGAGCCTTTGATTCCTCCTGCCAAGCGTGGTGGTCGCAGGCGTGAGGTCGATGCGCGCGAGGTCGTCAATGGCCTGCTTTATGTTCTCCGTTCTTGAAGAAGCTGTTCGCCGATGGCGGCTATCAGGGACCTGTCTTCGCCAAGGGACAAGAGAAGGCAATGCCCGGACTTGCCTGCGCAATCGTCAAGCGCTCCGACACCGCCAAGGGTTTTGAGGTTCTGCCGAGGCGATGGGAGGTTGAACGGACGTTCGCATGGCTGGGACGATGCCGCAGGCTGGCCAAGGACTTCGAGAACCTGTCGCGCAACGCGCTCGCCTTCCTCAAGCTGGCATCTATCCGCCTCATGCTGCGAAGGCTCTGTTTAAACTGAATAACTTTCAAGACCGACTCTTAGATTTTTTGCAACTTCCTATCTCGCTTCTGGGGCCGTAGTCCTGAGTTGACGCGACGGGGCAGGGCATCATTGGTCACGCATTTACCCCTCCCATCTGGGACTCAACCAAAATCATAGGCCGGTCTTGAATATAGCTATTTTCTCGACTTCTGGTGTTCGTACTCGTCCAATACGGCGTTCGTCCAGATTTTCATCGCCTCCTTCTTCAGCCGCAGGTATTGACTACCGCCGTAGGCCATCTTGGTGATACGCGCGGTTCGAAGCCGCTGAAAATCATCTCGCTCCCGTTCATTAGCAGTGACCGCAAGAGACGCTTTCTCGTGAATGTCGTGCGCGAGTACAACAGTTGCTCCCCCCGGGATGCCGTGTTCATCGAGAATTTTGGTAAGGCTGCGCCGCAGGTCGTGCAAGCTCCACCAGTTGATTCCGGCATCCGCGAGTAGATCGCGGCGCTCGGTCCGGGCTGGCACCTTCTTGCCCTTTCGTTCCTTCTTTGATTCTTGGACAAGAGCGTCTCGACCCGCGAGGCGATAGAGAATGCGATAAACACCGGAGGCGGTTGCATGCGTGTCCTTTTTTTTCTCCGATGGAAACGCCCATTCGTGCGAGCCAGCATGCCGTCCCTTTTCTCGAAACTTTTCAATCATCGACCATGCGCGGACAGGAATCGGCAGAACGTGTGCCTGCCCGGCTTTCATTACGTCTTCAGCCCACGCCGCAATCCTGAAATCGTCCGACTCTGGGTCGGTGACGATATCATGTGCAAGCAGCGACATGCCTGCGTTGGCGCGTTGGCACGTGAGGACAAGCCACCAGAGTCCTGCAAGCGTTCCAGGGTTCGTTCCATTCACTCCGTGCGCGCGGCCCGGGAGTGGTTTGGTTAGATACTCCTCCGCAAGGATCAGGGTTTTCACAATGGCCTCGACCTCCGGTCGCCGGTCTCTGGCCTTGACTTGGAATGGTGCGCTGAGAAAGTTCCACCAAGGGTCAACCTTCTCGAGACCAGACTGACCAGCATGGTTCTTTGCGCAGTAGGTGAAAACCGCACGTGTATATGTAATGACCTTGATTGCTGGGGAAGCTCCGATATACTTTTTTACATAATCGCGGACACTCTCGATGTCGCCGCGCGTGACCAAAGCGGCCGGCTTGTTCAAGGCTTTCTGGAAGCATTCTCGACCGAATGTGGACTTGTAATCTTTTACAGTATTTTCGGTGATTTTGTGCTTTGCGTCCTGTGCAGTTTTACCCGAAATAGTCTGCTCGACGCACTCGCGTAGCGTCCAAGTGTCCGCCGACTTGTGGACGGCTTGTAACGCAGCGGATTTGCTCTGCCCCGACCAATGTGCATCGAGGAACGGCGCCACTTTTTGGGGGTCATCTTTCAGGATGCCTAGCACCGTAGCGGCCAAATCTCGAACCGTTTTGGGGGCCGTCATCGTACGATCGCTGACCGGGTAGACGTAGCCGATCGTCGCCGAGTTGTTCTTCCATCGCACGACCCATGATGCCTTCCTGGCCTGTACCATGAGCCGGAGGCCAGTGAACTTTTCATCGGTAAAAACGAAGATTTTGCCGTCTGGTGTCTTGCCCGTCTCCGCCATCCCCTTGGCTCTCCGGATTTCCTTGTCGGTGATCACAAGCCTCTCAGTCGCCAATCCGTCACTCCGTATGCTGTGCCAGCCTGCTAAGGATATACCGCCAATATACCGTTTTCAACTCTGTTAACAAGAGTCGATGATGCCTTTGACGTCGTCAGCGCGCAAGGCTTGAGAAGAGGGTGTCTATGAGATTAATTTAATGATTTAGTTTGATATTTTTAGAAATTCATTTGATTCAACCGGCATTCGTCATCAATTTTTAGAATCCTGTATAAATTAGAGCAGAGGAATCATAATCCTTGTGTCGGGGGTTCGAATCCCTCCTCCGCTACCATCTTCCCCCCAACGAATGTAGCGTGACACGAATTTTCGGAATTTTAACACGCAAAACCGGAATAATCACTTTTTGCTCGAAGTGGCTTTGAAGGCGAATCAAGACGGTTTCGAAGACCTTTTCCGCACCGCCGCCCAATAGCGGTATGCTGCTGATTGAGACGGCGTACGGTTGCGGCCGAACTGACGCCGGCAATCTCTCAGAAGGTCTTTCATCGGTACGAGCCCGAAATTCTTCGCGAGGAAGATTGCAACTTCTGGGTTGCGATCTATGACGGACCTTCGACCGGTGATGAACTGCTGAATCGTGAGCCTGCTCTCTTGCAGTTCCTTCCTACATTCGAGCAATGCCGCGTAGTCTGCAAGTGGGATCATGACGACTTCCACACCGGATACGACGCGGCGAGCCGGTCGATCAGCCGTCCTCACTTTCCTTTACCCTCGCAATGAACTGCGTCACGCCGCTCTCGGTTCTTCTCAGAAGCCGCGCGATCGTGCCATGCGTAAATCCGAACCGAATATACCGCGCCGCAAGGAATTCTCTGTCCAAAGGCACTCGGATGTAGGTACCCGCGAGAGCCTTAGAGAGAATGCTTGAATATAATCACATGAGCCTTGCGTTGATTGAGGGAGCCGATGACGAAGTAAATATTCTTTCGGTATGCACCTGACCCACAAGCTTATCATGACGAAGCTGGTCGAGGTTTCCGGCGCGGCCATGGACGAAGCAAACGCGCTGAACCCGCGAAGCCAGGCATGCAGAACGCTCGACTTCCGCAAAAGCATGATCGCTCATGGCCTCGCGAAGGGTGCGACACCGACCGATCTTTCGCAGGCGCTCAATCTCAGGAAGGCGTCTGCAGAGCGTATCATCGCCCGCCTGAAAGGACCGGAGGCGGAGGGCCGAAAGGCCGTCTGATCATCTGCGATCCGGGAAGGGCGTGATTGAAGGCCGCGCCCTTTTTCATGTCGATTTTGGCTGGCGCATTCGTCATTCACAGCACCGCCGCCTCAAGCCATCTTCAAACCAGTTTCGATGCCCGTTCGAAGGTAGCTTGTCATGCGTAACCTCGTCCAAGAAGCGCTCGCTTTAGTTGCAGACCCGAAAGTCACGTCGCCGTGGCTCCTCTACTTCTCCGCCTCGCCAACGCTGCCCAGGGCGACTATGCAAAGGCGTGGCAGATGCTCCCCGACCGCTTGCCGAAGGCCGTCCGCTGCCCCACGATGCATGAGTGTGCCGCCGTCCTCGCGATCCATCGTTTGGCGTAGGCCATGGCCCGCATCTCATTTGGCTTCGCGAGCCGCTTTAGCGAGCGATCTGGCCGGGTTTTTGCAAACCCATGACGCCTCTTTGAGTAGGGCTGCGGTGCAGGTTTGACGCGCTCTTTCGATGGTTTATTTCTCGACGCGTGCAGGATTCCGGGATTGTCAAACTTCGAATTGCCATCGCGGCTGCCTGCCCCCAAATGGAGGCCCCGTCGCCGTCGCGTCTGAAAGGCAAAACACCTTTCTTACCAAGGATTTAAAGACGCGAGACCTGCATTTGAAGGCGATTTTGAAGAGGGTCGGCAATTCCCGCAGGATTGGCATAAATAGATCGAAATCAGCCAATCGAAGTGTCAAAAACCGTTCGCCCGTTAACGCACGAACGGTTCTGCTAAGAACCTTGTTTCATTATCGAAAACCGCGAGAACCCAGATAATATCGGTTAATCTCGTAATTCCGGTATTCTCTGTCACACAACACCGGCTGTCTACGAAGCCTCGCTTTGTCTGATCACCCAGGGGGCAAACCTGTATCACTGGGCGAGCACTACGACGCCTCGCGCTATCTGCTCGTCTCGGTCGATCTGCCGCTGGTCGGTGATGTGATAGAAGCAAGCCCGGGCATACCGTATTTCTGCTGCAAGATCGATCTCGATCTGGCGTCGCTCGCCGACCTCCTGGTCGACGAATGCGGCAAGGCACCTCGGCACGATCTTTCAGTTTTGGCGGTCTATCCGGGCGATCCTGACCTGATCGATGCCGCCTGTCGGCTGGTCGGGCTGCTTGATCGCCTCCATGACATCGCCGTGCTCGCGCCGCTGGCCGAGCGCGATATCCTCTATCGGCTGCTCACCGGGCCGCACGGGCCTCTGCCGCGCCACATGGCGTCCGCCGACAGCCGACTGAACCAGACAACCGCGCCATCGCCACGATCCGCAAGGGGTTTTCAGACCCAGCTGAGGATCGACGAGATCGCGGTCTCGGCGGGCATGAGCCCCTCGTCGCTTCACCAGCATTTCAAGGCGATCACGCGGATGACCCCGCTCGAGTATCAGAAGCAGCTGCGTCTGCAGGAAGCGCGGCGCCTGATGCTGGCGGGCGGCGTGAGCGCCGGGTTGGCCGGATTTGCCGTTGGCTATGACAGCCCGTCACAATTCAGCCGCGAGTATCGCCGCCTGTTCGGCGCGCCGCCGCGCCAGGATATCGCCCGGCTCCAGGCCGCTCAAGACTACGTCGGAGCGGTCTGAGGGGTGTGTCGGAGCGACGGCTTGGCGCCTTCCAGCCGAACGTCCAACGGCATATCGGCGGCCACTCATGCAGTCGTCGAAGTGAATTATTTTTGTGTTCTGTGCTGCTCGCGTGCATCCTAACCCCTCGCCACACCGCTCAATCCTAGGTCGTATCCGAAATCGAAAACGCAATGCCACGCCGGTGCTAATGAGCACAATCCATCGATGCATTGCCGGCCCGATCTATGTCGTGCATTCTACACCTATGGGGGGAGAGCATGAGCTATTATGCACATTCTGGTCGAGGGTCGGACAAATCCGACTGGCAGCTTCTGAAGGAGCATCTGTTCGCCGTTGCGCGACTGGCGGGATACAGGGCGCGTCCTTTCGGCCTTGAATGGGCGGCCTTTGTTGCGGGGCTTTTCCACGATCTCGGAAAGTATACCCAGCCTTTTCAGCGACGCCTGGAAGGTGCGAAGGAGGCGGTCGATCACTCTACGGCCGGTGCTCAGGTCTTGCGTGATCTGACGAAGGGGAGCGATGCCGTCATGGCCCAGATCATCGGTTATTGCATCCTCGGGCATCATGCGGGCTTGCCCGACCGGCTGGATGGACCTGGAACCTTCGACCATCGCATGAAACAGCTGCTGGCGATCGATCCGGTCTGGATGGAGGAGTTGAAGGCTGAGGTTTCAGGGCTGGTTCCCGACATGATCCAGCGTTTCCCGGCTGACAAGGCCGGGCATGCTTTCTCCTTGGCTTTCATGGGGCGGATGCTGTTCTCGGCGCTGGTCGACGCGGATTTTTTGGACACCGAAAGGTTTTACGAGGCGCTCGGCGAGAAGGTGGCGGACCGAGACTGGCCGGCTTTGTCCGCCGTGATCGGTGAGTTCGTCGCACGCTTTGATGCCCATATGGCCTCATTTTCGGGGCGGGACGGTGCATTGAACCAGCTGCGCCGCGACGTGCTGACCCATGTGCGCGCCGGGGCGGAGAGGGAACCGGGCCTTTTCACCCTCACCGTGCCGACCGGCGGCGGCAAGACCCTGGCCTCTCTCGGTTTCGCGCTGGATCACGCCCGCCGGCATGGTCATCGCCGGATCATCTATTCCATTCCGTTCACCAGTATCATCGATCAGACAGCAGAGATTTTCCGCTTCGTTCTGGGCGAGGACAATGTCCTCGAACATCATTCCGCCATCGAGGAAGAGGCCTTCGATCGCAACAGTCGCGAGCGCAAGGACAAGCTGAAGCTTGCCATGGAGGACTGGGCAGCCCCTGTCGTCGTCACGACGACGGTCCAGCTTTTTGAAAGCCTGTTCACGGCCCGCCCTTCGCGCGCCCGCAAGCTGCACAATATTGCCGGTTCGATCATCATTCTCGATGAAGCGCAAACCTTGCCGAGGGCCCTGTTGATGCCGATCATGCGGGCGCTGGAAGAGCTGGCGCGCAGCTATGGCTGCACCGTCGTGCTCTGCACGGCGACGCAGCCGGCGCTTGGCAGGCGGCCCGAACTGCCGGGCGGGCTGCCGCTGGAAGGCCGCGAGCTTGCGCCCGATCCGGCCGGACTGGCAACAAAGCTGGCACGCACCCGCATCGTCCATGCGGGCGAGATGGACAATGCGGCGCTGCTCGACGCCTTGGCACCGCACGATCAGGCTCTGGTCATCGTCAACAGCCGGCGCCATGCGCTGGAACTCTACCGGCAGGCTGAGGAGGCCGGGCTGGCGGGGCTCATCCATCTCAGCACCCGGCAATATGCTGGGCACCGGCGGCGTATTCTGGCCGACGTGAGAGAGCGGCTCAAGGACGGGCGGCCTTGTCGCCTGATCGCGACAAGCCTGATCGAGGCCGGCGTCGATGTCGATTTTCCCGTCGCCTGGCGGGCGGAGGCAGGGCTGGACCAGATCATCCAGGCGGCGGGCCGGGTCAACAGGGAAGGCCGACGCGGCCGCGACGACAGCATCGTCACGGTGTTCAAGCCGCCAGACTACCGCCCGCCCGCCGAAATCCGCGGGCTGATCGGCGACATGCAGCGGATCATCGGCAATCATGCCGACCTGACCTCGCTTGCCGCCGTGGAGGATTATTTCGGCGAGGTCTACTGGCGCATGGGCGAGGGCATGGACGCGAAGAAAATCCTCGGCCGCTTCGAGCTCAGCAACCGCACCGGCTGCCATTTCGACTATCGCACGGTGGGCCAGAATTTCCGCCTCATAGAAAGCGGGCTGGCGCCGGTGATCGTGGCACTGGATGAAGATGCACGGAAAGCCGTCGATGATCTGGGGATAGAGAATATCCCCTCTGGATTGCTGGCGAGAAGATTGCAATCCTCAGTGGTTCAGGTGCCGCCGAAGGCGAGAACGCTGTTGATCGAAAATGGTCATGTCGCCTTTGTCGCGCCGCAATGGAGGGGGGGCCAGTTTGCGGTTCTGCGGACGAACAGTCTGTATCGACAGGATGTTGGAATGCTTTGGGAGGATGCCGGTTATCTTGGCGTGGAGGATATGATTTTCTAGCTAAAGAGTACAGGAATATGCGGCGTTGACGGAGCTTAATTAGTCATTTATGATTTTCCTAGTGATGAGGGGAGGTCGTATGCTTAAGTGTCGTCTTCCACGTTGGCTCGAGCCTTTGCTTGAGGTGAGCTCTGATTTTGCGGATCATATTCCGGCAGATTTGAGTCTCGTTGGTCGCCTGATGGCGCGGATAGAAATCTGTAATCTTTAGCGCACTGAAATACTTACCCGCTTTGCTGCGGGTGAGTATCGCACGCATTTTTAAGTGACTTCTTCTGGGGAGGGCGTGAATGACCTACGGAATTCGCCTGAAAGTCTGGGGCGACTATGCCTGCTTCACACGTCCCGAGATGAAGGTCGAACGTGTCTCCTACGACGTGATGACGCCCTCCGCCGCGCGGGGCCTGCTGGAGGCAATCCACTGGAAGCCGGCCATTCGCTGGGTGATCGAAGCGATCCATGTGCTGGAGCCCATCTGTTTCCAGTCAATCCGGCGCAATGAGGTCGGCCACAAGGCGCCGGCGGGCAAGATCAGGTCGGCGATGAAGCGCGGCGATCTCGAAGGGCTGAACCTGCTGGTGGACGAGGACCGCCAGCAGCGCGCCGCGACCGTGCTGGTAAAGCCGGCCTATATTATCGAGGCGCATTTCGAACTGACGAAGAATGCCGGCCCCGATGACAACGAGGGCAAGCATCTCGATATTTTCAACCGCCGTGCCGCCAGGGGGCAGTGCTTCCACCAGCCCTGTCTCGGTACGCGGGAATTTACCGCGCATTTCGAACTGGTGCCACCCGAGACGGCGCTGCCGCCAGCGATTGCCGAGAGCCGCGACCTCGGCTTCATGCTTTTCGACATCGATCATGCCGCGGCCGGGCGTCCCTCGCTGTTCTTCCGCGCCGCGCTCGACAACGGCGTGGTGCGGGTTCCGCCGCCGCAATCCCCGGAGATTCGACGATGACGATCCTTTCCTCCCTTGCCAATGCCTATGAGCGCCTGCCGAATGCGCCGCCGTTCGGCTATTCGTCGGAAAAGATCGGCGTCGTCGTCGGGCTGAACGAAGACGGCACTGTCGCGAGCGTCACGGACTGGCGCGAGGGCGAAGGCCGGAAAGCGCGGCCCCGCGCGATGCTGGTGCCGCAGCCGGTGAAGCGTACGGCAGGCATCGCGCCGAACTTTCTCTGGGACAAGACCTCCTATGTGCTTGGCATGACTGCGGGCGAGGGGCGGCGCACGGCGGACGAACATCTGGCATTCGTGGACCGGCATATCGAAGAGATCGGCGACAGTGACGACCCCGGCTTGCGCGCCTTTGCGTTGTTTTTGAAAAACTGGTCGCCGGAACAATTCAACGCGCCGCCTTGGCAGGACGAGATGAAGGACCAGAACGTGGTCTTCGCCCTGGAGAGCGACCGCCGGGCGCACCTTTTCCTTCACGACCGTCCGGCAGCCAAATCGCTATGGGAGCGTCTATCGTCACAGGAAAGCGGCGAACCGCAAATCTGCCTCGTTCGTGGAGAGCCTGGCGCGGTCGCACGCCTTCATCCGTCGATCAAGGGTGTCTGGGGCGCGCAATCCTCCGGAGCGGCGCTGGTCTCCTTCAATCTCGATGCTTTCACCTCCTATGACCACGAGCAGGGCGACAATGCCCCCGTCTCCGAAGCTGCCGCCTTCGCCTACACGACGGCGCTCAACCGTTTTCTGGAAAAGGACAGCGGCCATCGCATCCAGATCGGCGACGCCTCGACGGTGTTCTGGGCGGATGCGTCGAAGCTTGCGGACGTGGACGATGCCGAGGCGATGTTTCCGGCCTTCTTCGACGCGGCAGAGGACATGCAGCAGGAGGAAAAGACCGGCACGAAGCGCATTCACGAGCGGCTTGAACAGATCCGCAAGGGAATTCCGCTGGAGGAGGTGGAACCCGATCTCGGCGATGTGCAGTTCTATGTCCTGGGCCTTGCGCCGAATGCCGCCCGGCTCTCCATCCGCTTCTTCTATTCCGGCAGCTTCGGCGAGCTGACGCGGCACTACCAAGAATTCGTTGCCGATATGCGGATCGAGCCGCCGCCGCACAATCCGTTCCCCCCGCTCTGGCGCTATCTTCGCGAAACCGCCGTTCTCGGCAAAAGCGAGAACATCACGCCGAACCTTGCCGGCGAGTGGATGCGCTCGATCCTGTCGGGCACTTACTACCCCCTGACGCTCCTGTCGTCGGTGCTGACCCGCATCCGCGCCGATGGCGAGATCAACGCCTTGCGCGCCGGCATTCTCAAGGCGCTGCTTGTTCGCAATTTCAAAAGGGAGAAGACACCCGTGGCGTTCGACCCGAAAAATGACAACAAGGGCTACCTGCTGGGGCGGCTGTTTGCCGTCTATGAGCATATCCAGACCGCCGCGCTCGGCGCGAAGGTCAATGCCACGATCAAGGACAAGTTCTACGGCTCGGCGTCTGCCCAGCCGCGCAAGGTCTTCCATCTTCTCGAAAGCGGCTCCGCCAATCACCTGTCCAAGGTCGGCAAGCAGAAGCCTGGCTACAAGGTGGTCCTCGAAAAGCAGGTCGGCGCCATCATGGACCTGATGAGCCCCGGCGACGATCCGTTCCCCACCTCGCTTTCCGCCGCGGACCAGGCGCTTTTCGGCCTCGGTTATTATCATCAACGAAACGAATTTTTCAAAAAGCCGGCTGAAGCCATTGCTCCCGAGGAGATCGACGCATGACCACGATTGCTAATCGCTATGATTTCGTGCTGATCTTCGAGGTCGTCAACGGCAACCCCAATGGCGATCCGGATGCGGGCAACCTGCCGCGGCTCGATCCTGAGACCAACAGGGGGTTGGTGACCGATGTCAGCCTCAAGCGCAAGATCCGCAACTATGTCGATCTGGCCCGTCACGGCGAGGACGGTTTCCACATCTATGTCGAGGAGGGCGCCATCCTCAACGACAAGCACCGCCAGGCCTATCGCGCCATCCGCAAGGACGATCCCAAGGTTGACAAGGATGCCAAGCTGAACCCCAAGGACGACGCCGAAGCGAAGGCGGTGACGGCCTTCATGTGCGACAACTTCTTCGATGTGCGCACCTTCGGCGCGGTCATGTCGACGGGGGTGAATGCCGGGCAGGTGAAAGGGCCGGTGCAGCTGACCTTCGCCCGCTCCGTCGAGCCGATCCTGCCGCTCGAAATCTCCATCACGCGCATGGCCGCCACCAACGAGGCGGAAAAGAAGCAGAAGGCCGAGGGCGACGATTCCAGCGACCGCACCGACAATCGCACCATGGGGCGCAAGCATATCGTTCCCTACGGGCTCTATGTCGCGCATGGCTTCATCTCGGCCAAATTTGCGGAACGCACGGGGTTTTCGGAAAGCGACCTCGCCTTGCTGTTCGAAGCGCTCGGCACCATGTTCGAGCATGACCGTTCCGCCGCGCGCGGTGAAATGGCGACGCGCAAGCTGATCGTATTCAAGCATGGCAACGCGCTCGGCAACGCCCCCGCGCACGCCCTGTTCGACCGGATCCGGATCGGCCGCAATGTCGAGGGCGAGTTTCGCGTCATCGATCAGCGGCTGGACAACCTGCCGCCGGCGCGGGCCTTCTCGGACTATATCGTCGCCATCGATCGCGACAATCTGCCTGACGGCGTGGAGATTTTGGAGCTGCTTTGAGCCATGGCGACGGGGGCGGACGATGACGGCAAGGGTGCCGGGGAGCCCATTCCGCTCTCCGCCCTGCAGCACGCGGTCTATTGTCTGCGCCAGGCCGCGCTCATTCATCTTGAGCGGCTCTGGGCCGACAACCGGTTTACGGCGGAAGGCAAAGTGCTGCACACCGTGGCCGACAAAGGCGGGTCGCGCAAGGTCAGAGGGCTTCGCCGCGTCATGTCGTTGCCCGTTGCATCCCGCCGCCTCAACATTTCGGGTATTGCCGATGTCGTGGAGTTCCTGCCGGATGGGGAGGGAGAAGCCGCCTTTCCCATCGAGTACAAGCGCGGCAAGCCGAAACTGCACCGTGCCGACGAAGTGCAGCTTTGCGCACAGGCGCTCTGTCTTGAGGAAATGACCGGGAGGCCGGTGCCGGAAGGTGCCCTGTTCTATGCCGAAACGAAGCGTCGTCTTGCAGTGTCCTTCGATACCGCGTTGCGCCGGCAGACGGAGGATGTGATTGGCGAACTGGCGGATATTCTTGCCTCCGGCAGGACGCCGCCGCCGACCGCGAAGCGGGAGCGCTGTCGGGCTTGCTCGCTTCTGGGGCTTTGCCAGCCCGATATCGTCGCGCGACCCGTGCGGGCATGGCGGTCGCGCATGGTGGAGCGGACGCTTACGGCGGAGCCACCTCCATGAAGAAGATGCTCAACACGATTTACGTGACGACCGAAGGAGCCGCTTTACGCAAGGACGGTGAAAACCTTGTCGCCGACGTGGACAACGCGGAGAAAAGCCGTGTTCCCCTGCATATGTTGTCCGCCGTGGTCGTCTTCGGGGCCGTGTTCGTCTCGCCGCCTCTCATGGCTGCGCTTGCGGCTGCCGGTATCACGCTGACCTTTCTCGATCGCAACGGCCACTTCCAGGCCAGGATGGAGGGGCCGGTCAGCGGCAACATCTTGTTGCGCCGTGCCCAGTATCGCCTGTGCGATGCGCCGGAGGACATCGTGCGATCGATTGTCATCGGCAAGGTGGCGAACCAGCGCGCGGTGCTGATGCGCTCGCTCCGGGATTACGGTGAGACCTATGAGGATACCGCGCGCAACGCCATCGGCATCGTCACGGATCGTCTCGCGCATATTCTGCGGCGGGTCGAGCGGGCCGACGATACGTTAGAGAAGATGCGTGGTTCGGAGGGGGAGGCGGCCAATCTCTACTTCTCCGTCTTCGACCACTTGATCCGTTCGCCCGATCCGGAAATGCGCTGGCGGGGGCGCTCCCGCCGCCCGCCCCTGGATGCGGTCAACGCTCTTTTGTCTTTTCTCTATACGTTACTCACGCATGACTGCCGCTCGGCGCTGGAAAGCGTGGGGCTCGATCCGGCAGCGGGCTTCCTGCACCGGGACAGGCCGGGACGTCCCAGCTTGGCGCTCGATCTCATGGAGGAGATGCGTCCGGTGCTGGCCGATCGGCTGGCGCTCTCCCTCATCAACCGAAGGCAATTGCGTGCACGGGATTTCACCGTGCAGGATGGTGGCGCCGTCCTGATGCAGGAGGATGCGCGCAAAACCGTGCTGACCGCCTGGCAGGAGCGCAAGCGGGAGGAACGCATCCATCCATTCCTGGAAGAAAAAGCGCCGTTCGGCCTCGTTCCCTATCTGCAGGCACAGATGCTGGCACGCCATCTGCGCGGTGATCTCGATGCCTATCCCCCCTGGTTCTGGAAGTGAGGGTGCCTCATGCTCGTTCTTGTGACCTATGATGTGCGCACGAGCGAGGGCAATGGCGCAGCACGTTTGCGGGCCGTCGCAAAGGCCTGCCGTGACTACGGCCAGCGCGTCCAGTTCTCCGTCTTCGAAATCGAGGTGGACCCGGCGCAGTGGACGAAGCTCAAGGCGCGTTTGGAAGGCATTATCCGCCCTGAGATCGACAGTCTGCGCTACTATTATCTCGGCGCCAACTGGCACAGGCGCGTGGAACATGTGGGCGCAAAGCCCGCCTCCGACCTGAACGGCATCTTGATCATCTGAGCCGGTTTCCTCGTGGCAACGGGTTGTGTCCATCATGGTGCGAATCCGAAGCGTGCCGCGAAAATACGCTTGGTTCGCACTGAACGTAGATCTTTGAAATTGTGAAAGAACTCCAGCTTGCAGGCATTGCCGATGCGGCAACCGCGCCGATGCTCCCTCTCATCCGCACTGATCCACCTTTTTCCACTAACAAAATCCATGTTTTATACCGAGGCCGTCGCCTCCCTCGCGGAGGCGTGGATCGAAACCCGCACATGGCGGCAGATGGGCACCCGGATTACCGTCGCCTCCCTCGCGGAGGCGTGGATCGAAACCACCACCGGAGCGCTCGATACGCCCTCGGACAGCTGTCGCCTCCCTCGCGGAGGCGTGGATCGAAACCCACATGACGAGGAAATGAACCCCCTGCCCGAAGCGTCGCCTCCCTCGCGGAGGCGTGGATCGAAACATCGACAACCTGGCTCGTGCAATCCGTCATACCGGTCGCCTCCCTCGCGGAGGCGTGGATCGAAACACGCCATAGAGGTAGGCAGGGGCGGCGAAAAGCGCGGTCGCCTCCCTCGCGGAGGCGTGGATCGAAACTCTGGAGGCAGGTCAATGGCGTGGTCCATCCGCTGTCGCCTCCCTCGCGGAGGCGTGGATCGAAACTTCCGACGTGTCGAAGATCGACGGGCATGGCAGGCTGTCGCCTCCCTCGCGGAGGCGTGGATCGAAACGGTTTCGAGGATGCAGACCGCGTCTTCGCCATGGAGGTCGTCTCCCTCGCGGAGGCGTGGATCGAAACACGTCGGTCGGTTTCATGGTTCGCGGTGAGCAGGTCGCCTCCCTCGCGGAGGCGTGGATCGAAACAGCAGACGGGTCGATGCCTGGGTGAGCTTGTCGGGTCGCCTCCCTCGCGGAGGCGTGGATCGAAACGTCTATCAGAACGTGGCTTGGATTGGACCTTTTGCGTCGCCTCCCTCGCGGAGGCGTGGATCGAAACTTGTATTCGGCGTGAAGGTCCACGTCCATCTGGGTCGCCTCCCTCGCGGAGGCGTGGATCGAAACTCAAAGACGGAGAGCACGCGGCGCTGCTCGGCCTGTCGCCTCCCTCGCGGAGGCGTGGATCGAAACTCTCTTCGGCGGCTGGCTAACCGCATGGAGAAGGGTCGCCTCCCTCGCGGAGGCGTGGATCGAAACGACACCATGACGGCTTGGGCCGGCGCTCGCGACACGGTCGCCTCCCTCGCGGAGGCGTGGATCGAAACGGCTATCTCTCGCGCATCGTTGAAATCGCGGTCGTCGCCTCCCTCGCGGAGGCGTGGATCGAAACACCGGATGGCGGGTGGCCTTGACCCTGTGCCGCTCGTCGCCTCCCTCGCGGAGGCGTGGATCGAAACGGTTTACCGCAGCGGCTGACCAGACCGGGGCGCTCGTCGCCTCCCTCGCGGAGGCGTGGATCGAAACTCCCAGCCGGGCGGAACCACATACGAGGTCTTTTGTCGCCTCCCTCGCGGAGGCGTGGATCGAAACTGACGGCAAAGGCGCGGGTGACAACACTGGCTCTTGGTCGCCTCCCTCGCGGAGGCGTGGATCGAAACCACCGCATCCTTAATCGCCTGCCCCAGTCGTGCGGGTCGCCTCCCTCGCGGAGGCGTGGATCGAAACCCGTAAAAAACGCCTTGGCAAGACTTTGATTGCCGTCGCCTCCCTCGCGGAGGCGTGGATCGAAACCAGAAAGCGTGATGACGCCGCTATTGCGGAGCTGTCGCCTCCCTCGCGGAGGCGTGGATCGAAACTATGCCGTCTTTCCTATGGTATGCATGGCGACAACGTCGCCTCCCTCGCGGAGGCGTGGATCGAAACAACGACGGACAATGCCGCGACGAAGCAAATCCAAGTCGCCTCCCTCGCGGAGGCGTGGATCGAAACCCGTCAAGGCGCGCATCCGGGAGCGGACAGAGCAAGTCGCCTCCCTCGCGGAGGCGTGGATCGAAACCTTTTTTCAGGTACGCAATCCCGGCGCCTGATCGGTCGCCTCCCTCGCGGAGGGGATTGTTCATCTTGGACTCGCGAGGCGCTTTCTTGCGATGAAGATGTCGATTGTGATCTGGAGCATTTCGAGTGACTTGGAGGCCCGTTTTGTTTTCGATTGAAGCGGGCCAGCATGTCGCGGAACGAGGCGTTCGAGGACTCGATGAGATGGGTCTGCGCCTTGGTCTGCCGATGCGGCTCGGTCGCCTTGATCCGCTCGAAGGCCAGATGATAGCAGGAATTGGCGTCGGTGAAGATGGCGCCGATCTGGCCGACGGCGGCCTTGGCCAGATCGTAGATGGCGATGGCGCTGCGCACGCCCTGGTCGCCGATATGGTATGCGACGACCTGGCGGTGGCGACGGCTATAGGCCGTCCAGATCACCGCCCGCCGCTGTTTTTTTGGACATAGGTGTAGATCTCGTCCATCTCGATGACATCGGGTATCCCGGTGTCGGTCGGCTCGGCCTGGGCCAGCT